>ENA-OQKO01000002-OQKO01000002.1-human-gut-metagenome-genome-assembly--contig:-NODE-2-length-356366-cov-7.150247_pt1 | contig 356366 bp, 305 predicted proteins | sample MGYA00242777_ERZ504796 | MGnify/ENA primary metagenome ERZ504796 (study PRJEB26092, sample SAMD00036404) | human gut metagenome | host: Homo sapiens | study: EMG produced TPA metagenomics assembly of... | reverse complement strand
CCACCTCAATGCTGTCCTTACAGTGGTCTTCAGCGTCCGGCCAGTCACGGATCTGCATCCCGTCTCCGTAGATCGGAAGCTCCTTATGCTGGAGGGTGTTGTTGATCATCAGGGGGATCAGCTTCTCTGGGAACTGATACGGGCCGTAGTTATTGGAGCACCGGGTGATGTTCACCGGCAGCTTATAGGTATCGGAATAAGCCTTGACGAACAGGTCCGCGGAGGCCTTGCTGGAGGAATAAGGGCTGTGGGGATCCAGGGGAGTGGTTTCCATAAAGAAGCCCTCCGCACCCAGGGAGCCGTACACCTCGTCCGTGGAAACCTGCATGAACTTTACGCCATCCTTGTACTGGTCGTCGCCCACGGCCCAGGCGTTTTTCGCAATATTCAAAAGGTTGACGGTGCCCAAAACATTGGTCTGGACGAAAATCTCCGGATTGGTAATGGAACGGTCCACATGGCTTTCCGCGGCAAAGTTCACCACGTAATCAATGTCGTACTGGTCAAACAGGCTCTGGATCGCCTCTTTGTCACAGATATCCGCCTGAACAAAGACATAATTCGGGTTGCTTTCCACGCTCTTCAGGTTTTCCAGATTGCCGGCATAGGTCAGCTTGTCCACGTTGATGATCTTAACGTCGCTGTACTTGTTCAGCATATAGATCACGAAGTTAGAGCCGATAAAGCCGGCGCCGCCGGTGACTAAATAGGTTTTCATTCCGAATTCCTCATTTCTATCAATCTTATTTCTCGTCGATTTTCTCGATGTAGCACTTCAGGGCTTCCTGCCAGTCCCGCATCTCGTCTCCTACGGTTACCCGCAGCATACAATTATCCAAAACGGAATACGCGGGCCTTTTCGCCGGGGTGGGATACTCCTCTGTAGTGCAGGGGGTCACCGCGGCGCTGATGCCGCTGTATTCCATGATCTTCTTGGTAAACTCATACCAGCTGCACGCCGGACCGTTTCCGGTGCAGTGGTAAACGCCATACTCGCAGGTGGCCGCCAGCTTCAAAAGGTGATGGGCCAGGTCCGCCGCGTTCGTGGGAGTGCCCACCTGGTCGCTGACTACCTTCACCGCTCCGTTTTCCGTGCCTAGGCGGCGCATAGTTTTTACAAAGTTATTGCCCACATAGCCGTAAAGCCACGCGGTTCTGACGATAAAATACCTGGAGCAGAAATCACGGACATACTGTTCTCCCAAATACTTGGTTCTGCCGTAAACAGACTGGGGGCCGCACAGGTCCCACTCCACGTAAGGCTCTGTGCCGTCTCCCGGAAACACGTAGTCGGTAGACACGTGCACCAGCTTGGCGCCGGTTTCCTCGCAGGCCACAGCAAGATTTCTGGGGCCCAGGGCGTTGACCCGGAACGCCGCGTCCCGGTCGCTTTCACATCCGTTCACATTAGTATATGCGGCGCAGTTGATGACTACCTCCGGCCTCAAAGTCCTGGTGTAAGCCTGAACCGCTTCCAGATCGGTGATATCCAAATCCTCCACGTCGATGCAGGTAAGCTTACAGTCATGAAAGCACTGAGGAATTTCCCCCAGCTCGGACTTTTTTTCCGTGATGATTTTATAAAGCTCGTTGCCTAGCTGTCCCTTACAGCCGGTTACTAATACGTTCATGAACGCACCTTCTTATTTCTTAAGTTTTACCGTTTCCGCAATTTGATACAGGTATTGTCCGTATTCTGTCTTCTGGAACCGGTCCGCCTGCTTCAACAGCTGCGCTTTATCGATAAAGCCGTTGCGGTAGGCGATTTCCTCCAGGCAGGCTACATAAAGCCCCTGACGGGTCTGCACCGCCTCGATGAAGTTGGCGGCGTCCAGCATGGCCCGGTGAGTGCCCGTATCCAGCCAGGCCATTCCTCTGCCGAACAGCTCCACCTTCAGTTTTCCCTGCTCCAGGTAAGCGTTATTCACCGAGGTGATCTCTAATTCTCCCCGAGCGGAGGGCTTCACATTTTTGGCGATCTCCACCACGTTGTTGTCGTAAAAATACAGCCCGGGCACCGCGTAGTTGGATTTTGGGTTCTGGGGCTTTTCCTCAATGGAGAGCACGTTGCCGTCGCTGTCAAAGTCCACTACGCCGAAATCCTTGGGATTGCTCACGTGATAGCCGAAGATAGTAGCGCCGTCCTGATGGGATGCGGCCCTTTGCAGCCGCTCGGAAAAGCCGTAGCCATAGAAAATATTATCTCCCAGCACCAGGCACACATGGTCATTTCCGATGAATTTTTCTCCCAGGATAAAGGCCTCGGCCAGTCCTCTGGGGGCTTCCTGGACAGTATAGGTAATCTCCATGCCCAGCTGGCTGCCGTCACCCAGCAGTTCCTCAAAAACCTTCACATCCCGAGGCGTGGAAATAATCAGCACCTCCCGGATTTTCGCCAGCATCAGGGTGGAGAGAGGATAATAAATCATCGGTTTGTCGTAAACGGTAAGAATCTGCTTTGAGCACGCAATGGTAGACGGATACAGCCGGGTGCCGGCTCCGCCCGCAAGAATAATGCCTTTCATACGGGTACCTCCATAAAATTGATTTCTATTTCAAAGGGAAGCCTTCCCAGTAGGCAGGCAGCGGCAAATGACAGCCGCCGATTCCTGTTTATGAAAGCTTCATCGTTTCGCCGTCAGCAGAAGCTATCAGGCGGCCGCCGGATTTCTGCCGGCCCGCGGTGTGAACAGGAATCCGCGCGGGCAGGCTCGGCAAGCCATGGTTCCGGAAGATCGAGCCTGCGAAGCCCGCGCTTTTTTGACAGCGCTTATTTTTTCTGGATATTCCGAGGCTTTCGCAAGCAGAAAAGGCGGCTCCGCCGCCTATGGGCGAGGTTATTATACCATATTTCTTTACGCTTTGTTAAGAGTCGAAAAACCAAATTAACCCAGGTTTCCCTTTTGGTTCCTGTACAAATAGACAAAATCAGACGAACAAAAGCTGGCCTAAAATTCTGGCAAGGCCGTGTTTGAAAAGGTGATAGCGGAATAAAACAGCGATTCTCCTCAGCTTGCCGAAATAGGGAAGGTTCTGGTAAACCTGTAAAAGCTCCAGATCCTCCGGCTTCAGCAGGGCGTGATACCTTTCCTCAAACTCCCTGGCCTGGAGGTAGGTGTCGTTCAGCACCTTTCTGGCCTGCTCCCTTTCGGCAAGCCTCCTGGCGTTATAGCTCAGGCTTCTGGCGTTTTTCGCACCCACCTCATTGGCGCGGTGCTGGCGGTATAAAATCGTCGCCTGACGCACAAAGCCGATTTTTCCAAAGCAGGCGGCGATCAGCGCCATCCACCAGTCATGCATTACCGCGTGCTTCGGGGCCGGCCCTACCATATCCACCAATGCTTTATTCACCATCATTGTGCATCCGGTCACATTATTCTGCACCAAAAGATTGTTCAGCCTATTCCCCTTCCGGTTCAGGTTCTGGCTTCGGAACATGGAGTCGGAAAGCACCTTTAAATTCTCATCCGCCACCGCCAGGTCCGTGTGAACCAGCAGCGGGGTATCCTGTCCGTTGGCCTGCTCCAGCTCCATCATTCTGCGGACGGTCATCTCGACCTTTCTCGGCTTCCATACGTCGTCGTGGTCGCAGAACATGCAATAGCTGTGCTCCACCAGGGGCAGCATACTGAAAAAGTTCTTTTGGGCCGACCCGCTGTTTTTCTCGTTCCGCAAAAGGGTGATTCTCTCCGGATAGCGCCTGACATAAGGCTCGATCAGCTCCACCGTCCGGTCCGTGGAGCAGTCGTCCTGTATAAAGAGTTTCCAGTTGGAATCGGTCTGATTCAAAATGGACTCTATTTGAGGGACCACATACTGTTCCCCATTATAGACGGTCATGAGTATATCGATCATAATCCCCAGATCATCCTCTTTTCAGCATTGATTTCAGACGGGTAAGGCCATATTTCAGCCAAATGCCGGCATACACCGCTCCGGTAACAAATACATTATATTTTTTCTTAAAATGCTTGCGGTAAAACAGCGCCATAGCGTAATGAAACTGGTAAATAATTTCCTTGGACTGGGCGGAAAGGCCGCTTTGTCCCCGCAGGTGGGTCATGGAGGCCCCGGCGAAATACACCACCCGGTAGCCCGCTTCCTTAATCCGGTAGCAAAGGTCTAAATCCTCTCCGTACATGAAATAATCCTCGTCAAAGCCGCCCACCTTCTGAAATACTTCCTTGGGCATCATCAGAAACGAGCCGGATACCGCGTCCACCTCGGCGGTCTGATCCTCCCGGATAAAGGTTTGCCGGTAAGCGCCGTACCTCCGGCTCTCCGGATGCCTTTTATCCAGCCCCAGAAAATAATAGAGCGAGGCGCTGGGCGTTGGAAACCCCCGCTTGCAGCCGTGATCCAGGGTGCCGTCATCCTTCAGCGTGCGGATGCCCAGCCCGCCGATCCGCTCCTCACTGCGCAGATAGGCAAGGCTTCTGTCCAGACAGCCCTCGTGCAGAATGGTGTCGGAATTCAAAAACAGAAGGATTGATCCCTCCGCCTTTTCAGCGCCCAAATTGCAGGCGCTGCCGAAGCCTTTGTTTTCAATGCCGTAAAAAACCTTTACCGGAGCCGGAAGCGCCTCAGGCCGGTATTCCTTGTCCCGTTCGGAGGAATTATCTATTACCAGAATTTCATAGGAAACCTGATGAGTGGTTTTCAAAATAGATTCCACCGCCTGGGCGGTCAGCTCAGGCGTGTTGTAATTGATCATAATAATCGAAAGCTCCATCATTACCCTCTAATCTCTATTTTTTCTGAGCCTCATCCAAGGGAGTGATCTCGCCGTCGGCAAGCCCTTCGGTACTTTCTGGAATAAAAAGGATCTTGATGGTCATTAAGATCAGCTTCAAGTCCAGCAGGAGAGAATAATTTTCAATATATATCAAATCCAGCTTCAGCTTATCATAAGGAAGTGTATTGTATTTTCCCAAAATCTGAGCGTATCCGGTGAGGCCGGCCTTCACCTTCAGCCGGTAGTCAAACTCCGGCATATCCTTTTTGTATTCCTCCGCGATTTCAGGCCGTTCCGGCCGCGGGCCGACAATCGACATATCCCCTTTCAGGATATTCAGTATCTGGGGCAGCTCGTCGAACCGAATCTTCCGGATGATCCTGCCCACCGGGGTAATCCGGTCGTCATGCTGGGTAGCGAGCCTGGCCACGCCATCCTTTTCCGCGTCTACCACCATGCTTCGGAATTTATAGACATTGAATTCCTTTCCTCCAATGGTCAGCCGCTTCTGCTTAAACAGCACCGGCCCTCCATCGTAAAGCTTGATGGCGGCGGCGGTAATGAGCATAAAAGGGCTTGCGACAATAAAAGCCAAAACGCCGCAGATGAGATCCAGCGCCCGCTTGGCCACCTGCTGGTCCAGAGACAGGCCGGAGTTACGGCATAAAAACAGGGGGGTGTCAAACAAATGGATTTCCTCCGACCCGCCGATGATAATATCGGAAAGCTTAGGGGTGATATAAACCCGAATAGATTTTCCGTAGCAGTATTTCAATATTTGATTCCGCAGGCTTCCCTTTACATCGCAGATAACGATGGCCGGAAACTTGTCCACCTGCTTAATAACCTCGTCATAGCCCAGCTCCGCGTTTACCGCGGCGCAGATCAGATACTTGTCCGACCGCTTGCTCATCTTCAGCGCCAGACGGGTAGCGGAATGGCTGCCGTAAACCAAAAGCATCTTCCTGGCGGGAAATACATGGAAATATACCCAGTTCGCCCCGCAGGCCCACAGAACCACCAGGCAGATCTGAGCTACGGTCATGACGATCACCGGGATGGGCCATAGGAGATGGCGGGCAATCAAGCTGATCTGAGCATAGGTGACCGCGTTAGTGAATAACAGCGCCAGGGTCTGTGAATAGATAATATCGGAGATCCTGGCGTTTCCCACCTTAAGGCCTCCGTAAATTTTGGAAAACAAAAAGTAAATCACCAAATAAACGCCAACTACCAGCCAGTTTCCCCTGCGGTAAAAGGGCAGCAAGATAGCGTCGCTGTAGAACTGGTACCATACGTAGCCAAAAATGGCGGTATTCGCTCCCAGAATCACAATTCCGATGAGGAACATGACCACGCGCTTGTATTTTGAGACCTTATCCTGTGTCATTGGCTGTACCTGCCTTTGTTGTTTTCAACCCGGCCCAATGGCCTTTCACACTATAAAAATGGTCGTAATTATTTTAATTTTAGCATCCAACAGCCTAAAATGCAAGTTTTGCACTTTTTTAGGCTTATGCGCCCTGCTTCCGGTAAACAAAAACCCGGAATTCCACCTGGGTTTTTAATGTCTCTAACCGCTCCGCCCTCTCCTGATCCTGGCGGGAGGTTTTATAGTAATAGGGCGTCATCTGAAATAAATTCTGAATATCCTCGTTATTATCTAGTAATAACCAATCCTTGACAGGGTAATCCTCCAGAAGGGAAAAGCCCGGTAACTCCGGCTCCTTCAGTTCATTTTCATAGGGTTCCCGGTAAACAGCCTGCTTCAGCTGCCATAGATGCCTTCGGTCAGGCACACCCAGAAGAAATACGCCGCCAGGCTTCAGCACCCGCAGGATTTCACCGGCGCATAAGGGAGCGAACAGGTTCATCGCCAAATCGCAGGAGGCCTCCAGCACCGGCAAGTGAAACACGCTGCCCACGGCGAACTGGATCCCCTTATGGGCCTTGGCAGCTTGATCAGCCGCGATTTTAGAGATATCGACCCCCGCAGCCATCGGAGCTTTCCCCCGCTCCTTCAGAGCCTGAGCCAGCCCGCCGGTATAGTAGCCCTCTCCGCATCCGGCGTCCAGCACCACAGGCCTCTCCATCGGAAGGCGCTCAAGAGCCTTCTGGCACACCGCTCTCCGGAAGGGCTCATAATATCCCTTTTCCAAAAACAAACGCCTGGCTCTCACCATCCGTTTATCGTCGCCGGGCTGAAGAGAATGCTTGCCGTTAGCCAGCAGAAGGTTCACATAGCCGCTTCTCGCGAGGTCATACCGGTGCCCTTCAGAACATTGGCATCCGTTTCCCTCCTTTTTCAGAGGCAGTCCGCATTTAGGACAGCACAGTGGAAACATGAAAACGCCGCCTTTCTTTATTATCCCGTTGCCCGTCTTTTCCGGCCAATTCCTTTTTCCAGCCGGCTTTAACCGCCTGCTTCTTACTGGTCAATTATAATCTATTTTGGGGATAAGAAAAAGCATATCCCGATTTATTCAGAAAAGTTTTACGGTTTTTTTACAATGCTTCGTTCGATTTTATTGCAATTGACAAATAATATTTGATTCTTTTTCAGATTTATTGTATCATAATACTATAAAATCACCAGAGATTGGAGGTTTCTGAGGATGCTGGATAAAATCAACTTAAAAAAGATCATGCTCAAGGAGGAATATAAACAGGAGGTTCCTCCCCTTAAGCAAAAAATGGGGGAGCTTCAACAGAGGTTCAAACAGGCGAAGGTTCCCGTGATCGTCCTGTTTGAGGGCTGGGGCGCATCCGGCAAGGGAAGCCTGATGTCCAACGTGATTCTGACCATGGATCCCAGAGGCTTCCACGTGGAATCCACCACGCCTCCCACTCTGGAGGAACGGCGGCATCCCTATCTATGGCGTTTTTGGAAAAAGCTGCCTGCCCGGGGCACCATGGGCGTATTCGACCGGGGCTGGTATCAGGAGCTGGCCTTCCCGTCCCACGCCCTTCATTTGGAGCAAAAAGAGCTGCGGGAGCGCTTGGAAAGCGTCAAGATTTTTGAGCGCCAGCTTCACGACGACGGCTATCTGATTTTGAAATTCTTTCTGCACATCGGCCAAAGGGAGCAGAAAAAGCGGTTTGACAAGCTGCTCTCCTCTAAGGATACCGCCTGGCGGGTCAGCCTGAACGATCTGGAGCAGAACCGCCGCTACGACGAGTATTATCAGATCATCGATGGCATCCTGGAGGAGACCAACACTGATTACGCGCCCTGGCATGTAATTGGCAGCGAGGATAAATACAGCGCCCTGGCGGAAATTTACCATATCTTAGTGGACGGAATCGGCGCGGCGGTGGAGGCCTCCCGGGAAGGAAAGAGGTCTGCCCCTAAGAAGGCGGTTCCTATTGTAGTTTCCGACCATTTCAAGCTGGTTAAGGAGCCGAAGCTTTCCGAGGTAAACCTCACTAAGGCTTTGAACGAGGAGGAATACCGGGAGCTTTTAAAGAAGGAACAATCCACCTTAAAAAAGCTGCACAATAAGATTTACCGGAAAAAGATCCCTGTGGTCATCGCCTATGAGGGCTGGGACGCCGCCGGAAAGGGCGGCAATATCCGCCGGGTCGCTGAGGCCCTGGACCCAAGAGGCTACGAGGTGGTGCCCATCGCGGCCCCCACCGCCGACGAGCTGGCCCACCAGCATTTGTGGCGGTTCTGGACTAAGCTGCCCAAGGATGGGCATATCACCATCTTCGACCGCACCTGGTATGGGAGGCTTATGGTAGAGCGCATCGAGGGCTTCGCCTCCGAGGAGCAATGGAAGCGGGCCTATCAGGAGATCAATGAGTTCGAGGAGGAGCTGGAACGCTGGGGCGCGGTAATCATCAAATTCTGGCTTCATTTCAGCAAGGAAGAGCAGCTGAAACGGTTTGAGCTTCGCCAAAACACGCCGGAAAAGCAATGGAAAATCACCGACGAGGATTGGCGCAACCGGGAAAAATGGGATCAGTACGTGACGGCGGTGGACGAGATGATCGCCTATACCTCTACAGATTTCGCCCCTTGGCACATCATCGAATCTGAGGACAAAAAATTCGCGCGCATCAAGGCTCTGCGGACGATCATCAATTCTATTGAAGGCAAGCTGTAAGACAAGAAAAGGCCGGGCTTCCGGCCTTTTCTTGTCCGCTCTGGTCTTGCGTTTCCAAAGAATTTGTCATAGAATAAGCAAGGGAAGCCTTACTGTGAAATCTATCAGTCCTTCTTCCCGCCCCGGGGCTCCGGTCTAGCCCTGTCAAGGGTAAATCCGTGTGCTGATGATCCCTTAAGCTGGAAATAGGCCCTGCCCCGTTCGCAAACGCTTTCGGCATTTTTTAGGCCGCGCCGCTGTTGCCCGCGCTCTGAACCCTGATACACGGGCGGCTAAAAGGCTGGAAAAATCTATCGCTTCAATGATTGGGAGGAACTGCTCATGCTGGTACTCGCTCACCGGGGGGCCTCCGCTTACGCCCCAGAAAATACGGAACCCGCCTTCCGCAAAGCTATTGAACTGGGAGCCGACGGCGTGGAATTGGATGTCCATCTCTGCAAGGACGGGCACATGGTGGTAAACCATAATTTCGACGTAGATCATAACAGCGACGGCCTGGGGCTGATCGAGGAATACACCTTAAGGGAGCTGAAGCAGCTGGACTTCGGCCTTTGGAAAGGCGTAGAATTCAAAGGCACGTCTATCCTCACTTTGGAGGAAGCCCTGGAGATCGTTAAGAATATGAAGCTCATCAATATTGAGATAAAAAGCGCTCAAACTCCTTATCCGGGCCTGACGGAAAAGGTTTGCGGGCTGGTTCGAAAAATGGCGCTGACTCAAAAAGTTATTCTTTCCAGCTTCAACCACCGCGTTGCCCTGGAATGTCATAATTCTGGCCTTCCAGCCGGACTTCTGTACGACAAGCCTATTTTCAACCCCGCCCGGTATGCCCATCGGCAAGGAGCCCAGGCGATCCATCCCCACAGCGCCCTTCTCTCCAAAAATCAGGTCCGCATCGCCAAGGAATTGGGAATCCAGGTTAATGTTTGGACGGTGGATAAGCCTAAACGGGCTTTAACCCTCCAGGGCTGGGGCTGCGACGCGGTGATTACCAACACCCCTGATGTGATTTTAAAGGCTTTGGGGCGGTAATCCCTCTCATTGGGAGCTCCCCTGGCCCCAGGAAGGAATTGCCCCGATTGAAAGCGCCCTGTTTTCCACGGCAATCGTCGCTCTAATCCGCCTTAAAGACATCTATGGCTTTTTACGCGTCGCAACGTCGTTCGCTCTTTCTAAATTTTGCTCCACCCCCTGTTGCTGTTTCAAATTTTATCAGGGCGCACATCCGCTCAGCCTAAACAGATTGCCCGCGGTGCCGTCCTGTGGAGTAAACAGCGGTGCAGGCGGCCCATTTCTCCGGTTGCCCCGCGGCGCTATATCCTAGAGGCTTGTTCAGCCTTTAGCCAGCTTCCTTATCTGTGATGCTTCCTCCTAACGGAGATACAAAAAAGAGATCAGACCTGTTAGTCTGATCTCTTTTTGATTCAGCTTATTGATGCTGGGTGGGGTTCTGAGGATTCTGAGGCTGCACCGGGGCTTGGGGAGCCTGAGGAGCCTGCGGCTGTACCGGAACCTGAGGGGCCTGGGGAGCCTGAGGCTGGGCATAGTTGGCGGGAGCGGCCTGCGTATAGACCTTCTTCTCGATGATGCCGTAAGCTCTGTTAGCCAGCTTGCTCAGCAAGGGCATATTGGCTTCCTGTCCCTTTACCACCTTGACCATAGCGATAATGACGAACACCAGCACAACAATGGAAACAATGGTGGAAATTACGTTGAACACCACACCGATAGCGGTACCGACAATCGGAACATTGCCGAAAATGTTCAGCAGGTCCAGCACCGCATTGATGACGGATACAATAATGGTTAAAAAGAACGCCTGAATAACCTGACGGGTGAGCCATTCATTTTTCTCCGCCACAATGACAAAGCCCAAGAGGAGGCCTCCCAATAAAACCTGGCCTAAAAATGCCAGAATGAACGCTACCAGCGCGTAAAACCACAGACAAACTCCATACTTTCCTTTCTGCATGTAAAACCACTCCTGCTATGTAAATTTTTTGATGCTATTCAAATAACATCTGCTAATACTTATAGTATGCGCCAAATAACCCTTCTTTGTCAAGATGGGTTTCTGTTAAATTTCCACATCAGTGGAAAAGAATTTCCTGAGCTAAAGCAAAAATTTCCCTCATCCAGTAGGTTGCAAGGGTATACCAGGGAGTTTGGGCCGAAACGGCGCCCGCCTCGATTCCCTGCTTTTGCGCGATCAGCCCTGCTCGATACTGATGAAAGCCGTCGGATACCAGGATCATATCCTTGGGAAGGCCCTCGCTATCCATGATTTCCTTGGAGTTTCTGATATTCTCCACCGTATCTCTGCTTTGAGCCTCCGGATAGATGCGGTTTTCGTCTATCCCGTGCTCTACCAGCCAGGCCTTCATGGCCTGGGCCTCGCTGACCAATTCCCCGTTGCCTTTTCCCCCAGATGGTATGCACACCGCCTCCGGATTTCGGTCCAAATATTCCTTAGCAGCCTCCAGCCGTTTCGTCAGCATTAGGCTTGGCTGGGTTCCTTTCACCTGGCAGCCCAGAATAACCACAGTTCCGTTTTCTTTCGGAGGCCGGTGAATCGCGGCGGCCATCAGGCAGGACATCACCGCTCCAAACACAAGGAACGCGCCCAGCGCCAGGGAGGCAGCGGAAAGAAGCACCTTGCCGCCCGGATGCCCCCACAGGCTGGAGAGGCAGCCGGCCGCGCCAGGATATCCCGCCAGCCAAAGGGCAAAAGAACAAAGCAAAATTCCCGCCGCATTCCCGATATTCACGATGCCCCGGAACACTGGCAGCAGAAACCAAGCCAGCAGCAAGGCGATGACCAGCACGACGCAAAGCCTCCCGATTCCCATAAACGCTTTTTTCTCCTCGTTTCTCGGCATAACAGCCTCCTTACCGCCGCAAGCCTTTTCCGGCTTCGCGGCGCGTCAATATTCGGACTTCTGCCAGGAACTGCCGGGTTTCTTCTTCCAAAACCCGGTATTGAACGGTTTGACGGCCGCTTTTTCCATAATCTGTTATCCAATTCAAAAGTCCGGACCGCCTTTTATTTTATTTAATCTTGGACAGGCCAATAGGTTTCCCTTCTTTCGGCCACAGCACTCCAGCGCTCTTGGAACAGGCGCCGCCTGGTGAAGAAAAGCCATCCGGGGAACACCGGATGGCTTTGAGCTTATTTCATTTTCGGTCTGGGAGTATAGGTGGTGTGGAGAATCTCGTGAGCCTTATGGCTTCCCGGCTCGCCCAGATACTCGGCGTAGCACTTCTTCACAACCGGATTGTCGTGAGACTTTCTCAGCGGCAGGTTCTTATCCTCCTCATAAAGCACCTTGGCACGCTCCTTGCGAATGTCCACAAAGTTTCTCACAGAAGATGGCTGAATAGGCATACCGCCTCCGTTGACGCATCCGCCCGGGCAGCACATAATCTCAATGAAGTGATAATCGGCCTCGCCGTTCTTCACCTTTTTCAAAATCTCGTTGGCGTTGCTCAGGCCGCTGGCTACCGCCACCTTCACATCCATGCCGGCCACGTTGTAGACAGCCTCTTTGATGCCGTCGGTTCCGCGGACTTCCTCGTAATCGATGGAATCCAGGGACTTGCCGGTGAGGGTATCGGCAGCGGTTCTCAGCGCCGCCTCCATAACGCCGCCGGTGGCGCCGAAGATCACCGCAGCGCCGGTGGACACATCCATGGTGGGATCGAATTTCTCATCCGGCAGCATGGTCAGGTCGATATTGGCCCGCTTGATCATCCGGGCCAGCTCACGGACGGTGAGCACCACGTCCACATCGGGAACGCCGGCCGCGTTTTCATCGTCACGGCTGATCTCGAATTTCTTCGCGGTGCAGGGCATAACGCTGACGGACACGATATCCTTCGGATCGATGTTGTGGGTCTCGGCGTACCAGGTCTTGATGAGAGCGCCCTGCATCTGCTGCGGGGATTTGCAGGAGGACAGGTTCGGCAGCAGCTCCGGATAATAGAACTCGCAGAACTTGATCCATCCGGGAGAGCAGGAGGTGATCAGAGGCAGTACTCCGCCGTTCTGCACTCTGTCGATAAACTCATGGGCTTCCTCCATAATGGTCATGTCGGCGCCGAAATCAGTGTCGAATACCTTATCAAAGCCCAGGCGGCGCAGAGCGGCAACCATTTTGCCCTCTACGTTGGTGCCGATGGGCATACCGAATTCCTCGCCCAAAGCGGCACGGACAGACGGAGCGGTCTGAACCACAACATGCTTCTTGGGATCGGCGATAGCGGCGACCACCTCGTCGATCTGATCCTTTTCACGCAAAGCGCCCGTGGGGCAGTTTACGATGCACTGGCCGCAGGATACGCAGGCCACGTCGCCCAGATCCTTTTCAAAGGCGCAGCCGATATGGGTATCGAAGCCGCGGCCGTTGGGGCCGATCACGCCCACGAACTGATCCTCGCAGGCGGCCACGCAGCGGCGGCAGAGGATACACTTATTATTGTCGCGAACCATATGCAGGGTGGTCTCGTCCAGCGGAGACTGGGGATTCTCGCCCTCAAAGGCGTCGACGTCCTCCACGCCGTAGTCACGGCACAGCTTCTGCAGCTCGCAGTTTTCGCTTCTCACACAGGAGAGGCACTTCTTATCATGGGTGGAGAGCATCAGCTCCAGGGTCATCTTTCTGGCCTTCATGACTCTGGGGGAATTGGTGTAGATCTCCATGCCCTCGTTAACCGGATAAACGCAGGCGGTAACCAGGGTCTTTGCCCGGACAACCTCGACCACACAGATACGGCAGGCGCCGATCTCGTTTAAGTCCTTCATCCAGCACAGGGTCGGAATATTGATTCCGGCGTATCTGGCAGCCTCTAAAATTGTAGATCCAGCAGGTACAGACAGGGGCATACCATTGATTTTAATATTTACCATTTCCATTTTGGCACACTCCTTCCTTATAACTTAATGATAGCGTCAAATTTGCACTTCTCAATGCAGGCGCCGCACTTGATGCACTTATTCACATCAATGGTGTGGGGCTGCTTCACCGTACCGGAGATCGCGCCCACCGGGCAGACTCTGGCGCAGGCGGTGCATCCGCGGCACTTGTCGGCCACGATCTCATAATGGAGCAGGGCCTTGCAGACGCCGGCCGGGCAGCGGTGCTCTTTGACATGGGCTTCATATTCGTCACGGAAGTAGCGCAGGGTGGACAGCACTGGGTTGGGCGCGGTCTGTCCCAAGCCGCACAGGGCGTTATCCTTAATATAGTAGCACAGCTCTTCCATCTTATCGATATCTTCCATGGTGCCGGTGCCGGAGGTGATCTTATTCAGCATTTCCAGCAGGCGCTTGGTGCCCACGCGGCAGGGAGTACACTTACCGCAGGATTCGTCAACAGTGAACTCCAGGAAGAACTTGGCGATATCCACCATACAGGTGGTCTCGTCCATAACGATCAATCCGCCGGACCCCATCATGGAGCCGATGGCGATCAGGTTGTCGTAGTCGATGGGGGTATCGATCAGGGAAGCCGGGATGCATCCGCCGGAGGGTCCGCCGGTCTGGGCGGCCTTGAACTTCTTGCCGTCCGGCACGCCGCCGCCGATTTCCTCAACGATCTCACGCAGGGTAGTGCCCATGGGGATTTCCACCAGGCCGGTATGCTTGATCTTGCCGCCCAGGGCGAACACCTTAGTTCCCTTGCTCTTCTCGGTGCCCACAGAGTTGAACCACTCGGCGCCGTGGAGAATGATCTGGGCGATATTGGCGTAGGTTTCTACGTTATTCAGGATGCTGGGCTTGCCGAACAGGCCCTTCACCGCCGGATAAGGCGGGCGGGGACGGGGCTCACCGCGCTTGCCCTCGATAGAGGTCATCAGAGCGGTTTCCTCGCCGCACACGAAAGCGCCGGCGCCCAGACGAAGCTGGATATCAAAATCAAAGCCGGAATCAAAGATATTCTTGCCCAGCAGGCCGTATTCACGGGCCTGGCCAATAGCGATCTCCAAACGCTTTACAGCGATGGGATACTCGGCGCGAACGTAAATGTAGCCCTTGGTGGCGCCGATGGCATAGCCGGCGATAGCCATAGCCTCCAGCACGCAGTGGGGATCGCCCTCCAGAACGGAACGGTCCATGAACGCGCCCGGATCACCTTCGTCGGCGTTGCAGCACACATATTTCTGGTCGGCCTTGTTGCCGGCGGCCAGGCTCCACTTCACACCGGTGGGGAAGCCGGCGCCTCCGCGGCCGCGGAGGCCGGAATCCTTGATCACCTGGATGACCTGCTCGGGAGTCATCTCGGTCAGAACCTTGCCCAGCGCGGCGTAGCCGTCCTGGGCTATGTACTCGTCGATGTTCTCCGGGTTGATGACGCCGCAGTTCCGCAGGGCGATTCTTCTCTGCTTCGCGTAGAAGGCCGTCTCGTTCAGGGATTTGATGGTGTCATCCTTCTGCACGGTCTCCTGATACAGCAGGCGCTTGACGATTCTTCCCTTCAGCAGATGCTCTTCCACGATCTCCGGAACGTCCTCTACCTTCACCATGCTGTAGAAGGCACCCTCCGGATATACGATCATAATCGGGCCCAGGGCGCACAGGCCGAAGCAGCCGGTGCGGACCACGTTGACTTCGTTTTCCAAGCCCCTGGCCTTGATTTCTTCTTTCATCTTCTCAATGATTTTTTCACTGTTTGAGGAGGTACAGCCGGTACCGCCGCAAATCAATACGTGGGAACGATACATATTTGGTTTTCCTCCTTCTTATGAATTGGCACCGATGGTAAATTCCGTGACCACATTGCCGTTGACCAGGTGGTCGTTAACCACACGGACAGCCTTTTCCGGGGTCATTTTCACATAGGTGACCTTTTCCTGTCCGGGAACCAGCACCTCCACCACGGGCTCATACTGGCAGATGCCGATGCAGCCGGTCTGGGTGACGGCAACCTTTTCCGTCATGTTGCGCTTGGCAACCTCTTCCACAAAAGCGTTCAATACCGGACGGGCTCCGGCGGCGATTCCGCAGGTAGCCATGCCGACCAGCACACGGACGGCGTCCTTATCCTCCTCCCGGATTCCAATCTGGGCGCGGGCCTTATCTCGAATCGCCTGCAATTCAGCTAATGTTTTCATCTTCTTGTGCACCTCCAAAGATCATATCGGTTTGTTCCTTTAGATAACCCTGTATCCATTCGCTGACCTCAGGGGCCGAAAGCTTTACCTCTTCCCCCAAAATCTCTCGCAGCTCCCTGGTGTCCAAAGCGAAGCTCCTTCCATCCCGTTCCCGGCGGAAAATAAAATCCCGGTCCGGATTGGAATAGATCAAAAGCCCCACCGTGGAATTAATATCCCCCAAAGGAGTCATGTCAATGTGGGAAGGCTTAAACACCGCGGTCACCGTGGTGCCCTTCCCCGGCTCAGACTCGATGGAAAAGCTTCCGCCGGTCTGCTCCGCCGCCATTTTAAAAAGCGGCACTCCCAGCCCCACCTTTCGGGTGGTGCGGGTTGTGAAAAACGGATCCGTCACGCGAGCCGCCTGCTCGGCGGTCATTCCCCTGCCGTTGTCGATGATCTTCAGCGTCAGGGTGTCCTCCGCGCTGCTTTCCTCCACAACGATCTGCGTCAGGGAAGCCCCTGCCGACAGGGAGTTCTGGGCGATATCCATTACATTCAGCGACAGCTCCCGCATGGCTTTATTCGTACTTTGCCAAAATGCCCTTGACGTCCTCGGGAACCAGGCGGCCGTAAACATCGTCGTTAATGGTGATAACCGGAGCCAGTCCGCAGGCGCCGATGCAGCGGCAGGCTGTCAGAGAGAACTTGCCGTCCTCAGTGCACTCCTCCGCTTCGATGCCCAATTCCTTGGAAAGCTCCTCCAAAATCTTGCCGGAGCCCTTAACATAGCAGGCGGTGCCCAGGCAGACGGAAATATTATACTTACCCTTGGGAGTCAGAGAAAACTGGGAATAGAAGGTGGCCACGCCGAACACCTCGGAAAGGGGAACCCCTAAACCGTCGGCTACCATCTGCTGCACTTCAATGGGCAGATAGCCGTAAACGTTTTGGGCTTCCTGCAGAACAGGCATGATGGCGCCCGGCTCGTTTTTATGCTTCTCGATAATCTCAAAAAGCTGAGCCTCCTGCTCTTTCGTCCCGCTGAACGGGATATTGCTGATACGCTTTTGCATTTGATTTCCTCCTTATTGTCTTTGAACGCAACCTGTTAAAAATATAACAACTAAACGCATACAAAACCAACTGCTGCGGTTGCCTACAAAATATGATTATATCGGATTCTTTCCCTAAAATCTATACGATCCTACAAAGTTCCCAGAGAAAATAGGGGGAAGGTTTTGGCGAAATGCACCAATGACGATTTTTTCCAAAATCAGAACACTCAGCGAACTCACTTCTTGAATTCAACTGATTTTTATTTTTTGTGAAAACTCGACAAAAGTTTTTCAACATCATCAAAATCCGAGCCAAGCCGCTTCCTATCTTTCCCATTTCACCTGAATTTTTCCGTTCAGGGCATCCACTAAGCACCGGGCCGTTTTTTCCGGCAGGTCCAGCCAGGGCCTTCGTTCCTTCAGCCAATCTAGATAATGGGCGTCGGAATCCAGCAAAAGGATCATATCCTGAAGCTCCGGGTACCGCTTGAGCAGAAGCTCCTTGTCTCCCTTGCCGGAGATCTCCGCGGCGTGGAACTCCGCCTCCGCCGGAATAGCGCCCAGGGAGGAGATCACGCTGTAGGAATCGTGATCAATGTGAGCTGGAAACGCCGCCCCGCCGAATTCCGCCATCAGCCCGGGCAGCTCTCCCACGCTGATGCTGCTTGCGTTGATGAGAAGCCGGGAAACCCTGCCCATCCCCTCATCCTGCCAATCCATAATAAGCTGATCCCCAAACATTTCCGGCCGGTTCCGAATCTCCGGGGAACGGGACTCCACATAATCCCCAAAGGCCTCGGCCTGCTCCACGGTGGGGAACAGGCATACCACATGGGCTTCCTCGCTGGTGGTAAGCTCCATGCCAGGCACCACTGTCACGCCAGCCTCCTCACCGGCCCTCACCGCCGCCCGGCAGTTTTTGCAGCTATTGTGGTCAGTGAGGGCGATCATGTCCATGCCGTTCAGCAGGGACATGTTCACAATATTATTGGGGGTCATGTCGTTGTCCCCACAGGGGGATAGGCAGGAATGGATGTGGAGATCGTAATAAACCCTCATGATAAAAGCCGGCCGATCTGCAAAGCCAGGCGGTAGCTGTTTTCCTCCGCGCCAAGCACGCAGATCCCCTGCTGGTCCGCCTTCCGCTTAGCGTCCTCGTCCAGCCAGGCGTTTTCCGTCAGGATAATGCAGGCGGTATCCGCCAGGGACGCCACCGCCAGGGCGCTGATGTTGCCCATCACCGTCAGCCAGGCGTCGCCGGCCTTGGCCCTGCCCATCACCCAGCTCAGCAAATCGCCGATATAGCATCCGGAGACCTCCTGGGAAAGCCCCTCCTCCCCCGCCAAAAGCTTCAGGGAAAGGGCTTCCTTGAGCTGCTGTACTGTCATATTCTCACATCCAATTGCTTCAATTTTACAGATAACCGCTTTTGAGAACTCTTTTTCCTTGAGAGCGTTTCCCACGGGAAGCTGTTCTTCGGTTAGCTGTTTTGTATTGCCGCCTGTTCAGGAACGCTTCAGCCGGACAAATAAAAGCCTTGTTTTTTTACCAGCATGAAGCTAAGATTGCAATTTCCCGCCTGTCCTGGCTTCTATCCATAAGAAACATGATCATGAAAGCCCTCTTAATGCTTTGGGGAAATCCTTTCCGCAGGCGATCTGGATTATCTTTGTTCTTTCCTTCCATCAGCTGTTTGAACCGGGCCCCTGTGCTTTCCCGGCGCCCGATCCGGTTCTGGGCGCTCCCGTCCCCTACCAGCATATGCCGCCGGGCACGCCTTTAATTCCCTTGCTTCTCCTTGGAGTCCAGATAGCTGGGAACATAGCCGCCGATGGAAGACAGGGTATCCGCCACATTTTTCACCTGTTCCCGCATAACGAATACACAGTCGCTGGTGCGGGCCACACCCTTCACCACATCCTCGGCTAAGGCCCGGCAGCTGGGCGCGCCGCAGGAGCCGCAGTCCAGTCCGGGCAGGCCCTCGCAGATCACGTCGATCTCCTCCATCATCTGCATGGCTTCCTCCAGATTTTGAGAAAGCTTCAGAACCGGGGCGAATTCCAGAGGCTCGGTCCACTCCATATCCCGGGGCACGCCGCCGTCCAAATGGTTCTGGGAAACCGGCAGATATTTTCTCAGGCGCTGAAGCCTGGCTTTAGCCACATAGCCGTTCTCCACACACAGCACGCCGCCGACGCATCCGCCGCTGCAGGCGTTCAGCTCCACAAAGTCCAGCTCCCGAATCCGCTCGTCCTCCAGCTCCTCCAGAACCCGTATCACGTTCTCGATGCCATCCGCCGCCAGGTATTTTTCATTGAGCAGCGCCGCGGACTCTCCGCCGCTGCCGGCCCAGCTGACGCCGATCAGTCCCGACTGGCCGATGGGCTCCACTGTTTCCAGCTTATCCATCCGGTGAGACAGCAGAGGGAATACCTCGCTGATGGCGATGGCGCCGTCGCACCAGGAGCCCTCGGTGCCGATGGGCATTTTAATATCCGTCACCTTGGCCGGGCACGGGGTGATGAAGAAGGCCCCGATTTCCTCTACCGGGATGCCCGTTCTCTCGCTGGCCGCCCGCTTTGCCATCATGGCGGAAACCTCCATGGGCGCGTTCAGATTCAGCACATGGTCGCACAGATCCGGAAAACGGACCCGGATCAGCCGGACCACCGCCGGGCACGCGGAGCTGATCACAGGCTTAGGAAGCCTGCCGTCCGCCATCAGCTTTCTGGTGGCGTCGGAGACCAGCTCGGCTCCTCTGGAAACCTCGTAAACATCGTCAAAGCCCATCTGCTTCAGCCCGGTGAGCACGATGTCGATATCGTCTAAATTATTGAACTGGCCGAACAGCGCCGGCGCCGGAATGGCAATTTTATATTTCCACCCCTCCAAAACAGAAAGGTGGTCATACCTCGCCTTTTTCGCATGATGAGGACATACCCGGATACATTCGCCGCAGTCGATGCACCGCTCGGATATGATCTGGGCCTTTCCCTCTCTCACCCGGATGGCCTCGGTGGGACAACGCTTAATGCAGTTGGTGCAGCCTAAGCATTTATCCTTATCCAGGGTCACGGAATGAAAAAACCGGTCCACAGGAAATCGTCTCCCTCCTAAGGCGTGCCCCCGTTCGGGACATGCTAAGTTATCGTAAGATTATCATCAAGCCGTCCTCTTGAAAGGGCCGGCGGCACCCAGTCCGCCCTGGGTCAGTTTTTCGGAAAAACGGAAAAGTACATGGTGGTGCCTTTTCCCAGCTCCGTATCGATCCGCATATCGTCGGAATATTTTTTTATGTTCGGCAGCCCCATTCCGGCCCCGAACCCTAAGGATCTGACGTTATCCGGCGCGGTGGAGTAGCCCTCCTGCATGGCCTTTTCCACATCGGCGATACCCGGCCCCTGGTCAGCCATAACCACGTCTACCTGAGCCGGGGACACGTCTACGTCAATCTCTCCGCCGCCGGCGTGAATCACCATGTTAATCTCGCCCTCATACATGGCGATGGCTACCCGCCGGGTAGCGTCGGGATCATAGCCCAGCTGCTTCAGCTTTTTCTTCACGCTGCTGGAGGCCTCTCCCGCCCGGGTAAAGTCGTCTCCGGGCACTATGTAATGGAAATGCATTTTGCTCATCTTTACTCGCAGCCTCCCCTAAGGCCGTTTTCATACAGCTTTCCGCAGGCCGTGAAAAGGCGGTACCTTGTTTTCAGCAGGGTAATGTCCATCTTTTTCGCCAGCTCCACAATGCTGTCGTCCGGCTGCTTTCCCCGGACAAACACGATGCACCGCATATCCATCATTTCCGCGGTGCGCACTACCTGAGGGTTCAGTAATCCAGTAAGAAGGACAGACTGGTCTTTCACAAACGCCAAAACATCGCTCATCATGTCGCTGCCGCAGGCGGTTTTTACCTCAAGGTCCAGGTCGGCGGCCGAAATGATCTCCGCGTCCAGCAGGCTGATAATATCTCTGATTGTCATTTTCTTTTCCCCCATATTTTTGCTCTAGTTAACAGAGGGCCTTTCATTTCCCCTCTGTCCTTACCAACAGCGTTATTATACCATAACTTTCGGAACCTTTCACTATAATTTTTGTGGAATCCTATGAAAATAAATTTTTCCAATTTTACTGTCCTCCCAGGGCATACAAAAACAGTCTGTTTTTCAGAAAAAACAGAAAAAATGTGCTTCCTTGGCGTAAAAAAGCGAGATTGTCTTAAAAATGTCAATTGACTATCCCATCATAACGTTTTATAATAAAAGTTAATTACTACTACATTTTGGAGGTCATGAAATGAAACGGGTTTATAATTTTTCTGCCGGCCCTTCCATGCTGCCGGAAAAAGTTCTGCGGACCGCCGCTGACGAAATGCTGGATTATCACGGCAGCGGGCAGTCCGTTATGGAAATGTCCCACCGTTCCAAGGTCTATGACGGTATTATTAAGGAAACGGAAAGCCTTCTCCGCGAGGTAATGAACATCCCGGATAACTATAAAGTGCTCTTCTTACAGGGCGGCGCTTCCTCCCAGTTCGCCATGGTTCCCCTGAACCTGATGACCGGCTCCGGCAAGGCTGATTTCGTTCTCACCGGCCAGTGGGCCACCAAGGCTTACAAGGAGGCCGCCCGTTACGGCGAGGCCAACGTGGTAGCCTCTTCCAAGGATAAGACCTTCTCTTACATCCCCAAGCTGGACCCCTCCACTTTTACCAAGGATGCGGATTACTTCCACATCTGCCTGAACAACACCATTTACGGCACCAAGTGGAACACTCTGCCGGAAACTGGGAACGTTCCCCTGGTCGCTGATATTTCCTCCTGCATTTTGTCTGAGCCCATTGATGTCAGCAGGTTCGGCCTGCTGTATGCCGGCGCTCAGAAAAACATGGGCCCCGCCGGCTTAACAGTGGTAATCATCCGTGAGGATCTGATCGGCCACGCCAAGGACTTCACCCCCACCATGTTCAACTACCAGACCCACGCCGACAACGATTCCATGTTCAACACCCCGCCCTGCTACGCGATTTATATCTGCAAGCTGGTGCTGGATTGGATCAAAAACGACATCGGCGGGCTGGAAAAGATGAAGGAGCTCAATGAGAAGAAGGCCAAGATCCTTTACGACTTCCTGGACAGCTCCAAGCTGTTCAAGGGCACCGTGGTGCCGGAAGACCGCTCTCTGATGAATATCCCCTTTGTCACCGGCAGCGAGGAGCTGGACGCCAAGTTTGTCAAGGAAGCCGCCGCACACGACTTTGTCAACATCAAGGGCCACAGAAGCGTCGGCGGCATGAGAGCCTCTGTCTATAACGCCATGCCCATCGAGGGGGTGGAAAAGCTGGTAGCCTTCATGAAGGAATTTGAGGCCGCCAACCTGTAAGCGGAAACCCATAAGCCAACAGAAACCAAGAAAGGGAAGCCGGTGATCCGCCGCTTCCCATTTCCTTTCAGAAAGGGAGCAGAATACTATGTATGATATTTTAACCTTGAATAAAATTTCCAAAACCGGCCTGGAGCGTTTTACCGACGAGTATCAGTACGGCGACGCGGTTGAAAATCCCCAGGGCATCATGGTGCGTTCGGCGTCCATGCATGAGATGGAGATGCCTCAAAGCCTGCTGGCCATTGCCAGGGCGGGCGCGGGCGTCAACAATATTCCGGTGGATCAGTGCACGGAAAAGGGCATTGTGGTTTTCAACACTCCCGGCGCCAATGCCAACGCGGTCAAGGAGCTGGTTTTGGCGGGGCTGCTGATCTCCTCCCGTAAGGTCACCCAGGGTATGGCCTGGGCTCAGGGCCTGAAGGGCCAGGGGGATGCGGTCGGCAAGGCCGTGGAAAAGGGCAAGAGCGCTTTTGTCGGCCCTGAGATCAAGGGAAAGAAGCTGGGCGTTATCGGCCTGGGCGCCATCGGCATCCTGGTGGCCAACGCCGCCAGAAGCCTGGGCATGGAGGTTCACGGCTACGATCCTTATATCTCTGTGGATTCCGCCTGGGGCCTTTCCAGAGCGGTCAAGCACAGCCTGACCCTGGACGATATTTTTGAAACCTGCGATTATATCACCGTCCATGTTCCCCAGACTCCGGATACCAAAAATATGATTAACAAGGATTCCATCGCTAAGATGAAAGACGGCGTGCGGATTCTGAACTTCGCCAGAGGCGGCTTGGTCAATTCCGCCGACGTAGTCGCCGCGATTGAAGCCGGCAAGATTGCGGCCTACGTCACCGACTTCCCCTCCGACGACCTGCTGGGCATCGACGGCATCATCGCGATCCCCCATCTGGGCGCCTCTACTCCCGAATCCGAGGACAACTGCGCCAGGATGGCAGCCGACGAGCTGATGGCATATCTGTCCGACGGCAACATCATCAATTCCGTTAACTTCCCGGCCCTGTCCTCTCCCAGAGCGGCCGGCTGCTCCAGAGTGTGCGTGTTCCACAAGAACATCCCCTCTATGCTCAGCCAGGTGACCAAGCTGCTCTCCGACAAGGGCGTGAATATTGAGAACATGCAGAGCAAGTCCCGCAAGGATGTTGCGTACACGGTTCTGGACTGCGCCGGCCAGGTCGGCCAGGATGCTTTAGAATCCCTGGTAGATTCTGAGGGAATTATCCGTATCCGCGTAATTTCCGCTTAAACGGCGGCAGGCGTCTCTGGCGCTTGGGTTTTCAAAGACCTTTGACGGTATCCAGGCTCGGCAAAAGCCAGGATTTCGCTTCTTCGGTTTATGGCGCCGCGCGTTTGTGCGTTCTATCCTTACGCTCCGGCTTCAGCCCACTGAAAAGGCGCCGCGGGAAATCCGGCTGACAAAGAGCCGAAAAGGATCCGGCGCTCCTTACACGGAAAGAAAATGTCACGATTTTCGGTTCCTCTGGGAGACGCCGCTTCACTTAAGCGTTCTATAACCTATAACGGAAAAGCCATAGGATGGTTTTACATCCTATGGCTTTTTTGATGATCGTTTTGTTTTCTCCGCCCCTGCCTGCTTTTCACACCAGAGGCAAATAAAAAGCATAAAGCAGAAATAAACCAGCTCCAGGCTTCCGCGTAAGCTCAGCACCTGTGCGGGCAGAGATTCATCTAACAAAAATATGACCGCACGCATCTTGTCAGCTCTTTTGTTTTGCCGCTAACGCGAACCAGCCCTTTTCCTGACGCTCCTCAAGGATCGTAAACCGAGGCTCCAGGGCATCGCGCACCTCCTGCACACGGGTATCGATAATACCGCTCATCAGATAAATACTGTCCGGATTCAAGTATCGCGTGATATCCTTGGTCAACAGGATAATAATATCCGCCACGATATTGGCCACCACCAACTCGTATTTTCCAGCCACCTGATCCGTCAGATTGCCGCAGATCCCCTGGAATTTTTCCTCCACGCCGTTGGTCTGAGCGTTTTCCCCGGCGGTTTTCACCGCCAAGGCATCAATATCCACCCCGACCGCCTTTTCCGCGCCCAGCAGCAGCCCCGCCACCGACAGGATGCCGCTGCCGCAGCCCACATCCAGCAGACTCATGCCAGGCTTTAGATATTTTTCCAAAAGCTCTAGGCAAAGCCGGGTGGTTTCATGCGTACCGGTGCCGAAAGCCAAACCTGGCTCCAGATGCAGCACCGTCCTGCCCTGAGGATCGTAGGCTTCCTCCCAGGTGGGGCGGATCAAAAGCTTTTCCCCCACAGGGATCGGATGAAAATACTGCTTCCAGTTATTGATCCAGTCCTCTTCCGCACAGCTTTCCACGGAAAATTCGCAGTCAATGCCCTCGCCGGCGCACCGCTCCCGGAGGAAAGCCAGCGCCTCTTTCGGGTTCTCCTCCGGGCTGATGTAAAGGTGCACCAGTCCGTGTTCCCGGTCCTTTGCCAGCAGCTCCTCGTCGATTAAATCAATATGGGCAATCTCCCTGGCTTCCTCCTCCAAATGAGAATAATCCTCCACGTAAATACCGCCGTCCACCGCCATTTGGGCCATATCCGCCGCCTGCTCCAGCTGGGCAGACGGCACCTTCATAATGATCTCCGTCCATTCCATCGGGGATTCCTCTTTTCTTCTTTTGCTTTATTCGAAGCGCCGCAGCGCCAAAATGCACGGGAGGAGGAAAAGCAAGCTCCCGTGCGCTGTCATTCCGCTTTTCCTCCGCATATACCGTTAATAAAGCTATTATAGCATGAATTTCCGCAAGAGAAAAGCGGGAAAAGGCCTTCGCCTAAAACCACCGGGCCGCTTCCTCCTTGAATCTAGGGCCCGCACCCCAGGCGTACGGATCGTACCGGTCAAGGTTGCAGCCAAACTCCTTTAAAAACGTGATTCTGCCATCTTCCGACCAGCGGATCAGGGAAAGCCCGTCGAAGGCCTGAACGCCCTGTCCGTTCATTTCGCATTGAAAATACCATTCCACCACCGTTTGATCCCCCTGGTGGATAAACTGCTTAATATCCCAAGCCAGCACCCGTCCCCGGGTATTCCACTCCGCGAACCAATGCTCAATGGCCTTTACGCCATGATATTCCGGCCCCCAGCTTTCTATATAAACCGCGTTCTCGGAAAAAATCCGGGAAAGCTCAGGGCCTTTTCCTGTGAGCCACAGCTGAAACCAATTTTGAACGGTCATTTCTCTTTTCCGCATATTGTCTCTCCTATTCCGGGGCGAAACCGCCCGATTTCCGGCAAACCTTTTTATCGGGCTGAACCAAGGAACCACCCGCGCCGCTGTATTCTTCGGAGCAGGATGCAGCGGCGGCCATTTTATCAGAACCTCCCGGAGGCCAACCGCTTGACGAAAGCTTGTGGTCCGCCCAACTTAAAATCCGGTATTTTTTATTCTTCCCGGCTCTGCCGAAAGCCTGATCCGCACAGGAGCCCGTTGCAAAAACGCCTTGCCGGAAGGGAGTGCTGTCCGGCGGACAGCCGCCGCTCCTCCCGGCAAGGCGTTTTCCATTTCTCTGCCAGCCTCCGATTGACGGCCGGCGTGCTGCCGGTTCAGGAGACTTATTCTAATTCGAAGGCTCCGGTGTAAAGCTGATAATACTTTCCTTTTTCCTCGAGCAGCTTTTCGTGGGTTCCCCGCTCAATGATCCGGCCGTGTTCCAGAACCATGATCACGTCGGAATTTTTCACCGTGGACAGCCGGTGAGCGATAACAAACACCGTACGCCCTTTCATCAGAGCGTCCATGCCGCGCTGTACGATGGCTTCCGTGCGGGTATCGATCGAGGAGGTGGCCTCGTCGAGAATCATTACCGGCGGATCCGCCACGGCAGCCCGGGCGATCGCCAGCAGCTGCCTCTGGCCCTGAGACAAATTTGCCCCGTTTCCGGTCAGCAGGGTATGGTAGCCCTCAGGCAGCCTAGATATAAAATCATCCGCGCCCACCCGTTCGGCGGCCGAGATACAATCCTCATCCGAAGCATCCAGACGGCCGTAACGGATGTTGTCCAGCACCGTGCCGGTAAACAGATTGGTGTCTTGAAGGACAATGCCGATGGCCCGGCGCAGATCGGATTTTTTGATCTTATTAATGTTGATCCCGTCATATCGGATCTTACCGTCAGCGATATCATAAAAACGGTTCAGCAGGTTCGTAATGGTTGTTTTTCCCGCACCGGTGGCGCCTACAAACGCCACCTTTTGTCCGGGCTCGGCGTAAAGGGTGATATTATGGAGTACGATCTTATTTTTCTCATAGCCAAAGTCTACATCCATCATCCGTACATCGCCGGTCAGACGGGTATAGGTGACGGTTCCATCCGCCTGGTGGGGATGCTTCCAGGCCCACATATGGGTTCGCTCCTTGGTTTCCACCAGCATTCCGTTTTCTTCCTTTACCTGGGCCAGGGTCACATAGCCGCTGTCGGCTTCCGGCTGCTGGTCCAGCAAAGCGAAAATCCGCTCCGCGCCGGCGATCCCCATAACCACCGCGTTGATCTGATGGGAAACCTGGCCGATTCCGCCGGAAAACTGCTTGGTCATATTCAAGAAGGGCACCACCACGCTGATGCTCAGAGACAGGCCAGAAATACTCAGATTCGGCACCCCCGAAAGAAGCAGAAGACCTCCGGCCAAGGCTACCACTACATACAGCACATTGCCGATATTGTTCAAAATCGGGCCCAGCGTATTGGCGTATTTATTTGCTGTTTCCGACTCCGTAAACAGCAAATCGTTAATTTTGTCGAAATCCGCCTTGCTCTCCTCTTCATGACAGAAAACCTTGACCACCTTTTGGCCGTTGATCATTTCCTCGATAAAGCCCTCTTCCTTACCCAGAGCCTGCTGCTGCCGGATAAAGTGCCGGGCCGAGCTTCCGCCGATTTTCTTGGTAATCAGCAGCATGACCGCCACGCCGGCTACCACCACCAAAGCCAGCCATACGCTGTAGTAGATCATAATGCAGAACACGGTCAGAGAGGTAATCACCGTGGTCAGCAGCTGGGGAAAGCTTTGAGAGATCATTTGACGCAAGGTATCGATATCGTTGGTGTAGTGGCTCATAATATCGCCATGGTTGTTTTGATCAAAGTATTTGATGGGCAGCCCCTGCATGGTATTGAACATTTTCTCTCTAAGCTTTTTCAGGGCTCCCTGGGTAATGATCGCCATCAGCTGGGTGAACACAGTGGTCGATGCCAGGGCAATCACATAAAACGCAGCTAAAATCCCCACCAAAGAGAGAATCTGTCCGCCTACGGCATTCCAATCGCCGCTTTGCCAGCTGGTTTCAATCAGGGCGATGACATTCTGCATAAAAATAGCGGGGATAGAAGAAATCAACGCGCTGAATACAATACACACAAGGGTCACAGGAAGCATTCTAGGATAAAAGCCAAACAAGGTTTTGATCAGACGCTTTACGGTACCCTGAGATTTTTCCTGCTTACGCATCTTGATCACCTGCCTTATTCTGAGAGGTATAAATTTCCCGGTAAATTTCATTATTTTCCATCAGCTCCCGATGAGTGCCGATACCGTTGATCCTGCCGCCCTCCATGACGATGATCCGGTCCGCGTCCTCCACCGAGGCGGTGCGCTGGGCAATAATGATTTTCGTGGTTTCCGGAATAAATTCCCGCATAGCCTTGCGGATCAGGGCGTCTGTTTTGGTATCCACCGCGCTGGTGGAGTCATCCAAAATCAAAATTTTCGGCTTCTTCAGCAGAGCCCGGGCAATACAGAGGCGCTGCTTCTGCCCGCCGGACACATTGGTGCCTCCCTGTTCGATATAGGTGTCGTATCCGTCCGGGAACTGAGAGACAAATTCATCCGCCTGGGCAAGCTTACAGGCGTGAACCAGCTCCTCGTCGGTTGCGCTTTCGCTGCCCCACCGGAGGTTTTCCTTAATGGTACCGGAGAACAGCACGTTCTTTTGCAGCACCATGGCCACCTGATTTCTCAGAGTCTCCAGGTCGTAATCCTTCACATCCACGCCTCCCACACGAACCCGGCCCTCGGTGGCGTCGTACAGCCGGGAGATCAGCTGCACCAGGGAGGACTTGGATGAGCCGGTGCCTCCAATGATGCCGATGGTTTCACCGGACCTGATATGCAAGTCGATATCGGCAAGGGCCATCCGCTCAGCGGCTTGGGAATATTTGAAGCTGACCTGATCGAAATCCACAGAACCGTCCTTTACGTCATAAACGGGGTTTTCCGGGTTATGAAGAGTACTGCCCTCGGTCAGCACCTCCGCGATTCTTTTTCCCGATTCCTCCGCCATGGTGATCATTACGAACACCATGGAAATCATCATCAGGCTCATCAGGATCATAAAGCTGTAGGTCAAAAGGGCGGAAAGCTGTCCCACATCCAGATCAATCCCCCGTGAGGTGATGACGGTATACGAGCCAAAGGACAGCACAAACACCATTACCGCGTAAACACAGAACTGCATCAGCGGGTTATTGATGGCCAGAATCCGCTCGGCGCGGGTAAAATCGCTGCACACATCCTCCGCCGCACGGTCGAATTTTTCCTTTTCATAATCCTCCCGCACAAAAGACTTTACCACACGGATGCCCTTGACATTCTCTTGGATCGAGCTGTTCAGGGCGTCGTATTTTTTGAACACCCTTCTGAAAAGCGGCATCACCCTGCGGATCACCAGGAACAAGCCAAAGCCCAGCACCGGCACCACGAACAGAAAAATCGCCGCCATTTTACCGCCCATGACAAAGGCCATAATAAAGGCGAAAATCAGCATCAGCGGGCAGCGGATGGCGATGCGGATAATCATCATATAGGCCATCTGCACATTGGTAACGTCGGTGGTCAGCCTGGTGACTAGGGATGACGCGGAAAATTTATCAATATTCTCAAAGGAGAAATTCTGAATATTATAAAACATATCCTTTCTCAGATTTTTGGCCAGCCCGCAGGAGGCCGTAGAGCAGGTATTTCCCGCCCATGCGCCGAACAGCAGAGAAATCCCCGCCATTAATACCAGCACCAGGCCATAAACGGCGATAACCTGAAACTCACAGCCCGCCTTAATCTGATTGACCAGGTTGGCGATGATAAATGGAATCAAGCACTCCATGACCACCTCCATGGAAACCAAAATCGGCGTCATGATCGATACTTTTTTGTATTCTCGGATACTTTTTGCCAGCTCTCTTATCATGTCATATCATTCCCTCTTTCCAATCTTGAATAAAAGGAGAGCAATGCTTACCCGCATACCAAAATGATAAACATTACTCGCTGCTTCTTTTTCCGTTCCCGCTGTCTCCGGAAACTATGGCCCCCTGTTCTTCCCTATTTTGATCCAAATCCCACCAGCATTCCGCTAGGGCCGTCAGCATTTTCAGGAGGCTCTCCTGTTCTTCCCTGGAAAGGCAGGCTACCATCCTCCGAACTCTGCGCTGGTAGTCCTTTTCCTGCTCCACAGCTTCCTTTTTGCCGGCTTCCGTCAGCCGCAGATTCAGCTGCCTGCCGTCGGTTTTGCTCTTGGCCTTTTCCAAAAAGCCGTCGGCCTCCATCTTCGCCAGGATTTCGCTGAGCGAGCCGGAGCAAATTCCCAGAATATCCTGCAGCTCCCGCTGAGGCAGCTCCTTTGCCTTGCTCAAAATGGTGAAAATGCGTCTTCGTCCCGCCTTTTCGCCCATTTTATAGTGCAGAAAGCGCCCGCAGGCCCCCAGATATTCAATGATCCTTTCCGGCATCGGCCCGGTGATCCTTCCCGGCATCATGCTTCTTCCTCCCTTTCAGAATGCATTATGCATATTATAGTGGATAAAATTTTAAATTGCAAGGTACCAAGCGATTTATTTTGACCTGTATTTTGTAAAAAATATGTGAACTGATAAAATCCATCTGAGACGGTCAAAACGCCTCCCAAAAACTCCCGAAGAATGTAAAACAGAGCCGGCACGCCGGCTCTGTTTTGCCCTAAGCGTATAGCCGCCGCATAACGGCGGCGCCTCTTCCCATTCTTCCGCGAAAGCTTTTTGCCGTCTAGGAAAAACGACCTTTTTCTGTTACAAACAATAAGCGGCTCATATAAAAAGGGCGCTGCACTCTTTGGCAACCACTGATAAGGAAGGTTTGAAAACAAACTAACTTAACGGCTGGCAAGCAGGTTGCAACGAAAAGCGGGTAAGAGGACAAAAACTTCTTGCCCGCTTTTTCTGTATTGCGTGGAACGATAGAAAGGCATTTTGCGCTTCCGAGGGATATGATACTACTTGCTCTGTTTCTTCCCTTTGCAAGCCGCATAAATCAAGGCTTTTTCCCGTCTAAATATCCACGCTGGCATGGCAAAATGTTACGCAGTAGACTGTCATTTTTGAGGGTGGGAATATAAACTCTCAATTATCGTGTTTTCAAGTCTGCAAAGCCGCGTTGTGCAAGACTTTCTCGCCCCCTATTGCGTAACACATCATCATAGATTGAGGGCGCAAGCAATCTATCCGTTTGCGCCCTCTTGATTATCCAACAGCAAAGACGGGAAAAGCCGCCAAGGACGCGAAGCGCAAAGTTTATCCTTGACGGCTTTTTCTGCCTTTGCTACTCATTATCTGTCAAAGCGGAACTTGGGTAGTGCTTCCATTAAGGACGCTTTGAGGTAATCTTGAATATCGTCGTTGATACTCCCTTGAAAGTAGGACAGATATTTGATGTAGCCGGTATAGGTTTGAATGACGGTGTTCACCGCTTCCGGCTCCCCTGCGGCTGCCTTTACAATCGTTTCATAGGGTAGCAAATTGTACTTCTTATTGCTCATTCTCTAACGCCTCCATTTCTTTTCGCAGCAAACGCAATGCTCTTTTCCGCCTGTGGAAGACTGTACTTCTGCAAACTCCAAACAGCCTCCCGATTTCCGTATCGCTGTAACCGAGGTAGTACCGCAAAAACAGCACTTCCCGCCGCTTTTCTGGCAGACGCAAAAGCGCGGCTGCCAACTGCTCGCTTTCCACAATGACCGTTTTTCCGCGAACGGTAAAAGCAGTAGGCGCATCGTATTTCACAAAATACTTGTCTGTTGTAGTAACAGGCTCAAAATCAAACTCCCGAAGATAGTCAAGGGACACTTCAAACTGCTGCTTTTTCCGTATTTTCTTGTAAGCGCCCAGCGCCGCATGGTAAAGGACAATCTTGCAAAAGGCGTTGAAAGTGCGCTCGATATGCTCCCGATACTGCTCTGTATTCATCATCTTTCTCACCCCCTTTCTGCCCAAGCAGGGGGAAAAACAACAAACGCCCATGCAGCATAAAACCGCATGGGCGTTGGAAACAGGAATTATAAGAGATAACTATATGACTTGTGTGTTCATACTCATAAGCGCAAAATCCCGTATAGGCACAAAGGCTTTTTTTGACCGTAGGTTATGAGAAATGGCAATCAACATACTTGTACCTCCAAGATACCGCCGTAATTTTAAGAAATCGTTATTGATTTGTTTGGACTCAAAAAACAACGGCTTTTTCTTTTGCCGTTGTCGGGCAGTTTAAGGATTACTTTTCTACTCTATCAAGATATTCTTCTAAGCAAAGCCCCTGTTCGTACATTTCGGTTGCTGCTTCTACTCCAACATATCGGTAATGCCATACTTCCTCGGCTGTACCAGTAATATCGGTTTTAGCACCGGGATAGCGGAAGATGAAGCCATATTTATAACTGTTTTCTTGAAGCCAAAAATAAAGGTCATAAGTAGCACCGTTGATGTCTACTGCAATACCAAGCTGGTGTTCGCTATATCCGGGAACAGCAACCCATTGTTCAGCCTGTTCAACAGCTTCTTCATTTGAATATCCCTCTTGCTTATATTCAGCAATTTTTTCATCGTATAATTGCTGCTGCTTTTCCTGTGTGCGGTAGCCGGACACTACCATAGGAAGCTGATCCCAGTTTCCTTCTTTTGCTGCTTCCAGCATTTCCATAAGCGGCTCATAAATACGTTCGTCAACTTTTTCACCGCCGGGAACTTCCACAAGGTTTATTTCATAATTGTCGGGGATAGGGTTCCATTTATTTACTAAAGTCAAATTCCATTCTGTATCATCAGTTGAGGATTGCGGCTTGCTGTTTTCCTCAATTCCCGATGATATATCGTCATCAAGCGTTAGACCCGGTTGTGTATCCGTGGGATTGAGTATTACGTGTTCTTCAGAGCCTTTAAGGAGTAGGCTCCCCAAAATAGCGATTGCAATCATTATGATGGAAAAGGTGAGGATAAGGATAATCGGTCGGTTTGTTTTTCTTTTCCTCACCCATCTATACCTTTCGTGCTGTTTATCATTTCTTTCGTTCATAAACTTCTATGTCCTTTCCTAAGATTTTAGGGTATTAAAAACGCCCCCTTACAGTAAACAGTTTACCGTAAAGGGGCGTTTGGAACTTGACTATTAGGTTGCTTAATTCCTAAGATAATCCTAAGATACAGGCAGAATAACAGAAAATGTAATGGTTTTATTTTCGCTTTTTACCTCAATCGTACCGCCATGTAGCAATACGATTTCTTTTGCGATTGCAAGACCTAAACCTGTCCCACCTGTATCAGAAATACGTGCTTCGTCTAAGCGATAAAATTTATCAAATAAGGACGAGAGCTTTTCGGCAGGAATGGTTTCGCCTTGATTTTGAAACAGAATAGCAATATGCTTTTCTGTATTCTCAACAGAAACAATGATTTTTGTGTCGGGGTAACTATATGTTACTGCATTTTTCAAGATATTGCTGAATACACGGGCTAACTTTTCGGGGTCTGCATATATGGTTGTGTTTTCATCAAAATCAAGTTCAATGGAATTATTCTGCACCGTAAATGTCGGCAGGAGTTCATCACGCAGTTGTACCAGCATATAATACAAGTCGATATTTTGCTTTGATAGCTTGATTTGCTTTGAATGATAGCGCGTGATTTCAAAAAATTCATTGACCATTTTATCCAGCCGGTATGCTTTCTCTAAAGCGATATGAACATTTTTGGTGCGGTCAGATACCGTCATATCGGGGGCTTCCTCTAAAAGGCTTAAATAGCCGATTACCGAGGTTAGCGGAGTACGAATGTCATGAGCAAGGTACATAACAAGTTCATCTTTCCTCTGCTCGGCAAGAGCGGTTGCTTCTTTTTGCTGTCTGAGATTTCGTTTCACGGTGTTTAACTTACATTGAAACGGTAGCATTTCTCTCGAAAGACAAATCTTGCTTTCATCATCTTCTAAAAGGTTGTCAATTCCTCCGTTGATTTCCTTAAAGTAGCGGGTAATCCAGCGGAACAAGAAGAGAAGCAGCAGCAAGAAAATAGTGATAATTGCGACCGTGAAAAAGATTTCTTTATATCCCCTAAAATTGTTATGATAGATTAAAAACGCTTCTTCATGCTCCATTTGCAGAAAGAACTCTAAGAGATATACAATGAAATCGCCCAATCTTCTTTTCCAAAGGAACAAGTATATTGCCACTACAATTAGGACAGACAGGACCGCGCTTCCAAAAAAACGAATGGCAATCTTTCGTTGGAATACAGAAAAATCATCTTGTTTATTTTTCTTCAATTTTATACCCAACTCCCCAAATGGTTTTAATATATTTTGGATTTTCCAAAGTATCACCTAATTTTTCCCGTAAGCGTCGGATATGGACGGTAATCGTATTGTTTGATTTCGTGTAATACTCGTCTTTCCATATCCTGTGGAATAACTCCTCTCCGCTAATAACAATCCCCTTATTCTCTAAAAGGATTTGCAAGATAGAAAACTCGATAGGTGTCAATGAGATCGGCTTATCATTTAGCCGACACTCATGTTTCTTTATATCCAGCGTTAGATCAGAATATAGAATAATATGTTGCTTTTCCTCTGGAAGGGCAACATTATACTTTTTATACCGCCTTAATTGCGATTTTACCCGTGCGACCATTTCAAGAGGGCGGAATGGCTTTGTAATATAATCATCTGCGCCAAGGGTAAGACCAGTGATTTTATCCGTTTCCGCATCTTTCGCTGTCAACATGATGACAGGGTAAGTATAGCGTTCTCTAATCTTTTGGCATAGGGTAAACCCGTTGATGTCGGGAAGCATAATATCTAAAATAGCAAGGTCAAGCATGGTCGTATTGATACATTCCAGTGCTTCCGTTGCCGTATAGAACTTGAATACGGTATAGTTTTCGTTTTTTAGATAGACTTCTATCAAATCCGCAATTTCGACTTCATCATCGACAATCAATATTTTTTCTGACATATCCTTAATCCTTTCCAAAGAGGGCATTTTTACATTATATCAGCATAAAGGTTTCTGTTTATTATTTCTTGCATGATAAAATATTAAGATTTTCCTAAGACAGGATTTTGCGCCGCCCGTCAACAGGCTTTTCCGCGTCTTTGGGTATCAACCAAACACGGCTGAACTTTACCACGCCGGGTATGCGCTCGCCCTCACAAAGTTTCTGTACCCGCCTTTCGGAAATGCCCCACTTTACAGCGGCTTCCGCACATGACATATATTCCATAGTCGCGCCCGTCCTTTCTGCTTAAAACCTACCATAATATAGTATATACGGTTAAACGAATAACATCAATAGACTGTGTAGAAAAACTTTGCAAACCTTTCCCTAAACCGTTTGGCAAAAATGAAAGTCTGCGTGTTGTATATAGTGAGGGGCAAAGTGCAACAAAAGCCGTTTGCTGGACGGGATATTAAGTGAGAGGACACACAAGGGTTTGGGAAATCCCCAACAACAGAAAATCCCCGTCTGGCGCATAGCGTCAAAACGGGGATTTTTACGGAAAGGGTACCCCCTTTCCTATGCTTGCTACGGAAGTAGCAAGCGGCAAATGGGTACTCATTTGCTGTGCTTGCTCCCTACTCAAAACAAGGAAAGGACGGGAAAGGAAACGAGAAACGGAACACAATGATTTACTGCCGAAAAAGGGCAACCCTCTGAATGAAACCGTCTGCTATAAAATCGGCGGGACGGTCTTTGAAATTGAAACTTCCTGCGGCGGTTCCGAACTACTCTACAACAAAATGACGCGCCTTATCAAAGCGGAAACCGTGAAAACGCCTACTGACAAGGAAATGACGGAGCGTTATAATAGCGATAGCAACCTGTTTGTCGGGCGTTCATTACAGGAGGAATGAACAATGACGACAACAAAAAATTATCCCGACAACATTACCGCTTTATATGCCCGATTAAGTCAAGAGGACGCGCTTGACGGGGACAGTAACAGCATTGTCAATCAGAAAAAAATCCTTTTGAAGTATGCAGAGGATAACGGTTTCCCTAACCCGACTTTTTTCATTGATGACGGCGTATCGGGGGTAACTTTCGATAGACCCGGCTGGAATGAGATGATACGTCTTGCGGAAGCGGGAAAGGTCAAGACGGTTATCGTCAAGGATATGTCCCGCATGGGGCGGGATTATCTGAAAGTCGGCTATTACACCGAGAGTTTCTTTGCCGAGCGCGATATTCGCTATATCGCAATCAACGACGGTGTGGACAGCGACAAGGGCGACAACGATTTTACCCCATTCCGTAACTTGTTCAACGATTTTTATGCCCGCGATACCAGCAAGAAAATCCGCGCCGTTATGCGGGCAAAGGGCAACGCCGGGGAACATCTTTGCAGCAATCCGCCCTATGGGTATGTGAAAGACCCCGCCGACAAGAAAAAGTGGATTGTAGACGAGGAAGCCGCCGAAGTAGTCAAGCGGATTTTTGACTTGTGCGTTGCCGGGAAAGGGCCGATGCAGATTGCAAAGGCATTGACCGCCGGAAAGGTTTTGACCGTCAAGGCGTACTACGCAAAACGTGACGGGAAGCCCATGCCGGAAAACCTTTATCAATGGGACCCAAAATCTGTTGCAGGGATATTGGAGCGTCCAGAGTACACCGGCTGTACGGTGAACTTCAAAACCTACTCCAAATCCCACAAACTGAAAAAGCGCCTGCAAAACGCCCCTGAAAATTACCGTATCTTCCCGGACACGCAACCCGCTATCATCAATGAAAAAGTGTGGGAGCGCGTGCAGGAACTGCGGGCAAACAAACGCCGCCCCGCCAAACAAGCGGAACGGCAGGGGTTGTTCTCTGGGCTATTGTACTGTGCCGACTGCGGCAGCAAACTGCATTTTGCTACGGGCAAGAACATGACCCCGGAGCAGGATTGTTATCGCTTCGCGAGGTACAAGAGCAATACGGGGGATTGCACCATGCACTTTATCCGCGAGGAAACGCTGAAACGGTTTGTGCTGCGCCGGATATTCGATGTAACCGCCATGTTCTTTGAGGACATTATGAGTTTCCAAAAGACGGTGTATGAGCAGCGGTTTGAAGAAGCGGAAAGGGCGGCAAAAAAGCGCAAGCGGGAAATCGCACAAGCGGAAAAGCGGATTGCAGAACTTGACCGGATTTTTAAGCGTATTTATGAGGACGATATATCCGGCGCAATCTCTCACGAACGGTTTTTGAAGTTATCCGCCGAGTATGAAGCGGAGCAGAAAGAACTGACGGAAAAGGTTAAGACAGACCGGGAAATGGTAAATGCCTACGAGCAGGACAAAGCGGATTTTGACAGTTTCGCGGCGGTTATTCGGAAGTATGTAGGGATTACCGAACTGACGCCCACGATTGTCAACGAGTTTGTGAAGAAGATTATCGTCCATGCGCCGGACAAGTCCAGCGGCCACCGGCGGCAGAAAATCCAAATTATCTGGAACTTCGTCGGGGAATTGAAGCAGGACGAGGACAAGCAGACCATTGAACGACAGAGAAAAAGCAGGACAGCATAGCGATTTGCCATGCTGTCCTGCAAGATACCATTACTTCCTTATAGGTGTGCAGCTTTTGGCACAGCGCCCTTTCGGCCGTTTCAGCTTCACCCTCTGCATAAGCACTGGCTCCCTTTTTACCCGGCAGGCAGGCTGTTCAACACCGTTTTATCCTACCCTTCTAATAAGGGCAGCCTGACGGTGAACACCGATCCCTCCCCTACCACGCTTTCCACGCTGACGTCGCCGTGGTACAGGCCGGCCAAATGCTTCACGATAGACAAGCCCAAGCCGGTGCCGCCGATTTCGCGGGAGCGGCTGGAATCCACCCGGTAGAACCGCTCGAACAGCCGGGGCAGGTGCTCCTGCGGAATCCCGATGCCGGTATCCTTGACCTTGACCAGCACCATATTCCGCTGGCGCTGCAAGGTCACCGTTACCCTGCCCTGGGGCTTATTGTATTTGATCGCGTTTTCCACCAGGTTCCCAAAAAGCTGCTGCAGCCTGGTAGGCGAGGATGCCACCAAAAACGCCTCTTCCGCCTCCAGCCGCAGCACAATACCGTTTTTTTCAGCGATGGGCTTCGCCCGCCGAAGCACAGTTTCGATTTCCTGATTTAAATTGCAAGGCACCGTCTGAACGTCATCCTTAGCGTTTTCAATCTGGGAAAGCACCAGCATATCGTCGATCAGATGATGAAGGCGCTCCGCCTCAATATCCAGCACGTCATAAAAATACTGACGGGTTTCCTCATCCCGGTCGCCGGATTTTAAAAGCTCAATAAACCCTCGAATCGAGGTCAGGGGCGTTTTCAGCTCATGGGTCACATTGGCTACAAACTCGCTTCTCAGCTGCTGAAGCTTTCTCACTTCCGTCACATCGGAAAGCACCAGCAGGCCGCCATCCTTTGCATCCTCCGCGTTTAAGGGCGCGGCGTACACAGTCATAATCCGCTCCGGGTTGGACAGCTTAATTTCCTTACGAACCACGCTGTCGGTCTCGAGAGCCTCTCTGAGGTATCCGGCGAGCTGGGACAGCACGATGGAGCCGTCCAGCTTTTCTCCAATTTTCAGTCCGCTATTTTGCAGCAGCGCCTTTACCCGCTCGTTAAACAGCAGAATGTTGTCGTACTGGTCTACCGCCAGCACGCCGTCGTCCATTCCCTGAAGCACCGCCTCCAGCTGATGGCCCTGCTCTGTCAGCTCGGAGAACGCCTTTTGGGTCTGATCCGCCATCCGGTTAAAGGATTGGGCCAGCTGGCCGATTTCATTGGGGTAGTGCTCCGGTACCCGGCTCTCGAAATCACCGGCCGCGACCTTTCGGGTGGCCTCGGTGAGCCGAAGCATTGGGCGCACAATGTTCCGGGAGCTGACAACGGATACCACCGCCACAATAGCTCCCCCCAAGCAGACTCCCGCCAGCATGAAGAGGCTCAGCTTTCGGGTGGCCTCGTCCATCTCGGTCACAGGCATCGCCGCCCGCAGGACATAATCTCCCAGTACTCTGGCCTCATAAAGGTAGGTTTCCCCTGTGCTTTCCGATTTTCTTGTATCAAAGCCCACGCCGCTTTGCAGCGCCTCCTGCACCTCCGGCCGGCCCAGATGGTTCTCATTCTCCGGATTGATGCCGGTGGGATTGTCCTTGCTGGTTTCCCCAATCACCTGGCCGTCCAATGTAATTACTGTCAGGCGGATATCCTGGCCCGCCTGCTGCAAGGCCTCCCGCTTCCGCTGGACAAAGGCCTCCGGATCCTCCTGAATTTCATCGCCGTCGGTAGTAAGAAGCATCACAGCGGAGTCCAAGGTCCGGTGAAACTCCTCCAGATACAGGTTCCGCACCAGGGGCATAGCCAGCAAGGCCGCGGCGATCAAGCCGATGATTACCACCCCCACGTTGATCAGCACCAAGCGCTTCTGCAAGGCAGCTTCCCCCTTTTTCCATCAATCATAGTTTCCCGCCTATTGGAACAGTCTGCCGCCCGCTCGCGCCGGGTTAGGCGAAAGGCGGGAAATTCCCTTCCGTTCCTGGGCTTCCCCGCCCTTCACTCTTTATTCCCTTCGGTCTGGACGGCGCACTCCCTTTCCTGTTAGGGTACAAAGCTATTTCAAGTCTTCGGCGGAGGCAAACCGGTAGCCCACCCCTCTCAGGGTGACCACAAGCCTTGGGTTATCCGGTTCGTCCTCGATTTTCTGCCTTAGATAGCGGATATGCACATCCACGGTGCGGGCATCCCCGAAATATTCCAGCCCCCACACCTTATCCAGCAAGGCGTCCCGGGTCAGCACCCGGCCCGCGTTCCGCATCAGCATGACCAAAAGGTCAAATTCCTTCATCGTCAGTTCAACCGGCTCCCCGTTTTTCAGGCAGCGGCGGGCCGCCGTATTCACGGAGATCGGCCCGCAGGTCAGAACCTCGTCCTGAACCGGAGAAAGGTATTCCTTGCGGCGGATCACCGCCCGAACCCGGGCGCAGAGCTCTTTCACGCTGAAGGGCTTGGTAATGTAATCATCCGCGCCCATTTCCAATCCCAGCACCCGGTCGACTTCCTCGCCCCGTGCGGTGAGCATCAAAATCGGGATGGGCCTGGTGCTTTCATCGGCCCTGATTTTATGACATACCGCCAGACCGTCGGGAGGCGGCATCATCCAATCCAGCACAATGGCGTCGGGCTTTCGCACTCGGACAGCCGCCATTAAGGACACCCCGTCGGCAAACTCCTGGGTCTCAAAGCCGGAATCCTTCAGCGCCAGGGCCGCCAGCTTTCTGATATTCGGTTCGTCATCGGCAATATAAACTAAATCTGGCAAATCGGTTTCCTCCTAAGCTTCTAAATCCTTCCATCGTTCAAATCCGGATGAACGCCGGTTTCCATATAAACCACCCATTCCGCGATATTGGTGGCGTGGTCCCCCATACGCTCGATATACTTGGTGATGAACATCAGGTCAACCTCCTTCATCACGCTCTGAGGATTCTCGGTGATGGTGCCGCAGACCTCCAGCACGATCTTGCTGAACATGGCGTCCACCTGGTCATCCATGCCGCAGACCTGTCGGGCAAGCTCCACGTCCCGGGCGATAAAGGCGTCCATGGCCTTTTCAAACATCGCGCCAGCTGTTTCCAGCATTTGCACCACATGGTTCACAACGCTGGACTGGGCGGGAATTTCTCCCGCCTGTATAATATCGCAGATATCGGCGCACTGGTCCGCCACCCGCTCCACGTCAGTGATGATTTTTAAGCAGGAGGCGATCACCCGCAGATCTGTGGCGATAGGCTGCTGGAGCGCCAGCAGATTCATGCATACCGACTCAATTTCATGCTCCACCTGATTGATCTCCCGGTCGCCGCCCACTACCTCCGCGGCAAGGTCCTTATCCAGGTTTTTCAAAGCCTCCATGGTTTCCCCGATTCTCCGGTCCACCACGGCTCCCATTTCCTTCATGCTGCGGTTCAAATCCGCCAGCTTTTGATCGAAATATTTTCTTGGCATTCGAAATTTTCTCCTTTTATTATAATGGAATCCGCTTGGTTTGTCTACGATCAGCCAAACCGTCCGGTGATATATTCCTCGGTCCGTTTGTCCTTAGGCGTGCTGAACATCAGCTGGGTTTTATCAAACTCGATGATCTCCCCCAGCAGGAAGAATGCCGTCATATCCGCCACACGGGCGGCCTGCTGCATATTGTGCGTCACCACGATCACCGTGTAATCCTTTTTCAGCTCCTCCATCAGGTCTTCGATCTTCAGGGTGGAGATGGGATCCAGGGCGGAGGTAGGCTCATCCATCAACAGGATATCCGGCTCCACCGCCAGGGCCCGGGCGATGCACAGCCGCTGCTGCTGGCCGCCGGAAAGGCCCAGCGCGGACTTTTTCAGCCGGTCCTTTACCTCATCCCACAGCGCCGCCCCCCGCAGGGAATTTTCTACAATCTCATCCAGCTTCGCCCGGTTCTTGATTCCGTGAACCCGGGGGCCGTAGGCGATGTTGTCGTACACGCTCATGGGGAACGGATTGGCCTTCTGGAACACCATACCCGCCCGCTTCCGCAGCAGAGTCACGTCGGTGCGGGGGTCGTAAATGTCCTCTCCATCGATTTTGATGGTGCCGGTGATTTTGCAGCCGTCGATCAGGTCGTTCATCCGGTTCAGGGATTTGATGCAGGTGGATTTCCCGCAGCCGGACGGGCCGATAAAGGCGGTAACCTGGTTGGCCGGAATTTCCAGGTTCAGATTTTTCAGGGCGTGAAAATCTCCATAATACAGATCCATATTCTGAATGCTTACTTTGCTGTTTTCCATGTTATTGCTCTCCTTTTTTCAAGGTCTTGCTCACCAGTCCGGCCAAAAGGTTCAAAAGGAACACAATGACCAGCAGCACCGCGGCGGTGGCGAAGGCGATATGGAACGCGTCGTCGGAGGTAGCCTGCATAGCGGTCTGGTACAGGTGCAGGGTCAGGGTTCGTCCGGAATTCATGATCTGGCCGAAGAAATCCTTGGGCATATTGTAGGACATGCCGGAGGTATACAGCAGCGCCGCCGATTCCCCGACGATACGGCCCATGGCCAGAATCACGGCGGTGAGGATTCCCGGAACGGCGCAGGGCAGCACGATGCCCAAAATCACCCGCAGTTTGCCCGCGCCCAAGGCCATGGCTCCCTCCTTGTAGGAGCCGGGCACCGCGAGGAGGCTTTCCTCGGTGGTGCGGACGATGGTAGGCAGGATACAGAGGGTCATGGTCAGGCAGCCGGCCAAAATGGAGGTTCCCATGCGGAACATTACGCAGAACACCGTGTAGCCGAACAGGCCGAACAGAATCGAGGGGATGCCGGACAAAATCTCCGTGGTAAACCGGATGGCCCGCACCAGCCTCCCCTGCTTAGCGTACTGAGTCAGATAAATGGCGGATGAAATCCCGATAGGCGTGGCGATCAGAAGTGTAATGACCACGATATACAGGGTATTGATGATCATGGGCAAAATGCCCTTGGCGCCGCTTGGCGACTCCGAATAGGAGGTGCTGAGGAATTCCCAGCTGATATAGGGCAGGCCGTTGATCAAGATATAAAGGATGATACCTGCCAGCACGATTACAGTCAGCAGCGCCGCACCGTTGATGGCGATTTTCAGTAAAAGGTCCGAGGGACGGCGTTTCTTTTGATAAAGGGATTTAGTCACGCTCCATCTGCACTCCTTTCCTGGAAATATAGGTAAAGGCGATATTGACAATCATGATAAATACGAACAGCACTAGGCCGATAGCGAACAGCGCCTGGCGGTGAAGGCCGGAGGAATAGGACATTTCAATGACGATACCGGTGGTCATCAGCCGGACAGTGCCCAAAATGGAAGGCATCTGCACCACGTTGCCGGCCACCATGATCACAGCCATGGTTTCGCCGATGGCCCGTCCCACGCCTAAAATAACGCCTGCCAAAATTCCGGATTTCGCGGCGGGAACCGTCACCTTAAAGATAGTTTTCACCGGAGTGGTGCCCAGGGCCAGGGAAGCCTCCCGGTAGGATACCGGCACCGCCCGCAGAGAGGTTTCCGACACACTGACAATGGTGGGGAGCACCATAATCGCTAATATTAGAATTACCGCCAGCAGGCTGTCGCCGATGGTCTGTCCGGGAAACATGCTCCGGATCGCGGGAACGATGATCAGCATCCCGAAAAAGCCGTAAACCACCGAGGGAATACCCGCCAGCAGCTGCACCGCCGGGCGGACCACACTGGCCACCCATTTCGGAGCGGTTTCCGACAGAAAAACCGCGGTTAAAATTCCGATGGGAACACCAATAATCACTGCTCCCACAGTACCGGCGATGGAGGAGAGTATCAAGGGCAAAATTCCGTAAACGCCGCTTTTCGGCTCCCATTCGGTGCCAAAGAGAAAATTTCCCAGGCCGATCTCCGCGATAGCAGGGGCTCCGGAAACAATCATATATACGGTAATGATCACCACGGAGCCTACTGACACGCAGGCAAAAATCCGGAAAATGCTTTCCGCCAGCTTTTCGCCGCCCTTGGTCCAAATAGCCAGCACACCGGCGGCCAGGCCTAAAATCAGGGTGAGGAGAAAAGGCCACTGATAGCTGATGATAATATTGCTGACCCCCAGGGATGTCACCGCCGTTTGAATGGAGGAACTGGTCATCAGCACAATGAGAGGGGTGGCGGCAGAAAGCACAAAGCCGGTTCCCGCCAGTCCAGGCTTTTTCAAAAGGAGCAGCGCTCCGCCCGTCAAAGCCAGCACCGCCCCGCAAAGCACAGCGATTTTGGAAAGCAAGGGGATAGAAATCAAATAGCCCTGAAATCGGATTCCCGGGCTGGTTAAAATTTGATAAGCGGACAGCACAAAGGTGCTGTCCTTAAAGGTATAATTGACATAAGGAAGAAAAAATGTCGCGATAGGAACGATTCCCATTGCAACGGCAAAAATCACCTTCAGCTTCCGCTTTTGCCGTTCCCTTTTCAAATGGGCATCGTCTTTCATGGTCGTTTCCATATGAAACCTCCTTGGCGCGCCCCCTCCTCCCCGCTGGGCCGCGCTTCTTTCGATTGGTAAAACCGCCAAACGGACCTCATGACATACGTCAATTGAGGTCCGGGCGTAAAATGTTAAAGGGGAGTTTGTAAAAGGCAATTTTTAAGGAAAGTAAATCTATGTAAAAGCTTCCGCCCCGTATGCTCCCGCGCACTTTTCAGCAGGCCCGCGGCGGGATCCCTGCGGCCAGGTTTGGCTCTTGCAGCTGCCGGGCCGCGTTTCTTCTTAATCCCGCGGCTGCCGGTTAATGGGCCGTCTGACCGTCCGGCCAGCTTTTCCGGCTGAGCCCTTGATCCTGCCATACGCGTCCTAGGGACCGCTGGGGAATCAGCTTATTGGTTTTCCGTATTCTCGTCAATGTCTACGGTAACCAGCTTCTGGTCGGCGATAATCTGCTGGCCCTCGTCAGACTTCAGGAAATCAAACCAGGCTTTTACCAGTTCGCTGTCGGTGCCCTTGGTATAGATCTGAACAAAGGGGCGCTGTACCACATAGGTACCGTTGGAAACATTCTCCTCAGTGGCTTCTACGCCGTCTACAGACACAGCCTTGATTTCATCATTGACAGAAGCCAGGGACACATAGCCGATGGCGGAAGGATCGGAGGCAACCTTGGAAACCACAATACCAGTTTCCTGAACCTCAGCAGCGTAAGCGCATTTCTTATCCTCGCCGAAACCGAAGATGCTTTCAAAGCCGTCTCTGGTACCGGAGCCTTCCTCGCGTCCGATCACAGTGATCGCGGCGTCATCGCCGCCTACCTCGCTCCAATTGGTGATCTCTCCCGCAAAAATTTTTTCAATCTGCTCAGAGGTCAGAGCGTCTACCGGGTTTTCAGGGTTAACCGCGATGGCGATGCCATCCAGCGCAATGGTGACCTTGGTGAACTTTCCGTCGGGATCCTCATCGTCCTTTACCTTTCTGGACAAGTCTCCGATTAAGGCAGTCCCGTCGTTGACCGCGGTCACAGCGGAACCGGAGCCGGTATTCGCTTTCTCTACGGTTACACCGTCATATTTCGCCATAAAAGCCTCGCCCAGTGCGTTGCACACGGCGGTCATGGAAGTGGAGCCGTTCAGCGTTAAGGTTCCGGAGAGACCGGCGTAAGCATCTTCTGAGCTGCCGTTGGATTCCGCCTGAGATTCTGTCCCGCTGCTGGAAGCCTGGGCGGCGGAGCTGCCGTCATCGGTGGAAGTAACCTCACTGCTGCAGCCGGCGAACAGCGACAGGGCCATTAATCCGGCCAGCAAAATCGATGCGAATTTTTTCATTTCAATTTCCTCCTAATTTTCGAGTACGCTGTTATCTTACTTTTGCTATGTTAAATTTACGTTAAGCTTAGATTATATTTTCAGGCTAATCTCCAAAGCCTGCTCCTTCTACACTTTGAAAAAGCAGTTACGCTCCGGCGGTCCGCTGGAATCTTTGAAAACCTTTTTCCGCGCCTTTCTTCATTTCTCTGCTTCTTCGTCCCTTTCGCGCCTCTTAAACCGGAATGGTATAGCTCTCCTCTAATTTTCTTCCCCAGCTTTCCGTCCGCGCCTCCTCTTACTGGAAATCCATAAACGGTTCGTTGCACGAATTCGCATTGCGTGATGCCGTTCCCGCCGTGCTCGTTTTCCGAGCACTTTTATTCTCTCCCGCAAGATCAGAATGGTAATTTTACGATAGGGAAAAACGCAAAGAAACGCCTTCTAATTTGTTTAGAAGGCGTTTCTTTCCCTGTTTGCTCTTAACGATGTATGAAAAAACACATTAATAATAAAAACGAATAAATTTAATATTATAGAAATCACAGGCCGTGATATCATCGGTCTGAATCTCATTGATCAAAATATAGTTGGCGCCCACCGCCAGAAGAACGCCGGTCCGGTCTACAAGGGTATTGGCTCCTACCAGGAATTCCACCGTGACGGTCCTTCCCAGCTGAGTTCGCAGAAATCCATTCAAATATTGCAGGCTTTCTCCTGAGATAGGCGGCGGCTGGTTGGTAGGCGTCAGCGGCGCCAGAGGATTTGTAGAGGGAGTCTGGCTTTGCATATGCGAGGTGCTTTCCCCTACGTTAGAGCCTGTCATGGGAACGCTTTGTCCCGGTGTGGGCTGAATTTGCGGAAGCGGTGCCGGAATTTTCGGATTTTGAATATTATAGCCGGCGATTTCTTCTAACGTGGGAATTCGGTTGCCTGGGGTAGACGGGGAAGGATTCGTCGGAGTAAAGACCGCCCCTGGTGAGCAATCGCCGCCTGCACAGGACGGAATTCCATAAATGCTGGCTAAATCTAATTGTTCGTTATTCATTAGGTACCTCCTTTATGACTCGGCATATTTTTCTGTAGGCCGATAAAAACAATGCTGGTTGATTCGGTTATAGGCCACCCCCATTCCGTTCGGGGGAAAATAAGTAGGGCAGGTTTCACTGTAGGGGTTATAGAAAAACAAGCTGTCTCCTACCGCGCTGAAGGTGTTGCCGGCCAAAACCCAGTCCGCGATTTGGTAATGAATTTCCTCCGGGTCCATGTTCCACACGTTCTGAGAGTTGTATTCCCCTCCCACTGTACTTCGCATACATACGAACTGACCGGGCTGCTCGATTATTTTTCGAATGTCTCCTCCCTGGCTTACCCGAAAAAATTCTCCGTAGGGGACATCAGCCCGGTTTCTCACCACTGAGGCTACCGCCGCCATTCCATCGTCGCCTTCTCCGCCCGCCTCGCATTTTATCAATCTCGCCAAAAGTTCTCTGGTTGTATAAGGCAAATAATCACCGCCTTTGATTTGTTCTTATTTATACTATGTTTTCCCTTGACATTTTGCGCCTTTTTCTTTAGAATAGAAGAACTTGGTGATGATATGCAGACCTCTCAACGGCCTTGGAACAGGTTGTTCCAAGAATAGTTAGCTTACCATTTAAAAATCACTATTTGGAGATGTACCCAAGTGGCTGAAGGGTCCGCACTCGAAATGGTCGACCAGACTGTTCATTTCGTCCACCCGAAAACCCAGCAGTCATGCGGGTTTGTCTCAGTTCAAAAAAGTGAATATTTTGCTGTTCTGCCCTGTTGTTCTGTCCTCAGTATTTTTCAGAATTTCAGGCTTAACATATGGAGAGTTGTCCGAGTGGTCGAAGGTGCAGCACTCGAAATCTTGCGGGGAGCTGTCCGTTTCGTCCACCAAAAACCTTGTAGCCATGCGGGTTTTACCCGGTTCGAAAATTGAATAAGTTTGCTGTTCTTTCCGTCAGTTCTTTCCAAAGCCTTTTTCTATCGAAAAAAGGAGGAAAAAAACGGCGGCTGAACATATAGGGAGCGGTATCGAAGTGGTCATAACGGGCCTGACTCGAAATCAGGTAGTCCTCACGGGCTCGTGGGTTCGAATCCCACCCGCTCCGCCATCGAAAAATCCAGTAACCATGCGGGTTTCTGGATTTTTCTTTTTTTGCGTTCGCTCCGAAAATCACCCGATTTTGGGCTGTTCTTTCCATAATTTTGGAAAGAACAGCTTTTTGCTTTATGCCCCGCTTTTTTCTGCGTTTTGCTCCCATCTGCTGCCGAAATCTCCCGCTTCGGGAAGCGGCATACCACTCACCATCGCCTGCGCCGAGGACAGTTTCGAACTGTAATCCAGATGGGCGTAGATGTTTGCCGTTGTGGAAAAATCCGAGTGCCCCAGCCAGTCCTGAATCTGCTTGAGCGGCACGCCGTTGGCGAGCAAGAGGGAGGCGCAGCTATGCCTGAGATCGTGGAAGCGCATCTTTTTCATGCCGTGCCGCCGGATGAAGGCGGGAAATTGGGAGGTCAGGTAATCGGGCTTCATCCGTTCGCCCAGCTCGTCCACGAACACAAAGCCGTCGTATTCGTAGTTGTAGCAGTTGCCGCAGACCTGCTTGTTCAGCTCCTGTGCAGCCTTGACCTCCGCAAAGTATTCCTTGAATCTTCCCACCAGCGGAAGCGTCCGCATACTGGATTTGGTTTTTGCCGACTCCTGCTCGATGACCTGCGTTTTCCCGCCCACATTGACGGAGGTCACCGTCCGTTTGATGGTCAGCGTTCCCCGTTCAAAGTCGATGGCGTCCCACTTGAGCCCCAGCACCTCGCCACGGCGCAAACCGTAAAAGGATGCGACCAAAACCGGCAGTTCCAGCTTTGTCCCCTTGACCACTTCAAATAAGTGCTGAAGCTCTATCGCCTCCAGAAATACCGGCTGGAAGTCATTCTTTTTTGGACGGTCAACCTTCATCGCCACGTTCTGCGCCACCAGATCGGTTTTCATGGCGTATTTCAGCGCCTGATGAATGACAGCGTGGTAATGGATGACGGAATTGGGCTTGACTGTTTTCAGCTTTTCGGAATAGAACTGCTGGATGTGTCTTGCTTCCAAGTCCTTGAGGGTGATCGGTTTATTCCGGAAATAGGGCTCAATGGTCTGCTTCACCATGCTCTCATAGGAGCCGAAGGTGGTGGGCTTCACCCTGACCTTGACGATTTCCAGCCAGCCGAGCAGATAATCGGCGAACAGCATATTGGAGCAAAGCTCGCCGATCTCTGCGGGCGGCTCAAAGGCGTTGCGGATTTTCACAAGCTCCGCTTCGGCTTTTCGTTTGTTTCCCTTTTCGGGAAGTCCGGTGGATATGTACTTGACGTGCCGCTTGTTTTTGCTGTCGTAATAGCTTAACACGGCGTAGTAGTATCCCTTTTTAACCTGTAAATGTCCTGATACCATATTTGTTTTACCTCCGTTCTTTGTATTTGGCATTCACGGACAGTCCGGCACCGACAAGGCCATTGTACCCTGCCGGTGCCGTTCTTTCCACGGTGCGATTCGTCTTGTTGCAGCCGCACAAAGTTCGAATCAGCGGCTGTCTCTGTCTCTTTCCCGTCTGCGCTGCCATTGTTCCAACAGCTTGATGACCGTATCGCAGACCTGCTTGTCCGTGTAGCTCTTCGGGAAATATTTGCGAATGTCCTCCCGCTTGAATTTATACTGCTCCTGCTGGTTGGGCTTCTGTTCGGCGAGGATGTCGTAGATTGTCCGGTCTTGCAGCACTCCCTCCTGCGAAAGCTTCTTTAGGCGGATTGTCTGTGCGTGGGACGGCGTGCAGTCGTTGAGCTCCATTGCGTTTAATAATACCCGTTGTTCCGACTGGTCTAAGTATGAGATTTCTACCGCAGGGTTGAAAGCAATTTTGTTTTCGTCTGCCATTTCTAATAGTTCGGGGATTAGGTAGGTTAGTCGAATATAGCGCTTAACTTGATTGCGACTTTCTCCTGCGTCCTCCGCAACCTTTTCGACACTCAACAACTTCTGCCCAACTTGGGCAGAAGTTACACCCTGGTGCTTTATTGCATCCAGCTTCATCTTGTACGCAAATGCTTTTTCGCTGGGTAAAATATGTTCCCGTTGCAGATTGGCGTCCACCATTGCAATCACCGCTTCATCGTCACTCATCTCCCGGACGATAACGGGCATTGTTTCAATTCCGAGCACCTGACACGCCGCCAGTCTTCTATGTCCGGAGATCAACTCGTACCCGCCCTCCGGCAACGGCCGTGCGAGCGCCGGCGTGAGTGTCCCGAACTTTTGGATGCTCTCGATCAGGCGTTTCATTTCGTTATCGTTCTGGATTTTGAACGGATGCTCTTTGAACGGGTGGAGCTCGTTTAATGGAATCTCTTTTACCCGTTCCAGCTTGGCGTCGTCCCGCTCCTCCTGCGAGGAAAACAGCTCGTCCAATGAAGTTGTTGGTAAGGTAAGATCTGATTTTCGTTTAGTCATTGTGTTTGCCTCCTTTATTGCCATTTCAGATTGCTTTCAGCGGGGCGGAGAAACACCGCTTCGATGTCCGCCTGAAACCTATGCCAACGCAGGGCTTCCGCTTTCAGCATCGGCGTGTCAATAAAGCCGAGTGTGTTCGCTTTCACTGCAAGCTGGTTGATATTGTTGCCGATGGCGGAAAGCTGGCGCATTGCTTCATAAAATCTTGCGTCCGGTTTTTCTTTCGGCTCGTAGCCGTGCAGCAGGATTCGGATCACGGCTGTCTCTGTAATGCCGCAAAGCTTTGCCTTGCGTTTTAACTCTCTGGCATCCTGCGGGGAAAGCCAGAACTGTTTTTTGATTCTTCGTTGCATTTTTTTATCCTTTCTCTATGGGGTATTAGGGTGCGCCCTAACGAGATTTACCGTTTTACGACCTTTGGGAGTACAAACGGTCTGCTCGCTAAGATAACACAGCCATTTTCTGCCTACCGCAATTCTTTCAAAATCGCATCTATACAGCGGATAACTTCATCTTTTGCAAGCTGCGGAATGGCTGCTCTCAGTTGCTTTAACTGCCGGAAAAGCCGGTAATCTTTTTCTCGGACTGTTGCTTCAACATCCTTTCCAAGCCCCAACCTTCTCAGGTATTCTGATAGAGAAAGTCCGCAATAAAATGCGTTTTCGCTGAGCTTCTCCTTCTCGGCAGGTGTTACTCTTACGTTGATTCCAAGTGTTTTGCTTCTCATAAAATCTCAATCCTTTCCTTTGTTTGTGACGGCAATGACGGCTGTGACGGGCATTTCGCTATACCGTGATATTCCCGTCATTTGCGTCACCGCCGTCACGGCGTATGAATTTAATCAGCCTGCTTTGTCCCGTCCGTTTGGTGCGGTACTCGATTCCGGCGGGCTCCAGCACCTCATAGTAAAACTGCCCTAAGTACTTGGTGACCACATTGGGCGTGGTTTCAGTTTCCGCCATATCGGCAATCAGCTCAGTGGCGGTTCCTACCCATTCAGTGCGGGTTTTCATAAATTCCACTACCCGAAAAAGGAATTGCGGAATCTCCGCCCTGCGGATTTCTTCCGTGTTCTTGCGCTCCACCAGCTCCCATTTCAGGTCTTGAAACCGCAGGGTCAGCTCCTGATATTCCACATCCCGCCCGCAGGCAAGAAGGGTGGCGTCCCGGCTGCTTCTTTTGCGCTTGAGCACATAGTTGGTATCCGCCGCACCGGTGATGCCGGTAGAGCCGGATACCTCGTTGAACGGATCGTCCCCGTCCTTCAGCTTGCGAAGATGGTGGACGAGGATAATGGAAATATCGTGCTCGTCGGCAATCTTCTTGATGGAGGAAATGTCGTCGTAATCGTTGCCGTACATGCCCGTTTTTCCGGCGCTGCCTTTGGAATCCCGCACCTTTTGAAGCGTGTCGATAATCACCAGCTTTGTTTTCGGGAAGTCCTCTAAAAAGTTGATGATTTCCTCCTCCAGTCCGTTCCCGATCAAGCCGCAGGTTACGGCCAAGTGGAAGCTTCGGGTTGAATCGTCCGTCAAATCGAAAAGCCGGTCTTTGATTCGTTTTAACGTATCCTCCAAGCAGAGATACAGCACATCGCAACGCATAGTCGGGATTCCCCAAACGGGCAGCCCCTGTGATACCTGCAATCCCAACCATAGCATCAGCCAGCTTTTGCCGATTTTGGCGGCACCGCTTAAGACATTGACGCCCTGCGGGATCAGGCCATCGACAATGAACATCGTTTTGCTCATCGGTGTGGACAACAGGGTTTCTGCGTCCACGGTCACTAATTTTCTTTTCATAACTACATCCTTTCGTTTTTGTTTGTGGACGGTTTAACCGCCGATTTTGAGGCTGCGGGAAATCTGATACGCATTGCCCCAAATCGGCGGCTGTAAACCTTGATTTTTCAGGCTTTTTCGGTGCCTAACGTTCCACTTCTCCGTCTGCGTTCGCTTTCGGTTTTCTGCTTTCGGTGAATTCGTTTGCCGCAAGCGGTGCAGTATTTCTGCCGGTTGGAATTGGGCGTAAAAACCGCTCCGCATTCGGCGCAGTGATAAGTACGCTGCTTGAAAATGTCCGCATACAGCTCCTTGTCGGCTGGTAAAACCGCATTGCGGAAATACCGGCACAGCAGCGAATAGGAGATGGTTTGCGGGCAAACACAGGGCTCGCCGTCATCCAGCAATAGGCAGTTGCCGTCGTCGTAATTGGCGCACAGCCTTTTTATCAGGCGTTTGCACCGCCTGCGCTGGGACGGCGTAAGCTCGATTCGTTCAGGCCCCCCGTTTCACCTCCTTTTTCTCTTCAGTCACGAAGTTAATCACGCTGACTTTCGGGATTTTGAAACTGTTGCCGATTTTAATTGCCTGCACCTCGCCGTCGGCAATCAAGTCGTAGGCAAGCTGACGGCTGATGCCCAGCATTTCCCGAAGCTGCCGGACGGTCACGATGTCCGGATATTCCGGAAACATCATCTGGTAAAGCTCTTTGAGCTCCGATTTTTTCATAGCTTCCATTCCTCCTTTACAGCTATGTAAAATCGGATACCGGTTGAGGAATCCTGCGCTGCCGGTATCCGCCGCCGTTGCACCCTAAGATTCCTACAGGCACTCCCGCTTGTCGGCGGGCGCTGTGCAGTCCCAAGCTGTCGTTTTTTCAGCTCAGGCGCTCGTTTGCCTTTCGGCAAAGTCATGGCGGTTTGTATCCTTCGGACGGTCATTCAGTTTTCAGCTACTGTGAAAGAGTCCTTCACTTATTCCCACTGAGAAGCGGCAAGTGACAACCCTAAACGGGAAAAATATTTGAGAATTTGAAATACCCTTTCACTTATTTGCACAAGGGGTATCCAAATGCACACCCATTTTTGAGATTTTCCAAGACAAATTTTTTCTTTACCGAAAATATCCCCTCACTTATTTGGAATTGCAAAGCCAAATGACACCCTATTTTATAGAAAAAGGAGAAAAAATTTTTTCGGTTGCGGGTGCTTTATTTTGCTTCCCTCAAAAAGTCTCTTCACTTATTCCCACTGGGAAGGGGCCAATTCCAACCCTGTTTCAAAAAATATTTTGCTGTTTGTAAAAACCTCCTCACTTATTCCCACTGAGAGAAGCCAAATGCACACCCTAAATCTCAAAAAATTTTTTATCCCTACACTTATTTGGAATTGAGAAGCCGAAACGCACCCTGTTTTTACAAAAATTTTGAAAAAATTTTTTCGATAGAGGGTCTTGATTCTGCTTGCTCAAAAAGTCCCTTCACTTATTCCCACTGGGAAGAGGCAAATTCCAACCCTGTTTCAAAAAATATTTTGCTGTTTGCAAAACCCCTTCACTTATTTGGAATTAGGAGGCTAAAACGCAATCTGTTTTTCAAAAAAACAGAAAAAATTTTTTGAAAAAACTGTTTATCTCAAAAACATCCCCTCACTTGTTCCCACTGGGAGAGGGCGTTTGGGGACGGTAATTCTGAAAAAAGGCAAAAAAATTTGCCCGCCAGATATGGCGGGCAAGGAATTTTAGCTTTTTTCTCTTTGAATATCGGAGAAAAAACTTTTAATTCTACATAAATCTACAAAAATCATTGATATGCGAGAAGTCTTGTGATATACTTTATTATGTATTGTTATATCTATCCGAAAGTGAGGGCAACAAAATGGATTTGAATGTAGAACGCTGGTGCTCGATGAAAGAGATTTGCGAATACCTCGGCGTCAGCCGAGACACGGTGCTCGCATGGATTGAAAAAAGAGAAATGCCCGCCACGAAGATCGGCAGGCTGTGGAAATTCAAGATAAGCGAAGTGGACGCTTGGATGAAATCCGGCGTTGCGGCGGAGAAATAACGGAGCACATGATGGACGAACAGAGATTGAGAGCCTTTGAGGATATGCTCGCCGCTATTCTCAGACAGTACGACGATACGACGGAAAAGATGGCGAAGCTCAAAGCCGAGGGCAAGGAGAAAACCGTCACCTATCGCCAGCTTTTTGCCAATAAGCTGCAACTTCAGGCGATGTTGTCCTATTATCGGACTTATGAACTGTTAGAGGATGAGAAGTAACAGCAGCATAAGCTTGCAAATTCTATTTGATTTCCCTTTAAAGAAAGTAGATCAGCGAATATGTGGATTGCACTTTACAATGTTTAGTGCAGAGCACTCCTTTCACCGATCTTGCTGAAAACTGTATTTCAGACAGTATGGCTTGTTTCATCTTGCATTGAAAAGTATTACAAAGAACTATGGCGCATAATAAGGAGCTAAATATAAATGGCAAAGAAGAAAACTGAAGAAAAAATAAATTTGGACTCAATATTGTTTAAGTGCCGTGATATATTGCGCAAAGCTCGTAATTCCGGTTCTTTTTTCGAAAAGCGTGATATGATGCTCACACTTGTGTTTCTGCGCTTTATCGGAGAAAAGTTTGAGGACGGAGTGGAAAAACTTCGCCAAGATCTCATCGCCCAAGGACTTGACCCGGATGATGAAAATATTATTGCTGCATTTTTTGACGATGCCACCTTTACTGATGGTACATATAATTTACCCGTAGAAGCACGGTGGTCAACCATTATCAATACGCCTGCTCCTAAACTTAATGTTGCTTTGGATACTGCTCTGCACAGTATTGCGACCAGCAGCCAACAGTTAAAGGGTTGTTTTGTTGAGGGAACATTTACTACTCGTAATCTCGCTCCCAATGATATTAAACAGGTCGTAGATGAGGTCAATAAAATCAGTCATAAGGCATTCGGTGAAGAGAAAGACCTTATCGGTCGTGTATATGAATACTTCTTAAAAGAATTTGCCGTAAATGCGACAAAAGAAGAGGGCGAGTACTACACGCCTCATGACGTTGTTCAGTTAATTGCGGCAATGATCGAACCTTTTGATGGCACATCATATGACCCATGCTGCGGTTCGGGCGGTATGTTTGTTCAGAGCGCCGACCTTATTCGAGAAAAACGGGGCGATATCAGTCGAATTAATGTCTACGGTCAGGAGAAAGAGCCTGCCACTTATCGTCTTGCAAAAATGAATCTCGCCTTGCGTGGAATCAGCCACAATCTCGGCGGTGAGGCGGACTCTACCTTCACCCATGACCTTCACAAAGGCCTTTACTTTAACTACATTATGGCAAACCCGCCTTTTAACCTTAAGGGGTGGTATGACAGCAATTTGAAAAACGACTCTCGCTGGACGGATTATTCCACTCCTCCGGAGAGTAATGCAAACTATGCTTGGATTTTACATATACTTTCCCATTTGAAATCTCTGGACGGTGTCGCCGGTTTTCTTTTGGCAAACGGCGCTTTGGGCGACAGCGATACCGTGGAAATCCGAAAAAAGCTAATACAACACGATAAAGTCGAAGCCATTATTATTCTGCCTCGTGAGCTGTTCATCACAACAGATATCAGCGTTACTCTTTGGATTCTGAATCAGAACAAAAAAGGCGGTAAATATCATGGCAGAACGCTGCGCAACCGTCAAGGTGAAATCCTGTTTATGGATCTGCGCACTTGGACGGAGAATCCGGTCAAGGGTGAAAACAAAAAGAAAGTTCTTTTGGATGAGAAGCAGATCCATAAAGCGGCAGATATATATCATACTTGGCAGAGCGAAGGAACAGACGGTACAAAATATGATATGCCCGAACTGTACCGAAGTGTCGGCACTAGTGAAATTGAAAAACAAGACTGGAGCCTGATTCCGAGTAAATACATTGAGTTTATCGACCATGATTTGGATATAGATTTTGATGCCGAAATGAGTCGTATTCAAAAAGAAATGCGTGATATTCTTGCACAGGAAAAGAAATCTCAAAAGATGCTTGAGAATGCATTTAGGGGGATTGGTTATGGCATCGACTAATTATAAGTTGGGTACATATATTGAATTGCGTGAAGTAACAAATGCCAACTTTACATTTGGTCCTGACGATGTGCGCGGGGTTAATAATCTAAAGTTACTGATGCCGACGAAAGCAGATATCAATGGCCGTGATTTGAGTAAATTTCAAATCGTGTGTCCGGGAGACTTTGTCTTTAACCATAGGACATCCAGAAATGGAAGTAAATTCAGTATTGCATATAACGGTGGCGAAAGGGCAGTAATCTGTACAGAAGATTATGTGGTTTTTCGCATCAAAGAAGATGCAAAACAACTCCTCGCCGCAGAATGGCTTTATATGTACTTCAACCGTTCAGAGTTTGATCGGTATGTGATTACCAACTCTTGGGGCAGCTCTACGGAATTCTACAACTGGGAAGACCTTTGCGAAGTAGAACTGAATTTGCCACCTTTTCCCGTGCAGCAGAAATATGTGGATGTCTATAAATCCATGGTTGTCAATCAGCAAAGCTATGAACGTGGATTGGAAGATTTGAAGCTTGTCTGTGATGGTTATATTGAAGATTTACGGAGAAAAATGCCACGTAAAAAAATTGGGCCATACATTAGACCGTGTAATGAAAAAAACAGCGATAATTCTATAAAACTGTTTCAGGGTATAAATGTTGACCATGTCTTTACCGATCCTAAACGTATAGCAGAAGATAGCGGAAATGGCAGCGTTGTGCGCAGGGGACAATTTGCATTTAATAAAGTAATGAAAGCACATAATACAAAACTGCCTATTGCCCTAAGAGAAGGACCTGACTGTGTTGTATCGAGTTCATATCAAGTATTTGAGGTTAGCAACACAGGACAGTTATTGCCCAAATATTTATTGTTATGGATGAATCGTGAAGAAACACAGCGGTATGCAGGATTTATTTCTTTTGGTACAACACGAGATATTTTCTCGTTTGATGATATGGGAGAAATAGCTATCCCTATTCCTGATATTAAAACACAGCAAAGTATAGTTGACATTTTTTCAGTTTATCAGATGCGTTATGATATAAATGAAAAACTAAAAGAACAGATTAAAAACATCTGCCCGATACTCATTCGGGGATCGCTGGAGGAAGGGAGAGTATTATGACAGATTATGAGAAATTAAAAAATATAATTGATGAAATTGATAATTTGATTAACCATCATGTTAGATCTTCTGCTCCTGCGTTTCGGGCATGGCATACAAAAGCGGAACGATTTTTAATAAAAAAATACGGAGAGAATTCTTTGGAACATAATAAATTCCATAAAATGCGTTTTTCACCCTTAGCTTGGTACGGAATTGATATGGAAGAAGAAAACAGAAACGCAATAAGCTGGTGTTGTGATAACCTCAGGTCTTGTAAAGCGGTATTTGAAACCTACTTAGAAGATATGAAAGACGACAAAGATAACAATATGCAGGGCAAAACAATAAAACCTGAGACCATGAACAAAATCTTTATTGTCCATGGTCACGACGAGTTAAAGCAATCGGTTGCCCGTATCATCGAAAAACAAGGAATTGAGGCAATTATTTTATCTGAACAGGCAAACAAAGGCTGTACAATTATAGAAAAATTTGAAGCTTACAGCGATGTCAGTGGTGTAATATGTTTGTTTACTGCTGATGATTTTGGCAGAGCTAAAAAAGATTCTTCAGATAACACCCGGGCAAGACAAAATGTGGTATTAGAAACAGGCTACTTTATGGGCAAGCTTGGGAGAGAGCATGTTGTAATTTTGGCAGATAACGGAATAGAAATGCCCTCAGATCTATCAGGTGTTGTATATACGGACACAAAAAGTTGGAAAATTGATTTACTTAAAGAATTGAAAGCCATGGGCTATACAGTTGATTTTAACAAGCTGTTCTAAGTGTGCAGAATGAACATAAACAACTTGTAATCTGGCAGACAAAACACAGATCAAAAACATTTGCCTGGTACTCATTCATGGATTGTTGGGGGAAAAAGAAATGCCAAAAATTTTTATTAGCCATAATTATAAAGACAAGCCAATTATAGAGCCAGTTGCTATCAAATTAGGAGAAATTTATGGTCGTGAAAATGTTTTTTACGATTCATGGACTATACAGCCTGGTGATGGGATTATCGATAAAATGAATGATGGATTGTTGGAATGTGATTTTTTCTTCTTTGTGTCAAAAAATAGTCTGCAAAGCAAGATGGTAAGGTTGGAGTGGCAAAACGCTTTGTTAAAAGCAACAAATAATACCGCAAAATTAATACCTGTGAAACTTGATGATTGTTTGATGCCAGCAATATTAATGCAAAATCTTTATATTGATATTTTTGGAAAAGGGTTGGAGTTTGGATTTAGGCAAATAGTAGATGTAATAAACCATCAAAACACTTTTCAAGAACAATTTCCGACCTACGAAAATGTCAGAGGGAAAATTACAAAAATAGAAAATGGCTACAAAATAGAAATCTCAGCAATTACATATTTCGAACCAATCGCTAGATTTTTAATTCTTATTAATTGTAAAACCAGCAAAATAAAGGTTAATTGCATAAGTGATGAAGTTCGAATGGCAGGAAAACATGACAATATTACACTAAATAACGGTTTTGTTTGTAATGCATTATCAGAATCTGTGAGTAGAGGAATCGCACCGGGCTTTCCGTATTGTGTAGAAATCACTAATATAGATAGACAAGATTTTATTTGTCATGGGATAATGAGAGCTGTTGCACAGAACGAGTATAGATTCATTCCAATTGTATAGTAGTTCTGTATTTTTTATCGGAGGAAAAACAATGGCAAAATTAAAAGAATATAACGGTCGCTATTGCGAATCAGAATTTGAAAGCGCCTTTATATCATTTTTAGAAGATGAGGGATGGAATTACCTTCCCGGAAACCGTATTGTGCGTGACTCTCAAACTACTGTTTTATACACAGATGATATGGAACAGTTTTTAAGTAAAACCAATTCTGATCTTACGGCCGATGAAATTCGTCAGATAATGGACTCCGTGCGTCTTGTTGGTGCGGAAAGCGAATTTTCAACACTCCATAAAGTATATGGCTGGATGGTTAATGGTATTCAGTTTGTGCCGCAAAATGGACTTGCCCGTATGATTGCGCTGATTGACTTCGAACATCCCGAAAGCAATATTTTTCGGGTGGTCAATCAGTTTACGGTGGAGTACACAAACAACGGCCAGAAAGAAGCTCGTCGTCCGGATATTCTCTTATTTGTTAATGGTATGCCTTTGTGTATTATTGAACTTAAAAATCCTGCCGATGCCAATGCAACAATTTATGATGCCTATGAGCAGATCACGATCCGCTATTGGCGTGATATACCGCATTTACTACATTATTGCCCGTTGGCTTGTATTTCTGACGGTGTCAAAACAAGACTGGGAACTGTCCGTACACCCTATGAGCATTTTTATGCTTGGCGCCGTGTAAATGACGAAGACAAGGTTTCTACGCTTCCTTTTGAGGAAATGCAGACAATGATTAAAGGTGTTTATAGTCCTGAAAGATTTCTTGAAATTTTCCGTGACTATATTTATTTCCAAGACAGCGAGTATGACAGCGAAGAACGAGAAATTGTTTGCCGCTATCCCCAGTTTTTTGCCACTCGACTTTTAAAACAAAGTATCATCAAATCCGTTATTGAAAAGAGTGGAAAAGGCGGTACATATTTTGGGGCAACCGGCTGTGGCAAAACCTATACAATGGCTTTCCTTGCCCGTCAGCTTGCTTTGCGGTGCACAGATATTCCCCAAATCGGTTCGCCTACTATTGTTATGATTGTTGACCGAGATGATCTTCAAAAACAAGGTGCGAGATTATTTACGAAAAGCAAAGAATTTTTAAATCTTGGCGAAGTTTGTATTGTTCCCGACAGAAAGCAACTTCGTCAGGAACTTGGTGCCCGTGAAAGCGGCGGATTTTACATTTGCACCATTCAAAAATTCTGTGACCGGAAAGATGACAAAATCGGTGTTATAAACAAGCGTTCAAACATTATCTGCTTTTCTGATGAAGCGCATAGAACGCAGCTTGAAAATGCGAAAAAGATACAATTTAGTAAGGATGCCGACGATAATATGAAGGCTATGGTGTCCAAGCCATATGCCAAGGTGCTGCGAGAGGCGCTTCCGAATGCGACATTTGTTGGCTTTACGGGTACACCGATTTCAGAAACATATCAGACCTTCGGTGATGAAATTGATCGTTATACCATGGATCAGGCTGTTGCTGACGGCCTTACTGTATCAATTAAGTATCATCCCCGCATTGCAAAAGTGTTGCTTGATCAAGAAAAAGTAAAGGAAATTGAAAATTATTACATAAAATGCGCTGATGATGGAGCAACTGCCGAAGATATTGAAGCAAGTAAAAAAGCCATGAGCTCAATGGAAATTATTTTGGGCGAGCCTTCTCGTTTGGAGCGACTTGCGGTAGATATTCATGACCATTATGTTTCATCTTGTGCAAATAATCCAGATAGAGTTCAAAAAGCAATGATTGTCTGTTCCAACAGAACAATCGCATTTGAGTTATTGAAAAAGTTCCAAGAGAAATATCCCGAATGGTTTGTTGAGAAGAAAGCATCTGATGGCGTTCCTGTAACCGATGAAGAATTGCGTGAACTCAAGCCCATGCCCTTTATGGCAATGGTGGCAAGTGTCGGCAGCAACGATCAACCGGAAATGTATAACTATCTTGGCGGTGTGAAAAACAGCAAACGTTCCGAAGAGTTTGATGCAGCCTTTAAACAGGATAAATCGAATTTCCACATAGTAATTGTTGTTGATATGTGGATTACGGGATTTGACGTTCCTTCGCTGACTTATATGTACAATGATAAGCCGTTAAAGAAACATTTGTTGATTCAAACGATTAGTCGTGTTAACCGAAAATATCCGGGAAAAGAATACGGGCTTGTTGTCGATTATATTGGCATTCGTGACAATATGCGTGAGGCCATGAAACTTTATGGCGGAGATACTTCTATTGCCCCTTCTGCTGATGATGTGGAGCAGGCTACGAGTGTATTCAGAGAGGAATTGGAAATTCTTAAAGATCTCTTTAGCGGGTATGATTTAAAACCGTTTCTTGACCCGAACAGTGAACCTGCTTTGCGATATACACTTTTGGCGAAAGCTGCCGAATATGTATTTATTTCTACACAGGAACTGCAAACTGAAAACAAATCGGGGAAGAGTGTTCAGAAGGTATCGTTTAAGACATATTTCTTGAAAACGGTCAAGAGAATGCGTGCGGCTTATGATATCTGCCAACCATCCGGTGAACTGGGTGAAGAAGAATCCGCTCTCGCACAGTGTTTTATGGCGATTGCCGGCTTTGTACGTAAAATGAGTGGAACAAGCGAAGTTGACACAGAAACCATGAATCGTCGTGTGGCTAAAATGGTTGAAGAAGCACTCAAGTATAATAAAGTTGAAAGTGTTTTTGAGGACGGTGAACAGGAAGATATCTTTAGTCCTGAGTATTTTGAAAAGCTATCAGATGTTAAGATGCCTGCATCAAAGCTCGAATTGCTCGTGAAAATGCTTCGCAAGCAGATCAAGGAATACAGCAAAACCAATCAAATGGCAGCTAAAAAGTTCCAAGAGATGCTTGAAGAAACCATTAAACAGTATCATGAACGCAGAAAACACCTCACCGCAGAAGAAGCCGGCGAGGCGCAAGAGCAAACTGCGGATGAAATCATTAAATATGCTACAGAACAGGCATTACGTATTCTTAAAGACATGAATGCTGATCGTGAAAGTTTCCGTAAAATCGGTCTCACTTTTGAAGAAAAGGCATTCTATGATATTTTGATGACTCTTCGTGACGAATATAACTTTGAATACGGCACAGATAAGAATGCCGATGGCGTAATTATTAATGACAAGTGCAAATCATTGGCAAAAAAGATTAAAGAAATCATCGACACAAAATCTTCATTTGCTGATTGGCTTAATAATCAAATCATTCGTGATCAGCTTAAATTTGATATCAAGGTGTGTTTGATTAAAAATGGATATCCCCCACAGTACAGCCCAGAGGTATTCCGCAAGGTGATGGAGCAGGTAGAGAATTTTGAAGAAAACAACTGATACTGCAAATCTTTGTTTGTGAAACAGCAGATATTTCAGTAAAAAGCCGCTTCGCTCCCAAACTCTCAATAATTGCGGAGACGAAACGGTGTGGGAGATAAATTGAAAAACCTATATTTTGGAAGGTGAAATAGAGTTATGGACGCACAAAAGCTCGATTCTTCAATATCCGAATTCATAATAAAAAAGAAATCTAACGCTGCCTATTACGAAGAAAACTGGGATGAACGCAAAGAGCGCAAAGAGTATTATCAGTCGTTTACCAAGGACAAGCTTTTGGCAATGACTGAGGAAGAATTCTTAGAGTACATCAGCAAACTATGGTCTATGCTTATTTGGGGCAATAAGAAATATGTCGTGGATAAATTGATTGCCGATAATGGTTTTACAGCACTGAAAAAGCAATTGGCAGAATTGTTGTACGGGATAAGCCCCATTGAGAAACGGTGGGATTTATTTCTCAAGTCCGTAAAAGGTATGGGACCTGCAACAATTAGTGAGCTTCTTACATACGCTAATCCTCAAGAATATGTAATCTTTAATAAAACAACGATTCTTTGTTTTGGGTACTTAGACATTCCTGATATGCCAAAGTACAATTACCAGTATACAGGGAAAAAATACAAGGAAGTCTGTACCATCGCAAAAGAAATTGCCCAAGAATTAGAGAAATCCGGTGCGGAGAATTATGATCTCTTAGCCGTCGATTATTTTCTATGGGACGAGATTTTACCACTTGCCGAAAAGAAATCCCAATCCCCCGAAGCTCCTGTTTCTGAATCCAAGAAGCCTACTACTATCAGCGACTCAAAATCCCTGCACGATGAAATCAAAGAAAAACTGGTCGCAATTGGCGAACTTCTGGGATTTGACAGCCGTTCCGAAGTAAAAATTACAGCCGGAGCTGTTGTGGATGCAGTATGGGAAGCCAAAATCGGAAATATGGGTAAAGCCATTTATGTATTTGAGGTGCAGTCCAAAGGTTCTATCGACAGTCTGATCCTCAACCTCAAAAAAGCACAGAGCAATGCGGCTGTTCAGGCAGTCGTTGCTGTTGCCGACGAAGAACAGCTTGCAAAAATTATTCGGGAAAGCGCCGGGGTTATTGACGAAAAATCTTTGCGCACTTGGGATTCAGAAGATGTCTTGGCTGTATATGATGCCCTTGTGAGAGCACATGAATCAATTAACAAACTGGCGCTTGTGCCAGAAAGTTTTTGAATGCCCGGAATTAATGCGCTAATTTATTGTAAGCGACAGTCCATTTGAGTTAATACAAGGAGGTATTCAAATGCTAAAAGTCGATGAAGCTGTTTATGATACGAACAAAGTAATATGTCGAAACATTTCTGTGTTTGATGCCTCAGAGCGAGGTCTGCTGTCGCAGAATATTTTGGCTCAGCTTAGAAATTTCGTCGAGTATATCGTTCAGAAGGTTTATTCAAACGGTGTTGATACCGATCCCAATGATTATCAGGATAAAAAAGCCGCTTGGGAGTTTGTGAAAACCAAGGGAGAACTGCGATTCTTAAGCAAATTCCATAATCTTCTCCAAAAATCTGTATCCCATTATACGTTTGATGAGGGCGGTTCCGAAAGATTGATGCTTAAGTATTATGAGTATCTTCTTAAAATTAAGGTATTTCTCAAAGAAAAGTATAATATGGACGTTCTTGAGAATATTGATGATTTCCCATTAAACTTAGATGACAATTTGATGGAGTACTATAAACAAATTGCTGTTCGTATTATTAAACCGAGTCGTTATGCGACACATAATCCTTACAATGATCGTGCGTACATACAGAAAATCAAACCTTTTTTCGTAAAGCGTCATATTTTCTATGAAGTAACATTTACAGTAGCAAATGATAAAGCCAGCAAATTTGATAGAGTAATTGCATTCACCTCTCTTGATCTTTCTGATAATTATGCAGTTAAACTTTCCATACACAACGATGTAATTGGCGTGCTTGGGAAAGTTATGCCTATCCAAATTATTGATAGTTGGGAAGTCTCCATAAGGCCTTGTGAAGTTAATCGATTTGCTGATTTTTTTGGTAGCCATACTCAAATCAGCGGCGGCAATAATGAGTTTCGTGATTTGATGAAATTCCTCACAGACACTCGAATGAGTCTCGTTGATTTAGTCATATCATCAGATTCATATTATTCTTGGGCAAAAGCTAAATGTACCAAAGAAGCAAAAGTTACTCATATTTTTGATCTGCTTAACAAATCCCGTGACCTCATAAAAGACAAAGCCCCTGGTAGCAATATCATTCGTTACTTCCTACACAAAATGAATAATAAGGTTATGCGGCACCAATACAGCAGAGAAACTTGTGAAAGGTTATCTGATTTGCATCTGCGTTGGGGTTGTATTCCGTTTGATCAAATGCCATATGCGACATCTTTGATTAAACATAATCCACGGATTTATGATTTATTTGAATGTATTAATTCGGGTAACAGAGAGCACGAATTTCTTGCTCGTACAATACAGAACAATACCGAACAAGGGGGTGTTCTATTTACACCCTTAAGTGAGTTGGAACGATTTGATGATATAAATGGTTTAATAAAAAAATACAACTCTCTTGTATATGCAAGAAAACATGCAGAGCGGTATCTTCGCATTTACAAAGACCATTTATATATGGAGGGGTATGTTGACGATACAACGAAAATCATTAAAAAGCTAAAAGAGTTATCTTCAAATGGAATGTCTGGTTACAGTGATTTCGTAGAATCGTGGCTTTCTAAGAATCCATCTTATAGGATCGATAGCGAAGAAAAACTTACTGCTCTTAAGACAATATTTTCTGATTCTCACGTTGCTCTAATTTATGGTTCGGCGGGAACCGGAAAATCAACCCTTATTAATCATATTTCGAATCTCTATAATGAGCGCAAAAAACTATATTTGGCAAATACAAATCCTGCTGTAGATAACATGCGCCGAAAGGTGAATGCAGGTAATTGTGACTTTAAAACTATTGCTAAATTTTTATCTGATTATAACACTGATACAGAATGCGATATCTTGTTTATCGATGAGTGTAGTACGGTGAGCAATAAAGATATGCGAGACATTCTGGAGAAGGCTGCTTTTAAGCTCCTTGTATTAGTTGGAGATGTGTTCCAGATTGAAGCAATATTATTTGGAAATTGGTTTAATGTTGCACGTACATTTGTGCCAGAAACATCCGTTTCTGAATTATCAAAACCTTATCGTAGCACGAATAAAAGATTACTTACTATTTGGGATAGAGTTCGGAACCTCCAAGATGATATTCTTGAACCGCTGGTTAAAAGTAAATATACTGCAAAGTTAGATGAATCAATTTTTGAGCACTCGGAAGATGATGAAATTATATTGTGTTTAAATTACGATGGACTTTACGGCATTAACAATATCAATAGATTCTTGCAAAGCAGTAATTCCAATCCTGAAATTGTTTGGGGAATCAATACATATAAAATTGGAGATCCTGTTCTATTCAATGAATCGGACAGATTTGCGCCTTTGATATACAACAACATGAAAGGCCGCATAAAGGATATTGAACCAACCGAAAACAAAATCCGTTTTGATGTAGAACTGGATATTGCTATTACTGATTGGGAGGCAGAAGATTATGATTTTACCTTAGTTGGTACATCTGATAATGGCAATTCTATTATCAGTTTTTGGGTGGACAAGTATCTTAGCACCGATGATGATACTGATTCTTCAGATGCTATTGTACCTTTCCAAGTGGCATATGCGGTATCAATTCACAAAGCTCAAGGTTTGGAATATAAATCAGTAAAGATTGTTATTACAAATGAAGTTGAGGAACTTATTACCCACAATATCTTTTACACCGCCATAACTCGTGCAAAAGAGGATTTGAAAATCTATTGGACTCCGGAAACGAAAAAAAAGATTCTTGAGGGGCTATCCTTAAGAAATTATAAAAAGGACGCAGCACTTCTCGCTGCGATGCAAAACTTGTAATACGAAAGGAAATGCTATGAATAACGATATTAAAATATCAAACTCAACAACTGATTTTAATGCATACTTTAACACAAATTCTATTTCAGAAGATACTAAAAAGAAGTTTGAAACTACGGATTTCTTGGTAGTGCCTTCAGAATATAAAGAAAATGCGTTTTATTTTGCGCAGGAGTCAATCAGTTTTGTAAAATTCTGTCGTCAAAAAAATCCCGAAAACAGCATTGATTTGCTTGCAGATTCTGATATTCAAGTACGCTCTTTACATTCTTTTGATATTTGGATGCCTGTTATTTGGGTTGCTGGAAACATCTTGCTACCCATTGCCATAAACCTTGTTTCAGACTATATAAAAGATAAGCTTAAAGGTCGAGAAAAAGAAGATACCAAAGTAGATGTTACGTTTATTGTGAAGCGTGACGGTGAAGAAAAAAATATTCGTTATTCAGGTGATGCAAAAGTATTTAAGGATGCATTTGAAAAAATTGACCTTAATAAAATGTGAGGTATAATAGGTGCTTAAGTATTTTCTTCAGAATAAAGACATATATCAAATTGATCAAGTGTGTAAAGCCATCAATAGAACTAAACACAAACTGCTAGATAACAATTTGAGTAATTCTGTAGAAGACTTTGAATTATGCGCGGATCTCTTTTCGCAGATAAAAGAAATTGCAATTAAAAGAAAAGATGAAAAGCTTGCTAATTCACAATTTATTTTCAAGGATTATTTTAAGTTGTTTTGCAACCTGATTCGATATTTTGAAATGCTCGAAAATGGTCAATATAAAGAGTCTTGGAATAAACTCCAAGATTGTCTTGATGCGATAAAATATATCGGTCGTTTCACAGATATTGAAAACAGGTTGGAACTTAGCGAACTCTATGATCTCTTAATTCAATACGAAGAACTGTACCCATATAGTATTTTTGCTAGCAGCGAGTATGTAATTTCCAAATCTCATTGTAGTATTTGTGGAAAATCGATGCAAAGTTTAGATTGTCCACATATTAAGGGTAACCTCTATTGGGGTGAACCAGCAATAGAGTATATTGACAAAATAGATGTTATGCAAGCAGTTTGTATAGTATCACATCCAGAAGACAAACGTTGTGTTCTGGAAATATCCGATGATACAAGATTTGAAAAAGAAAAATTTCTTATGTTAGATCAGTATTTAGAACTTAAGCAACCATATTTGCAGAAAGTTGCAATAAAAGGATTCAAGGAACAACGGATACGAGAAAATATTGAAATAGTCGGGAGAAATCAGCTCTGCCCATGTGGAAGCGGAAAGAAGTTCAAACATTGCTGTGGAAAAAATATGTATTACGAACACACACGATATGTTGTAACACCGTTATCTGTAGTCGAAATAATAATGGTTTGACAACTAGCAACAGGCACGAGTGCTTGACTCCCGTGCCTGTTATCATTTTGTGTATTTGATTATGAACTCATCAACGCCATCGGTATTTCCTTGAGATATTAGCTTGTTACGATATTTAAGCAAGCATGGAAAGATGAGGTGATGTTCGGCATTGGTTATAGGTTGCTTTTTCATATTTCGTAATCACTTCTAAATTGCTACAATACGTAAATCATCTATCTATCAACAATATCCTTGTAGACCACCAGCGTCACATTTCTCATCTCATTCGCCCGGTCGGTGCAGCCTTTGGTAAATCCAGATTTGGCAAAGAGATAGTAGTGGACATTCTTATAGGGGAACAGTTCGCTGCGCTTTATGAGGGTTTCCAAAACGCCGAGATCGACTTTTTCATTCGTCCATTTGCACTTCCCGAAAAGGGCGGTGTTTTTATCCTGTTCCGCAAGAATATCGATTTCCGCCTGACGCTTTTCTTTAGGATCGTTGCCCCACCAGCGTCCGAGGGAGGAAAACTCCACCGGACATTCGCCGGAGAGCAGCTGCTTCCAGAGGTACTGCTTGCAAATTTCCTCAAACACCTTGCCCATATAATCGGACAGATACGGCTCGATGCGTTTGTATGCCAAGTCGGCAGCACCACGGGCGATGATCGAATTGTTTTCCGGCACAAAACGATACCAAAAGCGGAACATATTGTCCGCAATCGAATAGACCGCTTTACGGGACACCTTTTCCCCATAAGGCGTCTCTTTTTCGATAATGCCGAGGGAAATCAGGTTTTTCACATAGGCGGAGCAAATGTTGGTGCTTTCGCCGACTTTGCCGGAAATCTCCGACATACGGGAAGCGCCGGTGGCAATCGCCGTGATGATGGCATTGTAGAGCGCCGGTTCCCGCACCTCCTGCTTGAGCAGGTTTTCCGGCTCTTCAAACAGGGCGGAGTTGGGATTCAGGAATGTGTTTTTAATATTGTCCTCAATGCTCAGCTTATCACTCATCTGAAGCAGATACTGGGGCGTGCCGCCGACGATGCCATACACATAGGCTTTCTCTTCATCGGTGAAATTTTTGAAATACCGGCAAGTCTCCTCGAAGTCAAAGGGGAGAATTTTCATCTGCGCCGTCCGTCTGCCGTAAAGCGGCGCTTTGTAGGCAAGAACATGATCTTCCATATAGGACATGGACGAGCCGCAGAGAATCAGCATCAGCTTGGAAGTATCCTTGTATTGGTCAATCAAAAGCTGGACGGTGGAAGCGAGGCTTTTCGACGAGCGTGCGACATAGGGGTATTCGTCGATGGCAAGAATAATCCGTTCTTTTTCGGACAGCTTGAACACATACTCCAAAGCTGCCTGAAAAGTCAGGAAAGAGGGTTCAGCCTCCATGCCGGTGTGGAAGCTTAGAATACTCTTGCTGAAATTTTCAAGGTTCTGCTTGGCGTTGCTCTCGACGCCCATAAAATAGATGGCGTTTTTATCATCAATAAACTGGCTGATCAGCGCTGTTTTGCCGACACGGCGACGGCCATATATTACTACAAATTCAAACTTGTCTGATGCGTACAGCTTATTCAGCGCCGCAAGTTCATGCTCTCTGCCGATAAACATGACTGGTGTCCTCCCATCTGCCATAAATTCACTGAGTATAGTATACCACAAAATCAAAATTAGTCAAGTACGATTTGGTAAATTACACTTGACTAATTCCTTCTCGCTTTTCTGTTGCTACGCAAAAATCAAGTCGGCACAAACGGTTTCCGCCGCCCGATTGCGGATGTTGTTCATTTTCTGCCCCCACTCCATTGGATTTTCTGCTTTAAGCCGTTCGGTCACGCCCTCCCGCTCGGCGTATTGTTTTACCAGCCGAAGAAAAAGGGTCTGCGCTTCTTCCTCAACATCGGCAAGATGGGAACAAAGCTTACCGGAAGTGAGCAAATTATAATATAAGACTTTTCGGTGCTGCTTTAAATAGCGCAGGCGGCGTTGCCCCCACACGCCGATGGGGCGTTCTTCTTCGGGTGGTAAGGTCAGATTGGGCAGACAATAGTCGCCCTGCATGGTGTATGTACCGCTCGTTTGTTCAAATATTGTTTTAGCCATAATGAAAACCTCCTTTGATACGCTCATTGTACCAAAGGAGGCTTCTGTTTGCGAATGTACGATTTTCAAAATGGTAGTTTAGCCCTCCAAGATACCTGCCCGTTCTTCAATCAGGCTTGCAAGGCGTTCCTGCAAAGACTCCGGCAACAGGGAGTTTTGACACATGGCGAGGAACTTCTCTTTTTTAGACGCCAGCATTGCGATCATTTTCTCGGCAGAGCCCCGTGTCATGCCGCATTTCTCTGCAAATACCAGAAAATCCTTCCTGCGGATATGTGTCTTTTTGCCGTTCATGGCAAGGGCGAACTGCTCCTTGTCCTCCGGCATGATAACATTGACCGGAAGTAGGTCGTATGCGGGAGAAAGCACGTATTTCCCGCTTCCTTCTTCGGTTTCAATGAGGGAGAAGTTCTTCAGGTGCATATCCGAATTGCCCACAAGGAACGAAAACACTATGCGCAGATAGAGTTCGGTTATATCGAGTCCTTTGCGGGAGGAATACCGCTCGATGATTTTTGCACAGCGCTCATAAGAGCCCTTATACTTATCCTGCGTCAGGCGCAGATCAAGCTGACAGAAATCCTCCATCGCCAGCATCTGCATACTGTTTTTCGTAAATATGCGGTCCACTCTTTTTGTGATGTATGCTAGACTGTCTTTTTCCATGATGAGCGCATGAGGTACGGTGGAAATCCCAGCGGTGTCCGCCATGCACATCACAAGCTGCTCTGCCTGCGGCAGCGCTTCAAATTCCGGAACCTGCGGCTTCAGGATATAACCCGTAGGATAATTTACCAGCGTGAGCCTTGGAGTGTTTCCTTCGGAAAACAAATGCAAAGACAGTTTTTTCTGAACGCCGGGAACGGTATAACCTTTGTTGGTGCTTTCGGCGGCAAGGGTTTCAAATGCGGCTTCATCAATGGCGATTTCGGGGAGCTCGGCTGTGCCGAAAAACCGCTTGATACAGCTTTTGTGCCAGCCGGAATCCGTGTTTTCGGTGCGAAGCGGTTTCCCGCAGCATAAACAATTCATATACGCTCCTCCCTGATATTGACATTGCCGATTCCGTCCTTGCAAGCCACCATCAGTAATCCGAACCTGTCTTTGACGTCTATTTTCCAGTTCCGGCTCACAACGCCGAGCAGCCACCCTTCTGGGATTAGTCCGTCAAAGAACGGGAACAGCGTTTTGGATGTATATGTTTTTTCAGAAAGCGGTAAAGTAAGGGATACGGGGCTTGCATCCTTCCGTCTTAAATACTGCTCGTCATAGGAGAAGGAATATCCTTCGTCCGTTTCGCAAAGCGTTCCGGAAAAAACGTTTCGGATATAAACATAGGCTGTTCGGAATGCGTCCATTATTTATCATCCTTTCTGCCGGGGACGGCTTCCATATCGAACATGGCAAGAGCGGCATTTACCTTGTCCATCCGAACCGTTTCTTTTCCCTGCTCCAGTTCTCGGATAAAGCGAAGCCCCAGCCCACTGCGGGCGGCAAATTCCTCCTGTGTCAGTCCGGCGGCTCTTCGATTTTCTTTGATAAATGCGGCAATCTTATTCACGATACGATAGCCTCCTTTGCACAAATACATTTATATTTTACACCCTAACGGGTATAAAGTCAAGTTGCCATCAACAATATTATACCCGATAAGGTGTAAACATATGCGTAAAGAGTCTTAATACACCCTATCGGGTATAAAATAAGCCTCCAACGGCACGTTCTGCCGGAAGGAGGCTTATTTTAGATTAATCTTTCAGGTAGCTCTCAAACGGAGCGTCGTCGCTGCAAAAGGTATCAAAAATCATTTTTGCGCCGAGGCGGAAGCCGACGAGGAAGGAATCGAGGCCGGTTTCGCCCATCAGTTCTCCGTAGGCATTGCAGAAATCGAGGAACAGTGACTTGTCCTCGCCGCTTAAACACTCGGTCAGCTTTTCTTCCAGCTCGTTAATGTCTTTTGAAACCTTGAGATTATGACTGCCCTTTCGGTATCCTCTGGCCTACGGATCAACATTTCCGTAGTACAGCTCTTCTAAGAAATTTGCCATTACTCCGCACCTCCTTCAATCTCTGCTGTGTGCAGGTCACGGATTTTCCGCCAGCTGGAAAAGCCTTGCAGGGTACGGATGTGCCACGGTGATTTGCGAGTGATAGTGCGGAAGTAGGTAGAGCAGAAGAACTCCACCAAATAGACCTTCGGAATGTGGTTGACATTGTTTTTCCGGAAAGATTTGATGTGCCCCTGATTGCACCAGTTGTTGATTGAAGTTTTTCCGTAGCCGGTGATTTCGGAAACTACCTGCGTAGTCAGCACGTCAGGATAGTCAGAGAGCAGTTCAATATAGTACAGCCGCAAATGCTCCAGCACGATTTGGGAAATCTGTTCTCCCATCTGGACAGTATATTCGCCTTTGTACCAGCCCGCCGAGGCGGAGTAGCTTTCGGGGAATACTTTGCAGTTTTCCAGATAGGCAATCACATCCTCTTTCTTGATTTTATAGCAGCGTGTTTTCCTGCCCGTATACTCGCAGGGGATTTTCCCGCTTGGGAGCAGGTACAGGGCGGTATTTATTGATGTGGCAAATCCGATACAACTGATCCTTCGTGATCACAACTGGGACATCGTCCCAGTTGATGGCTTCGTCGTTCATGGCAATACACCTTTCAAAATCCGATTTGCCAGTACGACTGTCCGTGTATTGCCTCGTCGGAACAAGTTCCGCTTGCTCTGCAGTTCTTTCCAAAAATGCGGATTTTGGCGCATTTCCCGACGCATTCGAACTTGCCCGGAATATTGGGCTTTTTCGGGGCTTCGGCGTGAAAAATCCAGTGTTTCTGCGGCTTTGCGCCGAGGACGAAACTAGCAGAAGCTGACACGCACCCTATAAAGCTCGAAATGCGGTAGGTCGGGAGTTCCCCGGCGCAAGAGTTCAAATCTCTTCATCTCCGCCAGGCTGAGCCTGGACGCACTTCGCGTTCTGGGCTCGGCTTTTCTTTTACTTTCTTCCCCCGCGATGGTACAAAATCCTATTAGGGCCTTCAATAGGCCCAGCTTTTGGGTTACTTCTCTCCATACGCTTGAAACAAGAGTCATCTCTGCTTTCCCATAAAATTAAAAAAGCTGAGGCTGGGTATTTTTCTCCCCAGCCTCAGTCTTTCATGATGAAAGCTTGATAATTCTTATTCCCTTGGATTTGTCTGTTTTCGTATTACGGTAAGTCGATAATGGCTCCATCCTGAACCAGTTCTTGTCTCAGCTCCGCTACATTTAATTGGGATGGCGTGCACTTTTCTCGAACAGCCAGGGCTGCCGCCGTTCCCGAAGCCTGACCCACCGCAAGGCAGGTCGGCATCACTCGAATCATGGCAAACGCGTCCTGATCTGTGGAGATATCCCTGCCGGCTGCTAAAAGCCCTTCCACATTTTCCGATACCAAACACCCGTAGGGGATGCCTACCCCGTGCTCTACCGCCAGCAAATGCATCTGACCATCTTTAGGGCTGTGGGTGTCCCTGTTGTAACCGGCGATGGCAACAGTATCTTCCGGAATATTTAAAGCAAGCACATCCTGTAAGGTCAGCTTTTTCTTCCCGACCAATCGCCTGCTCTCCCTTACACCGGTATAGGGCATGATGGAGACGAGTTGGCAGTTTTCAAAACCCGGCAGATATTTCCTGATCATCTGATAGGCCTCTTTTACTTGACGATGGCACAAAAATTCCGCCTGAACCATGCTTTCCGGATCGGTGGAATCAGAATTGACCGCCCGGGTAACGTTTATAAAGGCGTTTCCTGTGAGCTGCTTACAGTAGTCGATCATATTTCTCGGAATATTAAAATCCCCGTTTGCTTTGGCTTTCTTTACTAAAGAATAAAAGCCCATAACGTTAAAGCAAACATTGTCTTTTAAAAACGATATGTTTTGACGCATCCCCTCAAAGGTATCCGGAACCCCGTATTCCTCTGGGTTTTGTTCTAAATATGCGATGGATTTATCATAATCCACATTACTCAGCTCAAAGCAAAGGGCAGGAGACTGCATACCACCCTTGTGTTTCGAGCCTCCTTTTTCATATTTCGCTCCGGCTTGATAGATCACATGACCGTCGCCGGTACCATCAATAACCACGTCCGCTCCAAAAGACATCCTATGTCCTTTACAGAGTACCGTAATCCCCTTTACAGTTCCATTTTCCACGATTACCCTATCCAGCTCCGCGTAAAGAAGTACATCCAGCGCTTTTTCCTCTTCGCACATTTCAAACAGTACAACGCTCATCCACGCCGCGTTAACGCTGGTGATTGAGTTCAGCAAAGGGGATGGCAAATGCTTGTTAACGCCGTCTACCTCTTTTAACCGGTCACAAATTTCTTGACCGATGCCGCCAACCACCTGATTTCCCGCTCGGTCTAAAAAGGCCAGCAGCGGCAGGCCGGAAGTCAAAAGTCCACCTACTTGCCCGTTCCGTTCCACTAAAAGCGTAGACACGCCCTTCCGCGCCGCGGCAATCGCAGCGGCAAATCCACCGGGACCGCTTCCTACAACGATTAGATCATACTTATCACGATACATTTTATCACCTTTATTTCCTGTTTTTATTCCTTTACCGCGCCAGCGGTCAGTCCGGAAATCAACATTCTGCCTAGAATAGTGAATACAATTAAAATAGGAATCACCGCAATGGTAGCTGCAGCGGTCAGAGGCCCCCATTCACGGCCAAAATAACCGATGTAATTATAAATAGAAACCTGGATTGGATATAGGCTTTGAGAATTGACTAAAACCGAGGAAACAGTATATTCATTCCATGCGCCAATAAAGATCAGCAAGGCCGCACAGGCAATCGTAGGCATACAGATTCTCGGTACCAGACAGAAAATAATGTACCATTTAGAGGCCCCATCGATCTGAGCAGCCTCTTCAATGGCGTAGGATACTCCTTGCATTCCGCCTACCATAATCCACACAGACATTGGGATGTTATAGGCGATATAAATTAAAGGAAGGGTATACCACTGATTATTCATTCCCAATATGGAAAAGAGCATATAGTTTGGCACCACCATAGCCGCGCTTCCCATAGATAAGGGAATTCCGCTGAGGATTACGTAAAACAGCATTTTTTTACCTTTAAATACATACCGGGTCAAGGCATAGGCAGCTAGAATCGCACAAAGGATGCCTACGACAATCGAGGCAACACTGTAAATAATGCTGTTGAGCGTCGCTGTGGAAAAAGTACCGGCGAAAACGGTAGCATAGTGCTCTACACTTGGAGAAAAGCCGACAAACTTAGGAGGATACACCATCAATTCCCGGGCGGGCTTTAAAGACGTCAGCAATCCCCATACAAAGGGCGCCAGATTCACTATTAAAATCGCGAGAAATGCCAGCGCCGCCAGCAGCCGGAGCAGAAACCTGCCCCCAGTCAATTTAGATTTCATACTTCACCGCCTTCATGTAGAAAATGGTAAGCAGGAAATTCACCAGGCAAAGCACAATGGATAAAGCGCTGGACTCGCCGAAATGATAGCTCGTAAAGCTCATGCGGTAAATTTCGATAGCCACCACCATGGTGGAGGTTCCCGGCCCTCCCGCCAGCAAGGTTAGAGGTACGTTTAGGTTGTTTAAATTGGAAAGGCCCACAATAATCGCTGACAGGGCCATAGGTGTTTTTAAGAGAGGAAAGCGCACCCGCCAGAACATCTGCCATTTGTTAGCCCCGTCGATTTTTGCGGCTTCCTCATATTCCACCGGAATAGCCTTCAGCCCAGCCAGCACTTGAATCATGACATATCCGATCACTCTCCAGGTCATGACAAAGACCAGCGTATAGATGGCGATTGTCTTATCCGTTAGGAAGCCTACATTCCCAACTCCAAACAAGGAAAGAAGATAATTCAGCAGGCCGGTGTCATCCTGAAATATCCATTTCCACAGCATGGCTGCTACAATCATAGAGGTAACCCAGGGGATCAGCACAAGCAGCTGTAAGATATAAGCCGCTCCCTTTGTCAGCATATGAATCCAAAGCGCTAAAAGCACACCTAATACCAGTGCTAAAACCAGACTCAGCATAGAGACAAAAAAGGATCTTCCGATAGACGCCAGGATATCCGGGTCCATTAAGACGTCGGCATAGTTTTGCAGCCCCATGAATTTGGAGAATTGCATATAATCGCATCGGTATAGGCTGCAGTAAAACGCAAAGGCCAAAGGGATAATTAAAAAAATCAGCACCAGCAGCAAGGTGGGGGACATGAGAAGATAGGGGAAAAATTTTTTCTTCCACTGCGCGCGGCGCAGCGGCGGCATATCCCTAGTTTCCATTTCATTCAACTCCTTCATCCGAAAGGAACGGGACGCGGAAGCTTTTTCATCCTCCGCGCCGTTCCTACAGCGCGGGACCTGTTTCGCATTATTTTCCCTTATCGAGACACATTCCGGTCCGTGAAATCCTTTGCGGCCTGCTCCAAAGCCTCCGGCACCGTATAACCGTCAGAGTACGCGTAAATCATAGCGTTTTGCAGGTCAAGTGCGAAGCCTGTGATCGGATAGGAGCCGGAAAACACCAGCGCGGAGTTGGCATAAATGTCGCTGGTGGTAATCATAAACTCATTATCAGGCGTGTCAATAAATTCCGCGCAGCTTTCCAGAGTGGAATTTAAAACGGGAATCTGCTGGGCTTCAGTGCACCACAGTTTATCCGCCTCCGGAGACACCAGATATTCCAGGAAGGCCCCTGCCGTTTCCTTCACCTGGGAACCAGACCAAACCGCCGTATTCCACGAATACGCATTGGCAATCGAGTGCTCCTCGCCCTCGTTCCACGCGGGATAAGCCATAAAGCCCACATCGTCAGGATCAAAAGCAGTTAGCCCTTTTACTGTGGGAACCCGTACAGAACCGCCGGAAATCATTGCGTACTGTCCCGCCTCAAAATCATTGTAAATTTCCTCAGAGGTCTTTGCCACGCAGGCTTCCGGCGTAACCTTGTATTTGTCGATGAGATCGATCTGAAACTGCAAACCTGCCTGCCCCTGCTCCCCCGACCAGTCGTTCGGAGTGCCGTCCTCGTTAAAGATTCCGCCCTCCTGGCTGAAGAGTACGGTGGGCAGCACGCCGTGAGGGTCTGTGACATCCGTGGCGTAACCAACGCCGTAGCCCCATACCTGAAGTCCAGCGTCATTAACGTAGGTCAGCGTTTGGGCGGCCTTTACCAAATCCTCCCAGGTTTTAATGTCCTCTGCCTTGATGCCAAATTCTTCAAACAGATCTTTCCGGTACATAATGCCAAAGGTGCCGGAAAACAAAGGAATTTCATAGTGGTAGGTCCCGTCGCAGCCTGCCCGGAACAGTTCGTTGTCTATGTCGGCTTTTTGCTCGTCGGTCCAGTCATCATAAAATAGGTTTTCCAAAGGCTCCATACATCCGGAGGCGATGGCCTCTCCTAAATTAGCCATATTAATCATAAAGATATCCGGGCAGCTGCCTGCGGCATGGCCTGCGATAATTTTGGCCGACATTGTGGTCCATTCCTGGGTCTCCACCGTAATGGCCGCACCGGAGTTTTCTTTTTCAAATTGCTCGATCAGCTTCTTCAAAACCTTTGAGCGCCCGTTGTCGGCATTCACATCTAAGAAAGTCCACATTGTCACACTACCGCTCAGGCTTTCTTTCGATTCCCCGTTGTTTTCCGCTTCAGAGCTTTCCCCCGGAGAACCGCTGCCCTGCGGAGCCTCTTCTTCTCCGGACGCGCAGGCTGCAAAGGAGAGGAGCATTGCCAAAGCCAAAAGAAAAGCGATACACTTCTTTGCCATTTTTCATTACCTCCGATTCTGAATTAAAAATTTATTTCGTTCCCATTTGCCAAGCTGCAGTCTTGTCAAACAGAAATCTTAACGTTACGATTTTAGGCTAAAAAAGCCTTACTCTATTTTTCTCACCGAAGAACGCTCTACAATATTGCAAGGAATCACAATGCCAAGCTGTTCGCCGCCGCTTTTCTCCAAACGCTTCAGCATGATATTGCACGCTTCTTCCGACATACGGTCCTTGTGCCAGTCAACCGAAGTCAAGGGTGGGCACAAAAGGCAGGAAATTGGCAGATTTTCATAGCCTACCACTGAGATTTCATCAGGGATTCGGATCCGGTTCTCGTAAAAATATTGATAGGCGCCTGCCGCAATAATGTCCGAGGCAAACATTACCGCCGTAGGGCGTGTTTCTTCTGGGAGTTCCATGATTTTCCGGGCTACGCAGTAGCCTTCTGTGGCCAGATACTTGCTTTCGAAAACATAATCCTCCCGGTAAGGAATTCCGGCCTCTTCCAGAGCCATCTGATATCCCAACAGCTTATAGTGATAAGCGCTGGTCAGCGAGTCTCCGCTGGCATAGGCAATCCGTCGGTGGCCATTCGCGATCAGATAACGGATCGGCAATGTTACGGACTCCGTATAATCATTGCGCACATAATCTGAAAATTCGCTTGGGCAGCCCAGCGCTACTACTGCCGGAATGTATTTTCTCAAAAGCTTGATAAACTCCTTGGTGTAAAGGGAACCAACCACGATCACTCCGTCTACCCGTTTTTGTACAATAAGCTTCGGAAGCCTTTTGCTTCCTGATTCATAGTAGAAATTTTCCAGCAGCAGCCCATACCCCATATTTTCCAGGCATTCCGCTATTTTTAATATGTATTCGGTATAAAAAATATCCTCGCTGCCATCCTTGCTGTGCCGTCTGGACTCATATCGGTCATAGGTCATGGTAATCAGCCCGATATTCTGTTTTTTTCTCGTTACAAGCTCCCGAGCGGATACATTGGGAATATAGCCTAAGCGATCGATCGCCTCTAATACTCTTTCTCTTGTGGATGGTTTTACGCAATCAAGCCCATTTACCACCGCTGATACCGTAGTGGCCGAAACACCAGCTTCCTTCGCCACGTCTTTAATGGATACCATATTCAACTTATCCCCCTTTGTGGTCAATCGTAAAATGCGGCTATTACGAAATCTTCCGTGCACAGCGAGAGCCCCAAAAAACAGCCTTAGGTTTCTTCTCTATAATTTTCCAATGGGAAATCCAGCCTACAGCAGCACCCATCGAAAAGAAGCTGCTTAACCTGCGCTAAAGCTTACCGCTCATATCTTAACGTTAAGATAAAAATATCATACAATATCAAAAAAGTCAATAATAAAATATATTATTTTTAATATTTTCTGTTTGTTTATTTTAAAAATACGCAAAAATTTAAACATAAAAAATTCTAAACGTTACGGTTTTTATGTATACTATCGTTTTAGATTTTACTTTATATCGCCCAATCTATGGATTTAAAGTCACATGCCTATGGTTAAAAGGCAGAAGCAACAAATTCCCCATTAGACGCCATCCACTATGAGAAATATTTAATTTTCAAAACTTTACTATTTGATGAAAAATCCGTTATACTAAATTGTAACCGCATTTTTGTTCCAGATCGCCGACAGAAGATAATGAAATTCGACTTCTATTGACATAAATTAAGGATTAAGCTATAATTGTATAATTAAACAGACAGTAAAATTTGCTTAAAAAAAGGCGTTTATTTTTCTTTTTCACAATAATATTTGCTGTTTTACCAGTGTCTTAGATTCTATAGATTATTAAAATAAAAAATATCCACTTTTTTATTGCGATTTTTCCAGAACTTTGCGGGAACTCTTTATAGAAAGAAAATCCTTATGTTTTGATTTGGCGTTCTTCCGGTGGATATTTTTTATTGGCCTTTTAGGAATTGTTAGAACTCAAATTTCCTTTGTTTTACAAGGCTGGAATCAGATTCTTTTTATCCTGCGATTTCCTATGGGAAAGCGGTTGACAACATATGCTTGCCCGAGTAGAATATACAAAGGATCCGAAATTTGTCGAACGCAATCCGGTTTGTCTTTTGGAAAAGCAGCGCAATTCCCGCCGTGGTCGGTTGATTTTGCATAGGTTTTGCCCAAAACCTCGACTTCATAAATTTAAAGAAATCAAGGAGGAGATCGGATGGCATTGAAAGAGGCGCTTCAGCGCGGTTCTATTCAATCATCTCCGTATCAAAAGCAAGGAAACGTAAAAAATTCAGATCAGCTTCACATGTTTTCAGAAAATCAAAAAGCCTATTTCGTGGTAAAACGGTCATTGGATATTGTACTATCCTTTTTATTGCTAGCGGTGCTCAGCCCTATCTTTATCATATGTGCGCTGGCAATTAAGCTGGAATCCTCTGGCTCTGTCATTTTCCGTCAGGAACGGGTAGGCAGAGGCGGCGAGCCGTTTCGCGTTTATAAATTCCGTACCATGTATAAACATACGCCTAATAACGTTGCCACGAATCAGTTTAAAAACCCCGGCCACTACATTACAAAAGTCGGAAAAATTCTTCGTGTCACCAGTTTGGATGAGCTTCCTCAATTGCTCAACGTCTTAAAAGGAGAAATGAGCCTTGTTGGGCCTCGCCCTTTAATCCTAGCGGAAGAAAAGATCCATTCACAGCGTTTAAAAAGAGGCGTATACAGTCTTCGCCCCGGCGTAACCGGATATGCCCAAGTAAACGGCAGAGATCTGGTCGATGAGGAAAGCAAGGTAAATTTAGATACGGAATATCTCATGCATATTTCCTTCTTTCTGGATCTCAAGATATTATTAAAAACCGTTGCTGTGGTTTTCAGCAGAAAAGATTACCAGGAGGGCTGTGTGGAAAACGCGGATGCTGTAACAGCTAATAAGCCTGAAGACGCCAATGCCGCTTAAAAAATTTTTCAGCGGCATTTTAATATAATCCGCTTTTTCATACGGCATACCGCACAGATTAAAAAGCCTCTCTTGTATTCAAAAGCAAGAGAGGCTTTTCTTTGCTTTATAAATTGATAAAAAAGCATTTACAAATTCCTACTGGCCGCCCCCTAAAAAGCATAAAGCAAAAATTTTTCCACAAAGGAAGAAATAAACGAAACAGACGGTCAGGCAAACCCGCAGAGAAAGCTTTGCTGTATCATTTTATTAGCCGAAACGGCATGAGATCCGTTCTATGCTGTTCTTCCAGCACAAGATTCAACCCTTCAAACGGGAATCCGCAGGGAACCCTCATGCAAGGGTTCGGAGCCTTTCCCGCATTAAAAAAGAGGCTTCCTTTAAAGCCTTGGCTTTCTGCTCCAAATCTGAGCCGTCAAAAGCAGAAGCCGGACCTGAGGCGCTGAAAGCAGCGACCTGGCTGCTTTCCGGCAGCAGCACAGGCACGCCCACACATTTCACGCCATACTCATGTTCCTCGTTATCCACGCTAAAGCCTTTTTCTCGAATCAAGGCGGCTTCCTGTCTCAGCCGGTCCGGCTCGGTTATGGTATATCGTGTAAAGGTGTGAAAGGAAACTGATTGCGTAAGATAAGCCTCCAGTTCTTCCGAAGGCATAAACGCCATCATCACCTTTCCCAGCGACGTACAATACAGCGGTGCGGTTTCGCCAATAATGGTCCGATAGGGAAAATGATTGTCCTTTTTATGTGGGTAGGCGCTGCAAAGGTAAAAGACCTTTTGCCCTCGCAAAACGGCAAAATATGTAATGGCCCCCAATTCATTGGAAACCTCCTTCATAATGTCATACAACACGCGCTGATACCCTAAATTTTCATTAATCAAATAGGAAAACTCCAGCAGCTTCAACCCCAGGCGGTATTTCCCGGTAGCCTTGTTCTTTTCCAGATATCCATGCTGTTCAAAGGTTGCCACAATATTAAACACATTGCTTTTATGCAGCTCCAGGATTCTAGCGAGCTCCGTGATCCCCAGTTCAGGGGTGACGGAGCCAAAGCACTCTAAAAGCTTCAGAGCCTTGTCCAGAGATTTCATTTTCGGCTGTTCCGTATTGTCTTTTTCCAACATGATCACCCCATATACCTTCTCGCTCCCGGCAGGCAAATTCTCAGAGACGCAGGAATATTCTAACACAACTCCTGGAAATTCGCAAAGAACTTCAATAACAGGATTTCAGGATTTTTTCAACAGTACCTTTTTATTATATTTTATGGACCACAGCCGATTTATTTTAAACAGCGGGAAAAGGGCGGCGCGGTAAAAAGCAAGAACAGCAGAAAACCGAATCAAACGCCTGTCGTTCGTCATAATAAAAACCACAGTTGGTATTTCTTGAACTGAAACAGCTTTCCCTAGCGTCTCCGATAGTTCGGACAAGCCTGCGGTTTCCCTTCCCATAAAAAAGCTCCGGGATGGAAGCGACGCTTCCATCCCGGAGTTTTTGTTTTGCTCCCGTTAATTCATTATGCACTGCTGTTTGGCCGTCAGCGGGAACGCCAGCCCCAGAATCCATGTCCCCCGTTAAGAGCATCTATGAACGGGAAAGAGAGCTTGACTGGGCAAGCCGGGAATAATCCGGCCCCTTTCCCGGCTTGTTCTCGGCAGAAAAACCAGCCTGCCCCCCGGAATATCTCCGACAGCCAGTTCTGTTTGCAGAAGGCTTCTCTGGTTCTTAGGTGCTTAAATTAGGTGTTTACCACCGGTTAAAGCCGCGCATCGTCAGCACCTGGCTGCTGACGCCCCGGGAAAGCTCGGACACTAAAAACAGAGCGCCGTTGGCCACAGTATCCGGGGAAAACAGATCCCCGCCCGCTTTTAAAATAAATTCCCTCGCCGCGGATTTCTGGAACATTTCCGTATCTACCGGGCCGGGACAAATCACATTAACCCGGATTCCGTTAGGCCGCTGCTCATCGCCCAGGGCCTGGCTCAGGCAGAGCAGCGCTGCCTTAGAGGCGGAATAAGCGGAGCTGCCCGGCAGTCCCCGGAGAGCCGCGCCGGAGGCGATGGAGCAGATATTTCCGCATTTATTTTGGATCATGATCGGCAGAACCGCTTTAATCATCAGCACTACCGAGCGGAGATTGACCTCCATGATTTTATCAAAGGTTTCCATGGACATTTCATTCAGGGGCATTTCCCGGGAGATTCCGGCGCAATTCATTAAAATATCCACTGTGCCGAATTTCCGCACTACAGTATCTACCGTATCCATTACCAAGCCTTCCACCGTTAGATCCGCCGCGATCGCCTCCACCTTGGTTCCAAACGCCTCTACCTCAGCCTTGGATTCCTTCAGTTCCTTTTCCAGAATATCCAGCATTACGACATCAGCGCCCTCCCGGGCGAATTTCAATGCCACTGCCTTTCCGATGCCCCTGGCCGCTCCCGTCACGATAGCGGTTTTTCCCACTAAAAGCTTTTCCATTGTCTCCAACCCTTTCTGATGATAAAATTTTCCGCCGCACCCAAAGCGGCGGTTACCCTTTTATGTCACAGCGGCGGCTTCCGCTGCTTCAGCCCATTTATTGTTCTTCAATACGGAACATTGTTCTTTTTTATATTTATTATAAAAGCCGCACAAAAAAAAGTCAATCATAACCGCTCTTTGGTAAAGTCCCTTGAGAAAAATCAGGAGACGGCCGGCCTGAATCCGTTCGCCTTTTTCGGTACGCAAAGGGGATCTGGTATTTACTTTTTAGCATATTCGGAGTAAAATAAAGGTGCAAAAAAACGTTTTAAATCGTAAAAGGGGGATTTGCTGTGAGAATTTTTATGGTGTCCGATATCGAAGGGTTAACCGGCGTTTATCATTGGGCCCAGACAAAGCCAGGCAACCCCGCCTATGACGAAGCCCGCGAGCTTCTGATGGGCGACTTGCTGGCGGCGGTGGAAGGCGCCCATGACGGCGGCGCCGATGAGATTGTCGTTTATGACATGCACGAAAGCGGACGCAATATCTTTACCGACCGCCTGCCCGCTTATGTGCGCCATATCGCAGGCAAGCCTCCTGTTTTGACCGAGGAGTTTCGCATGGGTAAAAGCTATGGCGGCTTGTTCATGCTTGGCAACCATGCGATGCCCTTCACAAGGGATTCCGTGCTCTGCCACGCCTACTGGCTTTCCGACGGCATGTTTACCGTTAACGGCATCGATGTTGGTGAAATCGGTATGGAAGCTTTGATCGCCGGCCAATACGGCGTCCCCTTGCTTCTGGTTACCGGCGATCTGGCGGCGAAAAAGGAAGCCCTGGCTCTCTCCCCAGACACCCGCTGCGCCGTAGTGAAGGAATCCTCCGGCTACCGGAACACCGCCGTGTGTTATCCCGCCTGTGAAACACAGGAGGAAATTTACCGTCAGGCCAGAGACGCGGTAAAGCACGCCTCTGAAATCGCTCCTGTAACGCTTCAGGCGCCTTACACCTTAAGGTTTACTTTCCGGGGCCAGGTTCGGCCTGAAATAAAGGCCTTGCCGGGCATTGCCGCCATAGACGACAAAACCTATGAGCTGAAAGGCGGCGACCTGCATAAGATGTGGGAGCTGGTAAACGACGCCTGCTGCAACTGGCTGGATGTTTAGCTTTGAGAAAAATCCGCCTCTAAAGAGGCAATTGAGGTGATAGCTTGTATCAAATTCAATTTTCCCGGGGCTTAGACGCTCTGCCCCTGGCCAAGGAGCTTCGAAGGAAGGTCTTCATAACCGAGCAGGGCTTCCAAAATGAGTTTGACGACATTGACCGCACCGCTTGGCACGTGCTGATCTCTGAAGGCGGCTTTCCCTGCGGAACCGGACGAGTGTTCGAAACGCCGGCCGGCTCAGGCTGCTACCACCTGGGAAGAATCGCGGTGGAAAGGGATTATCGAAAACAGCACATTGGCTCTCTGGTTTTGAAAAAGCTGGAAGAAAAGGCCAGGGAGCTGGGCGCCAGGGAGCTTCAGCTTTCCGCCCAGGTGCAGGCCCAGGGATTTTATGAGAAAAACGGTTACCAGGCCTTTGGCTCCACTTATCCCGATGAGCATGTTCCCCACATTTCTATGAAAAAGAAGGTTTAATCGTTTACACAAAACACAGCAAAATTGGACAATTCAGGCTGGCTTTTGGTCCTGCCGTTTTGTCCGATTTTGCTGTGCTTTCTTTTTCTCTCTCATCCTGATTTTTCCTAGTAAATACGGTCAAAATTCCTACTTAAATCCTGTGGGATTTGTCAATTGAAAATTAAGGGAGGATGTTTTATAATTCGCTTGTAAACGATTACAGAAAGGTGACGTTTATGCTGACGTTTAAAGAGGTCGCTCAAGCGGCAAACGTATCTGTTGCCACCGTTTCCAGGGTGCTGAACCACGATAAGCGCGTCGCTCTAAAGACAAAGGAGCACGTATTAAAAGTGGTCAAGGAGCTGGATTATACCCCTAACACGCTGGGCCGGAATCTTCGGGTCAGCGCAACCAAAAAAATCCTGGTGCTTCTGCCGTCGGTTCTCAACCAGTTTTTTTCCAGCGTCATGCAGGGAATCGAGGAAAGCGTTCAGGCCAGAGGCTATCAGGTGATGATGTCCACCACCAGAAGCGACCCTCAGATTGAGCAAAGCTACATAGAGTTTCTATACAACAAGAGTATTGACGGAATTATCTTTTTTAATTCTGAGCAGACACCGGAGGCCATTGACCGGCTTTCAAAAAAATATCCTATCACCTTCTGCATCAGCAGTCTGGAGGGTGCCAAAGCCTCGGCGGTGACTATCGACAACGTGAGAGCGGCTTATGACGCGGTATCCTCTCTGATACAGGCGGGGCACCGAAAGATCGCCTTGGTATATGAGCCGGAGGCCTCTCATGGAAAGCTCAGGGGCCAGGGCTACAAAAGGGCGTTAGCCCAATTCGGCCTGCCGATTCGTCCCGAGTATTTGCAGCCGTGCGATTCCTCCTTCGATTCCGGCGCGGAGGCCTGCGGGCGGCTGATGGCTCTTTCCGATCCGCCCACCGCCATTTTTGCTATTTCCGACGTGATTGCAGCCGGCGTGGTTCAGCGGCTCCTGCGTCTCCAAAAAATCCCCGGCAGAGACGTGGATGTGTTTGGTTTTGACAACACGGACATCTCCCGGATGATTACCCCGACCTTGAGCACGATACAGCAGCCCGGCTATCTGATGGGAAAGCTGGCAACTGAACTGCTGTTTGAAAAAATGGAGGATTTAACCGCTCCCAGCAAGACCATCTTTGTACCTCACGAGTTAATTTTCCGGGAAACCACCCGAAAAGCTGTAAAATCAGAGGAGGAAGGCACATGAAGCTAGGCGTTTTCACCGCGATCCTAGACCATCAGCCCTTGGAAACGGCGCTGGATTATTTGCAGGGCCTTGGCGTCCAGGCTGTAGAGCTGGGCTGCGGCGGCACCGCCGGACATTCCCACGCCAATCCGGAGATTCTTTTGAATGACGCCGGCGCTCTGCGGGAATTTCAGCGGACCATTGACAGACACCACATGGAAATCAGCGCCTTAAGCTGTCATGGCAATCCGGTCCATCCCAATCCGGAGACGGCCCGGGCCTATGATAAAACCATACGGGACACGATCCTGCTGGCCCAGCGGCTGGGGCTCCGCCGAATCAACACCTTTTCCGGCTGCCCCGGCAGCGATCCTGACGCCCACTATCCCAACTGGGTCACCTGTCCCTGGCCGGAGGATTTTCAGGAGGTTCTGGACTACCAATGGAACCAGGTCCTCATTCCCTATTGGCGGGAAACGGCGGCCTTCGCCGCTGAGCACGGCGTTACTCAAATCGCTCTGGAAATGCATCCGGGCTTCTGCGTCTACCATACAGAGTCGCTCCTGCGCCTGCGTCGCGCCGTGGGAGAGCAGATCGGCGCCAATTTGGATCCCAGCCATCTGATCTGGCAGGGCATGGATCCTATCGCGGTAATCCGGGCCTTAAAGGGCGCGATTTTTCATTTTCACGCCAAGGATACTAAAATTGATCCTTACAATACGGCGGTCAACGGCGTGCTGGACACCAAGCCTTACCGGGAACAGGAAACGCGGTCCTGGAACTTCCGAAGCGTTGGCTACGGCAACGGCCCGCTGTATTGGAAAGATATGATCAGCAATCTGCGGCTGGCAGGCTATGACCATGTGATCAGCGTGGAGCATGAGGACGGTTTAATGAGCCGGTCGGAGGGGTTAGCCAAGGCCTGCGGATTTCTAAAAGACATTATTATTCAAGAAAAGGTGGGTATGACACAATGATTGCAAAATGCGGCACTGTTATCATTGGGTATGGCGGCATGGGGGGCTGGCATACTCAGCAGCTTAAAACCATGGAGGAAATTAACCTTCTGGGAGTGTACGACATTCTTCCCGGCAGAAACCTGCTGGCGGAGGAAAAGGGGCTTCACGCTTACAGCTCCTTTGAGGAGGTGCTCAACGATCCCCAGGTTGACCTGGTGACTGTGGCGATTCCCAATGATCAGCACCGGGATGTGTGCATCCAGGCGATGGAAGCCGGTAAAAACGTTATCTGTGAAAAGCCGGTAGCCTTGAACAGCCGGCAGCTCCAGGATATGATCGACGCTTCTAAGAAAAACGGAGTTTTGTTTACCGTCCATCAAAACCGCCGGTGGGATGAGGATTTCCTCACTATGAAAAAAATCTACGACGAGGGCACTTTGGGCCCTGTGTTCAATATCGAGACCAGAGTCCACGGCTCCCGCGGGATTCCCGGCGATTGGCGCAACGCCAAGGTGCACGGCGGCGGCATGGTGTTGGATTGGGGCGTCCATATGCTGGACCAGATCATGATGATGGTTGAGAAACCCCTGCGCTCCGTTTACGCTATTTTATCCCATGTGACCAACGACGATGTGGACGACGGCTTCAAAATCTTCCTGGATTTTGAGGGCGGGCTCAACGTCCAGGTCGAGGTAGGCACCAGCAATTTCATCAATCTGCCCCGCTGGTATATGCAGGGAAACAACGGCACCGCTGTTATGCCCGACTGGTTCGCGGAAAACGGCAGGATCGTCATGGTATCCGATTGGGAAAACCGGGACGCGGTTCCCGTCGTGACCGCCGCCGGTCTGACCAAGACCATGGCTCCCCGGACGGACGACACCATTTTAGAGTATCCCCTGCCGGTCCTTCACTCCGACGTAAGGGACTTCTACCGCAACGTGGCTAAGGCCATTCGCGGAGAGGAGGCCCAGCTTGTCACCCATGAGCAGGTGATGAAGGTTATGAAAGTGATGGAAGCGGCGTTTCGTTCAGCTGACACCAACCAAGTTGTTACGGATATTTTTTGATCCACTCTCTCAAAGGGGCGGCGCGGGATTCGCGCCGCCCCTTCCCCTTTTTCATCTCAAGCAAAAAAGGCCGGTCCTGCACAGCAGCATCATTGCTTCCGCCTTTCCTGAGCCGATCAAACCGTTTTCTCACCGAGAGGCCGGCTTTCCAGCCGCCCGGTTCCGCTTTTGCTTTTCCTTTGGCTCGCTGGAAAGCCGTTTTTCAGAAAACAATCGAAAAGGCCAGCGGAAAGGCCTAAGAAAAGGCCAAAAAAGCGTGGCGTTTTTTTTACTTTTATGGTATTCTAAAGATTAGGACTATCTCGTTTTATCTTGGTCCAATCTGATAACGAAACAGGTGATCGCTTGCCCGCTGCCGCTAGAATCAGCCGGAAGGGCCGCATCCATCTGATGGATGAAATCCGGGGCCTTTGCGTTCTGCTGATGATTTTTTATCACGCCTTTTACACCATGTCCATGCTGTTCCATTGGGAGCTTGGAACCAAGCTGCTGGTGTTCTTCTCTCCGGCGGAGCCTTTTTTCGCCGGGCTTTTTATCCTCATTTCAGGAATTTCCAGCCAGCTTTCCCACAGCAATCTGATCCGAGGCCTGAAGCTTCTGGGCGTGGCTCTGGCGCTGACCCTGGTGACCTATTTTATCATTCCCAGCGAGCTGATCGTATTCGGGATCCTGCATATGCTGTCGGTCTGCATGATCGTCTTCGGCCTGGGGCAGAAGCTTTGGGACAGGATTCCCCTGATCTTGGGCCTGGCCGTCTGCGCGGTGCTTTTCTTAATCACCATGCCGGTATCCGACGGATACCTCGGCCTGCCCGGCACTCTGGCGTGGAAAATTCCAGCCGGGTGGTACGAATTCGGCTGGCTGTTCCCTCTGGGCATCCATCGCGCCGATTTCTTTTCCGCCGACTATTTCCCTCTGTTCCCTTGGATCTTTCTCTTTTTCTGCGGCACCTACATCGGCCGCTGGGCCAGGAACGGCAAGTTCCCGGACTTCACCTATCGTCTGCGGTTTACATCCCTGAGCTGGATGGGCCGCCACGCCCTGATTTTATATCTTATTCACCAGCCGCTGATCTTCGGCGTGTGCACTTTAATTTCCTGGATCATTTCCCTTTAGCCGGATTGGCTCCGCGCCTCGCGGCTCGACTGCAATTATATCGTTACCTATTGCTTAGGAGGACTCAGCTATGGATTTTACCACCGTACTCTGCGATCAATTTCACTTACAGCCCTGGCAGGTGAACAATGTTATCCAGCTTCTGGATGAGGGAAACACCATCCCCTTTATCGCCCGTTACCGCAAGGAAGCCCACGGCACCCTTGATGACCAGGTGATCCGGGAGCTCAGCGAACGCCTGGACTACTTAAGAAACCTGCAAAAAAGAAAAGAGGAGGTCGGCGAGGCCATCGCCGCCCAGGAAGCTATGACCGGGGAGCTCCAGGCCGCCCTGGACGCCGCCGCCACGCTGGCGGAGGTAGAGGACATTTACCGGCCTTACCGGCCTAAACGGATGACCCGGGCCACCAAGGCGAAGGAACGGGGACTGGAGCCTTTAGCCCAGCGGATCTATGCCCAGGAAAAGGATTCTCCCTATCCCATCGATATGGCGGCGGAATTTGTCAACCCGGAAAAGGAAGTGGAAACCCCGGAGGACGCTTTATCCGGCGCCCTGGACATTATCGCGGAGGAAATCTCCGACGACGCGGGCATCCGCCGGCGCCTCAGGGTGATCGCCCTGTCACAGGGCGTGGTCGTATCCAGGGCGGCGAAGCCTGATGAGGATTCGGTTTACTCTCAATATTACGATTACCGGGAGCCGGCGGCAAAAATCGCCGGCCACCGGGTCTTGGCCATCGACCGGGGAGAACGGGAAGAATTTTTAAAGGTTTCTCTTGAACTGGACCAGGACAAGGCCATGAATATCGTCAATTCCGTGGCGCTCAAAGGGCCTTCCCCCTGCTATGAGGCGGTCTCGGAGGCCGCCCAGGACGCCTACACCCGCCTGATCTTTCCGTCGGTGGAACGGGAGCTGCGCTCTACCCTGTCGGAGAACGCCCAGGAGGCCGCCATTAAGGTATTCAGCGTGAATCTGAGAAACCTTTTGATGCAGCCGCCTGTCAAGGGCAAGGTGGCGATGGGCCTTGACCCGGGCTACCGCACCGGCTGCAAGGTAGCGGTGGTGGACGCCACCGGCCGGGTACTGGATACCGGCGTCATTTATCCCACACACTCCCAGTCCCGGGTTCAGGAGGCCAAAGCCCTGGTATCCCGGATGATTCAGAAATACCAGGTGGAGGTCATCGCCATCGGCAACGGCACCGCCTCTAAGGAAACGGAAATGTTCACCGCGGAGGTGCTGTCGAACCTTCCCCAGCAGGACAAGGAACGTTGCGCCTATATGGTGGTCAGCGAGGCCGGCGCGTCGGTATATTCCGCCTCCAAGCTTGCGGCGGAGGAATTTCCTCAGTTCGACCTGACCCTGCGGAGCGCCGTCTCCATCGCCCGCCGGCTTCAGGACCCTCTGGCGGAGCTGGTAAAAATCGATCCCAAGGCCATCGGCGTGGGGCAGTATCAGCACGACATGCCCAAAAAGCGGCTGGATGAAGCCTTGGGCGGCGTGGTGGAGGACTGCGTCAACAACGTAGGCGTGGATCTGAACACCGCCTCCCCCTCCCTGCTGGAGCGCATCTCCGGCCTGAGCGCCGCAGTCTCGAAAAACATCGTCAAGTACCGGGAGGAAAACGGGGCCTTTACCAGCCGGAACGAGCTGAAAAAGGTCAACAAGCTGGGGCCAAAGGCATTCGTCCAGTGCGCCGGTTTTCTGCGGGTGCCGGAAAGCAAAAACGTGCTGGACAACACCGGCGTCCATCCCGAATCCTACGGTGCCGCCAAGGAGCTTTTAAAGCTGTGCGGCTTTGGGGAGGATGACGTGAAAAACGGCAGCTTGTCCGGCCTGGCAGACAAGGTGGCGGCCTTAGGGGAGGAATCGGTGGCTCAGCAGATCGGCGTAGGCGTGCCGACCCTCCAGGATATCGTTAAGGAGCTCCTAAAGCCTGGGCGAGACCCCAGAGACGAGCTGCCGCCCCCCTTGCTCCGCACCGATATTTTGGAACTGAAAGACCTGAAGCCCGGCATGGAGCTTACCGGCACGGTACGCAACGTGATCGATTTCGGCGCCTTTGTGGATATCGGCGTCCACCAGGACGGGCTGGTACACATCTCTCAAATCTGCAATAAATATATCAAGCACCCCAGCGAGGTGCTTAAGGTCGGGGACATCGTCAAGGTCTGGGTTCTCAATGCAGACCCGGTTAAAAAACGGATCGGCTTGACCATGAAAGAGCCGAAGCAATAAGCCGGCCCTGTTTTCTTACCGGCCAGCCTTGCTTTTCCGGCGGAGAAAGCAAGAGACAAAACGGCAGGCTGGGTTTGGTGTCCCGCCTTTTCCAGTATATCGCAAAAGGCGGGCAGGCCGCTGGGCCTCATTTGAGCCGTGACAAGCAGCTCTTTCCGGCGGCAGGGGGCTGCCTGCGGCCGATAGGAACAGAAAAGCTTTGAATAAAGCGTAAATTTTTCAGCGTCCGGGAGCAAATTCCTTTTCTTTGGTTGCTTCCGCCCCGGAAAATCACTATAATAGAAATCAGTAATAACTCGAAAGGTCGTTTTACCATATGAAGCTAGGTATTGTCGGTTTGCCTAACGTGGGCAAATCCACCCTTTTTAACGCGATTACCAACGCCGGCGCCCAATCGGCCAACTATCCCTTTTGCACCATTGAACCCAATGTAGGCGTCGTGGCGGTGCCGGATCCGCGGCTGGACAAGCTGGCGGAGCTTTACCATCCGGTGAAGGTGACCCCGGCTGTGATTGAATTTGTGGATATCGCCGGTCTGGTAAAGGGCGCCTCCAAGGGCGAGGGCCTGGGCAATAAGTTTCTTTCCAACATCCGGGAGGTGGACGCTATCGTCCACGTGGTCCGCTGCTTTGAAAATGACGATATCGTTCATGTAGAGGGCAGCATTGATCCCGCCCGGGACATCGAGACGATCAACCTGGAGCTGATCCTCTCCGACATCGAGATGCTGGACCGCCGCATGGACAAAACGCTGAAAATGATAAAGGCGGATAAAAAATACCAGGGAGAGTATGACTTCTTTCAGCGGGTAAAGGATACCTTAAACCAGGGCAGGCCCGCCCGCTCTGTGGAGTGTAACGAGGAGGAAGGCGAGTGGCTTTCTTCCGTGGCGCTGCTGACCAACAAGCCTATCATTTACGCCGCCAATATGAGCGAGGATGATTTTAAAAACGGCATTGAGGGGAACCCCTACTATAAGGTGGTGGCGGACATCGCCGCTTCTGAGCACGCCGGCGTGCTGCCGATCTGCGCGGAAATCGAGGCGGAGATCGCCGGAATGGAGCCGGAGGAAAAGGAACTGTTCCTCAGCGATATGGGGCTGACGGAGTCCGGCCTGGACCGGCTGATCCGGGCCTGCTATTCTTTACTGGGACTGATTTCCTATCTGACCGCCGGACAGCCGGAGGTTCGGGCCTGGACCATTAAGAAAGGCACAAAGGCTCCCCAGGCCGCCGGCAAAATTCATTCCGATTTTGAGCGCGGCTTTATCCGGGCGGAGGTCATCGGCTATCAGGAGCTTCTAGACAACGGCTCTATAGCCGCCGCTAAGGAGAAGGGACTGGTTCGTTCCGAGGGCAAGGAATACGTCATGCAGGATGGCGACGTGGTTCTGTTCCGGTTTAACGTATAAGGAGTGACAACATGGAAAACGAAGTGAAATGCGTAAGAACCCTGCCGGATGATTATACTCCGGTTTACCTTATCGACCGCCGCAGTCCGGGACCGATGGCGGTAATTCTGTTCGTGGCCGCTTTTTTTATCGATATTCTGCTGGTCGCTTTCCCCATCGTTTTAGGCGGCGTGGAATTCACTCTGGCGGTACCCGGCCTGATCGACACCCCGAAGCAGTTGGCCTTCCTGGCCGCGGTTCTGCTTGGGATGCTGCTGATGTGGAACCTCCACGAGCTGGTCCGTTTGATTTGCTGCGCCGTGGTTTCCAAGGGGAAACGCTTAAAATACCGTTTTCGCCCCATGGCTCCGGTAGCCAGCATCAAAGAATTTTACTGGACCAAAAAGACCTTTTATGTTTATTTGCTCCTGCCGCCCGTTCTGTTCACCGCCGGCTTTTTTATCGGCATGGCCTGCACCGGCTCCGGCCCTTTTTTCTGGATGTTCCTGCTGTTCCAGCTTCCCAGCCTGCTGGCCTGCTATCATCCGGTGAACGACGCCATGGCTCTTCATAACCTGCCGGACAACGTGCTGATTTACCGTGAGGGCTGGCAGATGAAATTTTACGCCCCGGAAGGCACAAAAACCAATATTAAGGTCTATAAGCCCAAGCCCAAGAAAAAAAGATAATAAAAAAGCTGTAAGGCATTCAGAACTTAGTTTGCCTTACAGCTTTTCTCTTTTCCGTGATATTGGATAAGCTAATCCCGCTGGTATGCCTATCTCAATGACAAGCCCTTCACAGCCTGAATTATACTCTTTTAAACATCATTTCAAGGCCAGCGCCCCTTTATAGATATCGCCCTTTTTCAGCCCGGTCTGCTGGGAAGCTGTTTTTGCCGCCTCAGACGCGGACATCCCTTGCTCCCGCATTAGCCCGGCGGCGATTTCCACCGCCTGCTCCAGGGTGTACCCCTCCTGGAGCTCCTCTGGCTTGGCCCCCTCGATGACCAGAACAAATTCTCCCTTGATGTTCCCCTCGGAATACCGGGCCGCCGCCGCCTTTAACGTGGTGCGTATGACCTCCTCGTGGATCTTCGTCAGCTCATGCACCACCGCAATCCTCCGGTCTCCCCAGGCGGCGTACATATCCCGCAGGCAGGCGTGGAGCTTATGGGGCGCCTCGTAAAAGATCATGGTGCGGGTTTCGTTTTTCACCTGCTCCAAATGGTCTCTCCGGCTCTTTTTATTCATGGATAGAAAGCCCTCAAAGGTAAATCTTCCCGTCGGCAGACCGGAAACCGCCAGTGCCGCGATGAGGGCGCTTGGCCCGGGCACCACGCTGACGGTGATCCCCCGCTCTCCGCAAAGCCGCACCAGGTCCTCCCCCGGATCAGAAATCGCGGGCATTCCCGCGTCGGAAACCAGCGCGCAGTTCTCCCCGGCCTCTATTTTTTGGCAGATCAGCTCTCCGTGAAATTTCCGGTTGTGCTCAAAATAGCTGATCATGGGCTTTTTGATTTCAAAATGATTCAGCAGCTTCAGCGTCACCCTGGTATCCTCCGCCGCAATAAAGTCCGCTTGGCGCAGGGCTTCCACCGCTCTGGGAGACATGTCCCCCAAATTCCCAAGGGGCGTTCCCACTACCGTTAGTATTCCGCTCATTTTCTTCCTCCGGTAAAGGCCGCGTCCGGCCTTTTGTGTATTTGCTTCCTTTCAAGGAAGTCCATTCCAGCTCCCGCTGTGAAAAATCCAAACCGCCGCAGCCCAGGGCATGATCCTTGTTCCGTCAGCGCAAAGCGGCGGCTATCCTTGAAAACAGCGGGCAGACCCGCGCTGTTAATTTCGTACTGCCAATTCCGCCGCGCCTCTCATACCGTGCCGCTTCGCTTTTCTGACGGCGGTGCCCTCCTGCGAGATCCTTTGCGCAAAATTCATTCCTGCTCCTTTCGGTAGCTGCCGTAAATCCGCTTCATCTCGCCGCTGTAAGCTCCTGTTTCATCCTCGATCAGCAAAACCGGCTCCATCACAAGCCCGGGCCTTCCGCCCTTTTTGCCCTCTAAAAGAAACAGCTTAGCAGGCTTTTCCGCCCTCTGCTGAACAAGCCGCATCCGCTTCGGCTCCAGACCCGCTTCCCGCATGGCCTCTATCACGTCGCACATCCGCTCAACCCGGTGGCAGAGGCAAAGGCTTCCGCCGTATTTCAGCAGTCCCGCAGCGCTGAGACACACATCCTCGATGGTGCAGGCCACCTCATGCCTGGCAATCCTTTTTCCCTCCTCCGCATTGACCAAACCCGCTCCCACGGTTTTATAGGGCGGGTTACAGGCCACCAAGTCCATGGCGCCCATCGGCAGCTTCCCTTGCAGCTGCCGCAGATCCTCCCGGAGCACCGTCACCAGCTCCTCTTTTTCATTATATTTTACCGTGCGGCGCAGCAGGTCCACGGCTTCCTCCTGAATTTCCACTGCGGTAATGTGGGCGGGAGGCTGTTCTCTAAGCCAGATCATGGAAATCGCCCCGCATCCCGCTCCCAGCTCCGCCGCCTGCTTCCCTTTCACCGGGAGGCAAAAGTCCGCCAAAAGGATGGTGTCGGTTCCGAAATGGTGGGTTTCGTTGACCAAAACGGAAACGCCGTTGCCCAGCGCTTCCAAATGCTCGCCCCAGCGAAACATCTTTCGCTCCCCCTTTCCGATAGAAAAAAGGCGGGGCAAACCCGCCTCGCCTTTTTCTTCATGTACCTAATTATTCCGCCTGGGGAGCGCCCACCGGGCAAGCATCCGCGCAAGCGCCACAATCGATGCAGGTATCGGCGTCGATTACGTATTTGCCGTCGCCCTCGGAAATTGCGTTTACCGGGCAGCCAGCCTCGCACGCGCCGCAGGAAATACATTCATCAGAAATCTTGTATGCCATAAAAGAGACACCTCCTTCTTTTTATCATCTCTATTGTATCATGTGATTCTAAAAAAGCAACTACTTTTTTTGTAAATTCCTGTTGAAAAATCTGTTACTAACCCTCCAGATCCTTCAGCTTCTCCACTTCCTCTTTCGCCACCTTGATCTGAGAATCCTTGATAACCTTGACCTGCTTGGCATGGAAGGACATCGGCGCAGCCTCCGGCGCCCGATCCATCCTCACCTTCAGCATCCCGGTGAGAAGGTTCACATCCACCACCACGCCCCGGCCCTCCGGGGTATTTACCACCGCGCCGTTTTTCGGCGTGGTTCTCAGCAGATCGGAATAGGCCGCCTGCTCATATTTCAGGCAGCACATCAATCTGCCGCATGTTCCGGAAATCTTTACCGGATTCAGGGAAAGCCCTTGCTCCTTCGCCATTTTAATGGATACCGGCTGAAACTCTCCTAAAAAAGAGGTGCAGCAGAAAGGCCTGCCGCAGATTCCCAGGCCGCCCATCATTTTCGCCTCGTCCCGCACGCCGATCTGTCTCAGCTCGATCCTGGTGCGGAACACAGAAGCCAAATCCTTCACCAGCTCCCGGAAATCCACCCGGCCGTCGGCAGTGAAATAAAACAGTATTTTATTGTTGTCAAAGGTGTACTCTACATCCACCAGCTTCATTTCCAGCTTGTGATCCAGAATTTTCTTTTCGCAAATCTCAAAGGCGTGCCGTTCCTTTTTCCGGTTCTCCTCCACCTTTTTGAGATCTCCCTGGGTAGCCTTGCGAATCATTTTTTTCAGGGGATGAACGATATCCTTATCCTCTATCTCACGATTTTCCATCGCGACCTCGCCGCATTCCACACCGCGGGCAGTTTCCACAATGGCCATATCGCCTTTTTTCATTTGAATGCCGTTCGGATCAAAATAGTAGACCTTGCCTACCTCCTTGAACCGAACTCCAATTACTTCCGCCATTCTTACCTCCGTTATTTTAATTTCGCGCACATCCAGGCGGCGAGAAGGGTTTGATTTACATTCCTTTCCAGCATAGCCTGGGCTTCCAGCACCGCTTCCAGCAAAGCCATCAGCTTTTTTCGGGTGAGCCGCTGGGCAAGGTAGCCGGCGGCCTGCGACGCTGTAACCTGGCTTTCCCCGCCCGCGGCCAAAGCGCAGGCGTCTCGAAAAATCAATGCTAATTCTTTCAGCACGGCGCGGAAAAGCTCCTTATCTTTGGTTAGCGTTCCCGTTTTGGAAACCAAATCATACTCTCTGGCGGATGGAACGGCCTTGGCCATGCTTTCCGCCAGCAAAAACGCCTCGCTTTCCTCCGTCTGAGGATTGTCCTCCTTCTGGACGCGGAAAATCTGCGCCCGGGAACGGACAGTGGGCAGCAGTGAGGACGCCGCCCCGCAGGTCAGCAAAAATATCACGTAGGACGGCGGCTCCTCCAACACCTTTAGCAAGGCGTTTTGGGCCTGCTCCGTCATATGGTCGGCTCCATCCAGGATATAAACCTTGGCCTGGGCCTCGTTGGGCATTACCGCGGCAGAGTCCCGGATCTGCCGGACCTCCTCCACGTGAAAGGAACGGCTTCCCCCTTTGCCGCCGTAAACGGCGATATCCGGATGGCTGCCGCCCGCGGCCTTCACACAATCTCTGCATACGCCGCAGGGACGCCGGCCCCCGGCGGTACAGACCGCCTGCTGGGCCAGCTTCTTTGCCAGAGCCAGATTCGCCTCCGGATCAGGGCCCTCTAAAATCATCGCATGGGACAAATGATATTCCATGATTCGTCCGTTAAACCTTTTCGTACCGCTCAACGTTCAGGACAAACACAGTAGCGCCGCCCACAGTGACCTGTACCGGGAACGCGGAGTACATCCCCACATCCGCCGTGGTGGTGCTGGGAACGATCTGGGTCCGCTTGCTGCTTTTCTCCGCAATGACCTCCAGAACCTTATCCACCTGTTCATCCTCCACACCAGTCAAAAACGTGGTGTTGCCCGCCATGAGAAAGCCGCCTGTGGTGGCTAATTTGGTTACCTGGAATCCGTTTCTGGTCAACGCGCTGGAAACCGCGGCGCTATCGTCATTGCTTACAATCGCAAGTACTAGCTTCATAGAGAAATCCCCCTATCTTAGTTGTTTCAAAGGGAAGGAAGCCTTCCCTTTTTATTTTAGCACTTTTGCCGAAGAAAAGCCATACCTAATTAGAAACTCCGCCGCTTTTTCCGAAATCACCTCGCCCGGCATCACCACCGGCACTCCCGGCGGACAAGGACAAGCGGCCCGGGCCGCGATTCTGCCTACCGCCAGATTCATTGGAACCTCCTCGCTTGGAGAAAGCACCGCCTTTCTGGGGGAAACCGCCTGCCCCGAAACCGGCGGGATCCGCCGCCCGATGGCAAGAGGAGCCCCCACGGGCATGGACTCAATCGCCCGCTCGACCCTTAGGAACTCCTCCTCTGTATTGAAAGGAGAGGGGATCAGCACCACAAAGCCGTCGTCGGCATATTCAGGCTCCACGCCGCATTCCCGGAAGCCCTGAGCCGCTTTCTGCCCGGTCAGGCCAATCTTTGCGGTATTAAGGGTGATTCGGACCGGGTCTGTCAGGCCCTCCGGTATACCGAGGCCCTTTGCCGCCGCCAGCTTCTTCACCGCCCCAACCCGGCGTTCCAGTGTTTGAAATGCCTTCTGCCCCTCCTCCTCAAGCCAGGCCCGGCACAAATCAAGAGAGGCCATCACCGGATAGGACGGGCTGGTGGAGCCGAACAGGCTCATAGCTTCCTTTACTCCCTCCAGATAACGGCTGTCGTTGATCTGAAGCCAGGCTCCGCCGGTCAGCACCGGCAGCGTCTTATGCGCCGAGCAGGCGGCCATAGAGGCTCCCAAATGGATGGGATGAAGATTTTCCGATAAATAGCCCAGATGGGCGCCGTGAGCGTTGTCTACCAGCAGCGGCACCCCATATTCCTTACATACGCAGGCGATCCCTTGAATATCACAAATCACCCCGTAATAATCAGGACTGGTAAGGTAGACCCCTTTCGCCTCCGGATTTTTCTCCAAGGCTTTGCGGACGCCTTCCGGCGTAATCCGCCCGGCAAGCCCCTCTCCCGCGTTCGGTTCCGGCATTACCCAAACGGGGTCGATTCCCAGAAGGGCCATGGTATTCACGGCGGAACGATGGATGATCCTGCCGCACACCAGCTTTCCCCCGCTGGGCGCCGCCAGCCGGAGCATTCCTTGGATACACATTGTACAGCCGCCGGCAGATAATACGCAAAGTAGTGTAGAAAACGCCTTTGCCGCAGCCTGCTCCGCTTTTAGAATACAGCCCTCCGCTTCAAATAAGCTGTCGGTGTCCGGCAGTTCCGTAAAATCCAAATCGTATAGATTATATTTTAAAAAACTTATTGTATTTTTATGCCCGGGCGTATGAAAGGATGCGTACTTCTTTTTTTGATAATCCGTCAACGCGGTGTATAAAGGCGTTTCCAAAAACATCCCTCCGCTTTTTTGTATTTGACAAACCTTTAAAATCCATTATAGTAATAGGTATACAGTTTCATGAGCTGTCTTTCGTTTAAAATATAAGCGGCGGCTTATAACGGGTTTAAGTAATAAAATTAAAGCCGAGCGGAAAAGGCCAGCCGCACCAAAGCTATGACAAATTCAGGCAGGCCCCCCAGAAAATTCCAGGCGAAGGCCCATGGCCGGTTCAAAGATCGAAATCGGACCTTTCAAAAGGCTGGAGCCAGAGGCTTGAACGCAAAGCCGAACAGGCAGAAAATAATACGAAAAGAGGTAGTTGCGATGTTTAAATTTCTTTGTAAAGCCGCCGGCATGGTGGCCGTCACGGCTTTGATCCTGAGACTGGGCGAGGCCGTTTCCAACCGCGTTTGCGGCAAACAGCACAGCATCAAGATCATTGGCAGGCCGAAAGAGGCCGGCAGCATTGGTATCATCGGCGGCGCCGACGGCCCAACCGCTATTTTTATCAGCGGCCGGGCGAATCCCCAGGCGGTTTCCAATGTGTTCAGCAGGCTCGCCGGCGTGGTGAAAGCCCGCTGGAATAGGCTGTGGGCTTAAGCGGATTCTCATACCGGAATTTTCTCAGCGGAAAACCGGGCTTTGGGGTTTTCACTGGCACACCAGCGCGGAAGTATTGACGCAAAGGTTCCGGAGCATTCAGATGATATTTTAGCTCAGCTTTCTAAAAGCAGGCCGCCGGCGGAGAATGGGCGGGGCTTCACACAAAGGCCGCCGCTGGCCCAAGGGTTCTTTAAAAATCCGCCGCAGAGATAAAAATGCTAAGAGAAAATTCAGGCGCTTTTGAAAGGGCGTCCAGAGCCATATAGCGAAAAGTGCCGGCAGTCAGCCGGCACTTTTTATTTTTAATACGCCTTGCCCCAATATACCATAGTTTTCGCGGGTCTGCCGCAGCAAACGCAGGTATCGGACAAGTGCTCCTGCTCAAAGGGCATACAGCGGGAGGAGACCCCTGCTTCCTCCTTGAGCTTTTCCTCGCAGGCCTGGTCGCCGCACCACATGGCCTTGATAAAGCCAGGCTTTTCATCGGCGGTCTTCTTCATTTCCTCCAAGCTGACAGCGGTGTAAGTCATCTGCTCCCGGCGGGCCAGCGCCTTATCGTACATTCCCTGGCGAACGGCCTCCAGCAGTTCAGGAATTTTTGCCTCCAGCTCATCCAGAGAGACAAAGGTCTTTTCCCGGTTATCCCGGCGCACCAGCACACACTGATTTTTCTCGATATCCTTAGGGCCGATCTCCAAACGAAGCGGCACACCCTTCATTTCATACTGGCTGAACTTCCAGCCCGGGCTCTGCTCGCTGTCGTCCATCCGGACCCGGCAGATCTTTTTCAGCCTTGCCCGCAGCTCCTCTGCCTTTTCCAATACACCGGGCTTATGCTGGGCAATCGGTATAATCATCACCTGGATCGGCGCCACAGCGGGAGGCAGAACCAGTCCGTTATCGTCGCCGTGGGTCATGATGATTCCGCCGATGATCCGGGTAGACATGCCCCAGGAGGTCTGGTGGGGATACTGAGGCTTGTTCTCCTTATCTGTATAGGTGATCTCAAAAGCCCTCGCGAAGCCGTCTCCAAAATAGTGGCTGGTGCCGGACTGAAGAGCCTTGCCGTCATGCATCAGGGCCTCGATGGTATAGGTGGCTTCCGCGCCGGCGAACTGTTCCTTTTTCGTCTTTCTTCCCTTTACCACCGGAATAGCAAGCTGCTTTTCACAAAAATCCGCGTAAACGTTGAGCATACGCTCAGTTTCTTCCATCGCCTCCTGGGCGGTGGCGTGCATGGTGTGACCCTCCTGCCAGTAAAACTCCACGGAGCGGAGGAAGGGGCGCGTGGTTTTTTCCCAGCGAACCACGGAGCACCACTGATTATACAGCTTGGGCAGATCCCGCCAGGAGTGAATAATATTTTTGTAGTGGTCGCAGAACAGCGTCTCCGAGGTGGGACGGACGCAGAGCCTCTCGGGAAGCTCCTCCTCGCCGCCGTGGGTCACCCAGGCCACCTCAGGAGCGAAGCCCTCCACGTGGTCCTTTTCCTTTTGAAGCAGGCTCTCGGGGATAAACAACGGCATCGCCACGTTTTCGTGACCAAGCTCTTTAAACTCATGGTCTAAAATATCCCGGATATTTTCCCAAATGGCCCAGCCATAAGGCTCGATAATCATGCAGCCCCGCACGCTGGAATAATCCATCAGCTCCGCTTTCTTTACGATATCTGTGTACCATTTGGCAAAGTCCTCCTCCATCGAGGTGATGGCTTCTACCATTTTCTTCTGTTCTGCCATGTGTGATTACTCCTTTTTATCGGTATCGTCGTCTTTCTTACGGTCAAAGGTTCTGCTTAAAATAAAGATTACCAGAAAGATCAGCACCATTACCACAAAGATGCCAACCATACCCTCCAGCATCAGCCGCAGGGATTTCCAAATATCCTCTAAATCCACCGGGCCCAGGGCGCTGTTGAAAGCCGTATCTAAAAAATTGTATAGCATCGTCATTAACATCATAGTCCTAACCTCCTTACAGCAGGCCAAAGGTGCGGGCCAGAGAAAGAATAATGCCTCCCGCTACCACGGAACCGATCTGTCCGGCCACATTGGCGCCAACCGCGTGCATCAGCAGGTGATTCTGGTTGTCCTCTTTCAAGGCCATCTTCTGGATCACCCTGGCGCTCATGGGGAACGCGGAAATGCCGGCGCCGCCTACCATGGGGTTGATCTTCCTGCCCTTGGGCAGGAAAATGTTTAAAAGCTTGGCAAACAGCACGCCGCCCATGGTATCGAATACAAAGGCGAACAGGCCGAGAGCCATGACCAGCAAGGTGCCCCAGGTTAAGAACTGATCCGCCTTCATTTGGAAGGCGATGGTGATGCCCAGAAAAATGGTGATCAGGTTTGCCAGAGGGCCCTGGGCGGTCAGAGACAGGTTTTCCAGCCGTCCGCACTCTCGGATCAGATTGCCGAACATCAAAAAGCCTACCAGGGCGATGGAGTCGGGAGCGATCAGTCCGGCGATCAGGGTTACGATAATGGGGAATAAAATCTTTGTGGTTCTGGACACTGACTTGGGATTATAGGGCATACGGATCTGCCGTTCCTTTTTGGTGGTGACCAGCTTGATAGCCATTGGCTGGATAATCGGCACCAAAGCCATATATGAGTATGCCGCCACGGTGATGGCGCCCTTATAATCACTGTTCAGCACCTGAGAAACCATAATGGCGGTGGGGCCGTCCGCCGCGCCGATGACGCCCGCAGACATAGCGTCCCGCAGCGGGAAGCCTAAGAGCACCGCCAGGACGACGGTCATAAAAATACCGAACTGTGCCGCGCCGCCGAACAGCAGCATTTTAGGATTGGAAAGCAAGGGGCCGAAATCGATCATAGCGCCGATTCCCACAAACAGCAGCAGCGGGAACGCCTCAGAGGCGCCGATCCCCACGTTGTAAAGCCATTGGATAATGCCGTTGTCCCCCAGCACGCCGGTATCCGGCAGGTTTACCAGGATGGCGCCGAAGCCCATAGGGAGCAGCAGGGCCGGCTCGTAATCCTTTTTAATGGCGAGCCAGATCAGAAGACCGCCGATGAGCCACATCACAACCATAGGCCCGGTGATATTCTGCACACTGTTGATTAAGAATGAAAAATCACCCAAAGAAATTCTCTCCTTTTCGTGTTGTAAACACTAGAATAGTTTAGAAACACATATAAATTTATTATATAGAATGTTTTCCCAATTTTCAACAAGAATTCAAAAAAAGCGCCGCGCCGGGAAAATCCCCTCCGCTTTTCCCCCTGATTCCCTGTCAGGAGGTTCGAGAGCGAGCCTGATAAAAGGCGGCGCTTCCCTAAGCTCACGCAGCATTGCAGCGCCGCGTTTTTTCCACCGCGCCGTAATATCCTCCTTCCGCTGCCGGAAGCAGAAAAAGCGGGGACGCTCTTTTTCAAGCGGCGCAAAAATAAAAAGCCGCCTTGTTCCTACTGCTACAAGGCGGCTTTTGAATTTGCCGTTTTTAATTATAAAAGCGGGGCAAACTTATTTCATATTAGCTTCGATGTATTTTACCAGCTGGTCAACAGTCTTGATGTTCTCGATCTCCTCATCGGGAACCTCGATTTCGAATTCATCCTCAATGGACATCAGCAGATCCACAACATCCAAGGAATCCGCTTCCAAATCCTCAGAAAGGTTGGTGTCGGGAGTGATGGAATCCTCTTCCACATCAAACTGCTCGCTCAAAATCGCTTTGACCTTTTCTAATACCATATTATAATTCCTCCTAAAAAATAATCATTCTCCTGAACATGACATGGACAAATCAGCTTTTTTCGTGTACAATCGAATCATACAGATGATTTCCCCTGTCACGCCAAACTCTATATCCACATCTTATTAGTAAAAATAGGCTTTGTCAATAACAAATTTCCAATTTTACAAATCTTCGGCAGTTTCTTCAAAAAAATCCACATAATTTTAAGGGGTGTATTCTATGAGCCAAAAACGTTACGCGGTAATCGGACATCCAATCGGCCACACCATGTCGCCGTTTATCCACAAGCGCCTTTTTGAAATGCGGGACATCGACGCTGACTACGGCGTTTACGACATCCCCACTGAGGACCTGATCGGAAAAATCCAGGAGCTGAAGTCTCTCGATGGCTTTAATATCACCATTCCCCATAAACAGGCGATCATTCCCTTTTTAAAGCAAATGGATCAAAAAGCCTCTCTATACCAGTCCGTAAATACCGTAAAAAACAATGGCTGTCTGGAGGGCTACACCACAGACCCGGACGGCTTTCTTTCCGCCCTGGGGCAAGCTGGGATTCCTCTGAAGGGCCGAGTGGTGATTTTAGGCACCGGCGGGGTCGCCCGCACCATCGCCTATGAGGCCACCATGGCCGGCTGCTTCGTGATGCTGGCGGTGCGCCGGAAAAGCCTGAGCCACGCCGCCTCTCTTTCCGGAGCGCTTCGCAACGATGTGCACAACGGCGATACGGAAACCTGCCGTTTAGACTGCCTTTCCGGCCACATTGACCTGCTGATCAACGCCACCCCTGTGGGCATGTATCCTCAGATAGATGACATGCCGGTAGGCCGCGAAATTTTAGAGAACACGGAGTATGTGTTCGACGCGGTATACAACCCCATGGAGACCAAGCTTTTGAAAACCGCCAGGGAATGTGGCTGCAAGGTGCTGGGCGGCCTTTCCATGCTGGTATGGCAGGCTGCGGCTTCCCACAAAATCTGGGACGGCTCTCAGTATACCTATGACGAAATCGCGGCTCTCTGCGAAGAGACAAAGCAGGAGCTGCTCCGCGTTTTCCCGGGGTGACCGGCGCCATGGCACAGACAAAGCTCAATATCGTTCTCTGCGGCTTTATGGGCTGCGGAAAATCCACGGTGGGAAAAAAGCTTTCCCAGATGACCCAAATGGAATTCGTGGATATGGACGGCTACATCGAAAAGAGGGCTGGCATGAAAATTCCGGATATTTTTGAAAAACACGGCGAAGGCTTCTTCCGGGACCTGGAGCACGAGGCCGCCGTGGAGCTTTCTCAGCGGGGCGGCTATGTGGTGGCCACCGGCGGCGGCGCCCTGACCTTCCAGCGGAATGTGGACGCGTTCAAGGAAGGCGGCGTGATCGTACTGCTGGATACTCCTCTGCGGGTGCTTCAGCTGCGGCTGAAAAACGACCGGAACCGGCCTCTGCTCCAGCGGCCGGACCGTTTCCGGTTTATCCGGGAGCTTCACCAAAAGCGGATGCCCCTCTATCGGAGGGCCGCCGATGTAGTAATTCCCACGAAAGGCTCTCCTAACGCCGTATGCCGGCAGGTTTTGCAGGCTTTGGAAGAAAAAAACTTGACAAACAGCTGACAACTGTATTACTATGTTACCAGAATCAATTTTCGGAAGGACGCTAGTTATGATTTCTGCCACAGAAACAAAGCGATTTACAAGCTTTCTCTATCCCAGCTATTTTATGGCTTGGGATTTTTCTGCGTGCAATCAAATCAAAAACTGCGATCTTTTTCGGACGTAATCCGTCTTCTGTTTTTCTATATTTATTTAGTTAAAATTTGACGGCTGACGCTTCGCGGAACTCGCAGAGAGTTCCGCTTTTTTATTGCCCGAAGAAAAGCTTGATTCCGTAAAAAGTCAAAAGCCATAACAAAGCAAACTATTTTCTAGGAGGAAACCAGCATGATTATTGTATTAAAGCCCCAAAGCACCAAACAGATGGTGGACAATTTCGTAGACTCTCTGCAAAAGAACTACGATGTAAAGGTCAACGAATGGGTCGGCACCCAGTCCACCGTATTAGGCCTTATCGGCGATACCTCGGCCATCGATATCGATTATATCTCCGCCCAGGATATTGTGGAAAGCGTCAAACGGGTACAGGAGCCCTACAAAAAAGCCAACCGGAAATTCCACCCGGATGACACGGTGATCACACTGCCTGGAGGCCAGAAAATCGGTGACGGCAGCCTGAGCCTGATCGCAGGCCCCTGCTCTGTGGAGTCGGAGCGGCAGATCGTGGAGATCGCCAAAAGTGTAAAGGACTCCGGCGCCCAGTTCCTCAGGGGCGGCGCCTTCAAGCCCCGTACCAGCCCCTATGCGTTCCAGGGCCTGAAAGCGGAAGGCCTGGAGCTTCTGCGGGAAGCAAGAAAGGTGACCGGCCTGCCCATCGTCACGGAAATCATGCGGGTCAGCCACATTCCCCTGTTCGAGGATGTGGATATCATCCAGGTCGGCGCACGGAACATGCAGAATTTCGAGCTGTTAAAGGAGCTGGGCAGGCTGGATAAGCCGATCCTTCTGAAAAGGGGCCTGTCCTCCACCATCGAGGAGCTTCTGATGAGCGCGGAATACATTATGGCCGGCGGCAACGAAAAGGTTATCCTCTGTGAGCGGGGCATCCGCACCTACGAAACCTACACCCGAAACACTCTTGACATTTCCGCAGTGCCAATTCTGAAAAAGCTGTCCCATCTGCCGGTCATCGTAGATCCCAGCCATGCCTCCGGCATCAGCTGGCTGGTAGAGCCTCTGGCCCTGGCCGCCGTGGCCGCCGGAGCCGACGGCCTGATCATCGAGGTTCACAACGATCCCCAGCACGCCCTCTCCGACGGCGCCCAGTCCTTGACCCCGGAGCAATTTGACCAGGTGGCCAAGCATGTCAACGCCGCGGCTAAGGCCTTCGGCCGTAAGGTGGGCTGAGATGCGGATCGCTGTCATTGGGCTTGGCATAATCGGCGGCTCCTTATGCAAGGCCTTTCGGGAATACACCGGCCATTACGTTATGGGCTATAACCGCACCGCCGCGGTGGCCCAGCGGGCTTTGGAGCTGGGAGCGGTCCACGAGATCTGCACGCCTGAGGCTCTGAAAACCGCCGATGTGATTTATCTTTGCTTATACCCTCAGGCGGCGGTGAACTTTGTAAAGCAATATCATGATTGTATCCGTCCGGGGTGCATCGTCACCGATGCCGCCGGGATCAAAACCGCCATCTGCTCCCAATTGAAAGCGCTGGCGGAGGAATACGGTTTCATTTTTGTAGGCAGCCATCCTATGGCGGGAAAGGAGCGCAGCGGCTTCGAGGTCTCCGAGGCATCTTTATTCAACGGCGCCAGCTACATTCTGGTGCCCTGCGGCGCTCCCAGAATGGCCGTCGACACCCTAAAAAAGCTTGCCCTGGAGATTGGCTTTACCATGACGCCGGAAACCACGCCGGAGGAGCACGACCGGATGATCGCTTTTACCTCACAGCTCCCCCATGTACTGGCCTGCGCCTACGTGATGAGCCCTCAATGCCCCAACCATAAGGGCTATTCCGCGGGAAGCTATCGGGATGTTTCCCGGGTGGCCAGGATCAATGAAACCCTTTGGAGCGAATTGTTTCTGGAAAACCGGGAACCGCTGACCGCAGAGCTCGATACGTTAATCGAGAACCTTACCGCTATCCGGAACCAGATCAGCGGCGGCAATCAGGAAAAGCTGAAAGCCCTGCTGCGGAAAGGACGGAAAATCAAGGAGGCGCTTGGAGAATGAAAACCCTTCTGGTGAAAACAGGAACCCCTTATGAAATTAAAATCGAGCGGGGGCTGCTGCGACGGGCCGGGGATGAGATCCGCCGGATTCCGGAGCTGCGGGGGGCCCGTAAGGCCGCCGTGGTCACAGACTCTAATTTAGCAACCCAGGCCCAGGCAGTAAAGGCCTCTTTGAAAGCCGCGGGCTATGACGTAACGCTTCACGTATTCCCCGCCGGAGAGGAGAGCAAAAATCTTTCGTCCATCGCCGCCATGCTGGAGGCCTTCGCCCAATTCGGCCTGACCCGCACCGATTTCGCCGTGGCGTTCGGGGGCGGCGTCACCGGGGATATGGCCGGCTTTGCCGCCGCCTCTTACCTGCGTGGGATTCCGTTTGTCCAGATTCCTACATCCCTGCTGGCCCAGGTAGATTCCTCTGTAGGCGGAAAAACCGGCGTGGATCTTCCTCAGGGAAAAAACCTGGTGGGCGCCTTCTGGCAGCCCCGCCTGGTTCTGATCGACCCGGACACATTAAACACTCTGCCGCCCCGCTACTTCGCCGACGGCATGGGCGAGGTGGTCAAATACGGATGCATCCGCAGCCGCGCCTTATTCGACAGCCTAAGGGACGGACAGGCCTGGGAACGGCTCGAGGATATTATCTACCAGTGCGTAGACATCAAGCGCCAGGTGGTGGAAAACGACGAGCGGGATAAAGGCGAACGCATGATCTTAAATTTCGGCCATACTCTGGGCCATTCTCTGGAAAAAGCTTACCATTTTCAAGGCCCTTCCCACGGGGAAGCCGTCGGCGTCGGCATGGTGCGGATCGTCCGGGCCTCCGAAGCCGCCGGGTTTACAGCCAGGGGGACCGCGGATGAGATTGTCTCTGTGCTGCAGGCCTACGGCCTGCCCGTCAGCGATCCTATTTCTGATCAAATATTAGCCGCCGGCGCGGTCAACGACAAAAAATCCTTAAACGGAAAACTGAACCTAGTGCTTTTAAAGGAAATCGGCCGCTGCGCCGTGGTCCCCATTTCCCAGGCAGACCTGCTGCCCTTACTGGAGGGGAGGCTTTCCCTTTGAACTGCAATTCTCGTATTCCCGGCGGCGCGCTCTCCAGCGCGTTCGGCGGCAGCAAATTTTTAAACGGAAAGCTAAGCCTTTCGTCCGCAAGGAGAACCGGCCGGCGCCATATAACTGCCGCCAGGCAAACCAGACGGCTGCCCTTGCCGGAAAGGAGGCCTTCCCTTGATTCGTAAGGTATCTGTTCCCGGTAAAAGCCTTACCGGACCCGTCAGCCTTCCCGCTTCTAAAAGCGCCGCCCACCGGGCGATTCTCTGCGCTTCCCTGGCTAAGGGAATTTCCCATCTTTCCAATTTCTCCTTTTCTCAGGATATGGAGGCTACCTGCCGGGCTGTGGAGGCGCTGGGCGTAAAAACCTCTCTGACGGGAGACACCCTGACCGTGGATTCCCGAAGCTTATTCGCCCCCAGCCAAGCGGTTTTAGACTGCGGCGAATCCGGCTCTACCCTGCGGTTTCTCATTCCCACAGCGGCCGCAGGAGGGGTCCGCGCTGAATTTACCGGCCGGGGCCGCCTGCCGGAACGCCCTATCGGCGTCTATTTGGACTGCCTGCCTCAGGCCGGCGTCGCCTGCCGCACCCAGGGCGGTCTTCCCTTGTCTATCAGCGGCGCTTTGCGGCCCGGTGTTTTCCGCTTGCCCGGCAATATCAGCTCTCAATTTATTACCGGTCTTTTGCTGGCTCTTCCCATTCTCAACGGCGGCAGCGAAATCCGTTTGACTTCTCCTTTAGAATCCGCCGGCTATGTTGATATGACTATTGAAATGATGAAGCGCTTCGGCGTGACCGTTACGCCTGTGGAAAACGGCTGGCTGGTGCCCGGAAACCAAAGCTATGTCCCCCGGGATCTGGCGATCGAGGGAGACTGGTCTCAGGCGGCTTTTTTCCTGGCCGCCGGCGCGCTGTCCCAGGCGCAGGGTTCCTCCATTCTTCTGAGGGGCCTGCAAAAGCACTCCACACAGGGGGACCGTCAGGCCTTCTCCCTGTTTCAGAGGTTCGGGGCTAAGCTCAGCTGGGAGCCGGAGGGGCTCCGGATCTCTCCCGGGGCCTTGCGGCCGATTCCTGCCATCGACGCTTCTCAAATTCCCGACCTGGTTCCCATCCTGGCAGTCACGGTGGCCCTTTGTCCCGGCATCACTTCCATCACCGGGGCATCCCGGCTGCGAATCAAGGAAAGCGACCGGCTGAAAGCCGTAGCCCAGGGCGTCGCCGCTCTGGGCGGTGAAATCAAGGAACTGCCCGACGGCCTGGTTGTTACCGGAAAGCCCATGCTTTCCGGCGGGAGGGCCGAAGGCTGCAACGATCACCGGATCGTCATGGCCATGGCGGTCGCCTCTTTGGGCTGTGAGAAGCCGGTGGAAATTACAGACGCGCAAAGCGTCAGCAAGTCTTATCCAGGCTTTTTTGAGGACTTTATTTCGTTAGGAGGGAAAGCGGATGTCATCTAATTGGGGAAACCAATTAAAGCTTTCTATTTTCGGGGAAAGCCACGGTAACGGGATCGGCGTGGTGCTGGATGGTCTGCCCGCCGGCATCCCCATCGATCAGGAGGAGATTTTAGCTCAAATGGCCCGCCGGGCTCCCGGCCGGGATCTATCCTCCACTCCCCGCAAGGAGGAAGATCTGCCGGAAATTCTGTCCGGCGTACGAAACGGCACCCTGACCGGCGCTCCGCTGGCAGCGGTGATCCGCAACCGCAACGTCCGTTCTGGGGATTACGGCAATCTGTCGGTGCTGCCCAGGCCGGGCCACGCCGATTATACCGGATACATCCGCTATCAGGGCGCTAACGACATCCGGGGCGGCGGCCATTTTTCCGGGCGTCTGACGGCGCCTCTGGTGTTCGCCGGGGCGGTCTGCCGCCAGGTTTTGGAGCGCCGGGGCATAAAAATCGCCGCCCACATTGCAAGGATTGCCTCCGTAACTGACGACTCTTTCCCCGCTTTGGACATCCCCGGTGACTTGATGGCCCGGCTGAGCCGCTCCTCTTTTGCGGTCATCCGCGCCCGGGCCGAAGACGACATGCGGGCTGAAATCGAGCGTGCCAGGCTTGACTGCGACAGCGTAGGAGGCGTGGTAGAGTGCGCCGTTACCGGCGTTCCCGCCGGCGCCGGCTCTCCGATGTTCGGCGGCGTGGAAAACGTGTTCTCCTCCATCCTATTCGGCATACCAGCAGTAAAAGCCGTGGAGTTCGGAGACGGCTTCGCCTGCTGCGGCCGCCGTGGCAGCGAAAACAACGACAGCTTCTATTACAATGAAAGCAGGCAGGTAAAGACCCGCACGAACCACTGCGGCGGGATTCTGGGAGGTATCACCAACGGTATGCCCATTCTATTCCGGGTGGGAATCAAGCCCACTGCCTCCATTGGAAAAGAACAGGATACCATCGATCTGAGCAGGCAGGAAAATGCGAAGCTGGTGGTCAAGGGCCGCCACGATCCTTGTATCGTTCCCAGGGCGGTGCCTGTTGTGGAGGCCGCGGCCGCGGCTGCGACGCTTGATTTACTGCTGGAAAGGGGATCTCTATGACATTAGAAGAAGTACGCCGCCAGATCGACGCCATCGACAGCCAGCTGGTTCCTTTATTCTGCCGGCGGATGGATTGCTCCCGGGAGGTCGCCAAGATCAAGGAGAGAGAGAATCTTCCCATTTTCAACGCCCAGCGGGAGGAGGAAATTCTGAACCGGGTGGCCCAGGAGGCCGGAGAATATGGAGACGCAGCCCGAATGCTGTACGCCTCCATTATGCAGGCCAGCCGCGCCCTTCAGCACGGAGCCTTACACTCTGGAAAGGAGCTTCGCCGCCAGATTCAAACCGCCGGCAAGCCTATACTTTCTGAAAAAAAACCGGTTGTGGCCTGTCCCGGCGTGGCTGGCAGCTTTTCCCATCAGGCGGCCATGCGGCTTTACCCTGGCAGTAAGGCCGCGTTTTATCCGGTATTTGAGGATGTATTCTCCGCCGTAGACCGGGATGAAGCGGATTTCGGCGTGATTCCGGTGGAAAACTCCTCTGCCGGTTCTGTTTCCGATGTATATGACCTTCTTCTCCGCTACCGGTTCTCCATTGTCGGCGCCGCTCATCTTTCTATCCGGCATTTCCTGTGCGCTTCGGAAAACGCTTCTCTAAAAACAGTAAAGCAGGTATATTCTCATCCCCAGGCGCTTTCCCAATGTTCCCTGAAAATTAAGGCGCACGGCCTCAAGCCGGTAAATTACTCCAACACGGCCGCCGCCGCGGAAATGGTCGCCATGGAAAAAAATCCGGCCCTTGCCGCCATTTGCTCCCGGGAGGCCGCTAAGGAATACGGTCTGAACATCCTGGAGGAAAATGTTCAAAACAGCTCCGCCAACCAAACCAGGTTTGTCGCCATCTCCAAGGCTCTTTCCATTCCGGATGACGCTGACAAAATCAGCCTTTGCTTCTCCCTGAACCACACCACCGGCTCCCTTTACAGCGTACTGGGCAGGTTCGCCATGCTGGGATTGAATTTAACCAAGATCGAGTCCCGTCCGATTCCTGACCGCAAATTTGAGCACTATTTTGAGTATTTCTTTTATTTGGATTTTATCGGCAGTGTCCGGGATGATAAGGTTCTGGATCTGATCTGCGCTTTGAGCGACGAGCTTCCCGGGTTTTCGTTCCTAGGCAACTACCGGGAAGCCGAATAGCGCCGCGGGAGGAATAAATATAAAAAGCAGCCCGCCTTCTATTACAGTTATAAAGAAGGATAAAAACTCCAAACGGCTTGTCTGTTTCAGCAAGGAAAATAGCTTCTTATCCCAATAAAAGCGATAAAATCCACTAACTAGTAAAGCAATGGGCCGCGCCAGCCTTCAGAGAGGTCAGTACTTGCCGGCCTCTTGAATGGGTGCTGAAAAATGTCATCACATCGCCCGCCCTGCAACCGATAAAACAGCCAGCCTTGGCCGCTTGAAGCTTGCAGCGATTTCTATCAGTGGTTCTTTTTCTTTGTGGATCTCTTGTTTCTAAAACCTTTTGTAGAAAATTATTTTCTTCTCGCTGCCGGCTTCCATATCTATTTGCTTAGGGCTTTTTATTTTTCTCTAGCTTTACCGGGAGATCCTCCTGCTAAAAGAAACAATAAAAAAGCTCCTGCTTTTCGCAGGAGCTTTTTTGTGCTTTGATTGAATCCCTCCTCTTATTGAGGCATTGGGATCACTTGGATGATATAGCGCAGCAGGAACAAAATGCTGATAACATACATTACCGGATGCACTTTGGCGGCCTGTCCGCGGACGATTTTGATCACAGTGTAAGAGATACAGCCGAAAGCGATACCGTCAGCAATGCTGTAGCCGAAGGGCATCATCACCAGGGTGAAGAAAGCGGGAATTGCGATCTCGATGTCAGCCCAGTCGATTTCCTTCAGGGAACCACACATCATAACACCTACGATGATCAGGATCGGAGCGGTAGCGCCGGTAGGCACGAAGCCCAAAAGCGGCATTGCCACAATAGCAAGGAGGAAGCAGATACCGGTGGTCAAGCTGGTCAGGCCAGTCTTGCCGCCTTCCGCGATACCAGAGCTGGATTCCACATAGGTGGTAACGGTAGAGGTCCCCAAAACAGCGCCCGCAGAGGTAGCGATAGCATCGGCCAGCAGAGCGCGGTTGGCTCTTGGAAGATTACCGTCCTTATCCAGGAAGCCGCCCTTACTGGCAGCACCCACCAAAGTACCGATAGTGTCGAACATATCCACCATGGTCAGGGACAGCAGCACAGAAATGATAGAGAAAATCAACACCCCAATTCCCTTGCCGGTGCTGAACAGCTCGCCGAAGCCGCTGGCAAAAGCGCCTGTAGCGGAGAAATCAAAGTTAAAGGAGAATACAACCTGCTCGGGCATACCAACGTTGAAGCCCAGCGCATACTGCATAATAGCGCCGATAATGGAGGTTACGGCGATACCGATCAGCAAGCTGCCCTTGACCTTCCATACCACCAGCGCTATGGTAATAATCAGGCCGATCACAGACAGGATCACGGTAGGATTGTTGAAAGTTCCCAGAGCGATAGAGGTAGACTCGCTGGAAACTACGATTCCGGCGTTTTTAAAGCCGATAAAAGCGATAAAGAGGCCGATACCGCCGCTGATTGCCTTTTTCAAGGACATGGGGATGGCGTTTACGATGGCGGTACGCAAACCGGTAACAGTAATCAGGATAAAGATGATACCGGACAGGAACACGGCAGCCAGACCAGCCTGCCAGGAAAAGCCCATCGAACCGCAGATGGTATAAGCGAAGAAAGCGTTCAAGCCCATACCGGAGGCCAAAGCGAAAGGATAGTTGGCCAGGAAGCTCATTAAGAACGTACCGATTGCAGCGGAGATGCAGGTGGCGATCAAAACAGCGCTCTCAGGAATGCCGGCTGCCGCCAAGATTCCCGGATTTACGAAGATGATGTACGCCATAGTGAAGAATGTGGTAAGACCTGCGACGATTTCAGTTTTCACATTGGAGCCTGTACCCTTTAGGTCAAAAAAGTCGCCCTTTGGATGCACGGCCTTTGAATTCTGTGCCATTTAAATCCTCCTCAAATTAATTATGAATACATTGTAAAATTTTTATGTCATAAAATCAACTATAATTGTGAAATTCTTCCTAATTCTGCAAAATGCACAGATTTTTGAAAATTTTCACAGTATTAACTGTCATAAAAAGACGGATCCTTGACAAACTATTTTCTTTTCATTATACTGATAAAATCAGAAAGGAGAGAATGTTATGAGATGCCCTCACTGCGGCTGGGAGAACCCCCATGGAAATCATCATTGCGGTAGCTGCGGCGCCGCCCTGCCTGTCAACGGCTTTTACCAACAGCCCTATTCTTCCTATACTCCTTGTCCTTCCCCAATTTCTCCCATGCCAGTTTCTCCGGTTTCCCCCAGCCATCGCTGGGTGGCCTTTGTTCTCTGCTTTTTCTTCGGTATTCTCGGAATCCACCGTTTTTATGTGGGAAAAGTCGGCACGGGACTCCTCTATCTTTTTACCGGCGGCCTTTGCGGCATCGGCTGGCTGATCGATCTTATCATGACCGCATGCGGCAGCTTTACCGACAAAGCCGGTCTGCCTTTGAAATTATAATTCCTTTTGAGGCCTGCTGTGTGAAGTATTTACTCTTCATCTCTTTTCCTTGCTCTTTTCTTATGAAAACCATCTAAAGCGCGAATTTATGCGCTATGCCTTTAAAAGGCTTTTCAGCGGTAGTTTTTATTTTTCCTTGCGCAGTATCTTGAAACTTATTTTAGGGGGAAAGCTCTATGGAGCCTCAGGCTGTCTGGGCCGTTATCGCCGGCGTTTTGATACTGGCCCTTGGCGTTTTTCTTTTTTGCAGGCCGGAGACCTTCTGGCGCCTTACCGAACAGTGGAAATCCTACCGCGCCGACGAGCCCTCCGGCCTTTACCGCATCAGCACCAAATTCGGCGGTATTTGTTTTATGGCGGCGGGGGCTTTCATTGCCCTTTTGCCTTTTCTCCTGCGGTAGCACCCATTCTTCTATACGCCCAAGACAGAAATTAATATTGTAATTGAATTTACAGCAGAAGCGCTAGACATACGTTTTTCTGCTGTTTCTTTTTATTTTCGAAGAACTTTAACAATAATAAAAAGGCAGGCAACCCCCGGGAAAAGGAATCGCCGGGACAAAACCTACCCATGAGCGGCGGTGATCCCTGGGACCATCGCCATAGTACTGGAAAGGTGCTGCTTTCGCTTAAGCTTCTAATCCACCCGCCAGCGGTCAGTTTTTTAGGATACACCGCTTCGCGCTGTATCCTACAGGTTTAAGAATAATAAAAAAGCGCGGATCACTATGATCCGCGCTTTCCTACATTTCTTGAATGAAAAGGGACAGCTTATTTGTCCAGTCTGGCTTTCAGGGAATCCAACTGGGCTGCCAGCTGAGCCGGCAGCTTATCGCCGAACTTCTTGTAGAACTCGGTGATGCCCTCGGCTTCCTTCTTCCACTGCTCATTATCCACATAAAGAATGCTCTTCAGGGTTTCGAGGCTGAAGTCCAGGCCCTCCAGGTTGATATCCTCGGCATAAGGAACGTAACCAATGGCGGTTTCCTGCGCGTCCACTTCGCCCTCGCATCTCTTGATGATCCACTCCAGCACACGGAAGTTGTCGCCGAAGCCGGGCCAAATGAAGTGGCCTTCATCGTCGAGACGGAACCAGTTTACATTGAAGATCTTAGGAGCCTTATCGCCCAGCACGTCGCCCATTTCAAACCAGTGCTTGAAATAGTCGCCCATATGGTAGCCGCAGAAGGGCAGCATAGCCATCGGGTCACGGCGGACAACGCCTACGGCGCCGGCAGCAGCGGCGGTGGTCTCAGAGGCCATAATAGAGCCTACGAACACGCCGTTGGCCCAGTCACGGGACTGATATACCAGAGGAGTGGTCTGAGCGCGGCGGCCGCCAAAGATGATGGCGGAAATCGGAACGCCGCTGGTGGAATCGAACTCATCGCTGATACAGGGGCAGTTCTTCGCGGGAGCGGTGAAACGGCTGTTGGGATGGGCGCCCTTTTCCTCAGAGGTCTTGCCGTTCCAGGGCTCGCCCTTCCAGTTGAGAGCATGCTCAGGCGGATTCTTATCCAGGCCCTCCCACCAAACGGTATTGTCATCCAGATTCTGCACCACGTTGGTAAAGATGGTGCCCTTCTGGGTGGAAATCAAAGCGTTGGGATTGGACTTCATGTTAGTGCCGGGGGCAACGCCGAAGAAGCCGTTCTCCGGGTTGATGGCCCACAGGCGGCCGTCGGGGCCCTTGCGCATCCAAGCGATATCATCGCCAACGGTCCAAACCTTGTAGCCCTTCTTCTTATAGCCCTCCGGCGGAATCAGCATGGCCAGGTTGGTCTTGCCGCAGGCAGACGGGAAGGCGGCGGCCACATACTTCTTCTCGCCCTTGGGATTCTCGATGCCCAGGATCAGCATATGCTCGGCCATCCAGCCCTCGTTTTTGCCCAGGTAAGAGGCGATACGGAGAGCGAAGCACTTTTTGCCCAGCAGAACGTTTCCGCCGTAGCCGGAGTTTACAGAGATAATGGTATTGTCCTCCGGGAAGTGCATGATATATCTCTTCTCAGCGTCAATGTCGCATTTGCAGTGGAGGCCCTTAACCCAATCGGTGCTGTCGCCCAGGGTATCCCAAACCTTTTGTCCCACTCTGGTCATAATGGCCATGTTCAGCACAACGTAAATAGAATCGGTGAGCTCCACGCCGATTTTGGCCAGAGGAGAACCTACCGGACCCATGGAATAAGGAATGACATACATAGTGCGGCCCTTGTAGCTGCCGCGGGCAATGTCATACAGCATTTTATAAGCCTTTTCAGGATCCATCCAGTGGTTGGTGGGGCCCGCATCCTCTTCCTTTTTGGAGCAGATCATGGTGCGGTCCTCTACACGGGCCACGTCGTTAACAGCGGTGCGGTGCAGATAGCAGCCAGGCAGCTTCTCCTGATTCAGCTTATGCATTTCGCCAGTGGAACAAGCTTCGGCACGCAGGGCCTCCAGCTGCTCCTCGGAACCGTCAATCCATACCAGCTTGTCGGGCTGCACGAGCTCTTTCATCTCGTCAATCCAAGCAAGAACAGACTTGTTTGTTGTCATAATTGTTTCCCCTTTCCGCCCCAATGGGCACGTGGAATGTTCTTACACTTATGGTTCCACATAATTTGGTACTATTATACACGATTACCAGAAATTTATCAATGACTAATCTGTGAATTTCTTGTCAAAATCCAGTGCGTTTTTTGAAGCCTCTTACAAAAATTCCTGCAAAAATCGCCTCGTTAAAAGAAAAATCAACCCTCAATGGACATTGTAGCGCAGGCGTTTAAATTTAATCCTGCTCGGTTTCCCGCTTTCCACTCGTAAAAGCCCTGGGCTCCCACCATGGCGGCGTTGTCTCCGCACAGCTCCTTGGGCGGCATATAAAGCTTCCAGCCCCTCTCCCCGCACAGAGCCTCCAGACGGCTCCGCAGCAAGGAATTGGCGGAAACCCCTCCTGCGGTCACCAGGGTCGTGCAGTGAAAATCCTCAGCCGCTTTTTGAAAATTCTGCACCAGACAGTCCACAACAGCTTTTCGGAAGGAGGCCGCCAGATCGGCCACCGGCAGTTCCACGCCCTTTTGGGACGCGTTGTGAATCTGGTTAATCACCGCGGTTTTCAGGCCGGAAAAGCTGAAGTCGTATTCCGCCCCGTCCACTCTGGGCCTGGGGAACGCGAAGGCGCTGTCTCCGCCCTCCTCCGCGATCCGGTCCAAATGAATCCCGCCGGGATAGGGCATCCCCATAGCCCGGGCCGCCTTGTCAAAGGCCTCTCCCGCAGCATCGTCCCGGGTTCTGCCAATAATCCGCATTTTAGTGTAATCCGCCACCTCTACAATGTGGCTGTGGCCGCCGGACACCACCAGACAAAGAAAGGGAGGCTTTAATTCCGGATGCGCCAGATAATTAGCGGCGATGTGGGAACGCAAATGGTGTACCGGAATCAAGGGCAGGCCTGCCGCCATAGACAGCCCCTTGGCGAAATTCACCCCCACCAGCAGGGCGCCGATCAGCCCTGGGGCATGGGTCACCGCCACGGCATCCACCTCTCCTAGCGTAAGGCGCGCTTGATCCAGGGCCTCTTGAACCACTCCCACAATCGCTTCGGCGTGCCTGCGGGAAGCGATCTCCGGCACCACGCCGCCGTACAGCTTATGCTCCTCCACCTGGGAGGCCACCACGCTGGAAAGGACATTTCTTCCGTCCTCCACCACCGCGGCAGCGGTCTCGTCGCAGGAGCTTTCAATAGCCAATATTCTCATAACGATCCTCCAAACCGTTTGGTATAGATCTCCCCGTCCTCCCTGGGGTTCGTATAAAAGCCGGGACGCGCGCCGATATGAACGTACCCCTCCGACTCGTAAAGCCTTCTGGCCGGCAGGTTGCTTGTCCGCACCTCTAAGGAGAGAAACTCCAGCTTCTCCTTCTCCGCGATTTCCGCCCCGGCCCTCAGCAAAGCCCGGGCTACCCCTTGCCGGCGAAAGGCCGGGGCCACCGCAAGATTGGCGATGTAGCCCTCACCGCAGACAGCGTGAAGGCCCAGGTAGCCCGCCATGGCTTCTCCAGACACCGCCGCCAGGAACCGGGCGTTGGGGTTGGTTAGCTCCGCCCGCAGCCCTTCCAGAGACCACGGATCGGAAAAGCATTCCCTTTCCAGCTGAGCCGCCTGGGCCAGGTGCCTCTCCGCCAGGGGCTCAATGATGATTCTAACACTCATTTCCGGATAAACCTGCAAAGCCTTTGGAACAGCACCTGAAGCTGCCGCCAAATCTGATCCCGGCACTGCCGGAATTCATCCAGATCCGTTCCGTAAGGGTCTTTGATTTCTTCCTCTCCCAATAAATAAAGCTTATCCTCCGGCACGCCGGCCTGCTTCAGCACATAGGCTTGAGTCTCCGTCATGACCACGAAGGCGTCGAAAATATCCAGATCCTTCAGGCTGGACAGGTTTCTCGCCTTATGGCCGCTGATATCCACGCCGATTTCCCGGCAGACAGCCACCGCGTTTTCCGGAGGCCGCTTTCCTTCTTTGGCGGCCAGTCCGAAGCTTAAGCAAAACACGGACTCCTCCAGCCCGTTTTCCTCAATCATTTTCCGGAACATCCCCTCCGCCATCGGGCTTCGGCAAATGTTGGCCGTACAGACAAATACGATCTTCATGATAATAGTGATCCCTCTATGTATTCAGCGGGCCTTCCGCCCGCCGTTATTTTATCAGCCCTTGGCGTCATACCAGGTTTTTCCAACGCTGGCCTCCGCTACCATAGGCACGGTCAGGGAGACCGCCCCCTCCATCTCCTCGGTGAGAATCCGGGCTGCCTGCTCCGCCTCATCCTCCGGCGCCTCCACGATCAGCTCGTCGTGAACCTGCAAAATCAGCCGGGCTCTCATATTTTCCCGCTTCAGCCGCCGGTCCACCCGGACCATAGCGATTTTGATAATATCCGCGGCGGTGCCCTGGATGGGCATATTTCGGGCTACCCGCTCTCCGAAGGCCCGCAGGTTGAAATTGGAGGCAGTCAGCTCCGGCAGGTAGCGGCGGCGGTGGAACAGGGTTTCCACATAGCCGTCCTCCTTAGCCTTTTCCACCACTTCCTTCATATACCGGTCCACACCGGAATACAGGGTAAGGTAATCGTCGATATACCGCTGAGCCTCTTTCCTGGAAACGTTGATATCCTTGGACAGAGAAAACGCGCCGATGCCGTAAACAATGCCGAAGTTCACCGCCTTGGCCCGGCTTCTCATCAGGGGCGTCACCATCTCCGGGGGCATTCCGAACACCTGGGAGGCGGTGATGGTGTGGATATCCTCCTTGTCCTGAAAGGCCTTGATCATATTCTCGTCATGGGCGATATGGGCCAGCACCCGCAGCTCGATCTGGGAGTAATCCGCGTCCACCAGCACCCAGCCCTCCTTGGCCAGGAAAAATTTCCGCAGCTCCCGGCCCAGTTCGGTGCGGACAGGGATATTCTGCAAATTGGGCTCGGTGGAGCTGATGCGGCCGGTTCTCGTCTCCGTTTGGTTAAAATTCGAATGAATCCTTCCATCCGGGCCGATGACCTTGAGCATCCCCTCGCAGTAGGTGGATTTCAGCTTGGTCAATGTGCGGTAATGGAGCACCAGCTCTACCGCAGGATGGTCGTAGCGAAGCTTTTCCAGGATTTCCGCGTTGGTGGAATAGCCGGTTTTTGTCTTTTTCCCCGAGGGCAGCCCCAGCTTGACGAACAGGGCATCCCCAAGCTGCTTGGGAGAATTGATATTGAACTCGTAGCCAACTTCCTCATAAATCTGCTTTTGCAAGGCCTCGATTTCCGTTTCCAAACGCTCTCCGTACACCCGGATGCTTTCGCCATCCACCAAAAAGCCGATATTCTCCATGCGGGCCAGCACCTGAGCCAAAGGGATCTCCATTTCCTCCAGCAGCTTCCGCTGGCCGTTGGCCAGCAGGCTGGCCGCCTGCCAATTTTTTACCCGTGGCAGTACCGCCGCCTGCCAGGCGGTTTCGTTTTCCAGCTTCGGGGCGGCGGTTCCCGCCTCCTCCTGAAGCCGCTTCAGGGAATAGTCAGAGGCGTTGGGATTCAGCAGATAGGCCGCCAGCATAGCGTCATAGCTGACCCGGGCCTCCCCGCCCATCCGATCCAGCCATGCGAACAGCGGCTTGGAATTGTGTACGCACAAGCTCATACCTTCCAGGCTGCAAAGCCCCATAACCGCTTTCCCCGCGCCCTCCGTCACCAGATGGACGGTATCGCTTTTCAAAAAGGCGCATTGAGTAATCTCACCTTCTTCGCCATAGGCAAGGGCGAGGCAGACCTCCGGCTCTTCTTCGGCGGCTTTTAAAAAGGCCTCCGGCGATTCTTCCGTTACCGTCAGTTCCCCGCCGGCCCGGGCCTCCTCCACAGGCTCGTCACCCTCCCGGCGCAGGCCCATTTTATCGATCAGAGAGAAAAACTCCAGCTTGGCCATCAGCCGCAGAGCTTCCTTCCGGTCGCCCTCCCCCAGCCGGTAATCCTCCAAATTGAGATCCACCGGGGCATCGGTGCGGATGGTTCCCAGCATCCGGCTGAGCCGGGCGCTTTCCTCCCCTGCTTTCAGCTTGGTTCTCAGGCCCTCTTTGATCTCCAGTTCGTTGATATGGTCGTACAGATACTGGACGCTGTGGTACCTTTGGATCAGCTCCGCCGCGCCCTTCTGCCCGATCCCCTTTACCCCGGGGATACAGTCGGAGGAATCCCCCTGGATCGCCTTGATCTCAATAAGCTCCTTCGGGGTCACGCCGTAGACCTCCATGATTTTGGCCTCGTCGTACAGGGTGGCCTCGGGCCGGCCCATTTTGGTAGCCGCCAGCCGCACCGTTACAGCGGGGGACACCAGCTGAAGGCTGTCCCTGTCTCCGGTGGCGATGACGCAGTCATTCCCTGTTCTTTCCGCCTGGGCGGCCAGGGTTCCCAAAATATCGTCCGCCTCAAAGCCTGGACATTCCACCAGCCGGTAGCCTAAAGCCGTCAGCAGCTCTTTCAGGATGGGCAGCTGCTGGGCAAGCTCAGGGGGCATTCCGCGGCGGTTGGCCTTGTAGCCGTCATAGGCTTTATGGCGGAAGGTTGGCTCCTTCCGGTCAAAGGCCACAGCCACCGCGTTGGGGTCCACCTCATCCCGCAGTCTTTGCAGCATGGTCAAAAAACCGTAAATACCGTTGGTATATAATCCTTCTTTGGTGGTCAGCACCTTGATGCCGTAAAACGCCCGGTTCAAAATGCTGTTGCCATCCAGAATCAATAATTTCATAGCTTCCTCCAAGGGAGTGATTTCTCAGCGTCCAGAAAACGCCTAGTATATTATATCACCAAATCCCCTGGAACATAAAGGCATAAATGTGAATTTTTCAGAATTTAAAGGAACCAGCGGATTTCACTGATTTTCCGGCAAACAGGCTGAAAAAAAGCCTTGGATATGCTATACTAATAAGGCGGCCTTGTCAGGGCGCTCATGTCTATTTCATCGTATTTATAAAATTCGCATCTGGTAAAAATGAAGCATTGCCCTCTTGAAAGCGGTCCTTCCCCAGCGCAAGGGGAAAACGCCGGCAGCGGGCTTCAGGGCTGCGAATGGTTCAAGGGACGCCTTCCGCCAAATACAGGCAAGCGGCAAACGCTCCGCCTCGCTGTCTAAGCGCCAGAAGCTAAAGCCCGGAGCCCTTTCTGGGCTTTCCCCTTTCGCTCCGCCGGCGGACAGGGCTGTCTTCAGCACCGGGCGGCTTAAGCCGTTCCGGCCTTGAAAGGAGTTTTCTTATGGTACAAATCGGAAGCGTGACAATAAAAGGCCCCGCCGTGCTGGCCCCAATGGCGGGAACAGCGGACAGGGCCTTTCGGGAAATCTGCGCGTCCTTCGGCGCCGCTTACGTGATCAGCGAGATGGTCAGCGCCAAGGCGCTGACCTATGGTGACAAAAAGTCCAGAGAACTGATGGAGCTTTCCTCTCAGGAACGGCCGGCGGCTATCCAGCTGTTCGGCGACGACCCCCAGACCATGGCGGAGGCCGCCGTCCTTGCTTTGGAGTACCAGCCTGAAATCATCGATCTGAATATGGGCTGTCCCGCACCGAAGATCACATCCAACGGCTGCGGCAGCGCCCTGATGAAAAAACCGGCGCTGTGCGGCCGGATTGTGGAAGCGGTAAAAAAAGCCGTACCCGTACCGGTAACGGTGAAGATTCGGAAGGGCTGGGACACCCGCACAGTCAACGCCGTGGAAGTGGCGAAGATCTGTGAAAACGCGGGAGCCGACGCTATTGCCGTTCACGGCAGGACCCGCGAGCAGATGTACGCTCCCTCCGCGGACTGGGAAAGCATCCGGCAGGTAAAGGAGGCGGTGTCAATTCCCGTGATCGGAAACGGAGACGTTTTCACCGCCGAGGACGCTGCCGCCATGCTGGAGCAGACCGGCTGCGATCTGGTGATGATTGGCCGGGGCGCCTTAGGAAACCCTTGGATTTTCCAGCAGGTCAACGCCTGGCTCGGTTCCCAGGTTCAGCTGCCCGCTCCGGGGCCGGCGGAAAAAATGTACGGTATGCTGAGGCACATCAGGCTTTTATGCGATTATAAAGGAGAAGAGCACGGCATGCGGGAGGCCCGGAAGCACGCCGGCTGGTATTTGAAGGGGCTGAAGGGCGCGGCAGGCTTTCGGCGGGAGGCTGGTTCTCTAAAAGCCTATTCCGATCTGGAAAGCCTTTGCCGAAAGGTATTAGAGGAAAATCAGCAGGACAAAAAAGAGGTTTTTTGTTAATGGAACAAGAGAAGCCGAATCATCGGATAAAAATAGTAGCGCTGCGGAACCGGCCTGGGCTGTGCGGCCCCGCGGCAGCATGGTTCAGCGGCAAATGGGGAATTCCGGAGGCTGAGTACCGCCGGAGCATGGAGGGCATGCTCCAAAAAAGCGCAGCGGTTCCCCAGTGGTATGTAACCCTCGGCGGGCAAGGGGAAATCCTCGCCGGCGCCGGGGTCATTGAAAACGATTTTCACAACCGGAAGGATCTTTCCCCTAATTTATGCGCTTTGTTTGTAGAGGCTCCCTGCCGCTGCCAGGGGGTCGCAGGAATGCTTCTCGACTTCATAAGAAAGGATCTGGGAAAGCTGGGAATCCCTGTTTTATATCTGGTCACAGGCCATACTGGCTTCTATGAAAAATACGGCTGGCGCTTTGTCACCATGGCTATGGGCGACGATCAGCAGCCGCTCCGGCTGTATCAGTCACCCGCTTTTTCACCGTCCCCGCCCTCCGCTTTGCGCTGACCTCAGCACGGATCTCAGATTTTTCGGCCTTCCATGATCTAGGTTTTTTCCTGGAGCATTCTCACCAATTCCTCCACCAGCCTTCTCTGCTGGCGGGTTAAGCCCTCCACAGAAATCATTTCCTCGTCGTCAAGTCCCAGAAGATAATCGGTGGAAACCCGGTAAAGCCCCGCCAGCTTAATTAAGACATCCTGCGATGGCGTTTTTACGTTGTTCTCATAGCCGCTGATACTGGTTTTTGAAAGATTCAGACGGTTGGCTACTTGAGTTTGGGTTAAATGGTGCTGCTGCCTGAGATTTTTTAACCGATATCCGAAATCAAATACCATACAGGAATTCCCCTTTAATGCAAATTTTTCCTATTTTACAACATAAGTGTAAACGAAACTGATACACTTAAAGGGTACTTATTAGAGAAATATGACGACTAAAAGTTTACATTCCCTTGCCGTTATGCTATTATTATGATATATGATAAAATGACGCTACAGATTCGGCAGGGGGGGAACTGATATGTCCGGAAGGCTATTGGAAAAATTGGCGAAAGAGGAGCATTGCTTCATCTCCGACTTAAACCGCGCCTGCGACTATGAGGAAATCATCCGTTATTTAAAGGGACTGGATCTCTCCCAGTATAGTTTAGAGGAATGCTCCTACGCTTTCTCCTATATTTTCCAGGAAACGCTGCTGTTTAATTCCTACGAACAGGTTGACGATTTTTTAAGCTCAAAACAGTAAAAGATAAAAAAGCCTCCGGGGGAAGCGGCGCTTCCCCCGGAGGCTTTTTATCTTTTAAGAGATGATTCCTTCAGAATAAAAATATTTCAATGTAAAATCCGCGGGCCTTAATACCGGATTTTTCCTGTCCGGCAAGCATTGAAATCGAAAGTATCAAACATTAACAATAAAATCTTTAAAACCATTTTAGCATTTTGTTCTGAAAGCCTTACCGCGGCGTCACGTCGTTAGGATCTCCAAAATAAATATCGTACCACACCAAAAAGATATAAATCGTCCACACCTTACGGGAATTATCATCCTTATTATGGTAATGGTCGTCTAAAAACTGGGTGATCACGTCGGTGTTGAAGAATTTTTTGGCGGTTTCCGAATGGAATTTTTCCTTGACAATATTATAATACTTTTCATCCCTCAGCCACACTCTGGTGGGAACCGGGAAGCCAAGCTTTTCCTTCTGGGCGGTTTCCTGAGGCAGATGCCGGTTGGCAGCCTGCCGCATAGCGTATTTGGTATTCTTTTTATTCACCCGCAGCCTCGTGGGCAGCTTGGACGCCACCTTGAATACCTCCTTATCCAGGAAAGGCACCCGCAGCTCCAGGGAATTGGCCATACTCATGCGGTCTGCCTTCAGAAGGATATCTCCTACCATCCACAGGTTGATATCCAGGTACTGCATTTTGGTTTCCTGATCGTAGCCCCGCACCCGGTCGTAAAACTTTTTGCACAGGCTCTGGGGCCTGGTCACGATAGAGGGGTCCTTTAAAATGCGGCGCTTGTCCTCGTCGTCATACATAAAGGCGTTGCCGATAAATTTTTCCTCCGTCTCTCTCGAGCCGCGGATGATAAAGCTCTGGCCCTTGAAATGGGGCAGCTTTTTCACTTCCTTCGCCAGCCACAGGCGGAATTTGGAGGGCAGAATTTTTTGATAGGCTTTAAACACGTGGGGCTCGTTATAAATCGTATAGCCGCCGAACAGCTCGTCGGCGCCCTCGCCGGAAAGCACGACCTTGACGTATTCGCTGGCCAGCTTGGAAACAAAATACAGAGCGATGCAGGATGGGTCTGCCAAAGGCTGATCCATATGGTATTGAACGTGCTCCACATTGCCCCAGAATTCCTCGGAGGAAATCAGATGAGTGTGGTGCTCCACGCCGATCTTTTTGCTCAGCCGTTCCGCCCAGCTGATTTCGTTGTATTTCTCTCCGAAATCGAAGCCCACCGTAAAGGTTTTCTGATCTGCGAAGTAGGTGGAAACATAGCTGGAGTCCACGCCGCTGGAGAGGAAGCAGCCCACCTCTACATCGCTGATCTTATGGGCGTTGACGCTTTCCTCAAATACCTTTTCAATTTCATCCACCGCCTGTTCTTCCGTCAGGCTTTCATCTGGGTTGAACCGTGCTTCCCAATACCGGGTGGTCTCTACCTTGCCGTCACGGTACCACAGGTAGTGGCCGGGCAATAGGCAGTAAACCCCCTCAAAGAAGGTCTCAGGCGGAACAGCATACTGGAAAGAAAGATAGTTATCCAGGGTGCGGTAGTTGAATTTCTTTTCAAAGCCCGGGAATTTTAAAATGCTTTTGATCTCGGAGGCATACAGGAAATGCCCTCCTACCTGAGTATAGTGCATAGGCTTAATGCCGAAAAAGTCTCTGGCGATAAACAGGGACTCGTCGGTCCGGTTCCAGATGGCAAAGCCGAACATTCCCCGCAGACGGTTCAGCAGGTCCTCCCGCCATTCCTCGAAGCCGTGAACCAGCACCTCGGAGTCCGTATCCGTGGCGAAGACATGCCCCTTTTCCTGAAGCTCCTTACGAAGCTGCTTATAATTATAGATTTCCCCGTTGAACATAAGCACCAGGGTCTTGTCCTCATTATAAATCGGCTGGCTTCCGTTATCCAGGTCGATAATGCTCAGCCTGCGAAAGCCCATGGAAATCTTGTCGTCGGTATAAAACCCCTTGCTGTCCGGTCCCCTGTGGGTAATGACCTCCGTCATGTTTTCCAAAACAGCGTCACGGTCGACGATCTCACCGGTGAATCCGCATAGTCCGCACATACTGATCGCTCCTATCTTGTCTTTTTCTATCTTTCTATCCTAAAAATATTGTCTTCTATTTCAGCTGAAATATTTTCTTAATCCTGATGTTTTACAGCTTTGCCGACATCACACTTCAGAAACCTTCTTACCGCATTTTGTCAGCTGCTCCGCAAAACAGATTGCGGTTTTAAAGCAAAAGCCATTGCTGCCCGTCCGGCATAAGGCGAATAGAACCCGGCATCTTTTTGATTACCTCGCCGGTATCAAAATCCCTTATTATAATTTCCACACGATAATCCGGATCTTCATACCATGCTGAGAAATATAGTTTTTCTTCTTTTCGAAAATAAAAGCCCTCTGTAGATCCAATCGGAAAACTTTTGTTCTCAGGCCAAAGAATCTGAAATTTATCGTCTGACTGCCGCACAAGCATAAGCGGGGATAATCTCAACGCTAAGTTCCGGCAGTTCTCCGCAACGGCAAGAGGCAGCGTGACCAACGAGGAAATTTTCTTTGTCTCTGGTTTATACGCGATGATATTGATTTTCGCAAGCGGAAAATCAACCAATAGCATAATAAACCGGCCATTATCGTAAATTGGTTTTTCAAAATATTGGCCAGGCTCCGCAAGAACAGGCTCAATTACCTCTCCCTCCGGATAGTGGACAAACACCAACCTATTGGGTTCTACAGAATATCCTTTCTTGAACAGATTCTCCGCCTCGTATAAATCTCCGCTACTGTAATCAGTGCCCCAAAACCATTGACCGCTCCCCTCCAACGGCTCTATCCAATGAATTCCATACGTATCGATTTCTTTCATAAAATTGCCCTCACGAAATCACTAATAGAGATGCGCTCAGCGCTTAAATCTATGATTGCGCTGTCGGTCAAAGCAGGCGCTGCCGCAGAAAAATAAAAATCGGGAGGCTTTGCAACCCACAAGGCTATTTTTTATTGTATCAGACCCGCCACCTTCTTTCAAGCTAAAAAACTGCCTGCGGCGTACAGGACGTGGATTTTCTTTTTGTTGTTTTTTCTGTTCCCTTGACTTTTTTGCCCATCGGTACTATCATTTCAAGGTAAGATTAGTCAACATAATCTGGAAAAAAGGCTCCGCCCGCAGCTTGCCACCAGGAAGGAGGAACCTGTATGAATGATTTTGCAAATACCCTTCTACAGCTGTTTTTATATATTCTTCGGATTATCACCCCATTTTTTGCCCTTCTGATTATTTACCAATGCTTTTCCTCCCTGCGGAACCACCGCCGCCAGGAACAGCCCTTAATCACCCTGGGAAATTTGGCCACCCGGGATCTGATCCCGGTGATCTATTGGGAAAACTCCATCGGCCGGGGAAAGACCTGCGACATCCGTTTGGGAGACAACACTGTTTCCCGGGATCACGCGGTGCTTTACCGGCGGGAGGACGCCTGGCTCATTGCCGACACCAATTCCAAATCCGGCGTTATGGTCAACGGCACGAAAATCGACAAGCCCACGCCGGTTTACATCGGAGACACCGTCGCCGTAGGCTCCACTGTTTTAGTCATGCAGAAGGCGGACCGGGCCAGAAAAGCCCGGGCCTCCTGGTTCTTTGACGGCAGAGAGCAGAAAACCAGCGCTTCTCCGGTTACTTTGCTGTTTTTGACCTCCCTGCTTCATTTTATTTTGGCGTTACAGCTCTGTTTTGCCGGGGAAAGCTTTTCTCCCGATCCCTTTCTTCCCTATGCCCTGATGACCGGCGCGGCGTGGGTGTTTTTCCTGGTTTCCCGGCTGGCGTTTCACCGCGCCAGCTTTGAGCTGGAAACTCTGGCATTCCTGCTGAGCGGCGTAGGGATTATCCTGATCGGCGGCTATGACCTTGGAAGCACCTATATGCAGATCGCTACCATGGCTATGGGAATGGTCCTGTTCAGCTTTATGATCTGGTTTCTCCAGGAGCCAGACCGGGTCACCAAATGGCGCTTATGGATCGCTGCCGCCGCTGTCGCCGTACTGGGAATCAACCTGATCATCGGCACCGCGGTCAACGGCTCAAAAAACTGGATCATCATCGGGCCCATCTCCATTCAGCCCTCTGAATTCGTTAAAATCGCCTTGATCCTGGTGGGCACCTCCACTCTGGCCCGTCTGCAGACTACCAAGAACCTGACGGAGTTTATCGGCTTTTCCGCCGTCTGCGTCGGCGCTTTATTCCTAATGAGCGATTTCGGCACCGCCTGCATTTTTTTCCTGACGTTTTTAATCATCGCCTTTATCCGTTCCGGCGACGTGCGGACCATTATTTTCATCGTGGCTGCCGCCTGTCTCGGCGCGTTTCTTATTTTGCAGTTTAAGCCTTATATTGCCGACCGCTTCGCGGTTTGGGGCCACGCCTGGGAATATTTGAACGACACCGGCTACCAGCAGGCCCGGGTGATGAGCTACGCCGCCTCCGGCGGCCTGTTCGGCGTAGGCGTGGGACAAGGCAGCTTACAATATGTATTCGCCTCAACCAGCGACCTGATTTTCGGTATGCTGTGCGAGGAAACCGGCCTTTTATTCGCCATTATCATCGCGGCTGTCATCGCCGGCCTGGCGTTTTACGCCCGGGCCATCAGCGCTACCAGCCGTTCTACCCTGTATTCCATCGCCGCCTGCTCGGTAGGAGGCATGTTTGTCTTTCAATCCTGTCTCAATATTTTCGGCGCCACCGACCTGCTGCCTCTCACCGGCGTAACCCTGCCCTTTGTCAGCATGGGCGGTTCCAGCATGATGGCGTGCTGGGGACTTTTGTCCTTTATCAAGGCGGCCGACGAACGCACCTACCAGGGCGTTTGACATGAGGCGGGAAAAACTCTGACCTCTGAAAGGGGGAGCTCTCTTGAGAACCACCAGAGCCAGATCCATTGTAGTCTATATCCTGGCCGCCGTGTTCGCGGCAGGGCTTGGCTTTTTCGTACTGAAAACCTTCCTTCATGGCAGCGACTGGGCAGTCAGTCCGATCAACCAGCATATCAACACCGACAGCGGCGAGCTGGCCTCCGCCGGAAAGGTACTGGACCGGGATGGAGAAATTCTTGCCCAAAGCCTAGACGGCCAGCGGGTTTACAGCGCCGATTCCCTCATCCGCCAGGCCATGCTCCAAACTGTCGGAGACAACACCTGGGCCATTTCCACGGCGGTACAGAATACCCGCCGTTCTGATCTGATCGGCTATAATTTTATTACCGGCATCAGCGCCAACACCGCTTTCGGCACCGGGAACAACCTGACCCTGACGCTGGACAGCGGCCTGTGCGCCGAGGCTCTTTCCCTGATGGGGGACCGGGACGGCGCTGTGGTGATTTCCAACTATGTCACCGGGGAAATCCTCTGCATGGTCAGCACGCCCACCTACGACCCGGAAAACCGCCCCGACATTGAAAACGACGAAACCGGCCAATACGACGGCGTATTTCTCAACAAGGTGCTTTCCGCCTCTATGACGCCAGGCTCCACTTTTAAAATTATCACCTGTGCCGCGGCCATTGACAATATTCCCGACATCAATGAACGGGTCTTCACCTGCAGCGGGGAAATTGAGGTGGACGGCGAAAAGATCACTTGTATGGCGAGCCACGGTCAAATTGGATTTGAAGAAGGCATGTCCCAATCCTGTAATATCGTGTTTGCCGAGCTGGCTATGGAGCTGGGCAAGGACAAAATGACCGAGGAAGCGGAAAAAATGGGATTCGGCTCCTCCTTCACCATAGACGGCGTTCCCACCCTGGCCAGCAGCTACGACGTTTCCAAGGCGGAAACCAGGGATCTGGGCTGGTCCGGCATCGGCCAGTACACCGACCTGGTCAATCCCATGCACCTGAATATCCTTATGGGAGCCATCGCCAACGGCGGCGTCTACGTTACTCCGTACTATATTGATTCGATTAAAACACCCTTTGGCCTGCCCACCTATGTGGGCTACGGCACGCCGGGAGAACGGCTGCTGAAGGCCGAGACCGCCGACGCGTTAAAGGATATTATGCGCTATACGGTGGAAACTAACTATGGAGACAGCATGTTCCCGGGATTAACGGTATGCGCTAAGACCGGCACCGGCGAAATCGGAGAGGATAAAAATCCCAACGGCTGGATGACCGGCTTCACTCTGGATTCCGATTGTCCGCTGGCTTTCACCATTGTGGTGGAAAATTCCGGCTTCGGCATGGCTCAGGCCGGACCTATCGCACAGCAGCTCTTGCAGAGCGCCGCCGTTATCGTCCGGGGGCAATAGCCGAAAACCGGGAGCAGGCGCCTCCGCAGGCCGTTTGCAGGAAAGCGGGCCGGCTGCCACTGGAAAGGCCAACCCTTGCATCGGTTTAAGGCTTTTCTCAGGGGAAAGCTGTTGTCAAAGCGGAAAATTTATGTTAAACTGTTTTGCGAAAAGGAGCGGTCCTGAGAAAACGGCATCAGCGCCCGCCTCCCGAGGCCCCAGCGGGCACTGCCGATGCGGCGTCCCGTCAAAAACACACGGAGCCCGGCCCTTCCAGCATGGAAAGCTGTCGGATCACCGCCGGCAGTCAGGCTGTCATTGGGCCTTCGGCTCTGACAAGCGAGGATGAATAAAACGACATGTGGCAGAGGATCAAAACATTTTTCGCCCGAGTACAGACCATGAGCGTAAAGGCCATGTGGATGATGATCCAGAAAATCCACGCGGAGTCTCACGTGTCCCGTCTGTTTATTTTATGCGATATGGTCTGGTGCGCCGTGCATTACGGCGTGGGCTATTTGGAATACCGGGTCTTTGGCTGGGTTTATATCCGAGGAAAAAAACGGAAAACCTTTATGACCATGCAGGATAATCTGCGGGTATGCCGGTTGGCCAATGACAAGGCCTACCTTCCCTTATTCGAGGACAAGCTTCAATTCAACGAAAAATTCCGTGAATTTGTCCACCGTGATTTCCTGGACCTGCGGAAAGCCTCTTTTGAGGAATTTCAAGCTTTCTGCCAAAGCCATCCGGTGATCTTTGTCAAGGAAACCGACGGCTTCGGCGGCGTAGGCGCCAGAAAGCTTAGTGCTTCCGATTATCAGGCTGAGCCCTCCTGCCGGGCGCTTTACCAGGAGCTGAAGGATAACCGCCTGTTCGTAGTGGAGGAATGTGTGGTTCAATGCGAAAAAATGAACCTGCTTTGCCCTGCCTCTATCAATACCCTTCGGATGGTGACGGTTCTTGCCGGCGGAAAGCCATATCTAATGTATACCCTGGTGCGTATGGGCAACGGCACCAAGGCGGTAGACAATATCTCCAGCGGCGGCATGTACGCCCCGGTGGATGAAAACGGCGTGATCTTTAAGCCCGCTTTCTGCGATAAGACCGGCGAGCTTTACGAAATTCATCCCTTTACCAAAACCAAGCTGGTGGGTTTCCAAATTCCGTTTTACGCCCAGGCGGTAGAAATGGTGTTTGAAGCCGCCCAAAGGGTCCCCCAGGTGGGCTATGTAGGCTGGGATGTGGCTATGGCGGAGGACGGCCCCCTGCTTATTGAGGGCAACACTATGCCTGGCTACGATATGCCCCAGAACTATTATCATCTGCGGGATGAAAAGGCGGGGATTCTCTCCCGGTTCCAGGAGGTGCTGGGAGAGCGGCTGGAGGCAAACTAAGCGCCGGAGCCTTCGGTGCGGCGGGCGGGGCCCGCTTTCGTCACGGCCCGGGCTTTTGCTTCTCCGGCTTTTTGCGCCGTAAACCCTCTGTCAGGAGCCTGACGGCGGCTGTTTTTTATTTTCCTATCGGCAAAGCGCCGCAGCCTCTTGTTTTGATTCTCTCACAGGCTCTAAATCCCGTGGTCCCCTTAGGCGTAAATCCCACCCGGATTTGCGCCTTACCCAGTTAAGGAGATTTTTATGAAACATAACCGTATGATAGCCGGGATCCTGGCTCTGATTCTCGCATTCGGCTCTGGAGGCTGTTCCTCCGGGCCCGACGATTTTAACGCCTCCCAAAAGGGCGCAACCGAAGCCACCCGGCAAAAAAATGAGGAAGTGTACCGCCAGCTGGATTTCAACAACAAGGATGAAATCAACGCGGCGGCAAAGGGCTTGCTGGATTCTCCCGAGTCCCTGGAAATCAAAGACGAAGACGGCAGCGTGATTTGGAGTCAAAAGGCCTTTTCCTTTGTTACGGAAGATACTCCCTCTCCGGATACCGTCCACCCCGGGCTCTGGAGCAACGCCCAGATGAACCGGTATTACGGACTGTTTCAGGTACACGACCGCATTTTTCAAGTACGCGGCTATGACGTCACCAATCTGACACTGATCGCCGGGGATACCGGCTGGATCATCATAGATCCCATGTCCAACGCCGAGGCTATGCGCGCCGCCTTAGAACTGATCGAAAAGGACATTGAGGAGCGGCCTATTGCGGCGGTCATCTACACCGCGGCCTCCGTCAATCATTACGGCGGCGTGGGCGCTCTGCTGGAGGATGCCGCAGCAGCCATCCCCATTATCGCTCCGCGGGGCTTTTTGGATGCCGCAGGCACGGAAAACCTGTTCACTGAAAACAGCTCCCGCAGGCAGTCGGAGTATTTATATGGCAGCCTGCTTCCGGCCGGCGCTCAGGGCAGCCTGTTCATCGGCAAAGATGAAACCACTGCAAATGGTACAGCCACCTACCTGACTCCCAACGATTTTATTCAGGAAACCGGAGAAACCCGAGAGATTGACGGCGTAGAGATTCAGTTTCAGCTGTCGGAGGATACCACCGGTAATGTGGCGATGAACTTATATTTCCCCGACACCAAGTGCCTATGGCTTTCCGAAAATTGCAGCGGAACCCTCCATGACCTCTATGATGTCACAGGAGAAAAATCCTCCCGGCCTGACCAGTGGGCGGATTTTCTGACGGAAACCTACGCTCTTTACGGCAGCCAGGCTGAAATCGTAATCGAAGCCCACAATTGGCCCCATTGGGGAAAGGATGTGATCCGCTCCTACCTTTCCAACCTGGCGTCGGCTTATCAGTATGTATTCGATCAGACCCTTCATTTGATGAACCAAGGCTATACGGAGTCGGAAATCGTTCAGTCGCTGGCTTTACCGCAAAGCCTTGCCCAAAGCTGGTATCTGCGTCAGTACTGCTCCTCCTTAGGCGGCAGCATCCGCACAGTATACCAGTCTTATCAAACCGCCTCCACCCTGAACCCGGTGGATTTAAACCCGCTGACGGAAACAGAGACAGCCCGCCGGCTGGTAGAATATCTGGGAGATGTAACCACCGTTTTAAAGCGTGCGGAGGAGGATTTTGCCAAGGGAGACTACCAATGGGTGGCCCAGATCACCAATATTTTGATACAAGCCGACCCTAATAACCAGCAGGCCCGCTACCTGTGCGCAGACGCCTTAGAGCAGCTGGGCTATCAATGCGAGTCCGTCCTGTGGCGCAACGCCTATTTAACCGGAGCCAAAGAGCTTCGGGAAGGAGCGGATCCCCAAGAGGTGGAGCTGGATCCGCTTGGGCAGAAAGCCCAGCACTTTTTGTCAGGGGAAGCGATTCTGGATTATATGGGAACCCTGGTGGACAAGGATCTTGCAAACGGAAAGGAGTTCACATTTCTCCTGACTCTGACCGATGATGAGGAAACCTATACGGTACAGCTTAAAAACAGCGTGCTTCTTGTTTATCCTGGGGCCGTGGATAAAGCCTGTAAAAATAAAATCACCACCACTTCCTCCGGCCTATTTGCAATTCTCAATCAGGATACCGACCGGCAGGCCTTATTGCTGGAGGTAGAGGGGGACGAAAACATTCCCTCTGTTTTGGCCGGCTGTCTCAAGCGGCCTTCTGACGAATTTAACGTGGTGATTCCTTAACCGGCAGCCCGGCATGATTCCTCTATGGGACATGGTTCCATGCGTTGGCTGAGCCCGCGCCGGCTTTCTCCGGTTCTCTGCCCATACGTTTTCTGCTTTTCCAGGATCCGAGCGGGAAGGCTTTCATGTTTTTTATGTTCATTCATGGCCAATAAAACAGGGACGGCTGTAAGCCGTCCCTGTTTTATTGATTCAGAAAATCATCGGCCCAGCTGTCAAGCACGGCTTCCGCTTAAGGAAAGCCCTTGGTTCTTCCAGGAGAAGCCCTCATAGGAACCAGACCCTATGAAGAGGCACCGTTCCATGGCGGAGGCCGCTGCCGGCGGCCCATTGAGTCCGTTGCGAGCGCTGCGGCATACGCCGCAATGATAAAATCCCACATCCCTTTAAAGGCCAAGCCTGCAGCAGGACTTTCCAGGACTGATGTGAACTGCCGGTTTATCTGCGTTTTGGGTTACCATTTTCCTCTTGACAAGCACTGCCTGATTCTATATAATTAGCAATACAAAGCATAGTTATGCTAAGTATTTTGAAAACAAAGATGGAGAACAGCAGATATGGAATTAAAGCTGGAACAGCAATTCAAAAAAGGCGCCTTAGAGATGGTGCTTCTCTCGTTGATTGCCCGTCAGCGCTCCTACGGCTATGAGTTGATTTCGCGTCTTCAGCGGGAGGGCGGCGGGCTTTTCCAGGAGACTAAGGAAGGTACTCTTTATCCCATCTTATACCGGCTGGAGGATGAAGGCCTTATCGAAAGCGAGCTGGCGTCAGACAGCGGCAGGCGGGTCAAAAAGTATTATCAGATTACTGATCTGGGGCTTTCCGCCCTGACGGAAAGAAAAAGCTTTTGGCAAAGCTATAAAAAGGTGATCGACCGCCTTTTGGAGGATGCGCTATGAATAAGAATCAATATGTAAATTCCATTTTGAAAAGGCTTCTGGCTACCGACCGTACGAAAAAAAGGATCCGGGCGGACTTAATGACGGAAATAGAAGCCTTGGAGGATCAGGGCTTTTCACTCGAGGAAATCGTGCGGCAAAAAGGCGAGCCAGAGCTGGTAGCCAAAGAATTTAACGACAGCAGTTCCGATCCCGAGGCACAACGGCAGTATTATTTACAGCGAGGACTGAAAATCGCCGTTATTGTTCTGCTTGTATCAGCCGTTCTCCTGGTGCTCGCTGGTACGGCCTTGCATTATCTGCCGTTTTGGTACACGCCGCCTCTTACCGAGGGAGAAACCGTCGCCATCATTGGCGGAGCCGATGGCCCCACCTCCATTTTCGTCACCAGTCTTCCCAAAATCACGGGTTTTGCCGCCCAGCTGCTGACTCTCGGCTGCGTGCTGCTGGCCCTTTGCCTTGCCGCTCTTGCCGCATATTGGGCTTTAAGAAAAAGATATTAATCAATCAGCAAATAAAAATCATTTGTTGGAAAAGAAAAAACACCATAAAAGCCACGGGCTTAAAGCGTGGTTTTAAGAAAGCAGAGAGGGACGGCTGTGTGTCGTCCCTCTCTGCTTTCTTACCGCGCCGTCCAGCTATGCCGACGGCTTTTCCAACCTTATGCGGGCTGCTGACCGGCAGCTTGGGCCATGTTTCTTACCCCTCTGCCTTTGCCTCGGTTCCGTTGATCGGGGACTCATCCTCTCCCTTACGGTTCTGCATATGATAGCTGCACCGCAGCATCAGCTTTTCCGGGGCCAGCCTGCCGGTAAATTTCGCCGCTTTCATCAAGGCTCCCGGCACGATCAGCAGCTTTTTCTGGAACATCTTCCGCAGCGCATAAGCCGCCACCTCACAGCTGCTCAGGCCCTTTACGCTGAATTTCACGCCCGCCCGGTCATTAAACCCGGTATCCACCGGGCCGGGACACAGAACGCTGACGCTGACATCGCTTTTCTCCCGGCGAAGCTCCTCGTAAACAGCCTCGGTCAGACGAAACACATAGGCTTTGGAGGCGTAATAGCTGGACATGAGAGGGCCGGCAAAAAAAGCCGCCGATGAGGATACGTTCATCAGATATCCCTTATTCCGTTTTTTAAAATCCCGCAAAAACAGCTTCGTCAGAATATGCACAGCCTGAATATTCAGCCGAAGCATGTTAAGCTCCTGCTCCAGATCCGTATCGTAAAACCTGCCGTACATTCCATAACCCGCGTTATTAATCAGCACGTCGATATTTTGGTCCTTGACCTGATTGTATAAGTCGAAACAGGCCTGCTCTCTGGACAAATCCAGGGGGAGCACCTGAACCTCTGTGTTCAATTCCTGTTTCAATGCCTCCAGCTTATCTCTGCTGCGGGCTACCGCAATCAGGTCGTATCCCATAGCGCTCAGCATTCTCGCCATATCCCGGCCGATCCCTCCGCTCGCTCCTGTCACTAAGGCTTTCAATTTTCCTTACCTCCTTGTTTCTCCTTCGATCCTCGTCTTACCGTTTCCCAGTGGCCTCTCGGCCGCCATAATTCCCATCCTTTATTTAGGATACCATTTTACCCGCTTTTTCACAATTTATCCATTGCTTTTTCCTTGCGATATGCTAAAATAAAAGCAGCCCGCTCCCCACTCCGCGGTGAGCTCGTCTTCTCCGCAAAATAATTTTGAGGAAGGGAAAGACGCTCTTGGCGGCTCTTTCTTTTATCGTTCCAAAATAGAAAGGACTTATCCTAATGGCAAACAAGAAAAACCGGCCTGTTCCCCCGAAAAAGAAAAAAACAGAAAAGCGGGTGATATGGGTCCGGGTCATGGCTATTCTTCTCGCCCTTCTTTTGGCCGGTTCCGTGCTGGGCGTTATCTTCACCACGACAGCCGTATAAAGCTCTAATTAGGCTGATTCCGCCACAAAAAAGAAACCGTCTGAAAATCTGTCAGACGGTTTCTTTTTTATTGGGCAGGAAAGCCGACGGCTCTTCCGGCGGCAATCATTTTCACACTATTTCCCCTGACAGATATTTTCCGGCACAACTGCGGCTTTTTCGGCTCTTTCTTTTCACTTGAGGCCGTTTCCCACTCTCCCCGCCGCGCTATGATCCGATAAAAAGAGGACTGCCCTCTTCTCCTTGAAAGCTTCAATCAGGAAAAGGAACCGTCCTCACTTTTATCTCAGCATAAAATTACATTCCATGGATTTCTTCCGCAGACAGCAGGACCACTCCTGCGTCTCTCAGGGCTTCCATGGCTTTCTCGTCGTTATCCACCCGGATAATAACGAATGCCTTGCCCTTATCCCGGCTGATGAAAGCATACATATACTCCACCGTGATATGGTGATCCGCCAAAATACGCATTGCCTTGGAAAATTCGCCAGGCCTGTCGTTGATGCCGATCCCGATCACGTCCGTAAGGGAAACGGTCATTCCCGCCGCCTTCAGCGCCTTAACCGCCTGCCCCGGATCATTCACAATCAGTCGAAGGATTCCAAAATCGCTGGTATCCGCCACGGAAATCGCGCGGATATCGATTTGAGCCGCCGCCAGGACTTCCGTAATCTGGGCCAGGCGTCCCTCCCGGTTTTCTACAAAAATGGAAAGCTGTTGAATCTTCATAGTGCCGCCTCCTTTTTAGATGTGCCGTTTGTCAATCACTCGCTTGGCCTTACCCTCGGAACGGGGCAGGCTCTTGGGTTCTACCAGGCGGATCTTCGCCGCGATATTTAGGGTGGACTGGAGAGCAGCGGCAATATTATGCTCCACATCCTCCAGGTTTCTCACCTTATCAGAGAACATCTGATCCGACATTTCCACCTGAACCTCCATAGTATCCAGATTGTTTTTCCGGTCCACGATGATCTGATAGTTAGGCTCCATGTTCAGGCTCAGCAGCACGTGCTCCACCTGAGAGGGGAACACGTTGATGCCGCGGATAATCAGCATATCGTCGGTACGGCCGCGGGTCTTGCTCATTTTCACCAGGGTTCTTCCGCAGGAGCAGGGCTTGTGGCTCAGCTTGCAGATATCCCTTGTGCGGTAACGGAGAAGAGGCAGCGCCTCCTTGCCGATGCAGGTGAATACCAGCTCGCCGTACTCGCCGTCGGGAAGCTGCTCTCCGGTTTCCGGATCGATGATCTCCGGATAGAAGAAATCCTCGTTGATGTGCATACCGGTCTGCTCTTTGCATTCGAAGGAAACGCCGGGTCCGGCGATTTCAGACAGGCCGTAAATATCATAAGCCTTAATATCCAGGATTTTTTCGATTTCCCGGCGCATATTCTCGCTCCAAGCCTCGGCGCCGAAAATGCCGCCGCGAAGCTTTAGGGTTTTGGGATCAATGCCCATATCCCGCACCGTTTCGCCGATGTACATGGCATAGGATGGGGTGCAGCACAGGAAATCGGAGCCGTAATCCCGAAGGATATCCACCTGGCGCTTGGTATTTCCGGAGGAAACCGGGATGGCCGTGGCGCCCAGCATCTCAGCGCCATAGTGCAGCCCTAGGCCGCCGGTAAACAGGCCGTAACCATAGGAAACGTGGATATAGTCAGACTTGGTGGCGCCGGCGGCGACCAGCGCTCTGGCGGCGCCCTTGGCCCACACGTCGATGTCGTTTTTCGTGTACCCTACCACCGTCTGCTTGCCGGTAGTGCCGGAGGAGGCGTGGATTCTCACCAGCTGCTCCTTCGGTACGGCGATCATACCGAAAGGATAATTATCCCTCAGGTCGGTTTTGTAGGTAAAGGGCAGCTTATGGATATCGTCGATGGATTTAATATCCCCGGGCAGCAGGCCCATTTCGTCAAACCTCTTTTTGTAAAGAGGCACGTTGTTATAGCAGTTCTCCACCATTTTAACCAGCCGGCGGGACTGAATCCAGTGCAATACCTCTCGGGGAGCGGTCTCTAGGTCCGGCTCAAAATAGTTATCCTGCATTGGTTACCACTTCCTGTTCTTTTTCTTTTGATTTTCCTAAAATCAGAATCCGGAAAAGCCATGCTTCCACCGGAATTCTTATTCCGCATAGCCGCGGGCCGTCTCCCAAAAGCCGGGAGCTCTTTTTGGGTAAAATGAAGCGTATTATTTCCCCCGGCCCGGTCCGGCAGACTCAGCCGGCGCAGCGCCGTTTCCCAGCGCGCCGCGCTGGTCTGTGCAGCACGCGCCCGCAAGGGCGCAGGCGAATTCCTCCGGAAGCTTTTCCGGAGAGCCGGGACATAAAAGATTCTCTGAATAAAATATGCTCTTTTTCAAGCCTCTTACAGCGGCTTATCTCTCGTAGCCCAGCTCAAAGGCTTTTTTATTCATCTCAATAAACTTCTGAGGAACTGTTGCCTCGATGGTTTTCAGCCATTCCTCCTTGCTCAGCTCCATGTGTTTGGCCATCACGCCGATCAGCACTACGTTAACCGCCTTGGAGGATCCCGCCTGTTCCGCTAAGGACAAGGCGTCCACCGCGACAATTTTCGCTTCCTTTTCCTGGAGCTTCTCAATCAGACCCTCCGGATAGACGGCGTTGCCCGCCACCACCGGCATAGGATCGATCCGCTGGGTATTGACGATAATGGTGCCTCCTTTTTTCAGGTAAGGCAGATATCTAGCGGCTTCCAGCTGCTCAAAGGCCAGGATATAGTCGGCGCCGCCCTTTTCAATCACCGGGGAGTAAACCTTTTCCCCGTACCGGACATAGGTTTCCACCGAGCCGCCCCGCTGGCTCATGCCGTGAACCTCGGAGACCTTCACGTCGTGGCCCGCAGCCACCATAGCGTTGCCCAGCAGCCGGCTGGCAAGCAATGTTCCCTGGCCGCCAACGCCCACGATCAAAACGCTTTTTACCTCGCTCATGCTTTCGCCTCCTTGCTCACAATAGCCTGCTTCGGGCACAGGCCCTCGCACACGCCGCATCCCACGCACTGGGTTCTGTCGATGACCGCCTTGCCATCCCGCTGGGAAATGGCCGGGCAGCCGATGGCCATACAGGCCTTGCAGCCAATGCATTTATCGGTATCCACCGCCAGCGGCGGGTTGTGCTTCACGGTTTTCAGCAAGGCACAGGGCCTTCTGGAAATAATCACAGAGGGGCCGTCCGCCGCCAGCTCCTCGTTGACGGCTTTCTGGGTTTCCTTCAGGTCATAGGGATCGCACACCCGCACCCGGTCGATGCCCACGGCCTTGCACAAGGCCTCCAGGGAAACCGCCGACGCCGGGTCGCCGTAAATATTTTTACCGGTGGTGGGGTTCTCCTGATGGCCGGTCATGCCGGTGATGGAGTTATCCAGAACCACAACCACGGAATTGGAGTTATTATAGGCGATATCAATCAGGCCGGTAATCCCAGAGTGGATGAACGTGGAGTCTCCGATGACCGCCACGGATTTTTTCTCGCTTTTTTCTCCCAGCACCTTATTGTAGCCGTGGAGCGAGGACACCGACGCGCCCATGCAGACGCAGGTATCCATCATGCCCAAGGGGGCGCTGGCGCCTAAGGTATAGCAGCCGATATCGCCGGACACATAAACCTTGGCCCGCTTCAGGGCGTAGAACAGGCCCCTGTGGGGGCAGCCGCAGCACATCACCGGAGGCCGCACCGGAATTTCAGCCTCCAGGGCTTGGGCGGGCAGTTCCTCGCCGGTGAGCAGCCTGCGCACCAGGCTCTGGTTAAACTCGCCGCACAGGGGGAACAGCTCCTTGCCAACGACGTCCACGCCGATCTTTTTGCAGTGGGACTCGATCACGTCGTCCAGTTCCTCGATAACATAGACCTTTTCCACCTTTTCCGCGAACGTTTTGATCAGCTCCACCGGCAAGGGATTCACCATGCCCAGCTTCAGGTAAGAGGCGCCGCCGCCCATGGCCTCTTTGGCGTATTGATAAGAGTTGCCGGAGGTGATGATGCCGATAGATGGGTCATTAATCTCCATGCGGTTGATTTCCGCGGTCTCCGCCCACTGGGTCAGCCTCTGGGTTCTTTCCTCCACCTTTACGTGCTTGGGCCGGGCGAACGCCGGCAGCATGACGTTTTTCGCCGGGTTCTTCTCATAGGGCTTCAAATCTCTTTCGTTCCTGTCCTGCAGCTCCACCAGGCTTCTGGAATGGGCGATCCTGGTGGTCAGCCGCAGCACCACCGGGGTGTCAAACTCCTCGGAAAGGGCATAGGCCAGCTTGGTAAAGTCCTTGCATTCCTGGGAATCCGCAGGCTCCAGCATGGGAACCTTGGCGCCAATGGCATGGCGGCGGCTGTCCTGCTCATTCTGAGAGGAATGCATACCCGGGTCGTCGGCCACTCCAAGAACCATACCGCCGTTGACGCCGATATAACTCATGGTGTAAAAGGGGTCCGCGGCCACGTTCAGGCCCACGTGCTTCATGGCGCAGAAGGATCTGGCGCCGGCAAAGCTCGCGCCAATGGCGGCCTCCGCCGCTACCTTCTCGTTGGGCGCCCATTCACAGGAAAGCTCCTGATATTTGGCGGCGTTTTCCGTGATTTCCGTACTGGGGGTTCCAGGATAGCTGGAAACAAAACGGACGCCTGCTTCATACAGGCCTCTGGCAACGGCCTCGTTGCCCAGCATTAGTTGTTTCATCTATGTAGCTCCTCCAATTTCCTTTTCTTGTCAAAGCCGGGATGATTCCTCCGGCTGGTTTCTCAAATCCAGAATGCGCTTGGCCTTGCCCTGGAACCGCTCCAGGCTCTTAGGCTCCACCAGGGTCACCCTGGTTTCCAGGCCCAGCACGCTTTTCAGCCGGTCGTGAACGCTCTTCTGCAAAGCCTCCAGCGCCCGGTAATTCTCCAGCAGATCGCCGTTGAGCAGCTCCACCTTAACCTCCAGGTTATCCATGAAGTTCCTCCGGCGGACCACCAGCTGGTAATGGGGCCCCACGTTCTCCATGCCCACCAGCACGCTTTCAATCTGGGTGGGGAACACATTGACGCCCTTAATAATCAGCATATCGTCGGTGCGGCCCATGCACTTTTCCATGCGGACATGGGTCCGGCCACAGGCGCAGGGCTCGTAATTCAGCCTGGTGATATCCTTAGTCCGGTACCTGAGCACCGGCATTCCCTCACGGGTCAGGGTAGTGACCACCAGTTCCCCGGCCTCGCCCGGAGCCTTGTGCTCCAGGGTATCCGGATCGATGATTTCCGGCAGGAAATGATCCTCCGCGAAGTGGAGTCCGCACCGCAGCCCGCATTCGCCGGACACGCCCGGCCCTCCCAGCTCCGTCATGCCATAATTGTCGGATACAAAAATCCCCATAGAATTTTCAATCTGGGTCCGCATCTCCGGCGTACAGGTTTCCGAACCCAGCAGGCCGATCCGCAGCTTATACTGCTCCATAGGATAGCCCGCTTCCTTCATGGCCTCCCCCAGATACAAGGCATAGGAGGGAGTGGCCACCAAACCGGTAACGCCAAAATCCCGGAACATCATCAGCTGCTTGGCCGTATTGCCCGAGGAGGCCGGAATCACCGTAGCCCCCAGCTTTTCCAGTCCGTAGTGCAGGCCCAAGGCGCCGGTGAACAGGCCGTAGCCAAAGGCGATCTGGATGATGTCCCCTTCGGTGGCGCCTCCGCCCACCGCCACACGGGCTACCTGGTCAGACCAGTTTTCAATATCCTGGCGGGTATACACCCCAACGGTAGGCTTTCCAGTGGTGCCGGAGGACGCGTGGATCCGCACGATCTTCTTCATGGGCTGGGCCAGCATTTGGAAGGGGTAATTATCCCGGATGTCATCCTTCGTGGTACAAGGGATATATTGGACGTCGCTTAAGGTTTTTATTTTATCGCCGGTCACGCCGGCCTGGCGCAGCCGCTCATGGTAAAACGGCACATTATTGTAGCAGTAATCCACAATATGCTTCAACCGCTCCAATTGCAAGGCTTCCAAATCCCTGCGGTTCATGGTTTCAATGTCTTTCTGAAAAAACAACCGTAACACTTCCCTTTTTCTTTTCAAAGCAAGGCCTTTTCCCCTAAGATTTGCCCTATTGCTCCACCATAAAAGCAGGCTGGCACAGCCTGCTTTTTTAACAAAAAGCACCTGCGTTTTTTCGTTTATGGTTCTAATGCCGCCTTAGCCTCCGGCGGCCTTCGCCCTCCTTTATGGCGTGAAGCTATTATACCATAATTCCGCCTGTTTGACAAATAGAAACCGCAGGAACAGCATGGTTCTTTTCGGGAAAAGAAAGTCCGCTTTTCTCCATCATGAAAGATTTCTCAGCCGGCGGAGCAGCGGCACCGCAAAGGTAAAAGCGCAGGCAATCCGCCTGCGCTTTTTCTCAGCCTTCGCTTTTTGTAAAATAATCCAATCCGTTCAATTTTTGACGATATGATGCTTGGCCCGCCATTCCTCGGCGGTGCCGGTATAGAAAAAGTCGTTAGTTTCCCCGCTTTTCCATCCGGCCCTTTTAGCGATGACGCTGACCAGGAAGCACAGTGCCAGAGAGACGGCCATGGCCAGACAGGCATACAAGGGGCCGTTTGGGGTTTTGAAGCCGGAAACCGCCACCGGAACAAGGGCGGTCAGAAAGCCGCCGACCATCCCCGCCCAGGCGCCGGCCTTATTGATGCCCTTCCAATACAGCGCCACAGCGTAAGGCGCCAGGAAGGAGCCGGAGATGATTCCCCAGGAATAGGACATCATTTCCAAGATAGGAGTGGGATAGTTAGCCACCACATAAGAGCCCACGACGAAAATCAAGCAGAAAATACGGGTCAGCTTGGCCAGGGTTTTGTCCTTCATATTGGGCTTCAGCTTCGCCTTCACCAAATCCATGGTTACGGTGGAGCAGGCGGTCAGGGTGATGCTGGAAAGTGTGGACACAGACGCGGAAATCAGCAGCACCAGCACAATACCGATCAGGATATTGGGCAATCCGGCCATATTCAGCATCTGCGGCACGATGTAGTCCTTTCCTCCCTGGGGCAGCTCGCTGCCGAAGAACAAATGGGAGAAGGAACCGATAAAATAGCCGCCTCCCGCAACCAGCAGAGCGAAGAAGGTGGAAATAATCACGCCCCGTTTTACCTCTTTGTCATCCCGGATGCCATAATATTTATGTACCATCTGGGGCAGTCCCCAGGTGCCGAAGCTGGTCATCAAAATGGTGGCGACTAGGGAAACCAGCATTTGGGAATCCATGGGAGCCATCTGATTCTGTTCCATGTAGGAGATCATATTCTGGAAGCCGTTTTGCAGGCCGCCCACCTGGGGGCAGATGATAATCATAGCCAGCAAGGCGCTGACGCCGAACATCATGATAATCCCCTGAACAAAGTCTGCCTTCAAGGTGGCCATATAGCCTCCCAGCACCAAAACCACCGCCGAACCTACGGCGATCAGAATCATGCATACTGTTTCATCAATATTCAGCAGCACAGAACAAACGCTGGTCAGGCCCTTATACACAGAGGCGGAGTAGGGCAGCAGAAAAATAAAAATAACGATGCCGGAAAAGAGCTTCATCGCCTGGCTGTTATACCGCATTTCGAACAGCTGGGGCATCGATTTGATTTTCAATCTTCTGGTACATTCCCGGGTCCGTTTTGCCAGCACGAGCCAAGCCAAAAGGGAGCCGAACACCGCGTTGCCAAGGCCCACCAGGCCCGACCACAGCCCATAGCTCCATCCCGAGCTGCCGGAATAGCCGATAAACATTACCGCGGAAAAGTAGGCTGTGCCGTAAGACAAGGCCGAAATCCACGCCCCCGCATTGCGTCCTCCTACCGTAAACGCCGCCATGCCCTTGCTGTTTTTGGAATTTAAAATTCCTACCGCAAGCATGAAAAGGACATAGACCGCTATGACGATCCATATAGTTGTTTCTTTGCTCATTGCCCTTCCTCCTTTATCACTTTAAAGCATCGATTAATCGATGCTTTAAACCACAAAAGAAATTTTACCTGTTTTCACTAAAAAAATCAAGCATTGTTTTCAAAATTCTTTTGTTAAGAATTTATTAATAGTTTTCTTTAATCCATTTTTATGGTAAAATAGAGAAAATAAAGGCAATTTGCTTGTAACCGGGAAGTTTTCCCGCTGCTGAAAGGGGTAACGGCGATTATGCTGCCGAACGACCAAGCGCTGATCGACGAAATTCTGCGTGAAAAGAAAAAAAACAACACTCTAATTCTGGCCCATACCTACCAGCCCCCCGAGGTTTTAGCGGTAGCCGATTTAACCGGAGATTCCTTCGCCTTGGCCAAGGCTGCCGAAAGCCTCGAGGCTCCCAGGGCGCTTTTGTGCGGGGTTCGCTTCATGGCGGAAACCTTGAAGATTCTGTCTCCGGAAAAGGAGGTCGTTCTCTCCCATCCTGACGCCGGCTGTCCAATGGCGGAGCAGATCAATCCAAAAGAGGTGGAAGCATACCGGAAAGCCCATCCGGACCATGGAATCTGCGCTTATGTAAACACCACCGCTGAGCTGAAAGCCCTGGCGGATGTCTGCGTCACCTCGTCCTCCGCAGTATCCATTGTGAGAAAGCTTCCTTATCAGGACATCTTATTCCTGCCTGACAAAAATTTAGGCTCCTTTGTGGCCGATGCCGTGCCAGAAAAAAACATCCACCTGATGAACGGCTATTGCCCGGTACATAACGAGATCACCGCCCAAGATATTCTAAGCATAAAGGCTGCCCATCCTGGCGCTAAAGTGGCGATCCATCCCGAGTGTCCTAGGGAAGCAGTTGCGCTGGCCGATATGATCGGTTCCACCAAGGATATCATCAGCTATGTGAATACCCGGGATGACGATATTATCCTGGCTACCGAGCGGGGCGTCTACGACAACCTCATTCTAGAATTTCCGGACCGGAAGCTTTACCAGCTTTGTCCCCCAAAAATGACCTGTGCCGATATGAAAAAGACCAATTTACAGCAAGTATATGACGCCTTGACCGGTAAGGGCGGCGAAGTCATTACCTTGGATGAATCTCTCCGGCTCAGAGCCTTAGGCAGCATTGCCAGTATGCTGCGGTATGGAAATTAATATAGCCGCGGCCAGTAGGCTGCCAGCTTTTTGCTGAGCCTCTTTGTGTTTTTATCATATAATCGATAAATCATATAAAGTTAAAACCGCATTGTGATATTTTCTATATCACAAAATATCGGAAGCTTAGTCGAACCGTTTTTCGCCTGCCAGGCCTTGACATTTGTTGAGCTCTTAGTCAACCGCTTTCCTGGAGGCGCTGCTTTTAGTTTTATTATAACAATTCAACGCGCGGGTTGCGTCCAGGCTCAGCCTGGGTTTCGATCGCTATTACAGCACTGCCTTCCTCGCGGGCGTTGCTTTTAGTTTTATTTATAACAATTCAACGCGCGGGTTGCGTCCAGGCTCAGCCTGGGGAAAGGGGAATCGTAATTATGCCCCAAGAGCAAAATTATGACGTTATCATCGTAGGGGCCGGCGCCGCCGGCCTCTACGCCGCTTTAAACCTGGAAAAGGAGGCGAAAGTCCTCCTGCTTTCCAAAAAGGAGCTCGCTCTTTCCAACAGCTCCCTGGCGCAAGGCGGAGTCGCTTCCGTAGTATATCGGGAAAACGATGATCCGGAGCTTCACTTTCAGGACACCTTGATCGCGGGCAAGCATCAAAACAATCCAGACGCGGTGCGTGTCCTGGTGAACGAAGGGCCGCAGGATGTGCTGAACATCCAGCGTCTGGGAGTGGATTTCGACTTAGCCGGCGACGGCCGAATCCAGATGACCCTGGAGGCGGGACATTCCCGCCATCGGATCGCCCACCACAAGGATTCTACCGGAAAAGAAATCGTGGACAAGCTGCTATATAGGGTAAAAAGGCTTGCCAATGTGACGATTTTGGAAAACGCTTTGCTCTTTTCCCTGACAAAAACGGAAAACGGCTTCTACGCCGGGGTCCAGCATCAGGGAGAAGCTTTTTATGCGGGAGCTTCTTATGTGCTGCTGGCTACCGGAGGAATCGGGCGTATTTACCAATACACCACCAATTCCGCTATTGCTACCGGCGACGGCATTATGTTTGCACATGAGCTGGGAGCTGAAATCAAGCATTTGAGCTGGATTCAATTTCATCCCACCGCCTTTGCCGCGGAAAAGGACCGGGAGCGCTTCTTGATTTCCGAGGCGGTTCGGGGAGAGGGCGCCAATCTGTTAAACTGCTACGGCGCCCATTTCACCTCCAAATATGATTCTCGGGGAGACTTAGCCCCCCGGGATGTGGTATCCAATGCCATTATGCAGGAAATGGCCGCTACCGGCAGCGACCGTTTCTATCTGGATATTACGTATAAGGATCCGGATTTCCTAAAAAGCCGTTTCCCTATGATCTATGAGCGCTGTCTCACCGAGGGAATCGATATCACCAGCGACTGGATTCCAGTGTTCCCCTGCCAGCATTATTTGATGGGCGGCATCAACGTGGATTTAAACGCCCGCACCCGGGTTTCCCGGCTGTACGCGGCGGGTGAATGCTCCCATACCGGGGTTCACGGCAGGAACCGGCTGGCCAGCAATTCTCTTTTGGAGGCTCTGGTATTCGGCAGACGGGCTGCACAGGATATTTCCGCCCATCTGAAGCGGGAGCAGCCTCCCTTGGGGCCGGCCCCTGAACAGGTGAATCTGGGCGGTAAGCCTATGCACCACGGCTACCGGACAAAGATCCGGGAAATCCTGCAGAATGCCTATTTTGTCATTCCAAAGCCAGAGGCTTTTCAGGGGGGCCTCAGCACCGTCAACCAAATTTTACAGGAGCTGGAAACCGGCGGCTACGCCCACGGCCAGGATTTTGTGGAAGCGAAAAGCGCCGCGGTCTGCGCGAAAATTATCTTAAGCGAGGTTTTGAATGAAAATGATGCTTAATTCCTTTTATGTGGACGATCTCATTAAACGGGCGATTCAGGAGGATATCAACTATCTGGACGTCACCTCCGACTATCTTCTGCCCCCTGAACAGACTGGCGCCGCGAAATTCGTGGCGAAGGCATCCGGAGTGCTGTGCGGCTTGGATGTCGCTTTTCGGGTCTTTCAGCTGTTAGATCCTACCTTTTCCGCCAAAGCCTATCAATCCGACGGAGACCCGGTTGAAAAGGGAGACCTGATCGCGGAATTTACCGGAAACGCCCGGCAGCTTCTGAAAGGGGAGCGAACTGCTCTGAACCTTTTGCAGCACATGTCCGGAATCGCCACCGCAACCGCCCAGGCTGTGGCTCTGACGAAGGGCACCAAAGCCTCTATCGCGGATACCCGCAAGACCTTGCCCGGACTCCGGGCCCTGCAAAAATATGCCGTCACCATAGGCGGCGGAAAAAACCACCGCTTTAACCTCTCCGACGCCGCCATGCTGAAGGATAATCATATCGACGCAGGGGGCGGTATTACCAGCGCTATCAGCAAGCTGCGGGAAAAGGTGGGCCATATGACCAAAATCGAGGTGGAAACCCGGAGCCTGGACGAGCTGAGAGAAGCTCTGGCGGCTGGAGCGGATATCATCATGCTGGACAATATGACGATAGAGCAAATGGCGGAGGCGGTCAAAATCACCGGCGGCAAAGCTCTGCTGGAGGCTTCCGGCAATATTACCGCAGACACGATTCAGGCCGTAGCCGCTACCGGCGTGGACATCATCTCCATCGGGGCCCTCACCCATTCGGTAAAGGCCTTCGACATTTCTATGAAAATTTCCTTATGATGAAAAACGATTGAAGCAGCCAGTAAATAAGCGGTATATAAAAGCCTCTGAAAGAACAGCATCGACGGCTGACCTTCCGCTAAAACGAACAATAAAGAGGAGTTCCTGCCAAATTAGGCGCGCCGGATAAGAAAGTAATTTTATAAGGGATACCGTGCAGCACCTAGAAGGTGCTGCACGGTATCTTTTGCTATGCTGCGAATTTGAAGCTTTGCCGATTATCCTGGACTTCTTTCATACATATCAAGGCTTTCCTTTTTGACAGGGCTGTCCAGAATCCCCACTACTGTGAAATAGATATCCGCCCTGGCATAACAATAGCTGTCGTACTTGTCGTTGTTGTGGACTTCAATGCACTCAATCAGTGAATTGGCGATAGTTGGCGTGAAGCTCCTTAATATCGGTCACCTCCCGTAAGGTGCGAAGGACAGCTTCAAATCCACCACCTCTAACATCTCCAGAATTTCTGATTGCGTTTCAGGCCTTTTGCCGTACAGAAATGCAGCTTTTTGCCGCAGTTGGGATAAATATCACCCATCCCGAAAACAAGCTTTTCTGCCTGTCGCAGCAGGTCCGCGGCGATGTCTGCAAAGTTCCTAACCATTGCTCCTCGGCAATAATCGGCTCCTGTGCAATATCCGAGACGATCTGATGCTCTTCCTCTGGCTTGTAGATGGTTTTATGCACCTTGCAGCTGATGGCAGCGGCTTTAAATTCACAGAATAGCTGGGTTTTCAAGAATGCCGACAATCGTTTTCTAATCCTATTTGCAAGAGCCGATTTCTATCTTTTTCGCATATAATCAGTCGATGCATTTATAATAAGGATTTGCTCTTTCTCCAGCTGTCTTGCGATCTGCGACGCACCGCGCCCGGCAAGGCAAAGCGCGTAGATTTTACGTACTGCTTTGGCGGCTGGCTCGTCAATCAGCCATTTCTCTTTATCATTCGGGTCTTTCATATGCCCAAACGGAACAGCGGAAGATACTCGCCTGCCGTTATCTGCTTTGGCCTGCCATACCGCACGGATTTTCTTGGAGGTCTGCGCCGCATACCACTCCTTGGAAATATTGTGGAAGGGCGTCATCTCCACGCCGTCACCGGTCAAGATGTCTACTCTCTCCTGTATGGCGATAAAGCGGCTACCCCGCGACAGATACACCACCTGCGTCAGCCTGCTCACGCCCGAAGCGGGATAGGCCTTTTATGGTGCCGATTTCTCCGTTTTCCGCCCTCCTTTCTATGCGCTGAAAGGGCGGTCTTTATATGCCGTCGTCTACGGTCAGGCAGGCAGTACAGCGCCGTTATTTTCCTTCCTGCTGCCCATTGATTTTTTCTCCTTTCCGGCAGCCAGGCATAACAAAGGCTTATTTATCCTACTATGCCTAGCCTCTCTTTCCCATTCTGCGATTTATCCGATAAGCTGTTTCCTTAAACTGCTCCAAGGCATTCTGCCTTCCAGTCGTGCTGAATGAGTTCTGACATCGTAAATCATGCCGTCGATTTTTATCTTGAAACCGCCTTCTCAGCTGAAGCACATCAGCTTTCCGCTCTCAATAACAGCTTCAGGAGTAATGTCTGCGATTGCCGTCTATTTCGTTTTCTCCTATCGACTCTGGCGGAAGCCTTCACATCATATCGAGGTTGAAGATAAGGTCTTTTGTCTCTTTCATATATACTTATCCAACCTTTCGCTCCGGCTTCTGCGACCGCGGGCCATTCTCCGGTTGTAAGCTTATAACGTACTGTGTTCCGTTCATCGCTTTTCCTATATCGGTTTTGGCTGCATACGGACTGCCGCTCCAGAGCGGAAATCTGTTCCCGTCTGTTTTGAGCAAACGAGACAAGCTCCTGCCGCACGGCGGGGAACATGCTACTTGATTATTCGCCGCAGGACAAAATGTTTGTCAATGCTTTGGGGAAAGCTCCCACATGCTTTCCAAAAAACGGAGACATCATTTTGTTTAAGCTTCATTTTTCGCTTCCTTCAAAGCAGTTATTACACCGGCAAGGTCTGTATTGATACAGATAGATTGTTTTGCGATGGCATCTGGGCAGACAGCTTCTCCCAGATTGATGCAGGCGTAAACCGTTTTCGGGTTCTGATAGGTCATCTTCCAAAACGGATATTTGATGATAGCAGGAGTATTGCTGCCTACGCCCAGTTCCAGAAAGAGGATATGCCGTCCCGTATGGCGGCGCAGGAAATCCTCGTAGCGGCGAGCCGCATTGTGCCAGCCCTCATCTTCCACAAAGGTCATATCCGTCCGCAGATTCATCGCCATAGGCGCACCGCAGACGGGGCAGTACGGCACGAGCTTACCGGGGATCTTTCTGTTTTCCTGTTTGTCCAGCATTTTTCTGACAACCGTTTCATTGTGATAGGTTTTCTGATGGCAGGGCTTTGAACACTGCCAGAGGCCGTAATCTCCCTGTGTATAGAACAGGCGGCTCTTATCAAATCCGGCTTTTTGAAAGCAATGATCCACATTAGTGGTCAGCACAAAATAGTCCTTGCCGTCGACGAGCCGGAGAAACTCGTTGTAAATCGGCTTCGGCGCATCCATATAGCGGTTGATATAGATATACCGGCTCCAGTACGCCCAGTGTTCTTCCAAGGTTTCAAAGGGATAGAAGCCGCCGGAATACATATCGGAAAACCCGTACTTTTCGATGAAATCGCCGAAAAATTTTTCAAAGCGTTCGCCGGTATAGGTAAAGCCGGCAGAGGCAGAAAGTCCGGCTCCTGCGCCGATCACAATTGCATCGGCTGTTTTAATTTCATATTTGAGTTTTTCTATCTGCTCTGAGCAGCTTTTCGTAGATGTCGTAGTCCCGCTCCTTGAATACATTGAAGATCACCTCGATTTGGTTTGGATTTTCCCGCTGCCACTGGATCACCGTCTGAATAGCGACCTGTGCCGCCAGCTCGTTGGGAAAACGAAACTCACCGGTGGAAATACAGCAAAACGCTACGCTGTGAAGCCCGTGTTTCGCCGCCAAATCCAGACAGGAACGGTAGCAGTCTGCCAGCAGCCTTCGGTCGGAAACGGCAACAGCATCGCCGATGACCGGGCCGATCGTGTGCAGCACATACCGGCAGGGCAGGTTGTAGGCTTTTGTGATTTTCGCTCTACCGGGTTCTTCTTTATGCCCCTGCCGCTTCATCAGTCCGGAACATTCCAGACGGAGCTGTACGCCCGCATAGGTGTGGATGGCGTTGTCGATGCAGCCGTGGCAGGGAACGAAGCAGCCCAGCATACCACTGTTCGCCGCGTTGACAATAGTGTCGGCGGCAAGGGTAGTAATATCGCCCCTCCAGAGATACAGGCCGGGTTGTACCGGCGTCAAATCCTGAAATCTTGTGACGCCCCGTTCGACAAGGCGTTCAGACAAATAGGCGTCCTGCACGCTCAAAAATTCTGCGCTGACCGGTAAGGGCGGGCGCACATTCATCAGGCTCCGCAGATACCGCTGCTTTTCTGAATGGGAATCCGGTACACGGATATTCTCATATTCTTTGCGCTCCTTTATCAGATAATGGAGCAGAAAATCCAGCCGTTCGTTCTGTGTCATTCCGTTACCTCCGTTCGATTGCCTTTGCCGGGCAGATTTCATAACAGTTCCCGCAATGCAGGCAGTGGGCCTGCTTGATGACCGCCGGAACAGCGATCAAGTCAATACAGCTTTGCGGACAGACCGTTTCACAATCCCCGCAGCCGGTACAACCGGTTGTGATGAAATATCCTCCCGCTTCCGCCTTCATTTTCCCAAATGTAAAAGAAAATCGTTCTATCGGTGTTTTGGAAAGGTCAAACCATTCTCCGCTGCCATCATAAATTTGGAACACTGTCAGCGCATTTTGGGATTCCTGTGTGGGATAAATCTTCCACATATATGGATTTTTTTCAAACAGCCGAGGCAAAAGCGTATTTCCAAGCTCTTTTACCTTTCCCCGCAGCGATATTGCCGCGCAGGACATGGTGCTCTTGCCCTTCATTCCCGTCAGCGCAATATATCCCTTTTTTTCAAGCGGTCATAAAAGCTCTTGCCCTTTGCAGTCAGAAAGTAAAGGCTGTTTTCATCGGCGTCCATGATATCGACGGCGCAGGTAACAGGCAGCCCGCCATCGTCAATCGTTGCTGCGATAGCTGTATGGATTTCTTCCTGTAAATATTTTAAGTATCTGCCTGCTGACATAGCATCCCCTCCCTCCAAAAGGAAAGCCGGAGCCGTTCTTCCGACAGCCCCGGCCGATTGGAATTTTCCGCTTAGGCAAAGAAGAAGCCTGCTGTCATATCCAAATAGTTTTGACCGCTGTATGCAGGATACTGCCTGCCGACTTCCGCCTTAAACTCGTCTGCGTTCTTGCAGCCTGCCGCAATCTTTTTCAGATTCTCCAGATAGTCGATCTTTGTCTGGGCGTCTTTCAGATCCTCCGGCGTGTAGTGCGAGGTGAGGATCAGGTTATAGCCCTTTGCAATGTAGCTGCGAAGCTCTGCAATCATGGCGTCGGCATGACCTGCACCTGCCACGATGGAGTGGCAGTCATGGCCCAGCATGTGGGTGTAAACCACGCTGATTTCAGGAATCTCCACATCAAAAGCATCTGCTGTCTGCTTGATAATAAAATCCATGCCGCCGATGGTCACCTTGCCGGATTCCACCACATTGGTGATCTTGTGGACGGAGGAATCAAAGCTTTCTCCAAATGAGCTGGTAAAGCTGTCGATTAGAGCCTTGCCGCCGCCGTTTTCGGAATAATCCACGGCGTTCTGCGTTGCAAATTTCGGCACATTGGGCAAAAAAGTCGCTCCCGCGCCATGATAGGCAACAAGCATACCCTCTACTTCCATATCCTTCAAATATCCCGTAAGCTCTCTGATATTGTCAAAGAAGCAGGGAGACTCAATGATAACGGCTTTCCCGTTTTTCTCCACGACGAACACCTCGTCGTCGATAAAGTCATTGGTCTTATAGGCGTGCAGTTTAATGCCGCCAAAATCGTAGATGTTCATTTCGCCTTTTGTAAGTTTTACAGATGTAAAAGTATTTTTGTTCATGATGATAGCCTCCTGAAAATGATTCTGCATATTTCGAGCTCCGCAGCGGCCGTCCTGCGTAACTCTTGTCTTTATTATAGCGCTTAAGGCTCTGTTGTAAAGTAAGCACAATATTGTGCTGTAGTTACCTAAAGGATACTATTAGGCAGCTGCCGGAAGAAAATAAATGTGTATCCACGGGATTTTTAAGCCTTTGAAGGCTTAAAAAATTTTGATTTTCAGCGGCTTCTTGACGAAAAATCCGCCATATTGTATAATTAGAAACAAGGTTTCTATCAGAAACTATAGGAGGTAAGAATCATGAGTGAGCAAAAATCAGTGAAAGACCTTCCTGCTTGTCCGGTGGAAACGACGCTGACGCTGATCGGGGATAAATGGAAGGTTCTGATTTTGCGTGATCTGATGCCGGGGACAAAGCGATTTGGAGAGCTTAAAAAATCAATCGGGAATGTGTCGCAGAAAGTGCTGACGGCGCAGCTTCGGGCAATGGAGGAGAGCGGACTGCTTACCCGCACGGTCTATGCCGAGGTACCTCCACGAGTGGAGTACACACTAACTGAGCTTGGAAAAAGCCTGAAGCCCATTTTAGACGCCCTGTGGAATTGGGGAGAGGAATACAAGGCCGCCTTGAGATGATCTCTGCCTACAAGAGTAAAAATTAGAGACTGAAAAAGCTTGATTTCAAACCGTTTTTAGCGCATAAACTTTGAGGGGTAAGGTGTTTGTACCTTACCCCTCGATTTTGCATTTGAAAGCGTCTTCCTCTATATATCGCACTCGAATATAAGCATTTCACATTGATCGTCAACTGCCGGTTCTTTCTTGTAATTGGAATAGGTCGATATGCTTTTGAAGCCACATTCTCTTAAATATGCTTCCATTTCGCCGTATCGGTACAAGTGCGTCTGAAAATCCATGCTTTCGCTTTGCAATAACTCAGCGCCATTATAGAGTTCGTAAATAGATGGAGAAAACTGCGTCTGGCTGGTTTCATCATAGTGGTTTTTTCCTTTCAGGAGTAAGTCAAATCCCTCTTTCGTTTTCACCGAAACACTTGTTTGGTAGCCGCTGTCCTCGTCGCACCTGTCAAAGACGGTATCAGCAGCGAACACAAATTTCCCGCCGGGAGCCAGCAGCTCTTTCATCTTCTGTAAAATCCCTTTGCATACACTCATGTCTGTAAACAAGGAGATTGAGCCGGAGGGGATAAAAATATAATCAAATTTTTCCTCTGCGGTAAAGCTGATAATGTCTGCCTGCATTACTCTTGCGTTCGGCGCCTTTCGCTTTAATTTTCCCAGCATTTCTTCTGATAAGTCCATTCCGAAGATATCAAAGCCACGCTCTAAAAACGGAATCAGGAAGCGCCCGCTGCCGCACAGGGGTTCTAAAATTTTCTTGCCCTTTTCTGCATAGGAAAGATAGAAGTCCAATTCGTCCTGCGGCGCTTGCTCATGTAAGATTTCGTACATTTCGGTGCATAAGCTGCCATAATAGTTTTGCTTTAACTCACTCATTGATGATTCTTCTAAAATCACTCACAAATTCGGCTCGATAAAATGCACGGCAGAGGTATCCCAATATTTTTTGTAGACCCGGCTTTCATTCCCATCTAGGTTAAGCTGGTACATCCGAAATGTCACCAAAATGTTTTTCGGCTGCCATTGCTCCTCATACGAATACTGGTACTTCATCCCCACATTCCGCATCACGCCGCCGCTTCGGGGGTTGTTTCGGTCATGGGTTGCCGTGATATAGGACAGGCCGTCCTTTTTTACCTGCTTAATAACCGCCTTAGCCGCTTCTGTCACAATCCCTTTATGCCAGAACTCCTTGCGAAGCCCGTAGCCAAAATCGTGATGCTCTTCCATGTCCACTTTGATGTAGCCGATGGGATAATCGCCCGCTTTCAGACAGACCGCATAGGCATAGGCTTGCGGCTGGGCATATTTTGCCGCGTACCGTTCCTCATAAAACCGCTTCGCTTCTTCCATGTTTTTCACAGGATACCAAGGCAAAAATCTGTTGACTTCCTCATCCTGAAGGATAAGAAACAGTGCCTCCATATCCTGTTCCGTGAATTTTCTCAAAATCAAACGCTCTGTTTCTAATGCCGGTGTATTCATCTGGTTCCTTTCACTGCTCAAGTTCTCCCAAGGCTTCTGTGCAAGGCTCATGTATAAAAGCGGATAGGGGTTCCCCTGTTCATCATAATCCGTCCTTTTGTAAACCTGAAAGCCCATGTGTTCATAAAACCCCTTGGCCTGCGGGTTCTGCTCATTGACTGCCAGCCGTTTTACACCATAGCTTTCGATCCCGTATTGGATCAGGCGTTTCCCTAAGCCTTTGCCGCGCTCTTCCGGGGAGATGAACAGCATTTCCAATGTGCCATCCTCAACCCCCATAAAAGCCACGGGGCGGCCCGCGTCATCTTCTGCAATCATCAGATGGGCGATCCCCTTCAATGCCTGTGGGACATATTCTTTGATACTTTTGATTTCACCGTCCGACAGAAACAGGTGGGTGGCTCTTACGGAGCTTTCCCATACCTCCAGTAACCGATCGATTAAATTCGGAATCCTGTCTGTTGCTTCAATAATTTTCATGACTGCTCCCATATATGAAAAATCTTTTGACATTAGCTTATCATAGCTATAAGGCTAAAATCAATATTCTTAATTTGAATCTCTATTGTAATCAACAATACTCAAATGCTTCGTTCCTCTAATTTTTCAGTTGTTACATAGAAAATTAAAGGCTAAAAGTCCTGGCTTCAAGCCCTTTTTAAAGCATAAGCTTTGAGGGGTAAGGTGTTATTCCTTACCCCTCAGTTTTCCGTTTGAAAGTGTTCAGTATTGTTGTAAAAAGCGGAAGCGTCAGCGCAGGCAGGCGGTTACATACTTGACGGGCACATCCATTCGCTCGGCGATTTCAACCACGGTCATCCCAGAGGCTGAGAACCTGCGGCAGACTGTCTTCATAGACTCCCCAATTTCTATGATATGAAGATCCGGGTCATATAAACGAACCACCCTTTGTCCCCAGCTGTGCTCCTTTACTGGGTGAACGTAACGGATTCCTTCCAGCGCTTCCAGCCCTGTCAAAAAGCTTTCGAAATTTTCTTCTTCAAAGTAAAGCTCTGCGTCATTGCCGCCAAAGCTGATGTCTTCCGCAGCCTTTGAGAGAAATCCCTTCCAGCTTTCCTGGGTTTGCAGGCAAAGCCCTCCGGTCAGGGTGACGTTTGCGCCAAAGTCAAGGATCACCCTCAATCCCAGAACTTCTCGATAAAACCGTTTCGACGCTTCTAAGTCGGATACCACCAGCAAAGGGTTTTTCAGCTTCATGCTCTTCCTCCCGCTCATTTCTTTTTCTTGCCGCTCCGTCCGGGTTCAGCGGCGCATCTTTTCATTAAAGACAGTATACCCTGTCCCGGCCTGAAGCGCAAGCGAAATAAAAAAGCAAGGCCTAAGGCAAGCTTTCCAGCATGGCCCAAGCCGCGGAAAACAGGCCGCTCCAGGCGGCGGAGGATCGGGCGGCCGGACCGTTTGAACGCCAAGGGTCATCAAAAAATAATTCTCCGCCGCCCTGTCTGTGGCTCTAACCGGGTGTAAGAAGCCGTTTTCTACACATGCGCTGGGCCAACGTCCGCCGGCCATTAAAAAGCCGTCCGCGCCGATTTATTTTACAGCCAGATAAAAATACTGTCCGTCTCTCAGATTCAGATTATAAAACAGCTTTCCCGCCGCCTCGCCTGTGGTCTGCTTCACCGTCAGCCTATTCCCTTGTAGGGAAACCGCTGCCGTACTCAGGCCCGGAGCCGCAAACCCGGCGTTGCATTTTGTGTAATCCCCCTCCGCCACATACTCACTGAAAGCTCTGGTCTGATAAAACACAAACACAAATTTTGGCGTAAACGGCAGTGTAAAGTGCTGTTCCGCGTCACCGGTGCCGGCATAGCTCTCCAATAAATAGGGCGAATCAAATTTCTCTCGGTCGGCGGCGGAAAGATGAGACACTGCATCCTGCAGATGCCCTCCGATCACGCTGTCTAAAATCAGGTTATCCTCTGTAAAATCACTTCTCATGGGCTTATCGGTGCCCAGCCAATTATTTAGGCTTAACGCCGGCGTTTTATTGCTTGTGGGCATAAAGTAACCTCCTTCTATTCCGGACTGTATGCGTCAATCTGGTTCCAGGTCATTTCGGCGGCATCCATCTGGTCAAACGTCTTGTCCATGCTGTCAATCCGATTCCAATCCAGGGTCCTGAAATCAAACTCCGCTTCCAGGTGACAGGGCAAAAACTCCTTGGCCGCCGCCTTGATCTCCTCCTGGCCCTGAAAATCCTCCAGAAAGTCAAAGCAGTTAATATAAATGGACGCGCCATCCAGATTTTCCTTTACCTGAGCCCGCAGTCCGCAGGCCACCAGCGCCCTTTCCAAATCCTCCCGGGTATTGTTTCGATTATTGATAGCTCCCCGGTAAAGCAGCATTTCCCTGCGTTCCCGCAAAGGCAGCAAGGTTTTGGGCTTGCCATAAATTTCTTCCCTCCTGGAGATTCCTTCCCCCTGGGCGGTGGGGAGAAACGCCTCCCGCTCCAGTTCGTCAAGGCCGTCCTCCAATAAGTCTAGCCCCGCCGCATAAGCCGCCAGCTCCGCGTAAACCAGCGTGCCCTTCTCCAGCTTATAGATACCCAGCGGACGCAGGGCATCCCGTAACGCTTGCAGCCCGCTCATTGCTCGTCCTCCACTTTGGGAGAAACCCCTATGGTTCCCGCCACCGCCAGCTGGCCGCTTTGCACCGCCACATCATGACACAGCAGCGGCTCCGGCCAGCATTGCTCTACGCCCTCGACTCCGTAAACTACAGCGGCGGCTCTGGTCATGTAAACAGACTCCCCGATAGACAGGCCTCCCATATAATCCCGTAAGGCTTGCTCCGCCAACAGCTTCAGCTCGGAATAATCGTATCCCGCCTTTGGTACCAGATACAATATGATATCTACAGAAACCTTTTCCGCTCCCTTCACTTGAACGTCCACGTTGATTTCCTTCAAAGCGTTCAGGTCGTTCTGGATCTGGGTAATCACCTCGCCTCCGGGGACATCCCCCCTGGAGGCCACATATACGTCTACCGTGCCCGTGCCTCTGGCTCTGGGCGATACCGCCGCCGAATACACGCCCTCATATTGCAAGGCAAATTCCCGGTAAAAGGCGCTGTTGGTACCGTTGGGAATGTTGCGGCAGCTTTCCAGCACTCTCTCCCGAAGCTCCTCGTCGCTTTCTCCGTCGGCGCCGCCGGTAAACGCGTCCCGGTTGGTTACCGCCGTCACTCCCGGAGGCGGCGTCACCAGCACCTTAATGGTTTCCGCCGCCGCATTAGCCTGCGCGCCGCCTTCCTCAGAGGCCGCCGGGACGGAAACGGAAAAATCCCCCGCCTTTAAGATTCCTTTCCGGGTGGTGACAAAACGCAGTCCCTCCTCCTGGGAAACAGCGCACACCGTGCCCTCGGGAATGGTCACATCGTACAGCAGGGCGGCCTCCCGGGAAAATTCCAGCGTTCCCTGAGAACGGACGGCGCTTTTCCGCTGGATTCCCCTTTGCTGGGCGTGATAATCCAGCTGGATGCCCTGGGCCGTCTGAGGAAAGACCTGGCGCTTCAGCCAGTCCAGATTGGTGCAGGCGGAGAACAGCTCTCCCGCCAGAACCTTCAGCCGGATGCCGATGTCCGAGGCGTCGTCGGCTGGAAAGCCGGCAAGCTCCTGAAACCGGCCCTGCATTCTGGAAAGTATGGATTCATAGGTTTCGCTCATATCAACACCTCCAATTCCATCTGTTTCCGGTCCGCCAAAAGGGAGACCGTTAAGGAAAGCTGGTCGGGCCCGGTCATACCGGCCCGCACCCCCAGAGGGGTCACCTCCGCCATGGGCTTGAGGGCTTCCCTCACCATCTGCATGGCGGTTTCCGAAAGCGCCTCCCGGTTTCCATAGCTGCCCTTTAGGGTATACAACCGGCTTCCCAGCTGCTGGTCATAAAAGAAGCTTCCCTTTTTTACCGTGAGCCGGAACATCACCCGCTGCAAAAGCTCCTGGGCGCCGCTGATCCGCACCGGCAGTCCGCTGCCATTCGTTTGAAAATCCCCGTCTTTGATCGCTGTATCCATAACCGCCTCCTTATTGTTCTGCGCCGTTAATAAACACCTGGCCCTCCATCTGGATTTTCCCATCCCGGGTCAGGGTGATTTTCGCTCCTCCTGAGGAAAACAGAACCAGCTCGCCCGGCTGCAAGCCCTTTGGGTCGATTTCCACTCCCAGGCAGAAGGTCTTTTCTCCGGAAACCACGCCCACCGCGTTTTCCCCGGCGGGAGGCAGGCTCTTCACTCCATAGGGTCCTGCGGCGGCTACCTCCCGGTACTCCGACGAGGACTGAAGCAGCAAGCCGCCGTTCTGTTCCCCCGAGATTGTCCCCGCCACCGGCCTTTCCGCTTCCTTTTGCCGGGAAGCTATCTTTTTACCCAGCCACATCGCTTTCCGCCTCCCAATCCTTCCTTAAAATTACCAGCGTTTGTTCTCCCGCGGAGTCCAGCCGGTAAGAAATCCCGCTCACCTTCAGCGCTTCAAAATCACCCAGAACCGGGTCCGTCACCCTGGCCCGGGTCTCCAGCGGCAAAATTCTTTCTCCCGGACAGGCCAGTTCGAGCTGGTAGGCCTGCTCCCGGCTTTTGTCCAGCAGCAATTGTCCTCGGAATACTGGGGTTTTGGGATCATCCACTGCGTTCAGCAGGCGGCGGCGGAGGATTCCATCTCCCGCCGCCTGGGAATCCCATACCTGGGTGCTGTAGCCGCCCAGCCGCTCTGAGCGGACTAAAACCTGGGAAAGCCGCTTGCACCTCAGACGCTCCTCCCGGATAGAGGCGTAGAAAATTCCCCCGCAGTTGGAAAACAGCGCCTCAGCCTCCGGATCCTGGGGCTCCATTTGAAGCTCTCCGGTAAAGGTTACCTGGGGCCGGGTGCCTAAAGCGTCCCGGCAGAAGCTCTCGATCACTTCCCACTCACTGGCGCCCTTTTCAATTTGGAGCTTGGTGGAAAAGGCCTTGTCTTTTCCCGAAAACTCCGAAAAGCCATAGGGCTGGGCATGGCGCTGGTAAATCAGCCTGGTGGATGGCACGTAATAGGTCTGAGGGATCGCCTCGTTGTCCAGCAGGAGCGCCGCCATGCTTCTGGAGCACACTTCAATTCCCGCCCCGTCCCCATCCACAAGGATCGTCTGCTCGTCGATCAATCCCCGGAAAAACACCGCTCCGTCCTTTACGACTTGAATCGTGTGAAATTCCGGCAGACGCTGTCCGCTCCCAAGCGGTTCCAGGGGAAACCGGGCTTCCAGGCTGTGAGCCGGGGCGTCCCGGTCTGCGGAAAAACGGACTGACGCCGGCTTTGTGAATTCCCTCGTTTCTCCTCCATAAGCCGTTAATCGGTAAATCACCGCAGCGCCACCTTCTCTCCCGCAGCCAGCTGGTCGGGGCGCTTCACATTAGGATTCCGCCGTGCCAGCTCAGAAATGGAAATCCCATATAGTTTAGAAATGTCCCAGAGGGTTTCCCCCTCCTGTACGATATGGTAATCCTTGCCCTCCCGGAGGACCGGAATTCCTTCCCCGACCTGTTCCCAAAACTCGAACCGATAGCCTACGATATCCGGTCCCGCCTGGCCGGCCATGGTCAAAGAAACCAAGCTGGCCTCGAACCCGGTGGAATCCGGCAGGATTAATAAGCCGGTTCCTCCCTGTTCGCACAGGGCCGCCAGCGTCCGGAACTGGAGGAGGCAATCTTCCCCGAACAGTTCCCCCTCTCCTGTGACGATCCGCTTTCCCGGGCCTAGGTCCTGCAAAAGGTTTCCCTGTCCGGGCAGCTTCCACTCTTTGATCTCCCGGCGGCAAGCCACCTGTATGGTCTTCGGGTTGTGCTTCCAGGTGTAGTCCTGAAACCGCATCAGCGCTGTGTTCATAGCTCTACCTCCCATAAGCCGGAGTACCGTCTGGCATCCCGCTCCATGGCCAGGGAGATGTCCTCTGTTTCAGGCCGGCGGTTTCCCGCACTCTGAACGGGTGTCGCTTCCCGCTTGTAAACGATTTTGGTTTCCGGCGGACTTCCGCCTGACCAGGGGATTTCCCTTTTGGTTCTCCGGCGCACCTTCACTTTTCTAGGCTCCTTCATGTCAGCTCCATCCTATGGGAAGCGATCAGGGAAACGCCCTCCAGAACCGTGTCGTTGATCCCGGCAGATTCGCTGATCTCATTCCATTCACAGCCGGAATAGATAATCCGGCGGTCCGGCTTGACGATCACCAGGTTAAAGCCGGAAAGCTCAAAAAAGCTGACCCCGTCATCTAACGCGCCCTCGCAGGCATAGACTCGGGAAAGCTCCACAAAATGCTTGGTTTTTCCTGGCACAGTGCCTACCGGCTCAGCGCTTCCAAAGGCCTCCACATAGTGGCTCTCCCGGGCAGAGTGGGCTTTATATCCCTCTACCACCGCCAGCTTTCTGCCGTTAACCTCCAAATAAATATCCCGGCTGGTGGGAAAATTTCCATTTTCCATAGGCTCCTCCTTATACCGTAATGCTGGCCTGGATCACGATCTGGTTCAGGCCTCTGGCGGCGGTAAATTCCACCGTCACGACGCACACCGACGGGTCCTCTCCTGAAGCGGCCACGACTGGGGAACGGTAGCTGTCCAGAATTCCCTGAAGCCGGTACTCCTCCAGCTTCACCGCTGTCTGAGTCGCAAGGGCGCTTCTGGTCTTTTCATTGTTTCTGGCCCCTGCCAGCATCCTCTTCAGAGAGGCTCTAATCCCGGCGATCACTGTATCGATGATCAGCACCGTATTGATGTCGTGGAAGGTCCGGTCGGAAACGCCGTCTGTTTTCGTTCTGGTGCTGACGCCCCGAATCAGCTCTGCCCGGCCAGCCCGCATTTCCAAAACCGCCACGCCGTTTTGCAGTAGAATGTCCAGCTCCTCCTCGGGAAACGCCTTGGACAGTCCTGTGATTCCCTCCAGCACCGCGCCGTTGAGAGCCGCGGATGGATCCGCCGCAGCCGCAAGCCTGCCAGCCAAGGCGGCCGCAAGCAGTCCGCCGCCGGCAGGCTTGCCCTCCGGCGCCTGGCACAAAAGCATCATCCGCTCGCAGTTTAACTGATTGGCAAAGGCTGCCGGATCCTCTCCGGAAAAGCAGCCTACCGCCACCCGTTCCCGGCCGCTGTCTGAGGCGGCCGCCGCGCTGGCCTTTAGAAGCTGTAAAACCGCCCCTTGGGTGCTGTCACAGCAGACAGCGCCCAGATCGTCCTCCTGCTCCAGCGCCGCCAGGGCGGCCTCATAATCAAAGCTTTCCTCTGTCCCGGCCTTCACCGCTTTCACCCCGGAGGCGCCGTTAATGAGGGCTTTCTCGATCATTCCGGCCATAATGCTGTCCTCACCGAACACCGCTTTACCATCGCTGATTCTCCGGATGGAATACACCCGGTTTTGTTCGCCCTTTTCACACAGGGCGGCGATTCCCACCTGTTTGAGGCTGTCAGAGCCCCACAGCACGCCGGAAGCGTCGTAATCCCAATAGACTCCCGGCCTTTCTTTCGCAATGAGCATTATTCCACTTCCTTTCCCTGGGCCAGCTTTCCTTTTACAACCACGCCGGAGACCGCTTCCCCGCCGGATGCTTTCCCAAAGGCCAGCCTGATTTTTGCCTGGCATGGCAGAGTCAGAGCCATAGCCCCGCTGTGATAGGAAATCTCCCCGCATTGGACACTGGTAAATCCCAGGCCGGAAAACATCAAGTCACCGCACAGGCTGGAGGCCGTTTCCCACGCCGCCTCGCCTCCCGCCGACAGAGGCGACCAAACTGTGATATCCAGGGTCACTTCCGCGGATTTGCCATAAAAATCACCGGAGGACCGGGTTCCCAGAAAATCCCCCATAGCGGCGCTCGCCACCTGGGCGCCGCCCAGGCTGACCGTCACCGTCACTTTGGAAAGGGGCGACTGATGAAAGCAGTCTGGATGGGCCTTTAAAATCCGGCAGGAGGACAATTCCCCGTCTCTTTTCAGCAGGTCTATGGTTTGTTCAATAACGCTGTCAAAAAAACCCATCCTATTCCTCCTCATGACGCTTTTGCAGGATCGCCCAGACATAAACGCATTGATCCTCAAAATAAACCCGCTGGGCCCTGCGGATCAGATAGCTTTCTCCGTTGGCCTCCACATAGCCCGCCTTTCGATATGGATCCAACGGTTTGTCGGCCGGCCCCAGATAAAGGTAATTCTCCAAATCCGAGAATCCTGGAGGCAGATAAATTCCTCCCGCATTAGCGTTGTTCCGGTAGCGCAGAGGCTGGATCACCGCCCGGACGTTCTTGATCTCTCCTGTGGCCTCCATCACCAGTTTTACATTCCGGCCGCAGAGCCTTATCAGCCTGCGGACTGCCGCGTATTTTTTCATACTCGCACCCCGCGGAACACAAAGCCGTCATCCGACAGCAGGTCGGCAATCTCCCTCTCCGCCTCCATCCAAACCTCCCGCGCCAGCCGAATCTTGTCATCCCTGCCGCTGGCCACGGTGATATCTCCAACGGTGAAGTCCTCCGCGTTGGCGGCCTGGTACATGGCGTACCGGTAATAAGCCAGGCTTGCGGCCGCGGGTTCCAGGCGGGAAGCGTTATTCTCGCTGACCGTTCCCCGCAGGCGCCTGGTAAGCTCTCCCGCGGCGTCGGAGCAAAGGGCGGTATAACCTACCGCCTCCTCCATGGGCAGGCTGGCGATCAGGGCGAAGCGCTCTAAAATTTCTTGGATGTCTAATTTCAATCGGCCACTCCTCCTATCCTAAGATTTTCACACAGCTTTCGTTGAATCTGCCTCTCCCCAGGTTTGTACCAGTAGGTTTCAACCCGTCTCGCTTCAAGAACGCAGCCGGACAAGGCTGTGCCTTCTGGCCGTCCGTTGAGGGGAAGGGCAGCTTTCCCAAAAAATTCTCCTCTTTTTGCTCAGGGGAAGCCTAAAAAGGCTTCCCCATTGCTTTATTCGAAAATGTTAGGAAATCGTCAGCTTCTTGGACGCGTCGCTGAAAATTTTGGCAAAGCCGGTGACGGCGCTGATAGAAGCCCTCTCCAGCTGGCGGTCGATCAGCTTATCGTAGTCGGTCATCAGCTCGCCCGCCTGGACCATTTCCAGGGCGCAGGTCTTATCCATGGCCACGATCACCTTATCTGCCATCGTAGGCACGTGGATCAGAGCGGCGCCGATGGGAGTGACCATCTGGCCGGTGCCCTGGAAATTCAGGCCCGCCTGAGCGTCCTTCATTTCCGTTAGATTCAAAACAGACTTTACCGTTTCGGTGCCGGCCAGCATGGTATTCAGCTCAAAGGGGGCCAGGCCCGCCCACATCTTCACCAGGGAATCGTAGCTCAGGGCCGCCGGTGAGCCGCCGTTCATTTCCTCTGCTGGATTGTTGTTCCCGTCGCCGTTTAGGAGCACGCCTACCGCGTCCTGAGCCTGGGCTCTGGCGATATAGGCGCCGATCTGGCGCAGCACGACGGTAAACAGGTCCAGCTTCTGGAAGCGCAGCGCCTCATAGGAGGTCACCAGCATTCTGCCCCGCTTGTTCATCTTCACCAGGTTATTCTGGGTTTTCACCGTAGTCTGGGGCAAGGATGCAAGCTCCGCTACAGGCGGGAAGTAATGCTCGCCCTCCGGCTCAGAGGTAATGGTGCGGTAATCCATGCCGTCAATTTTGGTGACGGTTGCCACCAGATTGGGCAGGATATTAGCGGACTCCATTCCCTGGGTGACCGCTCTGGCCACATATTCGGGGAACAAAGCCGCGCTGTCGGTGCTCTGAAAGAACTTTTCCACCACGTCGGAGCCTCTGCCGCCAACCTTAATGTCAAACCGCTTCAGCTGGCGCTGATAAGCGTCCAGGCCGGCAAACTCTGTGTTTTCATAACTGGCGCTGGGGTCCAGCTCCTCCAGCACCTGGGTGAAGCTTTTTCCCGGGGTGTTGTACATCCCCTTCTCCAAGCGGACGGTATCGTAAAAAGCCATAGGTATTCCTCCTCGTTTCTTATAAAATCATGCCGATCTCGGCGGTGCCCGCGGAGACCACCAGCACGCTGATGCCCGCGGCGTCCTCTCCGGCCGCTTTCACGCCTCCGGAGCCGTCGGCCACCAGCTGGGCCCAGCCTACCGGCACGCTTCCGGTTACCGCTGCATTACGGTAGCCCTTTAGCTGAACGCCTACGAAATCTCCCCGCTGACTTACGGCGATGCCAATAAAGGCGTCTCCGGCGGCGCAGGCGGCTACCGTGCCGTTAGCGCTCATTTTTACCGGCGTGCCTGCCGGAATCGCGGCGGCAGTCTCAAAGGTGGCAATATTCTCTCCAAATCCTGCGAATGAAACATTCATGCTATTTTCCTCCTAGATGGTTAAATTGACTTTTTCGCGTCCCGGTACGAGCTAGGCTTTCGCCCTCCTATTCCGGGAATCTCTGCCTGCTAAATCTTAAACTCAGCGTTTTCGATAGGCGCTCCCTCAGCCCTTGCCCCAGCCAGCTGAGGCTTCGGGGGTGCCAGCTTACCGCTTTCCTGACGGTACGCCTTTTGGAACGCCTTAAGCTCCTCCAGGGTCATTCGCTTGGCGACCCGCTCCATGATGTCCTTAGGCACACCCGGCTGTGACAGCAGAGAAAGCCTGACCACCTCCTGCCGGAGCTCCCGCTCATAGGCCTCTCCGGCCTCCGCCTTTTTGGCCAGTTCCCGAAGGCAGCCGGAAATTTCCACGCACTCCTCCGGAGACAGGGTCATTTCCTTTCCCTCTGAAAAAGCCTTTATGATATCGCTGCTAGTTCTTGTCCCTTCCTCGGTATCCGTTGGCGTGTACATTTTAATCACTCCCGCTTCCCGCTGGGCCGGCACCGCCACAAAGGACCATTCATACGCGTCGTAGGGATCGTCCAGCACAGTGCAGCACAGCCTGCCGTCGTAGGTTTTCCCCTTCTGATGGCGGCAGGCTCCCTTCTTCAGGTCCTCTCCGCAGATGGAGCAGCGCAGACGGTTCACCGCACAGCCTACGCTGACCTCCTTTTTGATGCCGGAATCCAGCTCTGTAATAAAATCCTGATTTTTGGCCGTTCTGGGCAGATAAGCTCTGGCCACCAGCCTGCTGTACGGTTCTCCCAGCTGGTTTTTTCTCTCCGGCAGGGTTTCCACCCGGCAGTCATAAATCCGGGCGGTCTGCCCGCCGGACCGCATACTGTGGTCGAAAATGCCCGTCTTTCCCAAAAACAGCTCCTTCAGCTTTTCCAAGGCGGCCTTGGTAAAACACTCAAAATCCCGGTCCACCTGGTTGTCGCACAGCACCACGGAAAAGGTGTAAAGCTCCTGGGCCTGGAATTCCCTCCGGGTATACTGATTGATCTTTTCCAGCTCCTGGGGGCTTACCACTCCGTGCTCCGTCTTCCGTTTCAGCAAATAGCCTTCCTTCATTGGGTTCCTCCTTCCAGGGGCGCTTCCGGTTCTCCCTCCGGCTTCAATTCCTGTTCAATCTGTTTGGCCCGGGCCTCGAGCAGCCTGGCGTTAGACAGTTCCACCGCGTCCTGAAGATTGATGTCATCCCACACTACGGTATGCTCCGGGGAATACCCGTGCAGCCGCAGCCACAGAGAGCACACCTTTCCTATCACCGGGTTCAAAATCCGGCGGTAGGCCTCCAGTTCGCTGGTCAGGATATCCGCCTGCTGGGCGGACATCCGCTCGGTGGTGGACCAGGAAAGCCCCAGTAAAAACGGCGGGATAGAAAGCTTGGCGATGATCTGCTCCAGCATCTGGCGCACCGGCACCTCGCTGTCCAGAATCTGATTGTCCGCGCCGATAGTCTGGATCTTCACATTTCCCACCGCCACAAAGTCGCTGATATCACCGCCGCTTTTCATAGCCTTACGCCACTCCTGGGCGATCTGTATCGCCCGTTCCTTGGTATAGGCGCGCTCGTTTCCGTCTCCGGGCTGGTAGGTAACGGCGAACCGGACGTTTCCTACCCGTTCCCAGTTCAGGCCCATGCTGTTGTAAATCTTCAAAAGCACGGAGCTGACAAAGGGCAGCCCCTTTAAAACAGATTCCCCCAGCAATTCGCCGGGCCTGGGGCTAAGGGTAGAAACGGCGATCAGCTCCGGACGCTGGACCAAAAGCCAGTTGCCCGCCCCGTCTCTGCTGTAAATTTTCAGTTCCAGAGGGCTGTCCCCTGTCCGCAGCTCCACATCATCCAGGGAGGCGTTATACAGGCCCGAAATTTCCTTCCCATCCTGGGAAACCACGATTTCCCCCAGAGCCGTCCCATAGGTGAGAAGCTGTTCTAAATAAATTCCCAGAAACGTCTCTATTCCCGTGCCGCAGGCGTTGACCTGAACCGACTCCAGGAACCGGTTCAGATCCTCCTGCGCCCTCCGGCTTTCGCATTGGACGGAAACCCCGCCTGTCAGCCGGACGATTTTGCAGACCGCCGCGTCGATAATAGGGACCGTCAGGCGAAGGGTGTCGTAGAGCTTCCGCTCCATGCCGGCGGCCTGGTATCGGTCCAAGGCTCCTGAAAAGGCGCCGCCCCTCCCGCCGGGCACGGTCTGCACCGCCGCCGCTGGCTCCGCAGCCCTGGCTCTTCCAAACAGCCTCATTTCCGGCGGCCTGTTTTCTTTGCCGGGTATCGGTTCATCCTCTGCCTTGCCCCCTTTCCATATCCTGTTTCAAATTAAAATCCTCCTGTGCGCCGGTTGGCGAATACGATAAACTCCTCCTGCTCATCCCAAAGGGCCGTGGCCACGAAATACCGGATATCATCCATAGCGTGGTCGTTTTCCTTGACCGGGCAGTCCTTGTTTCCCGCCGGATCCCAGCGGTACAGCCCAAATTCCCGGATACTGTCCTTACAGGGCCGGCAGATCTCCACAGCGCCTTCCTTTAATGCGGTAGACACCTGGCGTATGCCATCCAGAACGTTGTTTTTTGCCGGGATCACCCGGTACTCCCCATGGCGGCGGATTACCTCCTGGAAGCTTGCCGCCGAGGGGTCCACGATGACGCACCGGGGCCTTCTGGCTCCAAGCAGGCTTACAAGCCCCTGATAATGCTCTTCGTCGGTTTTCGGGCCGCCGTCCCGCTTGGAGTCGTAGTAATATTCCTTCAGCCGGTACCATACGCCCTCCTTCCGTCCCCACAATCCAAAGGAGGCCGGATTTACCGTTCCGTAGTCGCAGGAAACGATAAACTCCTCAAAGGGCCCCTCCGGCGGCGGCAGAAACCTGTCCGGCTCCTCCATAAAGGGATAGACCAGTCCTTCAGCCGCCACCCATCTGCCCTCGATAAACCGCTGGTAAAAGCTCCCGGAATATAAGCCCCGATAGCGCTCGATCATTTTTTCGGAAAGGGAAGGGTTATCTTCCATGCGAAAGTGAAGATAATAGGCGTTTTTTTCATCCCTCTTCTGAATCCATTCCTCATAAAACCAGTGCCTGGGATGCTCCGGATTGCAGTTAAACCAAAATTTAGACCCCTCCACCGAGCACCGGGCCAAAGCCTGCTCTACAAAGGACCGGGGCATCAGCGCCACCTCATCGAGAAGGATTCCCGCCAGGGTAATCCCCTGGATCATGGCGGAGGCGCCCTCGTCCTTGCCTCCGAAAAGGTAAAACCGGTTGGTCCTGCCCCTTTGAGTCACCTCCAGCATGTTTTCCCCCGCTCTTCCGTGAACGGTAAACCCCAGCTCCTTTAAGATCGGTAAAAGGGGCGTTACCAGATTCCTCCTTAAGGAGCGTATGGTCTTGCCGCACAGGGCGAAGCTCTGCTGGTCGAACCGATAGAAGCACCAGGCGAAGAAGGAGACTCCCATACACACGGTTTTTCCGCTGCGTACCGCTCCGTCGCAGATAACCGCGTCGCAGCCGGCATAGGGACTATTCCTGCACCACCAGGAAAGGGCCTGCAGCTGCCGGATAGAAAACTCCTGGAACTTCAAGCCTCATCCTCCCCAGCCCGCTTTTGCAGCAGCTTGGCGCTGTTTTCCAGCGCCTCATAAAACGGGAGAGTATCCGTTTGTCCCTGATCTGTAATTTCTTCCAGCTTTTCCAGCGCCTTCAGCCGGTCAAAGAATTTGATTTCCATGGCCCCCTCCTTCATTCTTCGGATTTCCGCCACGTTGATAAAATTCATTTTTCCTAAGGCCCTGGGGGCAGGCTCCTCCATAAACAGCAATTTAATCGCGTCGGCAATAGAACCGAAAGCGAGCTGCTGATAGCCTTGATAAATCTCCTCTTTCATATCATTTTCTTTGCTTGAGATCATTTCACACCTCCGTCCTTTCCACCCTTAGCTTTCCAGCAGCCCATGGTTGCCCTAAAATTCCGAAGCTTCCGAAAAGAAAAAATTTTTTTATTCTTCTTACACTTTTCCATGTTCTCCGACAAAGCCATAACCGCCGGCTAAGGCGGCGGTCTGCGTTGATCCTATAAGGCGCTGCTGACGGCAAGCGTCTCAAAACGTTCTGACTTGATTTCCCGCATTGCCTGTGCCCCCGGCCGTTTCCATGCGGCCGCAGCCCTAACGGCAGCCCCCCGTCGATTGATATCCCGCTTTTCCGCCGCAGCGGAACCCGCCCTGAAGAACGCCTCCGTCGGCTGTTTTCCAATCCAATCGCAAAAAAAGAGCCGCGGAAAAATTCCGTGGCTCTTTTTGGGAGTCTTTTTCTATTTCAACGGTTCTTTACGGTGCTTCCGGCGTCGGCGTTACTGCGCTCTGGGTTTCTCCCCGGTCTTCCAGCAGCGTAACCTCTATCTCAAAGGTTCTGGCCCTTTGAGACCCGCTCGCTTGGCGGTAGATGGTCAGCTTTACCTTTTCTCCCGCCTTAAACTTTTCCAGTTCATTGTACAAGGTATTGGAGGAGGTCGTATTCACTCCGTTGATCGCGGTAATAATATCCCCGATCTCAGCGCCCTTTGACGGGATTTCGCTGTCGCTGGAAAAGCCGACGATCACCAGGCCCTGGGGTACGTTATACATTTCGGCCTCATAGGAGGACAGCCCCCGTATGGTAACGCCCAAGCGCACCCGGTCGGAGACATAGCCGTTTTTAACGATATCGTTGATCACATCTTTTGCAATGTTGGTTGGAATGGCAAAGCAAATGCCCTCAATCTCCGTAGTGGTAATTTTCGCGGCGTTGATGCCCACCACCTGGCCGTACAGGTTCAAAAGAGCGCCGCCGGAGCTGCCGGGGTTGATGGCGGCGTCGGTCTGGATATACTGCATATTGATGGAAGACATAGTCACCGTGCGGTTGACGGCGGAAACCATACCCTTGGTCAGGGTGTTGGTAAAGTTCTCGCCCGCCACGCCGGGATTGCCTAGTGAAAGCACGGTGTCTCCCACCTTCAGCTGGTCGGAATCCGCAAATTCAGCGGGGGTCAGGCCAGCGGCGTCGATTTTCAAAACCGCGATATCGGTCCGCTTGTCATACCCGACGATCTGCGCCGGATATTCCTGATCCTCCTCATTTTCATCCTGTCCGGTGAATACCACCTTTACCGGATACTGATTGGAATCCCCGATCACATGGGAGTTGGTAACGATATAGCCGTCCTCTGAAAACACGATCCCGGAACCGGAGCTGATAGGGCTGTCGGTCAAATCGGAGCCCTGCCCGTAGGTAACCACCGCAACTACGCTGTGCTTCACCTTTTCATACACCTGATTCGGGGTCATCATGCCATCCTGAGGAATTTCCTCGATTTCCAGCAGCTTTTGGTCGTCCTCCGGCGCAGGAGTGGATGAACTGGCCTGGGGCGGCTCCGCAGTCTCTCCGCCGAACCAGCCGGAGGTCAATCCCACACTGTACAAAACCATTGCCGCGCCAAGCAAAACCAATACGGCTCCAATCACCCAGAGGAACGCCTTGGTTTTCTTATTCATCCTCTTTTTCTCCGGCGGCTTGGCATCTGGAAGCTCTCCAGCCTCCTTTTGGGGAGGCTGAGAAGGCGGAGGCACAGAGCCGGTCCGCGCCGGCTGGGCTGGCTGCTGGGGATACCAGCGGCTTTCCTGGTAACCAGGCTGCCCTTGATTCCGGGCCGCCTGGCCGGGATAACCATAGGGAGCTTGATTCTGATAGGGGTTAGGCGCCTGATAAGGCGTCCCTCCATAGTAAGGCGGCGGGACCTGCCGCTGCTGGGGATGCCAGCCTCCCTGATATTGGCCTTGCCCATAGGGATAATTCTGCGGCGCCTGATGGTAAGGCGCCTGCCAGCCGGGATTCCACACAGGCGGAGGCGTCTGGGGAGCCGGCCTGGAAAACGCCGGGCTCTGATCATACGGTTGGGCAGACGGCCGCTCTGCCACCGGCTCCTGGCTTTCCCCGCCGTCAGGATTCTCCGGGCGCTCGGCTCCAGGCTCCCATGCGTTTTCCGTTTGAAACGGCACCTGGGTTTCCTCCGGAGAGAGAGCCGCAGCCTCTTGGAGCTCCTGGCCGGACGATTCCGGAGATTCGGCGGGCAGATCCGGTTCCTCTCTGCTATCCTCTGAGGATTCCATTCCGGGCTTCCAGCCCGATGTTTCTGTGGTTTGGGAAGGCTCTGAGCCTTCCTCCCGGAAGAAAGGCGCGGCCTCCTGGAGCTCCTGCGCCTGGCCCGGCGTTCCCAAATCTTCCCCGCGCTGACCGCCAGGGACTTCTTCCTGTGCCTCCTGGGCGGTCCGCTCCCAATTTGAACCCTCTTCCGATTGGCACTCCTCTGAAGCGGGGGACGGCGGATCCGCCTCCCAGCCTCTTTCCGACGCTGCCTCTTCTTGAGCGGACTCTGGGCCTGTAACCGTTTCCCCGCCGGATTGGTTGGGATACTCCGGCCATTCTCTATCCGTCATGGTAACACTCCTTGCTGTAAATTATTCCTTTAGTAAGGGAGGCTGCTCCTCCGGCTGCTTTGGCAGCCAGAATTCAAACTCGCAGTATTCGCCTTCCACGCTGCTGACAGTGATGTCTCCGCCATGAAGCTTGATGATGGTTCTTACAATATAAAGTCCCAAGCCCATACCGTTTTTATCCATGCTTCTGGATTTATCGGTCTTATAGAATTTATCAAAAATAAGAGGAATCTCGTCGGCGGAAATTCCCTGGCCGCTGTTTCTGATTTTGACCACCGCTTTGGTTCCTTTATTCAAAACCCGTACGTCGATATATCCCTGAGGATTGACAAATTTCACGGCGTTCTCCACCAGGTTATAAACCACCTGGTGAATCATATCCGGGTCGCCATCCACAAAAATAGCGGGGGCGTCCTCCAGTCCTCTGATTTCCACTTCCTTCTTCTCAATGCTGTCTTCAAAGGTAATCATTACCGACAGAATAATGTCTCTCAATTCAAAGCAGGTCTTGTTCATCCGCAGCTCACCGTTGTCGATTCTGGAAAGATCCAGCATGGTTTTTACCAGGCGGGAAAGCCGCTTTACCTCGTCGGAGACAATTTTCAGATAATAATTCTGTTTATCGGGCGGGATCGTGCCGTCCAGAATCCCGTCGATAAAGCCGGCGATGGTAGTCATGGGGGTTTTCAGCTCGTGGGAAACATTAGCGATGAAGCTCCGCCGGGTTCCCTCAGAGGAGGACAGCGAAGCCGCCATGTTGTTGAACGCCACCGCCAGCTCCCCAATTTCATCATCGCTGGTCACCGGAACACGCCGGGAGAAATCCCCCGACCCGAAGCACCGGGCAGCCTCCGCCATTTCCCGCAAAGGCCTGACCATTTTATAGGAGAACAATCCCACGGCGAAAAAGGAAATCGTCAGCGCCGCGATGGCGGCGAACAGGAACATCTTCAAAACATCGTTGCGGAATGAGGTGAGATAGAGCGCGTCGGTTGAGGTAAACACCGCTCCTACTTGAACGCCGGATTCTGAGGTCACCGGCACGCCTACGGTAAAATGGGAATAGGGATAAATGCCGCCCAGATTGCTGGTGCTGACAAAGCCGTTGTTCAGAACATCCTTCATGATTTTGTCCGGGATGCTCTGTTGGGTGTGAATACAATTGCCCCCCTCAGAGCAGAGCAGTGTTTTCCCCTGAACGTCGGTAATAAAAATATCGGCGTTGCTGGAATCGGAAAAGGTACTCAGAAACCCCTGGAGCACATACCGGTTTGAGATATAATAAGTTCCCGTATCCGCATCCTCCACTAAGCTCTTTTGGGTCAGCGCGGAAATGCTTTCGGCGTTCCGGCGCAGAAGCTCGTTTTTATCGTTTTGCCAGTACTGGGAAATAAAAAACAGCAGCATAGTTCCCAGAAGCAAAAAGCTGATCAGCACAATCGACATACTGACCTGGAGATACTTTTTAAATAATGTCTTACGTGCGGCCACTTACTCCTTCACCTCGAATTTGTAACCCACGCCCCAAACTGTTTTCAGCGCCCATTTGTCGGAAACGCCTTCCAGCTTTTCTCTTAAGCGCTTTACATGGACGTCTACCGTACGGCTGTCGCCGTAATAGTCAAATCCCCACACCTCGTCCAGCAGCTGATCCCGGGTAAACACCCGGTTTGGATTGCTGGCCAGATGGTAGATCAGCTCCATCTCCTTCGGCGGAGTATCCACCTGCACGCCGTTGACCTTCAGTTCATAATTTGTCAGGTTGATGGAAAGCTTATCATATTTGACCTCTTTCACGGCCTCGCCCTGGTTTTGCCCTGTGCGGCGCAGCACCGCCTTGATCCGGGCCACTACCTCCTTGGTCTCAAAGGGCTTCACAATGTAATCGTCGGCTCCCAGTTCCAGGCCCAGCACCTTGTCAAACACCTCGCCCTTGGCGGTAAGCATAATAATCGGCACCTGAGATTTTTTCCGGATTTCACGGCAGACCTGCCAGCCGTCCAGCTGGGGCAGCATAATATCCAGCAAAATCAGTTCCGGGTCCTCTTTTTCATTGAGCTCCACAGCCTCCTTGCCGTCATTGGCGATCACCACCTGATAGCCTTCCTTTTCCAAATAAAGGCGGAGTAATTCGCATATATTCTTATCGTCGTCAACGACCATGATTTTGCCTAATTCCATTAAAATCTCTCCTTTAATGTGATTTTAATTAAACATTATTTAATTTATTATAGTACAAAGCTTCCGGCAATTGGTGAACATTTTCTGAACCGCAGCTGTTTTTTTCGTGTTTTTTCAGCGATATCTTATAAAACGGGAAGGCCATCGTCAATGGTGGACGGCTGAAGGGCGAAATTCCATACCGGGCTTTAGCCCGTTGATTTATAAAGCTGCCTGACAGGATTCAGCGGCCTTCCGAGAACCGGCAAGGCGCTTCAAGGGCGCCTGCATACGGTGTCTGCAAATTTTATAAGCCCACAAGGCCCCGGCGGCACGGCTGTCTGCTTAGCTCTCATTGATTCTCCCCTTTCTTTCCCGATGGAACGCTGTATTCTACCGTCTTTCCGCTCTCTGTCCGAAAATCCAGGCCCGGAGAGATAAGACGCCGGATAAATCCTCAATAAAAAACGGGGCTTCCTGCTTGGAAGCTCCGTTTTCCGAAACCAATCCTGATAAGCCCATCCCAGCAAAGGGGCGAAAAAGCTTAAGCCTTATCCGCCACCAGCTGCACCATGACCGCCTTCTGGGCGTGGAGACGATTTTCCGCCTCCTCAAAAATTTCAGCCGCATGGGCCTCGAATACCTCGGCGGTGATTTCCTCTCCCCTGTGGGCCGGTAAGCAATGCTGCACCATAGCATCCTTGTGGGCCGTCGCCATCAGCTCTTCATTAATTTGATAGCCGGCAAAAGCCTTTTTCCGTTTTTCTGCTTCCCCCTCCTGGCCCATGGAAGCCCAAACATCAGTGATAATCACATCCGCGTCCTTGGCCGCCTCCAGAGGAACTCTGCAAAGCTCAAAGCAATCGTACTCCTTGGCGAAATCCAGCACCCGGGGATCGGGATCATATCCCTCGGGGCAGGCCGCAGAGACGGACATGCCGGTTTTCAGCCCTCCAACGATCAGAGAATTCATCATATTGTTGCCGTCCCCGATAAAACACATTTTCAAGCCTTCCAGCTTGCCCTTAAACTCGCGGATGGTCATCAGATCAGCCAGCACCTGGCAAGGATGGCAGAAATCGGTCAGGCCGTTGATAATGGGAATACTGCCGTACTCCGCCAGAGCTTCCACTTCGCTCTGCTCAAAGGTGCGGATCATAATGCCGTTCAAATAGCGGGAAAGCACTCGGGCGGTATCCTGAACGGGCTCGCCTCTGCCAATCTGCATATCCTTGGCCGAGAGGAAAATGGGCATGCCGCCCAGCTGATACATTCCCACCTCAAAGGAAACCCTGGTGCGGGTAGAGGATTTCTGGAAAATCATACCCAAGGTTTTTCCCGCCAGGCGCTTGTGCTCGATTCCATGCTTCAGCTCATACTTCAGCTGATCCGCCAAATTTAAGGTATCCATGATTTCCTGGCTGCTCCAGTCTAAAAGCTTTAATAAATGTTTCATTGGCTTAGCCCTCCAAAATTGATTTTTCTAAAATTTCCAGGCCCTGGTCGATCTCCTCATAGGTGATATTCAGCGGCGGCAGCAGACGCAGTACGGTTTTCGCTGTCAGCACCAGAAGTCCGTTTTTCACACAGCGGCCGGCTACTTCCTTAGCGTTATCCTTTGCCAGTACGATGCCGATCATCATACCCAGCCCCCGAAGCTCCTGAACGCCCGCCATTTTACTCAGCTTCTCCCGGAGGTAACGGCCTTTTTCTTCTACAGAACGTAAAAAACTATCTTTTGCTACTCTTTGTAAAACCTCCAAACCGCCGGCACAGGAGACAGGATTTCCTCCAAAAGTAGTGCCGTGCATTCCGGCGCCCAGCACTTCTCCCAAACGAGAAGCGCACAGGCAGGCACCGATGGGAAGCCCTCCGCCCAATCCCTTGGCCGAGGTGATCACATCCGGTTCAATCCCATACTGTTCATAGCAGTAAAGGGACCCGGTCCTGCCGACGCCGGTCTGCACCTCGTCGATCATCAGCAGGATATCCTTTCCCTTGCAGAGGGCGGCGGTTTTCCGCACGAACTCCTTTTCCAGCGGCATGACTCCGCCCTCGCCTTGAATCAGTTCGATCAGCACGGCGCAGGTATTTTCAGTAACACAGGAAAGCAAGCTCTCAAAGTCGTTGGCCCTGGCGTAGGAAAAGCCTTCGGTGAAGGGCCAGAAATGCTCATGAAACACGTCCTGGCCGGTAGCCGCCAGGGTCGTCACCGTTCTTCCATGAAAGGAGTTCACCAGCGTGACGATCTCTGTCCTCTGTTTGCCGTATTTATCGGCGCTGTATTTTCTGGCCAGCTTAATAGCGCATTCATTGGCCTCGGCTCCGGAATTGCAGAAAAACACCCTGCCAAAGCCTGTCAGGCGGCACAGCTCGGCTGCCAGGCTGGTCTGCACCGGGGAATAGTACAGGTTGCTCATGTGCTGAATCGCGCCTGCTTGTTTAGCGACCGCGCTCACCCAGCCGTCGTCGCAGTAGCCCAGGCTGTTAACGCCGATACCGCTGGTAAAGTCAATATATTCCTTTCCCTCGGTGTCCACCGCGACAGCTCCCTTTCCGTAAACCAGCGCCACGGGAAACCGCCCGTAGGTAGGCATCAGGTTTTCCTGCTCCTGCCGCTTGACTTCCTCAAAATTCATGCTGCTTCCTCTTTTCTTACCGTAATCTAAACGACCAGAGAATGGACCGGAGCATACGCGGATCCGTCCCTCAAAGGGAATCGAATTCCTGATTTGCACCCCATGCTTCATCCTCCGGAAACAGGCTGGCAGTGCTTTCATCCCTGCCAGCAAGGTTCCTGCCAGTGTTTTACCTTCCGGCCTGCCTGCCGCAAAATTCTTCTGATCCTCCGTCATCGGATAGGCACCAGAACTCTATTTACAAGAAAGCCCAGACCGGCGGGCTGGCGAAACTCTGCCGGCTGAGTAGAAAATCATCTGAAAAGCCCTTATGCTTTCCTTAATAGAACATGGTGCCGATGCCCTCGTCGGAAAACAGCTCGATGAGAATGGAATGGCTGATCCTGCCGTCGATGATATGGGCCCGGCCCACGCCCTGGCGCACCGCATCCACACAGCAGTCGATTTTAGGAATCATTCCTCCGCTGATGATGCCTTCCTTCTTCAGCATGGGCACCTCGCTGACGTTGACCACCGGAATTAAGGTGCCTTCGTCATCCTTATCCCGCAGTAGCCCCTTGACGTCGGTCATCAAAATTAATTTCATTGCCCCCAGCTTAGCCGCAATGCTGGCGGCCGCCACATCGGCGTTGACGTTATAGGTTTCCCCGTGATAGCCTCCGGCGATAGTGGAAATCACCGGGATATAGCCCTTTTCCACCGCGTCGTTGATCACAGCCGTATTGACGCTGGTGATCTCTCCCACAAAGCCCAGATCCTCGGCGGCGGCTTTCTTTTCCGCCATCAGCATCCGGTTGTCCAGGCCGCACAAGCCCAGCGCCCGGCCTCCCAGCTGCTCCAGCAGCTTCACCAGGTCTTTGTTCACCTTTCCGGCCAGCACCATCTGGACGATATCCATGGTTTCCGCGTCCGTATAGCGCATACCGTTGATAAATTTGCTTTCCTTGCCGATTTTCTTCAGCATCGCGCTGATCTCCGGACCGCCGCCGTGAACTAAGACCACATTGATGCCGACCAGCTGCATCAGCACGATATCCCGCATCATAGCGTCCTTAAGCTCCTCGTTGATCATGGCATTGCCGCCGTATTTTACCACGATGGTTTTACCCGCCCATTTTTGAATATAGGGCAATGCCTTTACCAGCACGTCTGCCCGGTCCTGAATCGGAATTTCCATAACTCGTCACGCCCATTCTATCTAAAAATATCATACGAAAGATCTATGTCTTTTTAATTCTTTCACTCCAGCGCCCATAAAACAGTCAGCCATCGTATATTTTATTTAGGTGCGGTAATCCCCGTTAATTTTCACATAATCATAGGTCAAGTCACAGCCGTAGGCCTCCGCGTCAAAGGAACCGTCCTTCAGGTCCACCAAAATATCGATTTCCTTTTCCAGCAGGATCTCCTTTGCCTTTTCCTCGCTGAACTCGATGCCCGCGCCATCCACGCATACCGTGACAGCGCCCTTTGCCGAGCGGAACGCCACATCCACCTTGCTGATATCCACATCACAGCCGGAATAGCCGATGGCGCACAGCACCCGTCCCCAGTTGGCGTCGGCGCCGAACATGGCGGCCTTCAGCAGGCTGGAGCAGATCACCGATTTCGCCACGCCTTTAGCGTCCGCCAGCGTTTTCGCCCCGCTGACCTTACAGATCAGCAGCTTGGTCGCTCCTTCTCCGTCGCCGGCCAGCAGCTTGGAGATTTCCCTGCATACAAATACCAGGCCTTCCAGAAACGCTTGGTAATCCTCTGATTTTTCCGTAATCTCCTGATTTCCGGCTTTCCCCGAGGCCAAAACCGCCAAAGTATCGTTGGTCGAGGTGTCCCCGTCAACGCTGACCATATTAAAGCTGACATCCGCGGCCTCCTTGACCGCGCACTGAAGCATTTCTGGAGAAACGGCGGCGTCAGTGGTGAGGAAGCCCAGCATGGTGGCCATGTTGGGGTGAATCATACCGCTGCCCTTGGCGATGCCCCCGATGGTCACTGTTTTGCCGCCTACTTCAATTTGGACGGCGATTTCTTTTTTAACGGTATCTGTAGTCATGATGGCCTCCGCGGCGTCGGTGCCTCCCTCCTTGGAGAGAGCCGACGTTAGGGCCGCCACGGAATTTTCGATGGGCTCGATGGGCAGCACCTGGCCGATAACCCCGGTAGACGCCACCAAAACATCCTCCTGGGGAATGCCCAGCTCTTTAGCCGCCAGCAGGCACATCCTCTCCGCCTTTTCCACGCCGTCGGCGTTGCAGGTGTTGGCGTTGCCGGAGTTGGCGATAACCGCCTGAGCCTTGCCGTTTTTTAGGTGCTGCTGGGTCACCAGAATACAGGCGCCCTTTACCAGGTTCTGAGTATAGACCGCTGCCGCAGAGCAAAGAGTATCAGCATAAATCAGCGCCAGATCCCGCTTGGATTTATTTTTACGGATGCCGCAGTGAACCCCGGAGGCGGTAAAGCCCTGAGCCGCGGTCACGCCGCCTGGAATTTGTTTGATTGGCATAATTGTTCTCTCCTTTTCGCCCTGATTAAAATGCCGGGGGCACCAATGCCAGCCCCGAGGCTTCCTCCAAGCCAAAAATCAGGTTCATATTCTGAATCGCCTGGCCTGCGGCCCCCTTCACCATGTTGTCAATGGCGGAAATAGCGATCAAATTGCCGCACCGGGTATCGATATGCAGGGAAATATCGCAGAAGTTGGAATACTTGATATTATGGATGTCCGCGTTCATGCCGTCTGGCAGCAGGCGGACAAAATACTCGTCCTGATAAAAATCTTCATAAGCCTTCCGCACCTGCGCCTTGGTGACATCCGGCTTCAGCCTTCCGTAGCAGGTGGATAAGATTCCCCGGTTCACCGGCAGCAGATGGGGCACAAAAGTGACATGCACCTTTTGCCCGGAAAGCCGGGACAGCGTCTGCTCAATCTCTGGAGTGTGCCGGTGGCTGGCCACCTTGTAGGCGTGCAGGCCCTCGTTTAAATCCGGGTAATGGGTGCCCTGGGAAAGGCCGCGGCCCGCCCCGGTCACACCAGATTTGGAGTCGATGATGATTCCCGTCAGCTCAATCAAGCCGTTTGCTACCGCCGGCGCCAGAGCCAGCGGAGCCCCAGTCGTATAGCAGCCCGGATTGGCAATGACCCTTTTTCCGAGAATATCCTTACGGAACAGCTCCGGCAGGCCGTAAACCGCCTTTTCATGGAGCTCCTTGTCCTGATAGGTTCCGCCGTACCATTTCTGATATTCTTCCTCGCTGTCCAGCCGGAAATCCGCGCCCAGGTCAATAAACGCCTTGCCTTTCTCGTCACAGGCTTTGGCCAGCTCCTGGGAAAGCCCATGAGGCAGAGCGGCGAATACCACGTCGCATTTGTCCACCACCTGGCCGGCGGTTTCACAAACCATATCGCACAGATTGAAGTAGGCGGGATATACCTCACTGATTGCCTTTCCCTCAAAGCTGACGGAGCTGATGGCCGTAACCTCCGCCTCCGGATGGCTCAGCAGCAGCCGCACCAGCTCAGAGCCGGCGTAGCCGGTGGCTCCGACAATTCCCGCATGTATCATAAATAAATCCCTCTTATCTATCGTTTAAATTTTGTGTAGTGGGAGCAGACGACAGCAGCACAAAGCGCCTGTCCCGCGGCCGCCAGTCAGAAGGGCGGCTGGCATGGTCCAAGCGCCCGGCTTGGGTTCATGCCAGGCGGCGCATAGGGCGGCCGCCCTTTACGGTCTCCGTCCGCGCGCCTTTTATCAGCTTTCAGAGGCGGCATCCTCCCGAAGCAGGCCTCGCACCCGCTTTACCTGAGCCAGCACGCTTTCCCTCGCAGGTCCTCCCAGCACGCTTCTGCCGTTGACGCAGTTTTCTAAAGAAATGGCGTCATAGACGCCCTCGTCAAAGGCCTCGCATACCGTTTGATATTCCTCCATCGGCAGAGTTTCCAGGGTTTCCCCCAATTCAATGCACCGGGCAACCAGAGTTCCGGTGGCTTTATACGCATCCCGGAAGGGTAAGCCCTTTTTTACCAGATAGTCGGCGCAGTCGGTGGCGTTGATAAACCCTCCGGCCGCCGCCTTCCGCATATTCTCAGGAAGCACCTTCATGGTGGCCAGCATCGGGGTAAAGGCGGTCAGGCACATCTTCACCGTTTCCACGCTGTCAAAAATAGCCTCCTTGTCTTCCTGCATATCCTTATTATAGGCCAAAGGCAAGCCCTTCATGACCGTCAGCAAAGCAGTCAGGTCGCCAAATACCCTGCCGGATTTTCCCCGGACCAGTTCGGCGATATCAGGGTTTTTCTTTTGGGGCATGATGCTGGAGCCGGTGGAAAAGGCGTCATCCAGCTCTACAAATTTAAATTCCCACGAGCACCAGAGGATGATTTCCTCAGAGAACCGGGACAGATGCACCATTACGATGGATAAGGCCGCAGCCAGCTCCATGCAGAAATCCCGGTCGGAAACCCCATCCAGACTGTTGCGCATAGTATCGGAAAATCCTAGAAGCCGGGTGGTGACAGTCCGGTCAATGGGATAGGTGGTGGAAGCCAAAGCGCCTGACCCCAGCGGATTGACATTCATACGCTTTACCGCGTCCTGAAGCCTGCCCAAATCCCGAAGGAACATCTCGGCGTAAGCCATCAGATGGTGGCCAAAGGTGATGGGCTGGGCGCGCTGCAGGTGGGTATAGCCAGGCATTACTGTCCCAGCGAAGGCTTCGGCCTGGACGCAGATAGTCTCAGTCAGTTCTTTGATCTGTTCCAGCAGGCCCTGGGCCTCCTCTCTCAGATAGAGCCGGATATCCAGCGCCACCTGATCGTTCCGGCTTCTGGCGGTATGCAGCCGTTTACCGGTATCTCCCAGCCGGCGGGTCAATTCACCTTCCATGAAAGTATGGATATCCTCCTGGGTCATGTCGATTTCCAGCGTCCCGGACTGTAGATCCTTTAAAATCCCTTCCAGCCCTTGGCAGATTGCGTCAGCCTCGCTTTTGTCAATGACTCCGCACTGTCCCAGCATGGTGGCGTGGGCGATAGAGCCCTCGATATCCTGCCGCGCCATTTTACAGTCAAAAGAGATAGAGGAATTAAAATCATTGGTTTTTTGATCCAGTTCCTTTTGGAACCGTCCTGTCCATAACGGCAAATTGATTCACCCTTTCCCCAGGCTGAGCCTGGACTCATTTCGCGCTCGGGGGGTGGCGGTATCCATTGGCCTTCTCCCACGCGCCGCTGTCTGTTCGCTTCCTTCAGCTGTTTCCCCCAGGCTGAGCCTGGACCCGCTTCGCGCCTGGGGCTTGGAGATAGCTCCCTGTTTTCTACCGCGGACGCATCAAGAAGCAAGCTCGCTTTCCGCGCCCAAAAGCCAGGGCTTACCTAATAATCACGAATAGGGCGGACAGCGTCCGCCCTGAATCCTGGATAAATTTATTGCTGCTGATTTTTGGCCTTCTTCATCGCCTGAACCTTGATTGGCAAGCCAAACAGATTGATGAAGCCGGCGGAATCCGCCTGATTATAAACCTCATCCTCGTCGAAGGTAGCAATCTCCTCATCGTACAAGGAATAAGGGGAAGTAACGCCCGCGTCGATGATATTTCCCTTGTAAAGCTTCAGCTTAACATCGCCGGTTACGGTCTCCTGAGTGGAATCCACAAAAGCCGAAAGGGCTTCCCTTAAAGGAGTAAACCACTGGCCGTAGTAAACCAGCTCCGCGAACCGGAGGGCTACGCCCTGCTTATAATGGTAGGTGTCCCTGTCGAGGCAGATTTCCTCCAGCTTGCTATGAGCGTGATACAAAATGGTTCCGCCGGGAGTTTCATAAACGCCGCGGCTCTTCATGCCTACCAGCCGGTTTTCCACCATATCGGCGATGCCGATGCCATTGGCGCCGCCCAGCTCATTGAGCTTTTTCACAATGGAAACGCCATCCATTTTCTCGCCGTCGATGGCGGTTGGAACGCCCTTTTCAAAGTGCAGGGTCACGTAGGTAGCCTTGTCGGGAGCCTTCATGGGAGAAACGCCCAATTCCAGGATCTCGTCATATTTCGGCTCGTTGGCCGGATCCTCCAGATCCAGGCCCTCATGGGAAAGGTGCCAGATATTCTTATCCTTAGAGTAGTTGGTTTCTCTGGTTATATTCAAGGGAATGTTGTGGGCTTCAGCGTATTCAATTTCTTCCTCACGGCTCTTCAGATTCCAGATTCTCCAGGGAGCGATGATCTTCATTTCCGGAGCGAAAGCCTTGATAGCCAGCTCAAACCGCACCTGGTCGTTTCCTTTTCCGGTACAGCCGTGGCAGATTGCGTCGGCGCCTTCCGCTTTGGCGATTTCTACAATTCTTTTGGCGATAATCGGACGGGCGAAGGAGGTGCCCAGCAAATATTTGTTTTCATAAACAGCGCCAGCCTTGACGGTGGGAAAAATGAAATCCTCCACAAACACCTGGTTCAAATCCTCGATGTACAGCTTGGAGGCTCCTGTCTTTTTCGCTTTTTCCTCCAGCCCGGAAAGCTCCTTACCCTGGCCGACATCGGCGGCAACGGCGATGACCTCGCAGTTGTTGTAATTCTCCTTCAGCCACGGAATAATAATCGAGGTGTCCAATCCGCCGGAATACGCCAGCACTACTTTTTTGATCTCTGCCATTTTAACCAACTCCCAAAATATTTTTATTATGGCTGATGTTTTCATTCAACGATTCCTATTATACACCCTTTATGCAAAAAATCAAGAGTTTTGTGCATAAATATTCATACAACTGGAATTTGGTGACATTTCCACAAAATCGAAAGAAAAATCGGCCCCGCTCTTATTTTTTATGATATTAAAATGACACCTCTTTCATATCCGCCGCAAAAGCTACATGCATATAAATAAATTTAAATGTTATAAAACACTTTTTCCCGTCCAAAATCAGCAGAAAACGCGAAGCTTTTGTGGTACCATAATCTTCTAATTTATGGTATCATAAAATTATAAGGAGAAAAAGCCCAGCAGGCTATTATTTTATAAAGGAGAGATTGCTATGTCTTTTCAAGAAATCAATGTCCGTGAGTTTTCCATGAAGCCCTTTAAGATGATCGGCGACCAGTGGATGCTGGTCACTGCCGGCGATCAAATTAAGTACAACACAATGACCGCCAGCTGGGGCGGCATAGGCGTCATGTGGGGCAAAAACGTGGCGGTAACGGTAATCCGTCCCCAGCGCTACACCAAGGAATTTGTAGAATCCCACGACTGCTTTACCCTGAGCTTTTACCCTGAAGAATACAAAAAGGCGCTTTCCCTCTGCGGCAGCAAATCCGGCCGGGAGATCGATAAGGCGGAGGAGACAGGCCTGATTCCTGTTTTCGACCAGGCTGCTCCGTACTTTGAACAGGCCAGCCTGGTGCTGGTATGCAAAAAGCTGTACGCCCAGCCGATGGACCCGGCCGGGTTTGTAGACAAAGCCCTGGACAGCCGGTGGTATCCGGATAAGGATTATCACAAAATGTTCGTAGGAGAAGTCATCAAGGTGCTGGTGAAGGAATGAGCCGCGCCGTCATCGTCACCGGGGCTTCTCATGGGATCGGCCGGGCCGCCGCTGTTCTGTTTGCCAGAAAAGGCTATTCCACGGTGATCAATTACCATCGTTCGGAATCAGAGGCCCTCTCTCTAGCCCGTTCCCTCACGCAGGAGGGCTGCTCTGTTCTCGCAGTGCAGGCGGACGTTTCCGACCCTGTCCAGGTAAAGGAGCTGTTTCAAAGGACAGAGGCGGCTTTCGGCGGGCTGGAAATTCTAGTAAACAACGCCGGGATTTCTCAGACGGGCCTGTTCACCGACTGCACACCCCGGCAGTGGGACCGGGTCTTCGGCGTTAACGTCAAAGGGGCTTTTCTGTGCAGCCAGCAGGCGGCGTCCCTGTTCCTCAGGGAGCACCGGGGAAAAATCGTCAATGTCAGTTCGATTTGGGGAATCACCGGCGCCTCCTGCGAGGCGGTGTATTCCGCCAGCAAGGCGGCTCTCATCGGCCTGACCAAATCTCTGGCTAAGGAGCTGGGGCCCTCCGGCATTCAGGTAAACTGTGTGGCTCCGGGCGTGGTGGATACTAAAATGAACGCCGGCCTCACTCCAGAGGAGCTTCAGGCACTCCGGGACGAAACCCCTCTGGGCGTCATCGGCACCTCGGAGGACATCGCCCAGGCCATCTGGTTTTTAGCTTCTCCGGAAAGCGATTTTATTACCGGCCAGGTGCTCAGTCCCAACGGCGGTTTCCTGATTTGACCGCCTGCGCCGTGTTTAGTCCGGCCGCTTGAAACAGCCTTTGAGATTCCTTGAAAATCCCGGCTGTAAAAAAGCCGCCGTCAGAACAGGTGTCGGGAGGCTGCGAATCCTATTATTTTTTGTTTCGCCGCAATGTTTTTTATGGAACCGCGCCGTATCTGTAATCGTTAGAATGACGGCACGGCGCGGTTCATTTTTTACTGTGCCTTACGAAAAATTTTTGATGGCAAAAATTCGTAACGGGCTGCTTAATTTTGGAGAAAACCGTTTCTTTTCCTAAACCACTTAAAAATCATCCTGTTGTAAAAACCTCCGGCTGGGCCGGAGGTTTTTCTAAATCGCTTAAAAAGCGGCTCCACGCCGCACGTTTAAAATATTGCTTTTTAATCCGCTGCCAGATCCCTTGATTTTGCCCGCCGCTCTCCGTCCCAGTCTTTTCCGGCAGTTTTTATGGCAGTGAAACCTTCAGATGCATATGCTCTCGGGCCTGATGCCATTTGACCGGATAGCCCGCGCCATGGGAGCAGAAAACCGAATCCGGGGTGTATTCCAAGTCCGCCTCCGGGTCATAGGAAAACCGGGCTGCCAGCTCCTCCTGGTTCTGGCACGGCTCATAACCGTCGAACCGGAAGCTGAACATCCCTTTTCCTTTGGTAAATGCCGCCAGCTCCCGGCTGTAATTTATAAAACCCGCCGCCGGCCCTCGTCCATTTACCGTCACTCGGTTTTCCTGCTGCCGCGGAGGCTCAAAGACTCCCTGCAGCCGCTGGATATCGGATAAAATTCTTCCCAGCTGCCTGCTGTCCGCCTGAATCCGGAAAGCGTACCAGGGCTCCAGCAAAATACTTTCCGCCTGCATCAGCCCCTGGCGCAGAGCCCGGTAGACGGCTTCCCGAAAGTCTCCGCCCTCGGTGTGTTTTTCATGCGCTTTCCCCGCCAAAAGAGTTACCCTTACATCGGTGAGAGGGGCGCCGATCAGCACGCCCCTCAATTCCCGCTCAAAGACATGGGTTCGGATCAGGTTCTGATAGCTGCGGTCAAGCTGGTCGAAAGGACATTTGCTTTCAAAGGTGATCCCGGAGCCTCTTTTTCCGGGAGAAAGAGCCAGATGCACCTCCGCGTAATGGCGGAGCGGCTCGAAATGGCCGCAGCCAAGCACTGTGTTTCCAATGGTTTCCCGGTAAGAAACCTGACATTCCCCGAACCGTATTTTCCGCCGGAATCTCTCCGCCATCAGCTCCTGAAGGATTTCCAGCTGTACCGTCCCCAAAATATGCACCCGGATTTCCTCCAGCCGTTCCTCCCAGGAAACATTCAGCAGCGGCTCCTCCGCCTCCAATAGTTTAAATTCTTCCAGCACGGTTTTCGCCGGCACTCCTTCTCCGTATTCCACCTTTGCCGTTAAAGCCGGAGTGGTTTCCAGCCTCGGACGGCAGGGAGCTTCCCCGATCTGCTCGCCCGGCTTGACCGTCAGGCCGGTTACTCCGCACAGAGACCCGGCCGCCGCCGTTTTTCCAGTCTGGAATTTCAAACCCTGATAATGCCGCAGCTCGTCGATTTTCTGCGGCCCATCCAGAGTAGCGACCTCGTCCTTTACCGTTAACGCACCGGACAGAACCTTTAAAAAGCTGACCCGGTTTCCCTTTTCGTCGTGACGCACCTGGTACACTCTTCCGCAAAAGGGCTCGTCCCTTTTTGCCTCATATTCCGTTTTCGTCAGCCGGTCCATCTGCTCTAAGAACTCTATCACGCCCTGGTCATTCAGCGCGCTGCCGGAAAAACAGGGAAACACCCGGCGGCTCCGAATCAGCTCCGCCGTCCTGCCGTACCACAGCTTTTCGTCATAGCCGGTCTCCAAGTAGCATTCCAGCAAATTCTCATCCAGGGCCGCCAGGTCCTCCGCCGCAGCCTCCAGCCCTTCCGCCGGAAACCAGTAAATATCCGGCGAAAGCTGTTCCCGGAGCTCCGCCAGAGATTTTTCTCCGTCCGCCCCCGGCTGATCCATTTTATTCAGGAAGAAAAATACCGGGATCTGATTTTTTTCCAACAGCCGCCAGAGGGTCGCCGTATGCCCCTGAACCCCATCGGCGGCGCTCACCACCAAAACGGCATAGTCCAGCACCCCCAGAGTCCGTTCCATTTCCCCGGCGAAGTCTGCGTGTCCCGGCGTGTCTACCAGGTAATATTGGTTTTCTCCCAGAGAAAAGGCCGCCTGCCCGGAAAACACAGTGATGCCCCGCTGCTTCTCAACGGCGTCGGCGTCTAGAAAGGAATCCCGGTGGTCTACCCGTCCCTTTGCACGGATTGCCTTTCCATGGTACAGAACCGCCTCGGACAAAGTGGTTTTCCCTGCGTCTACATGCGCTAAAATTCCAATTGTTTTTCTCATTCCTCTTCCTCCCGGCCGTCTCCTGGATTTCTCCAGCTTTCTCTTGCCCATATATTCATTATAAAAGAACCGGCCCGCCTTTGCAACGGCGCTTCGGAAGGGCAGCCGTTCCCAACGGGCACGCGGCCCGGACTTCCGGCGCGCGTTCCTTGAGTATATTTGGCGGCCTCCATCGAGGCCCGTCCCTCCAAATCCGCGGCACATTCTCCTCAAGGCGGCTTTCTCTGCCAGCCTTTGCCAAGCTGTTCTTCCGCTGACTGTGCGACCGGGGCGTTTCCATGGAAAACGGTAAGGGAGCCGTACCCTTTCCCGCTGTTTTGTGGTATGATAACAAGGTATAATAACAGCTGGAAATGGGGAATGTTATGAAACCGCAAGACGAATTTGGAAGCTCCTTTGAAACGGCAAAGGAATTGCCGGAGACCTCTTGGAAACGGAAGGCCATTCAGGCCGCCTCCTCACAGGCGGAGCCTATCCGGAAGTCCGGCGGTTTCCAAGGCTCCGCCCTTCCAACGCCTGTGGAGCTGCGGGAGAAGCTGGAAGCTTTTCTATTATCATTGGGCGTCAGCGACGTGGGCTTTTCCAAGCCGGAAGCCGAGGGCCTGGAGAAAACGCCCTATGCCGTTACCCTGGTGGTTCGGCTGTCCAACGCCATTGTGGATGAAATCGAAGGAGAGCCCACTTTGACCTATTTTAGTCATTACCGGGCGGTAAACGCATTCTTGGATCAATGCCTGCTGAAGGCCGGATTGTTTTTGGACCGGGCCGGCTATCAGTATATCACTGTGGCCGCCAGTCAAAGCATGAATCAAAAGGGCTGGAACTATCAGGGCAGATTTTCCCATAAGCAGGCGGCCTGCGCCGCCGGCCTGGGCGTCATAGGAAAAAGCTCCTTATTTCTCCATCATCGGTTTGGCCCCCGCGTCCGGCTGGCCACATTATTCACCGACTGCCCCTTTCCTGTGGAAAACGCGCTTCCAGCCTCTCTCTGCGGCAGCTGCCGCAAATGTGTGGATTCCTGTCCCAGCGGCGCGATTCTCGGCCCGGAATGGGTCCCTGGTATGCCTCGGAAGTTGCTTTTCGATCCGGAAAAATGCAGCCAGCATATGAAGCGCCAGTACCAGCATATTGGCCGCGGGGCTGTATGCGGCATATGCATGAGGGTCTGTCCCCGTTATGAAAGGTCCGTGATCCGCTGGGAATAGTCCCGCCGGACGAAGCTGCCGTCCGCAGCGTTTTAATAGCCGAGTAAAAGGCTTATCCCCATGGCTGATAGGAAAAAGAGAAGCCTCAGCGGCCGAAAGATGAAAAAGGGACGGAATGGATTCCGTCCCTTTTTCTATTTTGCCAGAGCTTCCTCCCACTGTCCCTGCCGGAAGCCTGCCAGAACAAAGCCTTCCCCAATCAGCAGCGGACGTTTGACCAGCATACCATCCTCGGCCAGCAGTCTGATTTTTTCCTGCTGGGTTAATCCTGGCAAAACCGCCTTCAGGTTCTTCTCCCGGTAGAGCATTCCAGAGGTATTAAAAAATTTTTCCGCCGGAAGCCCGCTTTGGCAAATCCACTGAGCCAGCTCCTCTTGCGTGGGATTTTCCTCCTTAATATTTCTTTCCTGAAACGGGATGCCCTTTTCCTGCAAAAATTTTCTAGCCTTAGCGCAGGTGGAGCATTTGGGATAGCAAATAAATAAAGCTTCCATGATCCGGCCTCCTAAACCCTTAAAGTCTTTCATTTATCATACCACAGCCGCATATGCCTTGGAAAGAGGAATAACGCGAGGTGTGCCTATGGGTATTTTAAGGAAGCTTTGCCATTCCACCCGATGGAAAGCGGTATTTTCTATACTATCAGTATTAATTTGTATTGTTTCAACTTTTTTCTATACTTTTTCCCACCCATTTTCTCAAAGCTCCGACAGCGTTTGGAACCGGTTGAACCAAATTCAGGAGGAATACCCGCCTGGCAGCAGCTTCACCGGCGCATACCGGGGCGCCACCCAATGCTTTGGCTTTGCAGGCTATGTCTTTCACGCCCTTTATAGCTGCGATATGCCAAACAGCTATTATCGGGATACCTGGTATCAGCTGGATGGAACGGAAAACCTATCCGTGGTAGGACAGCTCACCCAAAAAAATATAAGCAAAACGGCCTTGGAACGCCTGCTGTCCCAAGGCCGGCCTGGGGATATTATTCAATACGGCACGCCCCATTATCCCCACACCATGGTGTTTCTTCAAACAATCACCGGAGGTTTCACGGTTTATGACTGCAATTACGACAGACAGTGTACGGTGATGGTACGGCAGGTTTCCTATGAAGCCCTGGCCGCTGAAATCGGTTCTTCCTCCGCACAATGCGGCCTTACCTTATATCGGGCGAATCTCAAAGAATGATTTTGCGTGACTATTTTTGTTTCTGACTATTTTGTTCTGAAATAAAGATTTTATAGAAACCTTCCGGACAATTGTGGACGCCTGATCCTGTAAATGGTATCATCATTACAGAAATGATCTGAAGGAGGAAGCCGGCATGGAGAAAAGAATTTTAGCCTTTGATTTCGGCGCTTCCAGCGGGCGGGCAATGCTCAGCCGCTTTGAGGGGAACCAATTAAAGGCGGAGGAAATCCACCGTTTCAGCAATGATCCCGTCGTATTAAACGGGGTTCTTTACTGGGACATCGTGCGTATGATGTTTGAGATCAAAAGGAGCATCTCTCTGGCCTTGGCCAAGGGGGGCTTTGACGCCATCGGCATCGACACCTGGGGAGTGGATTTCGGCCTTCTTGACCGCAGGGGCAATTTGATGCAAAATCCGGTTCACTACCGGGATCCTCATACCGTCGGCGTGCCCGAGCAGGTATTTAAAATCATCCCCAAAGAGGAGATTTACGAAAAAACCGGGATTCAGCTCATGCGCTTCAACACCCTGTACCAATTATATTATCTGGCGCGGGAGGAGCCTGCTCTGCTGGCCCAAGCCGATCGATTTCTTCTGATGCCGGATTTAATGGCCTATTTTCTCACCGGAGAAAAAAAGTGTGAGGTGACCAACGCCTCTACCACAAACCTATACAATCCCACCCTGAAAAGCTGGGATTTCCAGCTTTGCCGGACTCTGGGGATTCCTACCGAGATTTTCCCGCCGATTATTTCCACTGGAGAAATTTACGGCAATCTTCTTCCGGAAATCTGTGAGGAGCTGAGCTGTCCCAGCGTACCTGTGGTAGCGGTCGCAACTCACGACACCGCCTCGGCGGTGTTCAGCTGTCCCGCTAAGGAAAAGGATTTTGTCTACATCAGCTGCGGCACCTGGAGCCTGTTCGGCACTGAACTCGGCAAGCCGATTATGAGTGAAAAAGCGATAGCCGCCAACTTTACCAACGAGATCGGCTATCATCACAGCGTACGTTTTTTAAAGAACATTATGGGTCTTTGGCTGATCCAGGAATCCCGTCGGCAGTGGATGCGGGAGGGCAGCGAGGTTGGCTTCGACGTTCTGGAAAACGAGGCCCTGGAATCCCGGCCTTTCCAGTGCTATATTGATACCGACGCGCCCCAGTTTGAGACTCCCGGCAATCTTCCCCGCCGGATCCAGGAGTACTGCGAACGCACAGGGCAGACCGTGCCTCAAACCCGCGGCGAGATTATGAGATGCATTTATCAAAGCATCGCCATGCGTTATAAATATACCTTTGAGACCCTTTCTTCCATCACCGGAAAAAAATATAAGACCATCCATATGTTTGGCGGCGGCATCAAGGACACTCTGCTGTGCAAGATGACCGCCAGCGCCTGCGGCGTTCCGGTATATGCCGGGCCGGTGGAAGCTACCGTAATGGGAAATATCGGCGTCGCCTGTCTGGCCCTGGGAGAAATCAGGGATCATAGGGAAGCCCGGAAAATCATCCGGGAGTCCAACGATATTAAGGTTTACCAGCCTCTCCAGTGGGAGGAATGGCAGGAGGCCTACGGGGACTTTTTAAAGGCCGCCGGCTTGAAAGGATAGCCGAGCCGCCCTTTGGAAAAGCACGGCAAAAGGGTTTAGTCCTGCATAGCCACAGAAAAAACGTCAGTCCGCGAGATAAAATTCACAGAAAAAACGCCGCTGAAAACCAGCGGCGTTTTTATGTTTTATTTTTCAAAAGACTTTTCAAAGGGGAATACACCGCTCTCTTATGGGCAGTTAAGCATCCTTTAAAAATATAGGAAGCGGAAACCCTTTTGGCATCCGCGCAGCGGCGTGAAAAAGCTCCTTTCAGCGGTAAAAAGCCGTGCCGGGAAAACAGAGTGGAGACCGGTGAAAAATGTTTTTTTTCTCAGCGCAAAAAAGCCCAAAGTCTCTTCCTTTCGAGATCCCCTTTGACGCTTGTGCTAAGACGCCGTCTGGCCATTTCTCAGGTCCTTTGGCGGCCAGGGGATATCGGCGCTATTTTTTCTGTGAGGATTTCGGGTTCTGATCAGAGGAAGCTGTCCAAAGCTCGGGCAAAATTGTGATGCCTCCTGACAGCAGATAAGTTCCAAGGAGCGCGGAAATTGGGGGCATTGCGGCAAAGACAGGAAATAGCACCAGCAAAACGCCTACTAAAAAATTGACGATTGCCCCAGCGAACAGCCAGCCTCTGGCCCTATCGTCTTTTCTCTGAAAGGGAAAGGCCATCATGAAATGGTTAATTCCCATAGATACCGACAGCACTGCCAGCACAATACAGCAGATAAAAGACATCATTCCCTCCGCCGCTTCGGCTGACTGGAACATCCACACCAGCAGCACCGCCGCACTGAGTAAAAAACAAGCCACTCCTCCCAGAAGTAAAAATTTGCTTTTATGTTCAGAGCCGATATAACGCACCACCATTACGGCGCCGTAAATAGCTAAACAGCCAAACGCCAGATATTGAACCCCGACCAGAGTGCTTAAAGGTGTCAAAAAGCACAGAATACCCAACACCAGCATTACCAGCATCAGGGCCATGGAAAGGACCTTTTCCCGGGGGCGCCTTGATTTCTTCTGCATCGCGGATCCTTCTTTTCCTTATAATTATTCTTGTAATCACCTTTTAGTATACCTAAATATCCCTAAGAAATCAATATTTTTTTGTACTTTTCTTCTAAACTCGTAAAATTTTTCACAAAATTCATCTCTAACAGCAAAATGATTTTTATATCATTTCATCTTTCCGCTCTTTTGTGAGTTATAGCTTCGGCTCATCAGTTAAATTTGTCTTTGCCTGCTTTTGGGAGGAAATAAATTTTATGAAGGCAAAGCCGGAACGGGTATTTTATACCTGTTCACCGGCGGTCTTTTCAGTATTGGCTGGATCATTGATTCATCAGTATTTTGTGTAAGCCCAATCCATATTACGTATATTAAGCAGCAACCGTTTTTATCAATACAGAAACAAGCCGGGGAGGCTCTTTTGGGCAAGAACCTCCCCGGCTTGTTTTTTATTTCATTTGGTTGAAAAACAAATTCTATGGCAGCAGCGTTGCCCGGGCAGGCAGCTGGATTTCCGCCAGGCTTTCATCAAAGTGCGGCCAGCGCCTTGTAGCAATCCTTCAGCTGAGGATACAGGCCGCAGTAAACACGGTAAAACTCCTCATAGCGGCCTGTGTTCTCCGGAATCGGGGCCTGGGCGGGATTGGTTTTAACCACCTTGCGGCAAGCTTCCGCCACGCTGGGATAAATTCCCGCGCCTACGCCCGCCAGAATCGCCACGCCGAGAGCGGGGCCCTCCTTGGAAACCACCGTTTTTACCGGCAGATTGTAAACATCAGCCATCATCTGGCGCCACATGGGGCTGCTTCCGCCGCCTCCGCAGGCCAGCATCTCGCTGGAGACCACACCCATCCCTCGAAGAATATCCAGGCATTCCCGCTGGGAGTAGATAACGCCTTCCATCACAGCCCGGAGCATATCGTACTTAGTGTGCATAGCGGACAGCCCAAAGAATACGCCGCGGCAGTCGGAATCCAGCTTGGGAGAGCGCTCTCCCATCAGATAAGGCAGGTAAACCAAACGGTTGGCGCCGATGGGCGCGCGTTCAGCCTGGCGGTCCATCAGGTAATAGGGATCGACCCCCATGCCTTTCGCGGTCTGCATTTCCTCCAGGAAGAAATTATCCCGGAACCACTTCAGGGAAAGGCCCGCCGCCAGCGTGCAGCTCATGACCGTCCAGCAGCCAGGCACTGCGGAACAGAAGGTGTGAACCCTGCCCTGGGGATCGATCGTCACCTTATCGGAATGTGCGAACACCACGCCTGAGGTGCCGATGGTGGTAAAGGCCTTTCCTTCTTCCACCACGCCGGTTCCTACCGCCGCGGCGGCGTTGTCACCGGCGCCGCCAACCACCGGCGTGCCCGCCGCCAGTCCGGTCAGCTTCGCGGCCTCCTCGGTGATATAGCCGGTAATCTCCGGAGACTCATACACCTTAGCCAGCATGCTCTTGTCAATATCCAGCTTTTCCAGAACCTCGTCGGACCAGCAGCGGTTGGGGATATCCAAAAGCTGCATCCCTGATGCGTCGGAAACCTCTGTGGCAAATTCTCCGGTCAGCATGTAACGGACATAATCCTTCGGCAGAAGGATGTGCCGGCATTTCGCATAAATTTCCGGCTCGTGGTTTCTGACCCACAGGATTTTCGACGCGGTAAAGCCAGGCAGAGCAGGGTTAGCGGTGATCTCAATCAGCCGCTTGGCTCCAACCCGTTCTGTGATTTCCTCACATTCCCGGGCGGTGCGCTGGTCGCACCAAATAATGGATCTTCTCAAAACGCTTCCATTTTCGTCCAGCATGACAAGGCCGTGCATCTGGCCGGAAATTCCCATACCCTTGATATCCTTAGAATCTACGCCGGAATCCTCAATTACCTTTTTTGTGGTCCGCATGGTGGCGTCCCACCAGTCCTCCGGCGCCTGCTCTGCCCAGCCGTTTTTCGGCTGATACATAGGATATTCTACCGTAGCGCTGGAAATCACGGTTCCCTCTGTATCAAACAGCACGGTTTTGGTCCCAGAGGTTCCTAAATCCACACCAATTAAATAATTCATGCAATCGTCTCCTTTATAATAAATTGTTAAATACCTACTTTTCATCGTCCAGCAGTTGAATCCTCATCACTTCCTGAAGCTGCGCTGGATAAGATTCTAAGACATAACCATCAAAAGTAACCGCTATGATATCGCCGGCATCTAAATCAGACAATCCGATCGCCGTTCCCCGCCATAATAACGCCGTTTCCCCAGTGGCTGAAAAAGTGAATTCCCCTCTGTAATTAAGATCATTCACAGCCAGCCCTTTCACCAAAAAACGGCCGGCTTCCCTTTCACGAATCTCCGCGTAAAAGGTTTGCTGATCAGCCGCCTGCGCCGCTCCCATATTTTCAACGCTGTCATAAGCCGTTTTGTATCCGATAAAATACCCGGCTGCCAGCAGAAAAACCGCCGCGATTCCCATCAGGACAGCCCTGAATCCCTTTTTCATGGCATATCCTCCTCTCTGGTCAGTGATCCGTGGTAAAATCTGCCGCCCTGGATTTTAGGAGCAGCCGGGCGGTGAAAAACGCCGGATGGGAAAGCTACAGATTTTCCCCGATTTTTATCACCGTATGGGTAAAATACTCTGCCTTCGGCACAGTTCCATCCACCAGATAATAAAACAGATGGTTGATGGCGTCATAGCCTTGCCGAAAGGACTCCTGGCACAGCAGCACATCGATGCTGCCCTCTTTCATCAACCGCTTGTTTTCCTTATTGTCGTCGAAGGCGATAACAGTCACCCGTTTTTTCCTTTCCAACTCCTCCAGCGCTCTGCATACACCGGGAGCGCTGCCTGAGGTGGTGATATAAATATAATTGATCTCCGGATGCTCCTGAAGCACCCTTTTAGTGGCCTCATAGGCCACCTCGCTGTCATCCTGGGTCACCTGGACATCCACCAGAGTGTAAGCCGTTTCCTTCTCCTTCATCACCTGAGCGAATCCCTCGATCCGGAGATGGTGGCTGTGAATATTGCTGGAGCCCGCCACCACAAAAAGGCTCACCGGCCCCTTGGCCATCAGGGAAAGCAAGCCCCCAGCGGTTCTGCCGCCGGCCAGATAATTGCTGCCGATATAAAACAGCCGGTTCACATGAGGCAGGTCAATGTTGATTGCCGCCACCGGAACGCCCTCGGCCGCCGTTTGGTTTAGAAGAGCTGTGATTTCAGGAGTTTCTATCGTTGCTACGCACAGGGCCGACACATTCTCCGCCAAGAGCTCCCTCAGCGCGGCAAGATGGATCTCCGGATCATAGCCGCGCACTTCTTTCAGCCGCAAGGAAACTCCAAAATCAGAGAGCTCCCGCTCCGCCCTGAAAAATCCCCGAATCACGTCGTGGAAAAAGGTGATTTTATCACTGGGCAGCAGGCAGCCTATGGTCACGGGCTTTTTTCTGGCGGCCAAAATCCTGCCCGCCCGGTTGGGAAAATAGCCCATCTCCTCCACAGCCTGCTCGACCCTGGCGGCTACCTCTTCGCTGACGCCGCCCCGGTGGTTGATCACCCGGTCAACCGTGCCCCTGGATACTCCAACCGCCGCCGCGATATCTTTAATGGTCACCGCCATAGTATCGCCTCGTTTTCTTCAAGATCGGTTTTTATATAAACTCATGATACCCTGATTTCATATCGCTGTCAAGATAAATCGTGTTCGAGCACAACCTAGAAAAATCCTACAGCCTGTCAAGGGGGCGTCCCAGATACTCCTCAGCTTTGGATTCCCTCGTGCCCGCAGCCTTACCGCCTCTGAAGCTAATGCTTTTTCAAAGGCTCCCAGCCCTCGGATTACCTAAATCGGTGGGACGAGCTTTTCCTTGCAAGGCGCTTAAAAGCTTTACCTGCGCTGCCGGCGGCGTTTCCTGCCAGGCAAGCCGCCGTCTCAGCGGCAGCTTCTTTGCCGTCAAAAAATCCTGCCTGCGGCCGGCTCACTTAGTGTCCAATCCCACCAGCCGAAAAAGCGGAAAGCTTTTATGACGTGCCCCCCAGAAATGGCCGGACCGCCTCCAGCTGTCTATATCATAAAAAGAGCCGCGTGGCTAGCTAACGCACGCGGCTCTTATGAATATGGCCTCACGCCTTCCCTCCGGCCTGACAAGCATAAAACAGCTGGGAATTTCATGGGATCAAGCCGTTTATCTGGTTACGTTGCGCAGCCAAACCCTGGTTTTATACCGCCAGGTCGTCAGCGGAATCTTGATGATTTCATCGCTCAGCAGCAGCACGTAAACCCACTCCACGCTCCAGTGGAACACAAACGCCGCGATGGCGCCAAATAAAATGGAGCAGCCCCACATAGTCACCACATCCAGAACCAAGCCGAAACGAGTGTCTCCGCCCGCCCGGAAGATTCCCACAACCATAGTGGTATTATAAGCCTGCGCGACTACAAAATAGGCCATAATGAACATCATGGTGGAAAGATAACCTTGGGCTGTGGGGGTTAACGTCATGACCTGCAAAACAATAGGCCGGGCTACCAGCACTACCAGCGCCCCCGCTAATCCGGCCACGATGGAAAGCTTTACAAACCGGGTGCCGTATTTCTGGGCCTCCTCGTAGTTATCCTCGCCGATAGCCTTGCCGATGAGCACCGCCGCGGCGGCCGCGATGCCAAAGGATACCACCGTAGCCAGCTGACGGGTCACCTGGGCTACCGAATTAGCGGCCACCGCCGCCTGGCCCATGTGGCCGATTACCACAGCGATCACCGAACAGCCCGTGCCCCACATCAGCTCGTTTAGGGTGACTGGAATGGCATACCGGATAAAGTCCTGGAATAAGAGCTTATCTCTTACAAACAAATCCCTTAGCTTAAAGTTCAAAATAGATTTGGTCTTGGCGTAAACCACCACGATTAAGACTTCCACAATTCTAGCAATCAGCGTGCCGATTGCCGCGCCGACAATCCCCAGCCGCGGAAAGCCTAAGAGTCCGAAAATCAGGATTCCATTGATGACGATATTCACAATCAGAGACACCGAGTAGGTAACGGTAGCGATCACCACCCGCTCCACGCTCCGCATGACGTTTAGGTAAACCTGCGTGACGGCGCATAAAAGATAGGTGAAGGAGACAATCCTCAGATATTTGACGCCCTCGTCGATCACCGGCTGCTCCGGTGTGAAAATAGACATAACCTGGGCAGGAAAGATCTGCACCGCCAGCAGAAAAATCACCGAAACGATAATGGAAAAGCGAAAGGCAATTCCCATAACCTTTTCGATGGTTCTCATATCCTTTTTTCCCCAGTACTGGGCAGTGAGCACCGCCGCGCCGGAGGTAAGGCCGAAAAGGAACAATGTCAGGACGAACTGCACCTGTCCCGCCAGGGAGGATCCGGAAAGGACGGTTTCCCCGACCCTGCCCAGCATGACCACGTCGGCGGAGGTCACGGCTACGTTAATCAGATTCTGCAAGGCGATTGGGAGCACCAAAGCGCCTACTGTTTTGTAAAAGTTTTTGGTTTCCAGCTTCATAAAAATTACCGGCGCAAAAGCGCTCCTTTCTGAATAGTACGTGATAATTACTATAGCAAAAAGCGGCCCGATAATCAAGGAGATTATCAAACATTTTCTTTACGCTTTCTTAACGAAAATAAAGAGCATTTTTTATGAAAAAGATCCGGCGTCAGGCCGAGGCTTTTCCGAATCGCTTTACCCTTCCAGCAGAGCAACGCTCTCTCAAGCCCGCGGGAAGTAAAGATTGCGAACGGCGGCAGCGCTTCCCCACCAATCGTTTCAGTGGGAATATCATTTTCCCCCTGAAATAATTGATGGAACCCGCCTCCTAAAGAGGCGGGTTCCATCTTTGCTTAGGTTTTAGAACGCCTCACTGGGCGTCCTTTTTTGCCTTCTTTTTCTTCATCACGATCAGAAGCACTGCCGCGCCGGCTGCGAGAAGAAGGACTCCGCCGCCCGCGATCCACCAGCCGATGCTGCTGGAGGAGCCGCCCTGGTTACCGGGGCCGGGTGCGAGAGGAACTTCCTCGTCGTCAATGGTCACTTCCGAGGCCTCAGAGGAATTAGAGGAGCTGGAAGACTGGCTGCTTGCATCATCATCCGTGCCAGGTGCCAGCGGTACCGGCTCATCGTCGATGGTCACTTCACCTCCGGGAGTCGCTACGATGGTCTCCCCGTCAGGAGTGACAACAACTGTATTATCCTCAGGGGTTACCTCTACAATGGTATCCTCGTTAGCAGTGTCATTCACATTACGGTAAAAGAAAACATAAGCGTGGCGTGTAGAATAGAATTCATGAGCAATCGAAGCGGACTGCCCGCCCAGCATCACATAATTCTCGCCGCCTGCCGTGTAGTTTTCAGGGGCGGTAACCGTCAGCTGACTGTCATAACTGGCGGTAACGGTAGTGGTATAGAGCACTCTGCCCTCTGTCACGTCAAAATAACGGATGGTCACCGGATAGCTTTGAGCTTCCGCGCCTTTTTCGCTGTAATAGATCTCATAAATCCGCTTGGAATCTTCAAAAGCATGGACTATCTGCCTGCTTTGGCCGGCTGCCGCCACATATTCAACGCCGTTGACAGTGATCTCCGAATCGGCTGTAAATCTGGCGGTTTCATTTAGCCCAACATGCACGCTGTCGGTCTTTAAGGTCAGGCCGGTGAGTGCGTCCACATAGCGCACGCTGATGTCATAAGGCTTGGTCGCTTTGCTCTCCTCATACTTCACGGTGTAGAGCCTGGTGCTGTCATTATAATTATGGCTGATCACGGAAGGCTCGCCCGCCGCCTTAGTATACAAAGTGCCATCGGCGGTCATATATTCATTGGCCACCTGGAAAGTCGCGGTAGAACCGGACTGCACCGTCACACTGCTGGACTTGAGCAAAGCTCCGGATATCGTCTGGTACTGCACACGGAACAGGTATGGGCGGGTGCTTTCCTCGGTTACCAGCTGGTACCGGAAGACATACTCCTGGACGCCTTTATTATAATCATGGGAAACTGACGCGGACTGTCCCGCCATCAGAGTGTAGCTGCGGCCGTTGGAGGTATAGCTCTGGGGCGCGGTGAAGCTGCCCGCAGAATTGGGCTGTACCTGAAAGCTTGCGCTTCCGATCTGATTGCCGTACTGATCCACATAAAGAACCGGACAGGTGATCGGCTGCTTCTGCTGGTGCTGATAAGTATAGACAATCTCAGTGGTATTGGATTGATAGGAAAATTCCTTGTACTCCGGGCCGCTGATCAGATAGGTTTCTCCGGAAAGCTGTAAGGACGAAGGCGCCGTATGGGAAACACCGCCGGAAATCGTGTTATACTCGGTAGCGCCGCCCAGTCGGTTTCCGCTTTGATCCTGATACACCACATTAACGCTGTAGGTATTCAGGCTGGCTAGGGATTTAATTTCCCCGTCGCAGTAGACCATCAGCTTCACACCGGTCATGTCGGGATCAGCGCAATTCACAACCGCGGAACCATTGGCGGCGATCGTCACTGGCGTCCACCCGGTATTATATTCCTCAGTCTGCCACTGCACCTCAATCTGCCGGTTCGTCTGATTATCGATTCTGAATTTTTGGGCGGTAGCGCTGTCGGACACTAAACCAGTAATCGAAATGTCATCCGCTCCTGCCGCGAACGTTTGCAGGCCTCCCGCAAACATCGCAATAATCAGTGAGAAAACGACGGTAAGGGCTGTAATTTTCTTTCTCACCTTGCTCACTCCTTCATCTTGGGTACGAATAGATTTCATCGTCAGTTATTGATCTTACAACTACATCATACAGATGACTTATCACAAGCGCGTCATATTTTTTGATAAAATCGGATTTTATTAAAAAATCTTTTCACCTGGAGCCTACGCCCGCTTTTTCCAGGAAAAATTCGAGAGGAAGCCGCCTCAAAAGCTCAAGATCAAAACGCCCGGCAGAAAAACTGCCGGGCGTTTCTAACCTTCCTCTCCTTTTCTAGCGTGAAAGGAAGCCGCAATCATTCGTGTTTTCCGGTTCTCCTTTTCCGGGATAAAGTGGCGCCAAAGGCCACCGCTCCAAAAGCGGATACACCAGCCAGGAGCATCCAGGCCGCCTCAGCGAAGCGGTCGCCTGTAGAAACCCCGCCGCCAGGAGCGGCCGCAGTGGTTCCGCCGGAGCCTAACACCACGCCGCAGTCCCAGGTCATATCGAAGCCGCCCTCGTTTAAGTAGAACGGCCTTCCGGCATACCACCCGTCCTCCAGCTGGTATCTGCCGTCAGAATCCAGAGCAGCGTCGCCCTGGTTCACCAGGGTAATGGTATAAGGCTCAAGAATCTGGAACTTCACCCGGTAATAGCCCTCGGACAGCTCGTCAAACCGGTAGTAGCCTTTTTCATTGGTCGTGGTCTCGCCTGCCTGGATCCACTGGGTATCGTCGGAAACGTCACCGGAGGGGCTATACTCCAGAACCACACGGATGCCTTCCAGTCCGGTATCCTCTTCGTCCTGGATGCCATTTCGGTTGGTATCCAGCCAGACATAGTCTCCCACACTTCCGCTGGTAACCACGATGCCCGCGTCAATGGTCATATCACGCTGGCCGTAACCAATGCTGATCACGTCGGAGGGATAACCCCAGCCCTCCAGATAGAAGCCCTGGACATTGGAGTCTGCAGCTCTGTCGGTTCCCGCAAAGGGAACGGTAATCACACTGCCTCCGGGCAGATCAAAGCACACACGGTACTGGCAATCCACATCCGGGCCGCCCTTCAGGCTCTCAAACACATAGTAGCCTTTTTCGTTGGTCGTTGTGGTGTCGACCTTTTTCCAAATACTGGAACCGCCTTCCCGCATTTGCAGATAAACGGTCACATTCTGCACCGGCTCCTCGCCCGCGTCTTGAATTCCATTCTTGTTAGCATCCAGCCACACATAATCGCCGATCGCACCGTACAATCTGGCACCGCCGTCATTATGGAGGCTGATAGAGTTGGCCGGCAGGCGGATGGTCTGGGTATAGCCGCTGTTTAAATCGGGGGCGGTCTCAAACACATCGGAATCCAGAGCATCGTCGCCGCCGATATTAGGCAGAACAGCCTGATAGCCCTCAGGATACTCAAACAGCACCTGATATTCGCCCTCCAGCAGGTACTCGAACAGGTACTCGCCGTTTTCGTCCACCACAGCGGTAGCGATGGGCTGTTCTTCCCGCACATTGTCAATCACACGGTACAAGGACACCTTAGTGCCGGTCAGCGGGATGCCCAAATCCTGAACATCGTTATAGTTCCGGTCGTCGTAGGCATAGCCGCCCAGAGCGCTGTAATACACCAGGCCGGCGTCCCAGGTCAGATCCGTCTGCTGATAATCCAGGGGAATCACGTCGGTACGCATGATCCGGTCGTTGCCGTCCACTGCATTCTTCGCGTCGGAGTCGGCGGTTTCAGGGTGGTCGCCGGCGCCCTGGTTCGCTGTGGTAAAGCCGTACTGGTAGAGTCCCAGGTCATTCCGCAGGGAGGTGATGTCAAATTCCACCACATACCGTCCCTTAGTCAGGTTGTCAAAGAAATAATAGCCGTCCTTGCCCTCCTGAGCGGCGGTAACGGTTTCCGCCAGCGGTGCATCGGATACCTTACCGCTGTCATCCACCGTGTAAAGCCTTACCCTGACGCCGTTGACGCCTGGCTCATCCGGATCCTGTATGCCGTCACGGTTCAAATCGATCCACACATAGTCGCCTAACGCCGCGGGGATTACAAAGCCCGCATCGATGGTCATATCCCTCTGGCCCTCCAGGCGGCTGGTATCGGGATTGCTCACAACGCCCAGCCGCAGGATTTCAGACCGGCCGTTCCGGTCGATGTTGGAATCCACGGCGGTATCCCCGCCCTCATACTGCCTGGTAGGCACATAAACGCCGTCATCCCCGGCGGGAGGCATGTCAAATTCCACCTGGTATTGGTAAATCACGCCGCCTACATAATTACTGGGGTCATCCGGATCCCCATCCTCTTTACCGGACAGCATAATATTGCAGTCCAGATCGTCGAACAGGTAATAGCCGCTGGAATCCGTAGTGGTTTCCGTGGTTGTGGTCTGGGTGCCGTCCGCGGTGATTCTGGTGGTGATCAGTCTTACTCCCAGGCCCGCTACCGGAAGGTCTTCCGCATCCTGGATGCCGTTCTGGTTTTGATCATAAAACGCATAGTCGCCGATGGCGCCCTTCGGCAGATCCAGCACGCATTTGACCTCCTGGTTTTCCGGGCGGTCGGATAGGGCGATGGTGTCGCCGGTATTGCTGTTTCTCACCACGGAGCACATAGCGGAATTGGAAATATACTTGCCGTAGTAATCCTCAATTTCATCGGTGGCGTACTGGGGTGCGGTCATATTGACCTGCACTTCGATGTAGTCGCCGTTTGCCAAAGGCTGCGTCACCTCAACACCGATGGCCGTTACCGTGCTCAGGTCAGCCGGCGGCGTGGCGCTCCAGGTGTGAGCGGCGGATGACGTCCACGGATCGCCGTTTCTTCCGGTAGTATAAATCATGGGCAGCTCTTCCTCAGCCGTATACTGTGATCGGCTTTCGGCGGTCCAGGCGGAGGTATCATCGGTGCAGTAATAAATCCGCACAAAAGCGCTGTCAATGGGCTGACCGTCAGAGCTCAGCACCGTGACGCTGTTCAGAGCGGGCCTTCTCTCCAGGTCGGTGGCCCGATTGGTCACAGTGGTGTCGGTCCGGTCGGTCAGGGTATCTCCCGCGAAGGGCAGGATATCGACCACTCTGGTAGAAACCGCCTTGTCATCGGAGCCGTTGCTGACCCGGATCTTATAATCAATGGAACCGCCCGGCGCCGTATGGCCCAGCTCGGAGTAGTTCTTATAACGGTCGTCGTATTCGCCCTTCACCTGCTTGTAAATGCTCAGGCTGCTGTTTTGTCCTACGACAATGTTCGCGTAGTTATTCACATACTCGCTGCCGCCGTTGCCGAGAATCTCATCCAGGTCCTCGTCTTCCTTAAAGGAGCCGCCGTCTCCGGTAATGACCGGAGCGTAGCTGACGCCGTACTGGTTTTCTACGGACTGGGGAATCTCATAGGAGCTTCCCAGGAACGCGGGACACCACAGGGTATCCGCCTGGCTGTTGGGGTCGATATGGGCCGAGAACCGGATCACAATCCGCTCTCCGGGCTTCAGCTCCACATCCGGGAAGGTCATCGTCACCTTCTGGGTATCCTGCTCCAGCTCAATCAGCTCGCCGCCGCTGCCAACTCTGGTGGCCTTCACCGTATCGATGGAGAACAGATCCGGGGTCAGCGGCGTTCCCACCGTGTTGCCGTCCTCGTCCTCCCACATTCTCATGATGACAAATTGGGAATCCCCTTCCACAAAGTCATTCAGCGTGGTGCCGACCGGCAGGTCAAAGCTGAGAATCGGCTCCCTGAAGTTATCAGTTTGAGACTCGTTCTTCGCGGTGACAACAAAGGTGACGTCGCTGTTCGGCGCGTAGGTGGTCTGGGTTCCTTCCGGCTTCACCGTCAGGCTGACAGGAATCCGGATGCTTTCGATCAGGGGCAGCGTGGCTTCCACAGTGTTGGAAGCCCGGCCGTCGGTGACAGGCACGTCTCTGCCTTCCTCATCCTTTTGAACAAAGGTATACTCGTAAGCCGCGGTGTTGGTGATTTTGGTGATCTCATGGAGGCTGGCGTCAGAGGGACGCTGGGCGAAGGTCACCTCGAAATCGATGCCGTTGGCTACGAAATGCTCATCCACGCCGGTATAAACCACCCGGAACGCCATCGCTTCCAGTCCGGCGGGAATCGAAACGGTCGCGCCATCCGCTCCCAGGCTTTGGACGTTTTCAATGGCGCCGTTGGGCACATCCCGCCAGGTGGATTCGTCATCGCTTCCAAGGTCAGCCGCCGGCTGGTATTGAACCTTAGCGCTCACCGGCTTGGAAGCATCCGGGACTGTCACATCCAAATCAGGATCGGTCTGGGCGTTATAGGCGCTGTAGACCCTCACCCAGTTCACCCGGTAAGCGTCATCCCTGGTGGGTTCCGTCTTATATTCGCCCTGCTCCTGATACTGCATTTGGATATCCTGGTCGGTAACCACCAGCCGGGAGGCCGCCAGCTCGTTCTCACCCTTGGCGTAATCTCTCAGGGTAAAGGAGGTGGTAAATTCCTCCTCCAGAAGGCTCTTGTCAGCGGTATCATCCGTAATCCCTTTCAGGATCTCAGTATTGAACATGACGATATCCGTCTTGAACTTATTGGTAAAGGATGCGTTGTTGTGAACACCCAGTTTTTCGATTTCAGATAACTCCTGTACCGGTTTCACTGTCACGATCTTCTGGGTCTCATAATACCGTTCATCCAAGCTGTAGCCGTCGGGAGCCTTCAGCTCCTTCACCAGATATCGGGTTCCGGCGTCCTCCGCCGGCAGCAGATCGGACACACCCGCGCCGTTTTCGTCGGTGGTGATGATACCGCCCACCTGCTGGCCCTGAACATCGCCCGGCTCAAGCTGGTATACGGCGAACTGGGCGCCTTGCAGCCCCGTTCCGTTTTCGTCAGCCTTTTTAATGAGGATGCGGCCGCTGTCGGACTCATTGGTCAGCACGCCGCCGTTCATGTTCCCGGCGGTTTCAGGCCGGTAGGTAACCGTAGGATCGTTCTGGTTAGCGGGGATCACCGCCTCATACCAGGTATCGTCCAGGGAGTAGCCGTCGGGGGCCTGAGTTTCCTGGATATAATAGGTTCCGGCATCTAAGCCTTCCCAGCGGTAAACGCCGTTTTTCACGTTGGTCACCGGGTCTCCGACAGGCTGCTTGTTCTCATCGTACAACTGGAATACCGCCGTATTCAGAACCGGGCTGCCGTTTTGGCTGTCACCCTTCTTAGTAAACTCCAGATTTCCCTTGGCCTGGTTAATGACCTTGGTGGCCTCTGTTTCATCCAGATTGGTGATCTGCTTGGCGGTTACAGTAAAGGTAATGGGTGTGGAATCCAGAGTATATCCGTCGGGAGCCTTGGTTTCCACAATGGTGTAGGTTCCCGCATCCAGGTCGGCGGACTCAAAGGTGCCGTCCAGGCGCACCCGGAAGGTGTCCACCAGCTTGCCGGGGTCGGCCTGATCCCCTTCGTACAGGGCGAATTCCGCCCGCTGGCTGTCGCTGGTGACCGTCAGCGGAGTTTTGCCGTCGCCCATGAATTTGGTAAAGGTGAACCGGCCCTTATTCGGGTAGTTGACGATGTAATTATCGCCGGTGTAGGTTTCGTCGGTTTCTCCCTTAACCACCGTAATCTTTTGCAGCTGGGTGCCCTGGACGAAATCAGCGGGCACCTGCTCCTTCAGCATATAGTCGCCGGGCTCCAGGCCGGTGAAGAGGATTTCACCGTCTTCGTCGGTTTCCTTGGTCGCGACCAGCTCGCCCAGTCCGTCAGGCTGAGACACGTCGTAGCGGTGAAGCTCAAATGTAACGTCCTCTAAGGGCAGCGCCAGAATGTGCTGGGCGTCCGGGTTTTCCCAGTTGGCCTTCTTCTCCAGGCGGATGGCGCCAAGGGGGTCGTTGCTGATGCGCACCTCGGCGGCGCCGGTGTTGCCGGTGGTCACCGGATAGAAGTAATCCTCCTTGCCGGCCTCAAAGGTGTAGCCGGTAGGCGGAGTGGCCTCTTTCACATAATAGGTGGTGTTGGGCTGCAGATTGACAAACTCAATGGTTTCCTTGCCGGTAACCGTTTGCAGCACCTGGCCGCCCTGATCCTCCGGCTTATCCCAAAGCTCAAACTTCGCGGCCTTCATGGCTTCGCCGGAAATGGAACCGTTTGTCTTGGAATCGACCTTGACCACCTTCACCGTCTGGATCTTGGTGTTCTCAATGACGATAGCCTTGCCTTCCTTCTGAGAAGTAATCTGGTTCGCCTCTACGGTATAGGGTCCGTAAACGGTATCGGTATTGTCGAAATAGCCGCTGGGGGTATTCAGCTCCTTCAGGTAATAGTCCCCCACAGGCAGCAGGCCGGACAGCGCCGCGCCGTCGGCATTGGTGGTCATTTCGCCCACTTTCGTGGAAGCGGTGCTGTCGGAGTAGATCCCGAACTTCACCCCGCTCAGCTTGGTCTGGTCGGCGGCGTCCTGCTTCACAATTTGCAGCTTTCCGTAGGCAGTGGTGTTCAAAAGCTCGGTTTTCGCCGTGTTCAGGTCGGCGGGATCGTAGAACTGGGTGGTTTTTTGACCGGCTTCAATGGTCACCGCCACCACCATGCCGGCTTTAAAGCCGTTGGCCTCATTGGCGGTTCCCACGCTGGTTTCCTTGAGCCAGTAATCGCCGGCGTCCAGATTGGTCATGGAAATCAAGCCGTTTGCCCCGGTAGTCACCGTTTTCAGGGCCGTGCCGGCGCAGTCGGCTTCCGGGTCGCCGGTCTCGTTCCGGTAAAGCTTAAAGGTCACGCCGGACAGCGGGTCCTTCTCGCCCAGGATATCCCCCGTCTTGGTCAGCTCCAGGGAGCCCTGCTTCTGGTTCTCAATCACAATGGGGTCGGGCGTGGCATCCTTGTCATCCAAGGGGTAATATACGCCGTTAATCTTATTGTCCCCGCCGGTAATCCGGTTGGGCTCGATGACAAACTTGATGGGCGTCGAGTCCAGCGTATATCCGGACTGGACGCTGGTCTCCACCAGCTGGTACTCGCCTTCCGGCAGGAACCCGGAAATCACGTAATCCTTGGCGGGATCCGTGGTGATGGTCATGGCGTTCCCCTCGGGATAATCCGCGTAGGTTCCGTCGTCTTGAAGCTTCTGCACCTTAAAGGTGGCGGTCAGCTTTTTGTCGTTGTCGCCCTGGTCGGCGCTGATCTTCTGAATCTTCACCTGGCCCCAGGCGGACTCGTTGGCGATAGGCGTATTTTCATAGGTGCAGTTGATAGTCCAGGTTCCGTTTCCATCCGTCCGGGTCGTAAACTCTTGGTTCGCACCCTCCAGCTTATCCTGGCCGTCGGAGGAAACGTATACGGAATAGTAGGGAGCCGTAGCCGGGTCAAAGTCCACGTACTCCGGCGCTTTGGCCTCCTGGAGCACATACCAGCCGGGCTTCAGCAGGCTGCTGACGCCAACGCCCGCGGCGGTATTGCCGGTGCCCGTGGTGATGGTGGTCACCGGATCCAAAACCTTTCCGTCGGCGCCCGTCGCCGGCTGGCTGTAATCGTTGGGGTCGGCCGCATAAACGTTGAATGTTACCTCGTTGAGGGGATAGGTCTCTCCGGAGATTTCCAGGGTCTTTTTCACGGAGATCATGCCGTACGCCAGGTTTTCCAGCCGGAATACCGGGTCGGTCTCCGCCTGATTATCGCCTGTCATCTCGTACAGGTTCCACTGATCCCCGTTCTGCTTGGGATAGACCTTATGGATATCCAGGTTATGGACATAGTAATCGATGCCGATGATCTCCAGGGCATAATAGGTTGCGCCGGGCTGGAGGTTCGTGAAATGCAGAACGCCTCCATCCTTGCTTTCCGCCGCCTGGAGCATATTGTATTCTTTCAGCACGGTTTCCGGCAGCTCGCCGTTCACCAGCTGTTTGGAGAAGAAGTCCTCGTCTTTGTTCAGCGCGGCCTGGGCCTTCTGGGCGTCAGCCTCTGTTTTGAACAAAGCGACCCACGCGCCCTCCAGAGCGTTGCCGCCCTGGTCGATTTTCCAGCCCTCTACCGGCACGGGCCAGTAGTTTTCAATGATCTGCGGTCCGACAATTTTTCCGTCGTCCGCCTCGGTCACCATGATGGGGCCGGTCCACTCCTGGCTGATCTCATAGAAATAATCCTTGTCGTGGGGAGGCGGCTGGGTCTCCCGCAGATAATAGGTGCCGGTATCCAGCAGCCCGGTCAGTGCGCCGCCGGGCACGGCGCCGGTTACTGCATCCGTCAGGGTGCCGGAGGTAATCTTCTCCGCGACGACCTTCAACCACAGCTTCTGGCCGTTGACTTCGATCTCCTCGGCAGCCGGATCTTGGTCATCCACAACCTGGTACAGGGTAAACTCCGCGCCGGTCAGATACTTGTCGTGATCCTCCTGGTCCACCTTGATCAGCTCGATCCGGGCCTTGTCGGAAACGTTGTTCCAGGTGACTACCAGATCCTTATCCGGGGCCAGGGTCACCTTATATACATTGCTGGTCACTTGAACCGGAGCGGCCCCGTCAGTGGTAACGGAGTCCACGGAATAATCCTCAGGCACGGTCTCCTGAATCCAATAATCGCCCGGCGCAAGATAGCCGGTGTATTTGGTCTCGGAGGCGCTGGTCACGGTGGTCACCGGCTGAGCGTCGGGATTTTTCGTGGGATCCTCCGCGTAAATCGTAAAGGTCACGTTCGACTGGCGCAGGGTCAGGCTGCTGCCGTCGCTTATCTTCCACAGCTCGAACTTATCGATTCCGATTCTCCGCATGGGAACGTTCTCGATAGGCTTATCGAAATAAGCCTTGTTGGTCTGGCCCGCCGTAATGGTAAACAGATGGGGCGTGCCGTCCAGCACGTACTGGCCGGTTACGCTCTGCTCGATAAGCTGGTAGTCTCCCGCAGGCAGCCAGCCGGAGGTCACGGTGCCGTTCGCTCCGGTGGTCAGAATCAGCGGGTTCTGGCTATTGGGATAATCGGCATAGGTGCCGTCGGCCTGCTTCTGCTGTACCTTAAAGGAGGCCTGCAAAGTCGTATTGGAATCCAGAGAGCTTACCTTTTTAATCTGGATTTTACCGGAATCAAAGTCGTCGGTAAAGGTGACCCATACCGCGGCGGAATAGCCGTCGATCCCCGCGCCGGGGGTTACGGTCACCTCTTTGGCGGCGGTATCCAGATCATAGCCGTCCGGGGCCTTGGTCTCCTGCACCCAATAAGTACCGGGTTCCAGTTCCCCGGTGGTCAAAACACCGTCAACACCAGTGGTTCCTAATGTTTTGAGGGTACCGTTCTGCTGGGCCGCCAGCAGGTCGGCGCCCGGATTCTGCGTCAGCCTGGGATAATACTGAAATTCCGCGCCGGCCAGGGGCTGCATCACGCCGGTGTTGTCCAGGGTGCCGCCCTCTTTATAAACCTGGAACTTTCCGTAGCGGTCGTTTGTCACATCTTGCGTCACATCGGCGTAGTTGGAAGGCTGGTCCGGAGCCGTGATCTTCACCGGCTCGGAGGAAGCCTCATAGCCGGTGGGCGCGGTGAGCTCCCGGTACCAATAGTCGGTTCCCGGAATCAATCCGGTGAACACCGCCATGCCGTCGGTCCCGGTGGTGACGGTGTCGGCACCGCCGGTCTGGCCGTTCACAGGCAGACGGTTTTTGTCATTTTTCGCGTCCTCTTCCGTAGCGTACAGGGCGAACACCGCTCCGCTCAGCGACATCCCTGTCTTCTGGGAATCCACCTTATGAAGCCGAATGGTGACGTAAGGCTCGTTTTTCACGATCACCGTGGTAAGCTGGTTGTTTGCTACCTTGATGCCGTCCCCGTCGGTAACCGCCACATTGGAGCCATCCACACCCTTAAAGGGCTCGGAGGGGGTGATATGTCCGGCGATGGACTGAACCTCTCTTAAAATATAACTGCCGGAGGGCAGGAATTTGGAATAGCCCTCGCCGTTTTCATCGGTGGTGATCCGGTCTAAAGGCTCGGTGAAATCGGTATCGTCAGCGGCGTACACCTCGAACACGGCGCCGGAAAGATCGATATCGCCCGTTTTGTTACTCTGCTTTTCGATTTTCAGCTGGCCCTGGCGGTCCACCAGATTATCCGCAGTCAGTTCAAAGGTCTTTTTCTGTTCAATGACAACTGTATGAATGGTATCGTCTCTCTGGTAACCGCTGGGGGCGGAGATCTCCTGCACATAATAGGTGCCGGGATCCAGAGTGATTGCGGGGGTATCCGGCTCATTGCCGCTGACTCTGGTAGTCACCCGGGCGTCGTTGCCGTTGGAGTCCTTCGCCAGTGTTTTGCAGTCCGGATCGGTATATACGCCGAACACCGCGCCCGCCAGGGGAACCCGGGATTCGGTCGCCACGCTGCCTAATGTCAGCTGGCCGTATTTGATGATCTGCAAAGCGCCTCTCTGGGCGTTTTCGATCTGAAGGGCCTCGGTGTGATTGGAAGTGATCTGCACCTTGGTATCCCGCTGCATAATGGCATAGGTATCCGGGGCCTTGGTTTCCCGGAGCAGATACCAGCCCGTCTCTAAAGGCTCAGAGACCGCGGTGCCGTCGCTGCCGGTGACCAGTTTCGCCGCCAGATCGTCCTCATCCGGGTTTTCCGGCACGGCGCTTTCGCTGGCATAGGGGCCGTAAAGTGCGAACTCCGCGTCAGGTAGCGTTACGCTGCGGTCGGTGGAATCCACCTTGGTGATTTTCAGTATTCCCTTTTCAGACTGGTTCAGTATGTAAGGCTTATTTCCGTCCTTCTGCAGGCCGTCGGGGTAATTCACCTGGTTGCCCTTTACGGTAACCGTATAGGTTTTGTCAGAAACCTCATACTCGCCGCCTTCCGGCACACCGGTTTCCTGCAGGGTGTATTCGCCGGCGGGAATCCCCTCGAAGAGCACCAGGCCGTCCGAGCCGGAAACCGCGGTGTAAACCTTGCTTGCGTCGTCATTGTTTGTCAGCCGGAAGGAAACGCCGGGCAGGAATTTCTCCGTATTTTCACCGGATCCCATGCCCTTTTTCCAGAAGGCCGCATAGCCCGGGCCGTTTTCATCGGTGGTGTTATCCACTGTCAGGGCTTCCCCTTTTTGCAGGGTTTTGCCGCCTGCGGTGACGGTGCCGTCCTGGTTCAGGGTCACCTGAATGGCTTCCCCGACGCCGGTAAAGCCGTCAGGCGTCTGAGTTTCTTTCTGATAATAGGTTCCATAGCGCAGATTGGAGAACTTCACTCTGCCGGTGCCGTCCAGCAGCCTGCCCGCCCCGGCTTCCTCGCTGCCGTCGATGTCCTTGGCCACCTGGGTGCACTCCGGGTCGGAATACAGGGTAAACTGAGCGCTGCCGTAAACCGCCTGCTTCTCGCCGTTGAGCACAAATGTATTATCGCTCACCGCCAGGCCATCCCCCTGGATGGTCAGGGTCTTTTCCACAATCAATTCTACCGGCGTGGTTTTGTCCTCCACGTCGCCGACCTGAACCTTGGCGCTGGAATCCTTCACCACCGCGTCCTTCGCCAGAGGCTTATAGCTTACCTGGGCCTGGTTATCCAGAACCGCCCGGACGAAGGGAACGTTGGTGGGAATCTGATAAGCGGCCGCGTCAAACTTGACCGTCACCTGATAGGTGGTGGGCAGCAGAGAGCCATTCGGCACCCGGACCTGGCCCTCGGTCACCATGGATTGATCGAATTTATTCACATATTGAAAGGTCAGGCTCTTTAGCGAGCCGTCCGCGTTGGATTCCTTAGTATAGCCGTCGCCTTCCGCCAGAGGCTGGAACTGGCTGGAACGGTCCAGGTAGCCCACGCTCACCAGCTGGGCGCCGCCGTTTTCCCGGTCCGCCGCCGGAAGGGTGTCCGTTACGGAAAATTCCTCGCAGTTCAGCCGGCCGTAGCGGTTCATATTTTCCACCGGATCCGTCACGGCGATCTGGTAGGTGACATAGTAGTACCCGTCCTGCTTGGTTACTACCGGGATCTCCTCTCCGGCTGGCGCTGGATCAGTGACGGTTTTCTGGATGTTCCACTGCTGGTCCGCCATGCTGGTAATGCTGACAGGATCAATTCTTTGATCCAGCTTTTCGGTATTCCCGCTGCCGTCTGTCAGCGTACCGGTAAACAAAATACTGTTAAAGCTTCCCACCGTCTGGTCAGGGGTCACCATATTCTCAAAATAGCATTTCAGATAAATAATGCCGGCCCGTCCCTGGTCGATGCGGTCCTGGCAGGGAATGGTCACCCGCTGGATGACCTGGCCGCCGGGCAGAGTGACCTCTGCCACCTCCGGCTGTTTGAAATCAGAGGTCACCACAGAGCCAGCCAAATCCACCTTGACGTATTCCGGCAGCTGAATCGCGATGGCCGCGCCGCCGTAGGATACGCCGTCGGGCGAGGAGCTGAATTTATAATCCAGCGCCAGGAAGAAGCTGTCGCCGCTGTCCACAGACTGGATGGCTTCAGCGGTGTCGCCGGTATCCTTTACGATTTTGGCGCTGAATTCCACATTCGCGCCCAGTCCGGCGCCTGCCGCGCTGGGTATCATGACTCCCGCCAGCATGGCGGCAGAAAGCAGAACCGCGAGACACCGGTGCCAAACCGACCGGCCCGCGCGGTTTTCCTTTTTCCGTAAATGCTTTCCGTGTTTCATAGCAAAATCCTCCTAATAAAGCCCAACGGATTGTAGTATTCTTCCAAATACGAAAAAGCAGTCAGTTCCAGCGGATTCCGCCGGATTGTCTTATTTATTATACCGGGCCGCCGTCACAAAAAAATCACAAATCCACTATTTGATCTGTTTTATCTCATATTCCAGGGTGACTGTATCAAATTTCCTTCTTTGGCAGTATTTGTCCATAATACGGCGCATGGCCTTTTCACAGCCCTCTATGTTCTGAGCCGCCAGAATGACCGAATACTGGGCCACATTGTACTGAGAGAATACGTCGTTTTTACGAAGCTGCTCTGAAATAACTTGCCGCAGAGTTTCCGTTTCGTCGTCAATATGCTCCTGGGTCTCGCCCTCTCTTAGGGTAAGCAGCACCAGGAATCTGGAACGCAGCGCCCGGCGCGCCGCGCGCACATTGATCTGATAGATATTTTTAAAGATATCATAATTGCAGTAGAAAGTTCCAGAGGATAGTTTTTCCTCTCTTAATCCCTTTTCCAGCTCCTCCACATCTACCGGCTTCTGGGTTGGCAGGCTTTGCAGGATTAATTCGTATAGTTCCTTTAGGTGATCCGGCACCTCCATCCCCAGGTTGCTGTAACAAAGATTTGCCACCTGGTTATAATAATCCAGAGCGTTCTGGGGCTGGTTCAGCTTTAAATACGCCGCCATTTTCATTTCATGCACCCTTAGGTCCATCTGCTCCATCAGCTTCGCCTGGTCGCACAGCTCTACCACCTGCTGGTAACGCTCCGCTTTCAGCAAGGCTTCACAGGCTTCCTGAACGCAGGTGGTGTAAAGGCGCTTATAGTAAACGCTGCGGAAAATCACCCATTGGGAATCCTCATACTCCTCCAGAAAATCCCCCTGGTACAGCTCTACCGCCCGCAGGCAGTCCTGATATTTTTGCTCGGCGTCGTGGCCCACGCTTACCTGCTTGCAGAAAGCCTCAAACTGATCCGTATCCACTTGACAGCTTATGTCGGTATTCCAAAAATAGGAATTATTGTTCAGAATAATCGCTTCCTGACCATTCCGGACAAAAAATTTTTTCATTTCCATCCGACCCCGGTACACCAGGTTCCTCAGGGCGCCCTCTGGGTTTCCGCTGTCCTCTTCCGGCCACAGCACCTCAATCAGCTTGCTTTTCGAGGTCTCCACATTTCGGTTCGCCAGAAGATACGCGAATAATAGTCCTACCTGCTTGCTTTTCTTTTTCTCCTGGGGAAAGGCATAATTCCCGTTTTTCATGGAAAATTTCCCAAACATCTTAATTTGAAGCGTTTGATTGGATCCTGCCATTTTTAATTTCGCCGCCTTTTATCACAAATTTAATTATATTACTTTATTCACCGTTATATAAATCACATATTCTTATATTTTATGATTATTAATTGCAAATTTTATATGATATGTTATTTTTGCTATCATTATACACTCGCGTATAGGAAAAAGTAAAGATACTCTCCCGATTTTTTATATTCCTGCTTGAAAATTTTTTTGTTTCCAATCATTTTCCCATTGATTTCCACCGAGTCTAAGGGCTTATTTTCTCCAAATTCTCCAAAGAAGAAAAGCGGCGCGCCGTTCTCCCACACCAGCAGGGGAGAACGGCGCGCCGCCATCATACCTTGCGTAAAAACACGCTTCATTATTTTTTTAGAACCTTTTTGGCCACATCAGCAATGTGCTCCGCGCTGAGGCCGAACTGCTTAAGCAGTTCAACCGCCGGACCGGAGTGGCCGAACTCGTCGTTGACGCCGATACGGGTCACCGGCACCGGACATTCGTCACATACAGCGCTGCACACAGCCTCGCCCAGGCCGCCAATGATATTATGCTCCTCAGCAGTGATGATCCGGCCTGTTTCCTTCGCGGCCTTAATCACCAGCTCCTTGTCCAGAGGCTTAATTGTGTGGATGTTGATCACTCTGGCATGAATTCCGGCGTCCTTCAGGGCGTCGGCCGCCATAACAGCCTCTGCAACCAGCAGGCCCGTCGCGATGATGGTGATATCATCGCCGTCCCGCAAGGTAACGCCCTTGCCCAGCTCGAATTTATAATCCGGCGTATCATTGATAACCGGCACCGCCAAACGGCCGAACCGCATATAAACAGGTCCCTGATAGTGGTAGGCGGCCTCCACGGCGGCCTTGGCCTCTACATCGTCAGAGGGATTAATAACCACCATACCGGGGATGCTTCTCATCAGGGCAAAATCTTCGCAGCACTGATGGCTGGCGCCGTCCTCGCCCACGCTGATACCGCCGTGGGTAGCGCCGATCTTGACATTATTGTGAGGATAGCCCAGGGTGTTGCGGATCTGCTCAAAGGCGCGGCCGGCGGCGAACATGGCGAAAGAGCTGGCAAAGGGCACCAGGCCCATGGTGGAAAGGCCGGCGGACACGTCTACCATGTTGCACTCCGCGATGCCGCAGTCAAAATGCCGCTCCGGAAACGCCTTCTTAAACACGCCGGTTTTGGTTGCAGCGGCCAGGTCGGCGTCCAGCACCACGACGTTGTCATACTTCTTACCTAACTCAACCAGCGCGTTGCCATAGCTTTCGCGGGTTGCAATCTTCTTTACATCTGCCATTGTTAACCCTCCAAACTTGCAAGCTGAGCTTTCAATTCGCTCATGGCGGTTTCGTACTGTTCCCCGTTGGGGGCGGTGCCGTGCCAGGAAGCCTGGTTTTCCATAAAGCTGACGCCCTTGCCCTTCACGGTCTTAGCGATGATGGCGGTCGGCCTGCCCTTGACCGTCTTGGCCTTCTCAAAGGCCGCCTCGATCTCATCGAAGGAATGGCCGTCGATACAAATCACCTCAAAGCCAAAGGCCTTCAGCTTCTCATCGATGGGATAGGGGCTCATAACCTTGGAAACCTCGCCGTCAATTTGCAGATTGTTGTTATCCACGATCACGCACAGATTGTCCAGCTTATAATGGGCGGCGAACATCAGAGCCTCCCAGATCTGTCCTTCCTGGATCTCGCCGTCGCCGGTAGCGGTGTAAACCCGCAGGTTCTTGTTCTCATACTTAGCGCCCAGCGCCATACCGGCTGCGACGGAAACACCCTGTCCCAGAGAACCGGTGCTCATATCTACGCCGGGGGTCGTGTTCATGTTGGGATGGCCCTGCAGATAGGAACCGATATGCCGCAAGGTCTTCAGATCCTCCACAGGAAAATAGCCCCGGTTCGCCAGAGCGGCGTACAAGCCGGGCGCGGTGTGGCCCTTCGACAGCACAAAGCGGTCCCGGTCGGGATTTTTGGGGTCCTTCGGGTCAATGTTCATCTCTTTAAAATACAGATATGTAAAAATATCCGCAAAGGAAAGGGATCCGCCGGGATGTCCCGATTTGGCATGGTAAGTGCCCTCGATCACACCCATACGGACTTTACAGGCAGTGATACTCAATGCTTTTTTCTCTTGCTGGTTCACGTATGATACCTCCCATAGTTATAATTCCTAACGGAAGCGTCCCAAACAGTCCTGCCGTTCGGACGCTTTTTCATTATTGTACCATTGAAACTCAATTTGCGCAATGTCTAATAAAGTGATTCTATCAGAAATCTTACTTTTCTTTTAAGCTGAAATTGCCAATTTTAAAAAGAAATTCGTACAGCGTCTTTTCCTTTTACAGCTTTCCGGGTATTATGATAGAAAGCTGCCGATACCGATTATCGGTATCAGCGATGCTTGCGGACTGCCTTTTTCGAAAGTGCGCTAAAGGGACAGCCCTGAGGCAGCCGTCAAATTTTAACAGCGGAGGGATCCTTATGAAGCTGAACACCATTCACCATGTGGCCATTATCGTATCGGATTATGAAAGGGCCAAGGAATTTTATGTCGGCAAGCTGGGCTTTCAGGTGCTGCGGGAAAACTATCAGTCGCGCCGCGGCTCCTATAAGCTGGATTTAAAGGCCGGAGACCAGGAGCTGGAGGTCTTTTATATGCCCGGCGCCCCCAAGCGCGTCACAAATCCGGAGGCCTGCGGCCTGCGCCACCTGTGCTTTCGGGTGGAGAGCGTAGAGGAAGCCGTCCGGGAGCTGGCGGCGCTGGGAATCGAAGCCACGCCTATCCGCTTGGACGATTACACCGGGGAAAAGCTGTGTTTCTTTTTTGACCCCGACGGTCTTCCGCTGGAGCTGCACGAATAGTCTTCCGCCGCTCTTTGGCCATTGTATTTCTATCAGCCCGGAAATTCCCGGAGACTCGCTCCCCAGCGGTTCCGCCTCCGCCCGCGCCGGGCTGGAACCAGAAATAAGCGCCCTGAGCTCTTACGAGTCCAGAGGCGCTTTCTGTCTTTTGAAGCAAAGGACTCCCACTACCAGCAGGATAGGGAACAGCAGCGCCGCGGCCAAGCCGGCCTTTAAGCCAAACTGCTCCAGCGTAATACCAAAGCTTTGGCACAGCTCCGCCGCCACCGGCAGGGACTGGCTGAAGCCGGACACCTGACCGGTGAGGAAGGGCCCCAGGGCACAGCCCATATCTCCGGCCACCGCCAGCAGGCCAAACATGGCGGTTCCTCCCGTGGGGATTCCCCGGGCGGTGACGCTGAGAGTGCCGGGCCACAGCAGGCTGACGCCGAAGCCGCAGACAGCGCAGCCCGCCAGAGACAGGAGCGGATTCAGGGACAAGGCTGTGACCCCATAGCACAGGATACACAGGAGGCCGCACAGCAGCAAGGCGTTCTTTAAATTAATTTTGTGGCCGTAAAAGCCGTACAGCGTCCGTCCGACCGCCATAAAAATAGCGAACAGGAACGGCCCCAGCAGATCCCCCATCAGCTTGGATACCTGAAGGCCCTTTTCCGCGAACAGAGACGACCATTGGGACATTCCCATTTCCGAGGCGCCGGCGGCGAGCATCATCAGCACGGCGATCAGGAACAGCTTATTTTTCAGCAGCATTTTAAACGGAATAGGCTGGTGGGACTGCTCCTTGGGTTCGATAACGGGCACCTTGGCGCATAGGAAGGTATTGCACAAGGGAAGCAGCGCCCACAAAACGGGAAGCAAAAACCAAAAGCTTTCTCCCAGGCCCCAGATCAGCAAAGTAGAGATCAGCACCACCGCCGCCTGGCCCCAGCAGTAAAAGGAATGCAGCAGGCTCATGGCCTTTTCCTTTTCCTCCCCGGGAAGGCTATCCACCAGAGGGCTGATCAGCACCTCGATATAACCGCCGCCAACCGCGTAAATGATCACGGCGATCAGCAGGCCGGCAAAGGCCGAGGGCAGGATCTGGGGAAGAACCACTAAAAAGGCCAGCCCGGCGATGCAAAACAGATGAGCGATGACCATTCCGTTTCGGTATCCGATTTTATCGGCAAACCGGGCGGCGGCCAAATCAACGAAAATCTGAGCTGTAAAATTAATCAGGATCAGGCTGCCGACCTCCTCCAGAGTGACTCCGAACCTTCTTTGAAAGATCGTAAACAACAGGGGCGCCAGATTATTGATAATGGCCTGGGTCACATAAGCGCCGTAACAGGCGATCCGGGTATGACGATAGGTTAACGGTTTCATAGATTTTCAGGTTCCGGACAAACCCCGGACCTTTCCTCCATTTCCACTTTAAATTTTTGCCAAGCTATAGAATTCTCAGCCCTCCTGAAGCTGGACGATAGATTCAGCAGCCTTTGCGCAAGCCTCCGCTTGCTCGCGCCGCCCGCTCCGCACTGCATAAGCCGGCTCTCATTATTTTAACGCCTGATCTTCCGCGCATAGAGAGCGGATGGGAAGGCTTGTTCTCCCTCCGCGTAAAACGGAAGCCTTCGGGAAGGCTTCTGCCGGCGCGTCCGGCAGTCCCTTCCGGCGCAAGGGAAGCGCCCTATAATACCAATATGCCGGACCAGCGGGAAACAGCACGCTATTTAGATTGCAGATCAGCAGAGCGCTAAAATTAAGCGTCGGAAGCAGTAGCGAAAGCGCGGGATATCAGTTATAATATGGAAGAAAACGGACTCAGCGAAAGCAAAGGAGAGAGCCAAATGATTCGCAAGCCAAAGCAAATGTCGGAATCCATGATCCTGGGCGTGGTGCTCACCCTGGCGGGAGGCTTTCAGGACGCTTATTCCTACAACTGCCGGGGGCAGGTTTTCGCCAACGCGCAGACTGGAAACATTGTCCTGCTGGGCCAAAATATCGCCAGCGGCAACTTTCAAAACGCCCTCCACTACCTGTTCCCCCTGCTGGCTTTTTTAGCCGGGGTATACCTAAGCGAATGGGTCCGGGAGCTGTGTAAAAGCTTTCAAAAGCTCCACTGGCGGCAGATCGTGCTGGCTTTTGAGATCGTTATGCTTGCTATCGCCGGACTGCTTCCCCAAAGCCTTAATGTGGTGTCCAATGTACTCATGTCCTTCGCCTGCGCCATGCAGGTGGACAGCTTTCGGAAGTTCCGGGGCATCCCATGCGCCACCACCATGTGCATTGGCAATATGCGCAGCGGCACTGAGCTTTTATGCAGATACCATATCACCAAGGACCCAGAGTTAAAACGAAAAAGCCTCCACTATTACTTTATCATCCTCGTGTTCGCCATAGGCGCCGCGATCGGCGCGGTAGCCTCGCAAAAATTCGGAAATCCAGCCATCTGGATCGCCGCCGGCCTAATGCTTCTTGGGTTTATTTTGATGTTCGTAAAAGAGGAAATTCAAGGTGAAACGGAATAAACTCCTACATTTGTTTTGGCTGCTCCGGTCCTATAAGCGCCCTGGCTATTTCGTCGGGGCGCTTTTTGCGCCGGCTCCTTTTCCCCGCCTGCCGCCCTTTCCATTTTCATTGGAATCCAGCCGGCACTGAAATCGAAGGCCAAGGCTTTTCCTCCGCTTTCCATACTGCTGTCAACAGCTTTACATTTCCTTACGCAGCGCCGGAGCCTGGCCATTGGGCCCGACTGGCCGCTGCCTGCCGGATGAACAGATCCAAACGGGCAGCACTATTTTCACCTTACCCGGAACATCCTCCCAAATCCGCAATAAGGCTAAGACCGGAGCAAAAGCGGCGTTTTCCCTAAATCGGCCTGCTGAGCCGCTCCACCATGGGACGGTCTGCGGGGCAGAATGAAAAATCTGTCAGCTCCTCCGGAGAAACCCAGCGGATCTCCAGATGAACCCTTTTTTCCGGCTCTCCGCTGATAATTACCCCGTCGTAAAACGCAAAGCCGTACAGCCCGTCGGGATATTCATACACAGTCTCCTCCCGCAGCCCCTGGAGCTGGATTTCCACTCCCAGCTCTTCCCGGCACTCCCGGACAGCGCAGTCCTCTCCGGTTTCTCCCGGTTCAATTTTCCCGCCGGGAAATTCCCAAAGATAGCCGCAGCTTCCGCCTGGGCCTCTCCGGCAAATCAATATTTTATCGTTCCTTCTCAAAATAGCCGCTGCGATCCGTTTCATTTTTTCTCCCTATCATTCAATAAAGCTTAGGATTCTTCCCATTACCAGGGATCCACCGCGCCCGTTCCGCGTTTGCCAGGATCGCCAACGCTGTTAACGATTTCCACGGCTTTTCCCCATTGAAGGAAAGCCTTCCCAGCGCCGCCTCACGGCAAAAAATCCGCCTAAAAGCCCTGCGCTGCCACCCGCTCTCCCGGACTCAGCAGAACCGCGCTTCCCCCTGAGGAACGCTGCCCAGCACCTTGACGTAAAACCGGCGGTTTCTCGGGCCGTCGAACTCACAGAAGTAAATTCCCTGCCAAGTGCCCAGCACCAGGCCGCCGTTTTCGATCAGCACTGTGGCGCTGCTGCCCATGAAGCTGGCCTTCAGGTGGGCTGTCGTGTTCCCCTCCATGTGCCGGTACTCCGGACGGTCCGGGAAGGTCTTTTTCAGGCCGAACAGCATATCCTTCACTACATTGGGATCCGCGTTTTCATTGATCGTGATCCCCGCGGTAGTGTGGGGGCTGTAAATCACACAGACGCCATCCTGAACCCCGCTTTTCCCCACTGCGTCCCTCACCTGCCGGGTCACGTTGTAAAAGCCCTCTTCATCGGTCCGAACCGGATATTCAAATTTTTCCATCTGATATTTTCCTTTCATAATATTTATTTGCGGACAGTCAAAGGCCCGTCCGCCCGGCTGTTTCTTGGTGCACAGAAAATTCCCGCCCATTGCGGCGGCTCAGGAAAATTTACAATAACGCTCGCCGTTCCCAAATTCCAGAGTATGGATATCTTTTTGCGCCGGGAAATCAATTCAGGAGCCGGCGCCGGCTCTGTCCAGGCAGCCGGCTTTTCCTCTGGAAAACGCCTCTTTTCCGGGAAGCAGCCCTCCAGCATATTGAAAAGCGCCGCTGCTCCTATTCTCTAAGTGTAAAAACGCCGCGTTCTCTCCGCCTACGGCCGCGCCCTTTTTTCCGCTATTCTTCCGGCCGATATTTCCATCCGCAGTCGTTATGGTACACCATCAGCTTCGTCATGCCGCCATCCACTGTGATGGTTTCCCCATTGATAAAGCTGTTTTCCTCGTCGCATAAAAACAGCGCCGTCCGGGCGATATCCTCCGGCACGCCGATTCTTCCGGATGGATGCTGCCTCCGGTCCGCCGGAGAATCCCCGGGAACATAGCCCTCCCGATAATAGGCGCCGGTGTCGATCCAGCCGGGGGCGATGGCGTTCACCCGAACCCGGCCCGCCAGGCTGACTGCCATAGCGTGGGTCAGGGCGGCGACGCCGCCCTTGGCCGCCGTGTAGCTTTCCGTGTTTTCCTGGGACTGGACCGCTCGGGTGGAAGAAAGGTTCACCACACAGCCTCCCGAATTAAAATAGGGAAGAAACCGCTGAGTCAAATAGTAAGGAGCCGCAACCCCCACCTTTAAAACCGCCAGGAAGTCCTCATAGCCGCAAGGAGTCAAAAGCCCTCCCCGATTGATGCACATATTGTTTATTAAATAATCAATATTACCATATGTATTAATTGTTTTCTGAACAAACGCTTCCAACGCTTCTGGGGCTTCCCCATTCCCGCAGAAAAATAGAGCGTCTTTTCCCATTCGTTGAAGAAAATTCAGGTTTTCCTCTCCAGCCCTTTGGCCGCAGTCAAAAAAAGCGATCCTGCATCCAGCGTCCGCAAACGCCCGGGTCAAGCATCTGCCGATCCCTAAAGCGCCGCCGGTAATGACAGCCGTTTTATTCTGAAAGCCCATGATGATACAGCTTCCTCCTTTCATCTATCAGCGTCTTTCCAGACCTATCGAAAGACTTTTCCCCATTGTTTCGATGATTATCAAGCTTTTTCAAAAACCAAAAGTATATCTATCAATTTATAATACAAATGGTAATTATTATTCCCTTGACCTTCCAAAAAATTTTATTATCCCAGCCTGCTGCGGCGCCGCGGGAGGCTTCCGCGCTAATCAAGCCGCAAAACAGGACATAAAAGCCATAGCGTTACCAATTTTATGCCTGGAAGCTGAAGCTATTATAACACGGCTTTTCTAAAAAGCACAGCAGGATCTCTGAAAAAATTTACAAATTGTTTTATTCTTTTTTCCTCTGTGTGCTATAATACTGGCGTGCATTGACCGACCGGTCGGTCGGCAGAAAACAGATCGCCAGGAGGACTATTCCATGCTCTCAAAATTCAGCGTTAAAAAACCGTTTACCGTCGTGGTTGCCGTTATCATGGTTTTCATTCTAGGAGCGGTCTCCTTCATGAATATGACCACCGATCTTCTTCCCAACATTGAGCTTCCCTATGTGGTAGTATCCACCACTTACGCAGGGGCAAGCCCGGAAAAGGTGGAATCCAGCGTGACAAAGCCGATGGAATCGGCCTTGAGCACTTTATCCGGCGTAAAAAGCGTCAGCTCCATATCCAGTGAAAACGCCAGTATCGTCATGCTGGAATTTGAGCAGGGCACCAATATGGACTCCGCCTCCATTGAGATCTCCAACCGGCTGGACCAGGTAAAAGCCAAGTTCGACGACGGGGTCGGCTCTCCCACCATGATGCGGATCTCACCGGACATGATGCCGGTGATGGTGGCCAGCGTAGACGCCGGGGGCAAAAGCGTGGAGGAAGTCACCAAGCTGGTGAACGACACGGTGCTTCCCGCCCTCCAGCGGGTGGACGGCGTCGGTTCTGTCACAGCCTCGGGCCTGGTGGAGCAGCAGCTGAAAATCACCCTGGACCAGGGCAAAATCGACGAGCTGAACGATAGGGTGCTCCAGGCGGTGGACGCCCAGCTTTACGATGCGAAAAAGGAGCTGGACGACGCCCAGGCCAAGCTGGACGAGGGCAGGCAGCAGCTGGAGTCCGGCCAGGAGGGCGCGGTTTCCCAGCTGACCGCCGGCAGCGTTCAGGTGGATTCCGCTGTGGCCCAATTGAACGCCCTGCTGGCGGAGGACACCATTTTGTCCTCCCAAAAGGCGGGCTTCGAGACGGAGCGGGCCGCCTATGCCGGCGGGCTGAAGCAGGCCCAGGACGGCCTGGCGGAGGCTCAGGCCGCCTTAACCCAGCTGCAGCAAAGCTATGAGGCTGTGAACACCGGCCTTCAGGGGCTGGAGGCCTTCGCGTCCACCCCCACCGGCGCTGCCCTGTTCCCCAACGGTCTGCCCGCCTCCACGGTGGAGGAGCTGTTAAGCCTGTCCCCGGAGGAATTTGAGGCTTTTCGCACCGCCGTGTCCTCCATCCCCACCTTGGGAGAGGCTTTCGCCTCTCTGACCCAGGACAGTCTCCGCCAGATGACGGATGGGATCGCCCAGCTGCAGGAAACCGTGGATTCCCTGCCCGGCACCATTGCCGACGCTCAGGCCAGAATCACGGAAATCGATACCGAACTGCAAAATATCAAGACCCGCCAGGCCACCCTGGCGGCCATGAGGCCTCAGCTGGAGGAGCAGCTGAAAGCCGCCCAGGACGGCTACGAGCAGCTGGAAAGCGGCAAGCTGACAGCAGGCAGCGAATTTGCCCAGGCCAGCGCCCAGATCGTATCCGGCCAAAGCCAGCTGGACGCCGCCAAGGCGGAATTTGAGCAGGCCAGAGACCAGGCCTTGGAAAAAGCCGATATTTCCGGCGTGGTCACCCAGGAAATGATCAGCCAGATCCTAACGGCCCAGAACTTCAATATGCCCGCCGGCTATCTGGATTCTGAAAGCGGGCAGCAGTATCTGGTAAAGGTCGGAGAGCAGTACGGCAGCATCGAGGAGCTTCAGGACAGCGTGCTGTTTTCCATCGGCACGGAGGGCATAGGCGACATCCGCCTTTCCGACGTAGCCTCTGTGGAGCAGGCCAGCAACGCCGGGGAAGCCTATGCCAAGGTCAACGGCAATGAGGGCGTGGTCCTGTCCTTTCAAAAGCAGTCCACCGCGTCCACGGCTACCGTATCCCAGCGGATCAACGAGGCCATCGGGAAGCTTCAGTCGGAAAACCCCGATTTACATATTATCCCTCTGATGGATCAAGGGGACTACATTAATATGATCATCCAGTCGGTGCTGCAAAACCTGATCCTAGGCGGTATTCTGGCGATCCTGGTGCTGGCCCTGTTCCTGCGGGATGTCAAGCCCACGGTGATTATCGCCTTCTCCATTCCCATCAGCGTACTATTCGCCATGGTACTGATGTACTTCACCGACATTACCTTAAACATCATCTCCCTGTCCGGCCTCGCCTTGGGGGTCGGTATGCTGGTGGATAACAGCATCGTGGTCATCGAGAATATCTACCGGCTGCGAAACCAGGGGGTACCGGCGGCAAAGGCCGCTGTCAAGGGAGCCACCCAGGTGGCGGGAGCCATTTTCGCCTCCACCCTGACCACCATCTGCGTATTTCTGCCCATTGTGTTCACTCAGGGCATCTCCAGAGAGCTTTTCACCGACATGGGACTGACCATCGCTTATTCCCTGCTGGCCAGCCTGGTGGTCGCCCTCACCCTGGTGCCCGCCATGGGCTCCACCATGCTGCGGAAAACCAAGGAGAAGAAGCACCGCTGGTTCGAAGGCTTTACCAACGGCTACGAAAAGGTGCTGCGGTTCTCCTTAAAGCATAAAATCGTGGTCATCGCCGGCGTGCTGGCGCTGCTGGTATTCGCTGTCTTTGAAGCGGTAAACATGGGCACCGCCTTCATGCCGGAGATGGATTCCCCCCAGATGATGGCCACCATGGAAATGCCCAAGGAGGCTACCCAGCAGGAAGGCTATGAAATGGCCGACGAGGTCATGAGCCGGATCGGCGGCCTGGACGATGTGGAAACCGTAGGCGCGATCTCCGGCGGAATGTCCATGAGCTCGTCCTCCTCCGGCAGCACCTACAGCTTCTATATTTTATTGAAGGAAAACGGCCGCACCCGCTCCAACGCCCAAATGGCGGAATTAATCACCGGAGCTACCCAGGATCTGGACTGTGAGCTCAGCGTTTCCGCCTCCACCATGGATATGTCCGCGCTGGGCGGCAGCGGAATCTCCCTGGAGGTCAAAGGGGACGACGTGGATACCCTGAACGATATCTCCCAGGATCTGGTGGAGATGCTCAGCGGAATCGAGGGCACCACCGAGGTGACCGGAGGCATCACCGAGGGGGATATGGAAACCCGGATCGCAGTGGATAAAAACAAGGCTATGGAGCACGGCCTGACCGTGGCCCAGGTCTATCAGGAAATCGCCGCCGCTCTGCAGACGGAAGCCACCGCTACCACTCTGACCATCGGCTCGGATGACCTGCCGGTGATCGTGGTAAAAAGCCCGGAGGATGCTCTGACCCGGGAAGGCCTGATGTCCCATGAGATTTCCGTCACCAACCAGCAGACCGGGGAAACAGAAGCCGTTCCCCTCCATGAGATCGCCGAGGCCCAGGACGCGGAAAGCGTCAGCTCCATTAACCGGGAAAACCAGGTGCGGTATATGACCGTGACCGCCGGCGTGGATAATGACCATAATATCGGCCTGGTGAGCCGTGAGCTGGAGGAAAAGCTGGCAGCCTACGAGGTGCCCGAGGGCTACACCGTAGAGATCCAGGGCGAAACCGAAACCATCAACTCCGCCATGAACGACCTGATTCTGATGATCGTTCTGGCCGTGGTGTTTATCTATCTGATTATGGTGGCCCAGTTCCAGAGCCTTTTGTCTCCCTTTATCGTCATGTTTACCATTCCTCTGGCCTTCACCGGCGGCCTTCTGGCTTTGTGGCTCACCGGCAGCCCCATTTCCATTATCGCCATGCTGGGCTTTTTAATGCTGGCCGGCGTGGTGGTCAACAACGGCATTGTATTTGTGGACTATGTGAACCAGCTGCGGCTGGAGGGGGTGGACAAAAAGGATGCCTTGATCCAGACCGGCCGCACCCGCCTGCGTCCCATTCTGATGACCGCCCTGACCACCATTTTAGCTATGGTCACCATGGCTCTGGGCCTGGGAGACGGTGCGGAAATGACCCAGCCCATGGCTATCGTCACCATTGGCGGCCTCACCTACGCCACCCTGCTGACCTTGCTTGTGGTGCCGGTGCTTTACGACGTATTCCATAAAAGGCCCATGAAGAAAGTAGATTTGGAGGATGATTTATCGTGAGCGGTCCCGAGGAGAAAAAAGCAGTGAACAGCCCTCAGGATAAGAAAACGGCGGTTTTAGAGGCTGTCATCAGCCTGGTAATGGAGGGAAAAAGCCTGGAAGCCCTGACCGTATCGGAAACCGCGGCCCGGGCGGGCATTGGAAAGGGAACTGTATACGAGTATTTCCCCTCTAAGGAGGCTATGACCGCCGCCGCAGTGTGCTATTACATGCGCCGGGAGCTCACCGCCCTCCAGGGCCTGATCCCTCTGGATCGGGGCTTTCGGATCGCGGCGGAGTCCTCTATGACCACCGTGGCGGAAGCGGTTCAGAGCAGGCTTTCCTTTTTTCATATGGTTTCCGGTTTTTCCTGCTTCGAAATGAAGCGCTGCCTCGAGGGTCAGGAGCCCGCAGAGGAAATCCGCAATGTCGTCCAGGAGCAGATCCGCCGGATTTTGGCGCTTGGGGCAGAGGAAGGGCTGATCTCCGGAGGCTTCTCCGAGGAATTCCAGACCATGTGCTTTTTAGGCGCCGTAGGCTCCTATCTGGCATCCCTGCAGGCTCAGCTTCTGCCTGAGCCCCAGGCCAGAGCCTATGCCTATCAAATACTGATCCGTTCGCTGTCGGCTGCCAGCCCCGCGGAAGCCCCCGCGCTTTAAATTAAAATCATGTATGATGCTCCAGGCACTGCCGGAAACATTGCCTTGCGTACCCTGTAAGGGCGTCGAACCGGACCCCAGGGCCGCTGAAACTCCGCTGTTCCAATTCTTTGGACTGCCGGCGCGCAAAGGGTAAGGCTCCCTCTGGCTTCATCCGTCTGTTTTATCAGTCTCTCTATCGTTATCTTACCCGCTTTGTCCTTGAAAGAAGGCTGCTTCCGCAAGGTGCTTTGGCAGCCGCTGTGGCCAATTCCCCTGAATAAATTCTGACGCTTTTTCCGGCGGGTTGCGGAGCGTCTCTGTCAAAAGTGGAATTTCTAAATGAAATTTTGGAATTCCACTTTCTTTTTCCTCCGAACCTAAGTATAATAAAAAAGATAAAACGTTTTTTAAGGCGTTTTATCTTTTGAAATCAGTCTGTTTAAAAATTTGAAAAAGAAGCTATTGGGAGGTAAAAAAATGTTAGCCACTTTAAACCAGGTATTGAAAATCGCTGAAGAAAAGCAGTACGCTATCGCCGCGTTCAACACGCCCACCCTGGAAAGCCTGCAGGCCGCCGTCGATAAGGCAGAGGAGCATCAGGTACCCGTCATTGTGGCCCACGCTCAGCTTCACGAGCCGGTCACTCCCCTTTCTGTTATCGGCCCTGTCATGGTCGCCTTGGCGAAAAAGGCGTCGGTTCCCGTATGCGTCCACCTGGATCACGGCGAGACTCTGGACTATTTAAAGCAGGCTCTGGAGCTGGGCTTCACCTCCGTAATGTACGACGGCTCCGCCCTGCCCTATGAGGAAAACGTGGCTAACACCAAAAAGGCCGTAGCGATGGCCAGAGAATACGGCGCCAATGTGGAAGCGGAAATCGGAAGCCTGGGAAAAGCGGAGGGCGCCGGCATGGCTCACGAAAACGATCCCGCCACTTATACCGACCCGTCCCTGGCGGAGCAGTTCGTCAAGGATACGGGCGTAGACGCCCTGGCCTGTTCCTTCGGCACCGCCCACGGTATTTACACCGCCAAGCCTAAGCTGGATTTCCCCAGAATCGAGAAGATCCACCAGCTCACCGGCGTGCCGCTGGTAATGCACGGAGGCTCCGGCGTCAGCCCTGAGGACTACGTGGAAGCCATCAAGCGCGGCGTGCGGAAAATCAATTATTACACCTATATGGCCCGGGAGGGTACAAACGCCGCCAAGGCTTACCTGAAGGATCATCCCGACGTGATTTATTATCATGACATCGCCTGCGCTGCCAGAGACGCTATGAAAAACGATGTGGAAAAGGCCATGAGCGTATTTTACGGCCTAAAGAAATAAGAGAAACCTTAAAATTCTGCTGTCTTTGCTAAGGCTGGAAAACGGGGAAAGCCCCTTAAAGGGGCTTTCCCCGTTCAGCTTCTTAAGGAGCTTTCTAAAAGGCCCGGAATTTCCGCGGGCGGCTCCTTTCCCGCGATTGATTGGATTCTTCGGCGGGCAGCCGTCTCTTTCACAGCAGTCTTTTCGCTTCGAGAGCCTTACGATGTATGCCGGCCCCGTTTGCTTGGGCTGTGAAGGCTTTATTCTTCCTGCCGTTCAGCCGGCAGCTCCGCCAAGCTGTAGAGCCGTTGTCCTCCGCCGCGGAGAAAGAGGAGCCCTGACAAGAACGAAAGGTCTTTTCTCCTTCCTCAATCTCCTATAGCCTTCTGTCTTCACCCGCACGGCGGGCGGGTTTCAGCCTCAAACAACTGCGTGCTGATTGGAGACAGCCTAAAGCCTAATACCGAAAAAACGCCTAAAGCCTTAGTAGGCTTTAGGCGTTTTTTGTATCCATCAGCCCCGGAAGCACCAGGGTCAGCCAGCTATGTCAGTCTTTATTTTCTCAGCGGCTTCCTCCGGCGTGCGCCTCCCCACATCCAATTTCCAGGTATCCAGGCTTTGATAGAGAGGCAGCCTCTTTCTGCTCCGCTCCAGCACATCTGGGTGACGGCGCCCCCGGCGGATATCCTTTTCCAGCCGCTGTATTAAAATCTCCTCCGAGCATACCAGGGAGTAGGAATACAGGGTAAACGCCGTTCCCGTCAGCCGGGACAAAAGCTCGTCGATGATCTCCTGCTGGTGCATGACCCAGGAAAAAATCACATATTCCGTTTGGGAACATCTTAGGAAGCTTCCCAGCAGGTGGGCGATGTTATCCATTGCCATGGCCTTTGTCTCCTCAGTGACCTCAAAGGGATTTAAATTCCAGCACCAATCCCCATCCAGCCATACCGACGGCGTCAGCCTTTGATGAAGCGCCCTGCATACCGAGCTTTTTCCCACGCCCATGGTACCGCCCACTAAAATCAATTTCTTCATGGCTTATTCTCCGATAATTTTCACCAGGACGTGCTTCTCCCGCCTGCCGTCGAACTCATAGTAAAAAATCTGCTCCCAGGTGCCAAAATCCAGGCGCCCTCCGGTTACGGCCACCACGGCTTCCCTTCCCATCACCGACCGCTTCAGATGGGCGTCGGCGTTGTCCTCATAGCCATTATGGCGGTACTGGCCGTAGGGCTTTTCCGGCGCCAGCTTTTCCAGCCAAGCCTCCAGGTCCCGGTGAAGTCCAGGCTCATCATCGTTGATAAATACACTGGCCGTAATATTCATGGCGTTGACCAAAACCAGTCCCTCCTGGACGCCGCTTTCTTCCAGCGCTTTCTCAACCTCGCCTGTGATGTTTACTAGGCCTCTGCGGCTCGGCACACGGAACCACAGTTCCTTACGGTAGGATTTCACAGCATCGCTTCCTTTCCTTTATTTTCTCGCAGCTCCTTGCGGTACAGCTCTGTGTAAACCAGCCTTCCCTCGATTCGCTCCGACTTCATCAGACTGACGGCGGCGGCTTTGGCTTTTACCGGCTCCAACCGGTTTTTCAGCGTGTAAAAAGGGATTTCCGGCTTTTCTACCGCCTGCCGGGCTAACGTCAGGTGCGGACGGTACGGCCGGTCCTCAACCGCAATCCCCTTGCCTGCCAGAGCGTTTTTCAGCTCCAGGTACAGGTTTTGCAGCGGTAAGGAGGGCTCTATTCCGGCCCAGTAAAGATCTCCGCCGTCTCGTTGAAATCTGCCCAGGCCCCGGATTTCCAGAGGAAAGGGGCCAGTCCGGATTTCCTCCATAGCCTCCCGCACCTTTCCCGCCTCTCGGAGTTCTCCCAGAAACACCAGCGTCAAATGAAGATTCTCCCGTCGGGTGAGCCGGCTTGTCCGGGTGCTCCGCCGGATCAGCTCCATCGCCTCGCGGAGCCTGTCCTTCACAGGCTCCTCGAATAAAATTGCCAGAAAAAGCCGCATAACGCTCGCCCCTTCCATCGTTGCAGCTTACGGTTTTATGTTTATTTTTATTGACGGCAGCTTTGCCGCGGAAACCTAAGCGAGGCTATTATACCACAGTTCCCGTCCCAGAGGTAGGGATTTCTGCCGTATTTTGCCGCAGAAATTCTCGTTATCCCCGCCGCGGCTCGTTGCTTTTCCAGCGGGCGTCTTGTATAATGAGCGTAACAGCGGGCAGTTTGATTCCCGGTTAAAATATGTATGGCAACAGGAGGGTCAGCTTATGAAAACAACCAAATGGGCCGTGGTCGGCCCTGGATTTATCGCCGGGCGGTTTGCTCAGGGAATGCTTGAGGCTCCCGGCGCCGAACGAACCGCAGTGGTTTCCCGCAGCGAGGAAAACGGCAGAGCCTATGCGGAAAAATACGGGTTTGCTTCTTCTTATACCGATTTTGAAAAAATGCTCCGGGAGTCCAAGCCTGACGTGGTGTATATCGCCACGCCGAACGACACCCATATGGATTATGTGTCCGCGGCCCTGAACGCCGGGGTTGCGGTGCTGTGTGAAAAGCCTATGGCGGATAACGCCGTCCAAACGGAAGAAATGATCCGGCTGGCTGAGAAAAACCACACCTTTTTGATGGAAGCCATGTGGACCCGGTGCTTTCCTGCGGTACGGCAGGCCCGCCAGTGGCTTCAGGAGGGAAAAATCGGGCAGGTGCTCACCGTTCACTCCTTTCACTCCTTTTTGGCCGACCCAAAGGACTGGCAGCTTTGGAAGGCCTCTCTGGCCCACACCGGAGGCGCGGTGCGGGACGTAGGCGTTTATGCGCTGGGCATGGCCTTTCTGGCGTTTCCCCAGGGGCCGGAAAAAATCATGTCCTGCTGCCGCACCAACGGAGAGGTGGACATCCACGCGGATATGCTGCTGCAATACGGCGATGGCAAGGCCGCCTTTTTGAGTGCCGGCTTTGATATGGAGGGCAACGCCACCACTACGATCTTTGGGGAAAAGGGGCGTATCACCCTGGGGCCGAATCTGTGCTGTCCCAGCCAGCTTCAGTTTATCCCCAACCAGGGCGAACCGGAAAGCGTCGAGCTTCCTTATCCGGCCACCGGGATGCAGTTTGAGGTTCTCCGGGTGCAGGAATGCCTGGCGCAGGGACTGCTGGAATGTCCCGATTTCACCTGGGAGGAAAGCCTGAAAATCTGCGGCGTGATCGACCAGCTTCGCAGGGAGTGGGGAATCCGCTACGCCTCCGACCGGTAACCGGCGGCCATCCTGTCAAGGCGGAAGCTGAAAGGGCACCGGCGCTCAAGCGCCGGTGCCCTTTTGCGGTCTTTTTCCAGGATAGCCCTAAAGGCCAAGGAAACACAAATTTTTCTGCCTTGCACAATCCCGCGCCGTCGCCGCCGGCGATGTTCCCTCTTCTGCGGGAAAGCCTCGCTACGCCATCTCCGTTTTAACGGAGGCAAAGCCCTCGGTCCGCTGCCGGCGGAACTTGCTGATCACCAGAGCCACGGAAAAAACAGCGGCGGCGAAGCCGGTTTGAATGGCCATGGAAATGAAAACCGGGCCCAGGGCCTGGCTGTCGAAGCGGACCAGGCCGGAGATGGCTTCCACCGCGTGGTTATACCAGTAGGAAGGCGTGTAGCGGGCTACCTGAAGCACACTGTCTCCCAAAAGCTCCAGAGGGACAAAGGAGCCGCCGAGGAAGCTGAGCCCCAAGGAGATAAAGTTGGCGGCGATATTCTGCCCGCCCCCGTCCTTGACAAAGTTTCCCAGCAGGAAGGCCACGCTAAGGCAGACAAACAGATAGCATATGCTGTTGAGCAGGATCAGCAGGACCAGCCTGACATCCGTTCCCTGGATACGGCCGCCGTAAAACAGGAACGCCATGGCGCACAGCACCAGCCATGCCACCCCGCCCAGGCATACGTTGTATAAGGCCAGCTGAAGATTTACATGACGCAGCTTGACCGGGGCGCACAGGTTTCTCATCCGCAGGTCCGGCTTGTTGAACACCATCATCACCGTGGTGACCGCTAGAATCAAAACCGCCATCATGATATAGGGTAAGGTTCTGAAATACACCTGAAAGCTCTCATCGATGGGCTGGCTTTCCAGGAAGCTTTTCTTTTCTACCTCCGCCTGCACCGAAGCATCCGCCTTCACCGTCTCTAAAAGCTCCTCCTCAGACAGCTCCGGCGCCGCCTGCCGGTACGCTCTGGCGGCGCTTAAATACCGGTTCACCAGCAGATCGGCGTAACGCCCCTCGGCCGAGGTAAACCGGGTATTTTTCTCCAGAGTGCCTCCGCCCTGGGAAAAGTCCTTTGCGAAGCCCTGGGGGATGATCAGAATATAATCCACCGCGTCAAAAAAGCGGGCGTCCTGAAGGGCTTCCCGGTCATCCTCCAGCTTCACCATATCCGCATATCCCGCCAGGAAATCCTCCAGCCCTCTGACCAGCGCCGATTCCCCATCCCGGTTGACAATGGCCGCCGAGGGCCTGACCGCCTCAAAGCTGAGGCTTTGGCTGGTATTGTTGAAAGCGGTAAGCATTACGGCCAGCACGGCGAAAATCCCCAAATACACGCCCAAGGAAACCAGATGCCGTTTTGTCACCTTGGCGCACAGATTAAATACTTTCATATTTCCGCCTCCTCAAGCAGGCCATGGCGCCTAAGCCGAATATCGCCGCCATAGCGCACAGCACTCCAAGATCCATAAAATACCGGGTGTGGTTATCATAATAATACAAGCAGTAAAACGCGTCGGAAATCCTGGCCGCCGGATTAAGCCAGGCCGCCGCCGGCGCGTTCTGCTGAATGGCGTAGCTGATCCCCTCCACCATCAGTCCCGCCAGGAAGCAGCAGGCCAGGCTCAAGGTAATCAAAATCGCGGTTTTGGCCTCCACCTTGATCCTTAAGGCGGCTCCCACCAACGCTCCTAACGAGACGCCTACGATGCTTCCCACCAGCACCGTCAGCAGAAGATAGCCGATCTGGTTTCCGAAATCCAGCCGCAGAACCAAAAGCAGATAACAGAGCAGAACCAGCATGGTGAGCAGATGCACCGCCAGGCTGCCCAGCATATCGGCTGTAATCATCGCCAGCTTTTTTCTGGGCGCCATGGACCTCCTGGCTCCCAGAGCCGATAAATTGGCTTGCAGGTAAAAGGCGCTTGTTAGGCCTTGAAAGCTTCCGTACAGGCATACCATAGCGATCAGCGCGTAAAAATAAGGCAGCTGATGGGACGGCTTCGCATTAGACAGGGAAATTTCCCGGGTAAACTCCTGCTGTTCCATCAAATCGGTGAGCAGCCCTTGCTGAGCTGCCTGAGGATTTCTCTCCAGAATATGGGCGGCGGTCGCGGAAATCTGCAAATACTGGTCCAAAAAGCTTTTTAAAATAGTCTGGTTAAGCCCGTCGTCCCTTACCGTCAGCTTGGGAGCCCCAGCCTCTATGGTCAGATATCCCTCCACCCGGCCATCCTCCAGCAGCCGGTCCGCCTCCTCACGGGTTTCCACCCGGGTAAGCTGCAACAGCCTATCCTCCCCTTCTTTGGAAACCTCCTCTAAGGCGGCCTGAAAGCCGGCAGCCTGCCGGTAGTCCTGGTCGGCCACTACCGCGGTTTTCACCGGGGAAAAGGCGTCCGCCGAATCCAGGTTGGAAAAGCAGAAATAAAACAGGGTCGCCAGCATCACGGGAAATAAAAGGGTCCAGAAAATCATTTCCTTATCCCGGAACGCGCATTTGATCCTGGTTACAAATCCAGTGATAAACATGGTGTACCTCCTTAATCCCTCAGCTGCTTGCCCGTAATCTCCAAAAACACGTCGTTTAGAGTGGGCGGCTCGGAGTAAATCCTGCCGAATGGGATTTCCCTCTGCTTCAGGTAATCCAGCAGGGTGATTAGATTATGTCCGCCGCTTTTAAACCGAACCGTCAGAAGGCCCTCCTCATAGCTTACCCCCCGCACGCCGGCAAGCCTCCTGATCTCCGCCAGATTTTCCTGATCCAGCCGGTAAATTTCCGCCGTGACCTTCTCTCCCGCGCCGATCATAGCCTTCAGTTCCTCCTTGGTGCCCACCGCCACCGCCTTGCCCTTATCCATAATCATGATCCGGGTGCAGATCTGCTCCACCTCCTCCATATAATGAGAGGTGTATACCACGGTGGCGCCCTCCCTGTTGAGCTTTTGGATTCCTTCTAAAATGCTGTTCCTGCTCTGGGGATCCACCGCCACGGTAGGCTCGTCTAAAAAGATCAGCTTGGGCTTATGGGCGATGCCGCAGGCGATATTCAGGCGGCGGAGCAGGCCCCCGCTGAGCCGCTTGGGCAGAAACCTCCGGTAATCCTCCAGGCCTACGAACTCAATGGCCTCCTCTACCAGCCGCTGCCTTTGGCGCTTGTCGTCTAGATACAGGCTGCAAAAATAATTAATGTTCTCATAGACCGTCAGCTCATAAAACACCGCTACGTTCTGCATTACCACACCGATTTCCCGCTTCAGGTCATAAGCGTCCGGCCCCATCGGCCTGCCGAACAGCTTAATGGCGCCCCGGTCATATTTCAGCAAGGAAAGCATACAGTTGATCGCGGTGGTTTTCCCCGATCCATTGGGCCCCAGCAGGCCAAAAATTTCGCCCTCGGCGATCTGTAAATTGAAATGGTCCAGGGCCACCACGTCGCCGTAGCGCTTCACCAGGTTTTCCACTTGTATCATCATGGGTTTCGTCCTCCTATTTCTTTCATGGTACTATCATACGGAAAAAATCCGTCCCGGGCCAGTGCCTGGCATCCTGTTTCACCGTGACAAATGTCACCATTTCCCCCTTCCTCTTGCCACCGGGGTTTTTCCCGTGCTAAGATAGAAATAGAGCTCCGGTTCAAAACCGCCCAAGCGCCTTTCGAAAAAGCTAAGGGCCAAGCCGGAGCCTGCGGCGCACGGCCCGGAGCCTCCTGCGGAAGGCTTCGTCCGCGCTCCCTTTGATGCCTTAAGGGCAAATTTCACAGGGGAAAGGAGATCATTCTATGGGCGAGCTTCTGGATAAGCTGATCCTTTTTTTATGCTGTGTTTTGCTGCTGCCCCTGCAAGCCTTTTCCCCCTGGTGCCTGGCGGCTCTATTGGCGGCTTTATGCCTTTCCTCTTTGAACAGCTATTTCCCGGAAAAATTCTCCTTTTGCAGTTCCATCGGCTTTCTAGCCGCCGGCTGCCTGCGGCCGGAATTTTTTCTCTTTATTCCTTTTCTCTCCTATGACCTATGGAGGCCCTGCTTCCGCGCCGTTTACCTGCTTCTTCCGTCAGCCGTATTTTTTCAGCTTGGGCGGGTGTCACCCTTAGCGATGGCCGTATTTTTCCTATATACCGGCCTTTCCGCTCTGCTGAAGCTGCGGACTCTGGCCTTAAGCCGCTCCCGCCGGGACTATAAGGACCTGACCGATAACGCAAAAGAGATTTCTCTCCATTTGGAGCAAAAGAACAAGGAGCTGCTGGAAAAGCAGGATTACGAAATCCAGGTCGCCACCTTAAACGAGCGCAACCGGATCGCCCGGGAAATCCACGACAGCGTGGGACATCTTCTTTCCCGCTCCATTTTGCAGCTTGGAGCGCTCAAGGCGGTCCACCGTCAGGAGCCGGAGCTGAACGCCCAGCTGGACACCTTGAAATCCACCTTATCCCAGGCCATGGACAGTATACGGGAAAGCGTCCACGACCTGCATGAGGAATCTATTGATCTTCGCTCTCAGCTGGAAACCCTGTGCCGCGGCTTTACCTTCTGTCCGATCAGCCTGCAATACGACTGCGGCGCCATGCCGCTGGAGTTGAAATACTGTTTGATCGCCATCGTCCGTGAAGCCCTTTCCAATATTATGCGCCATTCCAACGCCACCGCGGCCCAGGTTTCCGCAGTGGAATTTCCGGGCTTTTACCAAATGATCGTGCAGGACAACGGTATCCGGCAGGCTGCCGGAGACAGGGCGGGCATCGGCCTGAGAAACATGGAAGAAAGGCTGGCCGCTTTCCACGGCAACTTGACCGTCAGCCGGAAAAACGGGTTCCGGCTTTTCATCACCATTCCAAAGGAGGATGTTCATGAAGCTGCTGATTATTGACGACGACGCCCTGGTCTGCGCCTCGCTGAAAACCATATTGGAAACCGATCCCCAGGTGAAGGTAGTCGGTACCGGCGGCAGCGGGCGGGAAGCTGTTTCTCTTTACCGCCGTCTGCGGCCCGATGTGCTGCTGATGGACATCCGTATGGACGGCCTCACCGGCCTGGAGGCGGGAGAGCTGATTCTCCGGGAGGCTCCGGAGGCGAAAATTTTGTTTCTGACCACGTTTTCCGACGATGAATATATTATCAAGGCCCTGAAGCTTGGGGCGAAGGGCTATTTAATCAAGCAGAATTTCGAAAGCATCCTGCCCGCCCTTCACGCGGTGGAATCGGGGCAAAGCGTGTTCGGCAGCGAGATCGTCACCAAGCTGCCGGAGCTGATGCAGTCGGGTGACAAATTTGATTTTGCCGCCCGCGGCGTCAGCCCCCGGGAGCTGGATGTTATCTCGCTGGTTGCCAAGGGCCTCAGCAATAAAGAGATCGCGGAGGCCTTGTTTCTCAGCGAGGGCACGGTTCGCAATTATTTAAGCGCCGTTCTGGATAAGCTGGAGCTTCGGGACCGCACCCAGCTTGCCGTGTTTTATTTTAACCATCAGCCCCAGGATCGGTAGGCCGCGCCTTCCCTCTTGGCAGAAAAAACGGCAGTCTCCGCCGGCTTGGATGCCGGCCCGCCCAGTCCAATTTCAGCTATGGAGGTATTTTCACGCTGTATTTCCATAAGGAAGCTTCCGTTCCCTCAAAAATCCGGTATAAAAAACAGGCGGAGAATTTCTCCGCCTGTTTTTTATACCTTTCACACGATTTTTCTTTTCACCGGAAGCCTGAGCACCGTTTTCAGCCGTTCCGGAGCGCACCTCCTGGGATCAGACAAATAAATCTCATGATGGCGGCGCCCATGGTCATAGACCAGCCCCTCCCTTTCCAAAAAGGCTGCCAGCGTATCAACGGTTTCCTGTTCCCGGCTGTAAGGGCCCATGTGCAGCATCTGAACGCAAAGCCCCTCGCCGTAGGGTTCCAGACGCACTCTGGCGTAATCCAGCTCCGGCTTCTTGCGGGCGGCCTGTGCCACGGCCCAACGGAACACCTCGCCGGTGACAAATTCCGGCTGCCGCAATAGGGATGTCCATACCCACCGGCTCCGATCCGGATGAACCCCCTCTTCCGAGCAGTTCCAAAGCCCCTCCAGAGGAGGCACCACATAATCAAAGTAGCCCTCCGGCTGGCTGCCGTTCCTTTTGCTCATCTTAATCGTAAATGCCACGGAATACAGCAGCGAGACCGCCTCCTGGTAGCTTGGTTCTTCCGGCGCTCCCCATCCGTCAACCATCAAAAAAACCATCTCGGGAACATCGACCACCACCGGTTTTTTCGGCGGCAGGTAGAGATCCTTATATTGCTTTTTGTAATCCAGCTTTTCCATCCCAGTTCTCCTCCCAGCCTGCGGCCCGCGTACCCAGCCGCAGCGCTCTCCTGTTTTTCTAAATTTTCTTTATTGGCCCTGTTTATGCCTTCTGAGCTTTTTCATAAAGCGCCTGCTTTCCCAGCCTTTTTCTAAGAATAGCCGCCCAAACCGCTCCCGCGGTCTTAAAGCGCTTCCGTGGCGCTCCCATGATGTTCACGCCGCTTCCGCAATTTTTATAGCCCCGTCCGTGGTTTCTATTTTGAGCCATTTTTTAAGCCGTTCCTTTCCGTCCTCCGTTTTCCGCCAGAAAAACTTCCAGCCGGGATTTTCCCCATGAGTCTGATAACAGGCTTTCTTTCATTTTTTCCGCCGGGACTGGTCCGGGCTAAAACAGGCTGGTCTGCACCGGATCGTAAGGTGCCCGGTAAGCCTTGATAATTTCCGTCATGGAATATAAAATTCCCTCCTTCCGGCAGGCACGGCGGAAAGCCTCCCCCAGGATCTTGGCGTTTCTTGCCCTGCAAACATAGCTGGAGCCATATTTCTCCTGATACCTCCGAGCCAGGTCTTCTCCCGGGAACCGTTTTTCCAATTGATCGTAAAAGTATTCCCTCTGATTTTGCCGCAGGGTCACTCCAAAGGCTGGGTAAATAAACCTAGCGCCGTTTTCCGCCCCAAGCCGGACGATCCCCAGAAGATTATCCAGACTGTCCTCTAAAAAAGGCAGAACCGGCATCAGCAAAAGCCCTGTGAAAATCCCGGCGCCGCTGAGGATCCTAACCGCTTCCATCCGCTCCGAGGTTACGGAGGGATAAGGCTCCAGCTTCCGGCACAGCTCGTCGTCGCAGGTGGTGACGGTAATCTTACACAGCACCGGAGAATGTGACTGTATCCTTTTCAGCACGTCCAGGTCCCGGGTAATCCTGGCGCTTTTGGTGGCGACCGCCGCCCCGAACCCGTACTGGTCCAGCAGCTTCAGGCCGCCGCGGGTCAATTCAGCCTCACTCTCATAAGGGTTATAGGGGTCGCTCATGGCCCCGGTAGCCGCTACCCCGGTTTTTCGTTTGCGGCGCAGCTCCTCCTCCAACAGGGCCAGGGCGTTTTTCTTGCCCCTCACCCGGTCAAATTCCTCGATGCCATAGCATTCGCTGCGGCTGTCGCAGTAAATGCAGCCGTGGCAGCAGCCCCGGTACAGATTCATCTGGTAGTCGATGCCGAACCACCGGAGATCTTTATTTCTCGCCAAAATCGATTTGGCCGGCACCAGCTCCAGCATCTCCTACTCTCCTTTGCACCAGCGTTTTCATGTGGAAAACCACCGCAGCATGGTCTCCCTGGTCAGACAGGGCTGCTCTGTCCCGCCTTCTTTCCTGCTATAGCTCAGGCATCCGCCATTTCCTCCATCGTGCAGTCCTGGGGGAAAGCGCCCTTTTACTAGCAATAAACACAATATTCCCGGCATTTTTCCCGCTGCTCTCCATTCCCAGCAGCGTCTCATCCCCCAGCGGCATACCGCAGCTTTGACAAAACCGTCGCTCCATCCCTCGTTCCTCCCGTCTTTTGATAGGCTCATCCTAGCATAGATAATTTGACACAAGCTGTCATATTATAAAGCGGAGGAATACTTTTCCTTCAGCCGTTCCCCCTGGCCTTTCAGCGCCCGCCGAAGCTCCGGCGGGGAAAGAACCGTGACCCCATCTCCAAAGGAAAGCAGATAGCCCAGCACCCAGCTTCCCCGGGGAAAATCAACGGCCACCCGCAGCCTGCCGTCCTCTCCGGGGGTAATCAGTTTTCTGTCAAACTCATCGTATACCCGGTAAGCGCACCATGGCTCAAACTCCAGCGTAAGTGAGACCATCCTTTCAGCAGGCAGGCTTTCCTCCTCTAAGGGCGGCAGCTCCAGCGCCCGGCGGTCAAAGGCTTCTTCCGTCACCGATATTCCTTCCATCCGGCTCACCTTAAAGACCCGGAGCTCCTGCTTTTCCAGGCAAAAGCCGTGGACATACCAGGCGGAGCCGCGGAACCGGAGCTTCATCGGCTCAATCCGGCGGTTTGTGGTTTGGCCGCAGGTACTGTAATAGGTAAAGGAAAGCACCCGGCTTTCCAAAACCGCCTGTTTGATCCTCAGGAATTTTTCCCTCTCCTGCGGGCCGTGTCCCCAGCCTGAAAAATCCACGTCGATCCAATCGGCGGGGGTTCTTTGAAAAAGCACCCTCATTCGGGAAAGCACCGTTTTGTCCTGCAGGCCGCCGGTAACCGCCAGGCTTTGCAGGGCATATAGGATTTCATCCTGTTCCTGATGGGAAAACAGGGATTTCTCCAGCACAAAATCCGGTAAAAGCCGGATTCCCCCTCCCCTTCCCTTGGTCATGTAGATTGGGATGCCCGCTCCGCTCAGCGCTTCTACATCCCGGTAAATGGTTCTGGGGGAAACCTCCAGCCGCCGGGCAAGTGCCGAAGCGGTGACGGTTTCCCCCTCCATCAGCAAATAAAGAATTTCAAACAGCCGGCCGTTGTTCATAAACAGCGCTCTCCTTAGCCTTCCAAATAGTCCAGAATTTCCCGGGCGTTTTCGGCGGCCTTTACCTTCTGGAACACCTTCTCCACCACGCCTTTTTCGTCAATGAGGAAGGTGGTTCTCGCCACGCCCATGCTGGTTTTGCCATAGAGCCTTTTCTCCTGCCACACCCCATAGGCCTCGATGGCCTGGCGCTGGGGATCTGACAGCAGAACAAAGGGCAGCTGGTATTTTTGAGCGAATTTCTGATGGGAGGCGGCGCTGTCCTTAGAAACCCCGATGACCACCGCCTTGCCCTGAAGCTCGTCATAGGCGTCCCGGAAGCCGCAGGCCTGAGCGGTGCAGCCCGGGGTATTGTCCCGGGGATAAAAATATAAAATGACCTTCTGCCCCAAAAACTGAGACAGGCTTACCTGATTTCCGTCTTTATCCTCCAGGGTAAAGTCCGGCGCTTTCATGCCTTGTTCGATCATAAAATACCTCCTAAAATATAATGGCGGGTCATCGGGCTGCACAGCGGCCTGGAATATGAGGCGCCGGGAGCCAATTCCGGAATTTTCTGGAATTGGCATGGCGGCTTCCGACTTAAAAACGCTGAACAAACCGGAAATTTTCGCCGTCGCTGTGCTCCGGAGAAAACTCGTAGCCCTCCCAGGAAAACTCCCGCAAGCCCTCCGGCTCTCGGATGCGGTTGTCGATCAAAAATCTGGCCATCCGGCCCCGGGCCATTTTTGCCAAGGCCGCCAGCGTGATTAGCTTTCCCCTGCGGAAGGTCAAAAAATCACAGGTAATCATCCGATCCCCTGTCTTTAAAAAGGGAGAAACGGTTTTGGAATACTCCCTGGACGCCAAATTGATCACCGTATCCCCATTTCGGAACAGCTCCCGGTAAATAGAATCGCCCCAAAAATGGTAAAGGCTTTTTCCGCCAGGCTGGAATCCGCATTGAAATTCCAGGCGATAGGGCTTGATCGCGTCGCCAGGCCGCAGCACGCCGTAAAAAGCGCTTAAGATTCTAAGGCTGCCGCCCGCAAAGGCGAAATCCTCCAGGCCAAGGCTTTCCGCTTCTAAATTTTGATACGCGAGGCCGTGGTAAGACAGCAGCGCCGGGCTTTCCCCGCCGGGAGATTCAAACTCCTGGAAGTCCGAAAAGGCTTTCATCGCCAGCTGGGGGTTGATTTTCAGCCGGCTTTCCAGCTCCCAGGGCTCCAAAGCCCGGAGCATCGGCAAGAGCCGGCGTGTTTTCTCCAAAAGAGCCGGACGGGTCAGCTCCAGGCCCTTGAGGCCGGCCGTCCGCATATTTTTCGCTGGGGATACTATCGCGATCACAGTATTTCTCCTTATTGCCCGTTATTTTCATAAACCATTAGGCTGCTTGCCAGCCGCCTTATGCCGCGCACACTCTGCCGGCGGCACGGCGGGATCTCCCCGGCGCCGGCAGAGTGCCAAAGCCGCAGGAATATAAGCGGAATAATCTCACAAAACACTCATAACAGAACGAAAAAGCCTCTCACCGGCAGGCCGCCCAGCCTGCTTAAGCCGCCGCTGAGACATCGGCCGCCTTTGTTTTCAAAGAGGTCCCTCTAAGTCTGTTTCAGGAAGCTTATCCGCCCTTTTTCTGATCCTTCCAATACCACCATCTCAGCTTTTCCGGATCAGGATGCTCTGTTTTCGCGAAATACACGGCGCATCGGTAAACATACAGCTGACAGCGGTCGATGAGCGTTCCCGTTATTTCACAGTCCCGGCGGTAAAGCTCCTCCGGGTCCGCGCTCTTCAAGGATTCAATGGTTGGATACCCTAAACGAATCAGATCCTCCTCGGTGGCTTTTCCCACACCTGGAATCTTTCGAAGCTCTGTTTTCATTTACAGCCCTTTCTGATTGCCGTCATTCTTAGAGTCGTCCTCATCAGGGGCAGGACTCTTTTCACCGGATTGCTTCCGTTTTTTCGCGGTAATGGAAACCAACAGAGCGGCGGCGATGACCAAACAGGCCGCCGCCACACCGATGATTAGAGGCAAATACTGGCGGAAAGGGTCGCCGGCAGCCGGCGCCGCCAGGTCTTCCGCGGCCAGGGCCGCCGGAGCGAGGACCGCTCCCAGGGCAGCGCAGCCTAGCAAGGCCAAAAATCTCTTTTTTATCTTTCGGCTGTTTTTCATTACAATCTCTCCTTACGATATTATTTTGATCATTTCAGTTTTTTATCATTGAATTCACAGGCCTGGAATGAATGGAGCCTAAAACGTCCTTCACACCATATTGCCGGGAAGCGCCGCGGACGATGGGCCTATAACACATAGGCGTAATCAGGGTTCCCCGCTTCACTTCTTCAGCGGCTTTCAGCTTTCATTTTCCGCCGGGGTTTGTAAACGATAAAAACACCTTGCGCAAGGTTGGTCCCCTGAAGCCGCAAGCAGATTAGTCCGCGACAAAAGCTTGTCCAGGGGCAGAAGCGGACCGGTGCGGCAGCGCATACCCGACGGCAAAGAAGGCTCTGCCCCGTCCACCCCCTTTTCCACGCTGTATCAGGCCGCGCTTTCCCACGCCGCCTCTCAGCCGGAGGTACTACAGCCCTTCGATAAACCTCTCCACATGCTGCAAAGCCGCCCCCAGAGCAGAAGCCTCAACCCGGTAGCGGCACACCTTCAGGTAGGTTCCGCCGTCGTCGAAGGGATTGCGTTCCTCCGCCAACTCTCGCAACGCCCCAATCCAATCCTCCAGATATCCGCCCACGTAACCGCCCAAAATCACATCGCAGTCAAAAGCCATATGCAGGCTGTTAGCCGCGGTCACCAGATCCGCCTGATATCCCGCCCAAGCCTGGGCGCACTCCTTGTCCCCTTGCCGCAGCTTCTCAAAAAAGCGGTCCAGCTTTCCTTCGGTCAGAGAAGAAAGCCTCTGGGCGGAGCAGTAAGCGTCTAAACAGCCCCTTTTCCCGCAATAGCATTCCCGGCCGCCAGGATACAGGGTCATATGGCCAAATTCGCCGCTTCTTTGATGTTCGCCCAAATAGAGGCGGCTTCCCTGCAAAAACGCCCCTCCCACGCTGTTGCTTAAGGACAGATATACCGCGTTTTCCATGTCGGAGCTTTCCCGCAGCTCCGCGAACCCAGCCGCGTTGGCGTCGTTCATAAATACGCAGGGATACTCAATGCCTTTGGAAAGCTCGTCGCAAGGCATCTTCCGCACTCCTAAGGCGTGGGAATCCTGGATCATCCGTCCCTGGGCGTCTATGATGCCGGGAACGGAAATCCCTACTCCGAGAAACCGGTCCACGGGAATCCTCCACTCTGTCCGATATCGGCTTATCAGTCCTGCTAAAAACTCCCCGTAGGCCGGGCTCCGGGCGAATGTCTTAGGAATCCGGATATGCCTCTGAATCCGCCCGGAAAGATCTGCCGCCACCAGGCTGATGTGGTTCCGGGTAATGTCCAGGCCCATGGCAAACCGCGACCCTCTCACAGCCGCCAGCGCCTTGGCCTTTCGGCCCCCGGTGGACTCAAACTCTCCCATTTCCCAGATCAGGCCGTCCTCTGTCAGTTCCTTCAGAGTTTGCAGCACGGTGGGCAGACTGATTCCCAGCCGGGACACAATCTCCAGCTTGGAGGTTCGCCCCTGTTGGCTGATGAACCGGAAAACCCTCGTTTTATTCTTTCGCTTTCCCCCCGTGGCATTATTTCCCAAAAGCGTATTCCTCCTCAGCATTTTCACACGGCTTTTCCCGGCTTCCGCCTGCTGCGCCGCAGCGCGCTTTCCCTTTGCGCAGGCCGCGTCCGCCGCAGCTTTTTCTTTTTTCGTTCCTCAGGCGCCCAAAAATTCTTGCGCCCCTGTACACTTTCCTTTGGCAAAGCCGCCGAGCCTCCAGCAGTCAAGCAGGCTTGGATTATTTTCAGTTTACTGCCTTTCCTGCGGAAAAGCAAGGTTTCCCATGGGATTTCTCCTGATTCGGCGTCAAAATAAACAATTTACATTAAATCAGGCTTATATTTTTGAGTTTTTAAATGAATTTCCATTTTAGCTTACCCAGTTCTTGACAAATTCAGTTAGTGGATGTAAACTTAGAAATGCAAAGGGGTTAGTAGTTGCTAACCCCTTTAGAAGGCCTCAAGTGTTAGTGACCGCTAACAGAAAGGGAGTATCTGTTATGACCAGTGAACAAGCAGTCTCTTCTAAATTTCAGCGGGAGAGGAATCCGATGGTATCCGCGCCTCAAATTCCCTTAGCTATGGTTTCCGGCGGTGAAACAGTCAAAGTCCTGTCCATCCGCGGAAAGGACGAGGTGCAGAGATTTTTGCGCAATCTTGGCTTTATCGAGGGCGCGGAGGTCACCGTCATTTCTGAGCTGGGCGGAAACGTCATCGTCAGTGTGAAAGGCACCCGGGTCGCGGTAAGCAAATCCATGGCAGCCCGTGTCGTCACAGGATAAATTCAATTTTCTGCGAAGCAGGTAATCAAGGGAGGATTCACATGAGAACGTTGAAGCAGGTAAAATGCGGAGAAACGGTATCTGTGGTAAAGCTCACCGGAGAAGGCGCCCTCAAGCGCCGGATCATGGATATGGGCATTACCAAGGGAACAGAGATCTACGTGCGCAAGGTGGCGCCGTTAGGAGACCCGGTTGAGGTAAACGTCCGGGGCTACGAGCTTTCCATCCGGAAAAGCGAAGCGGAAAACATTCAGGTGGCGGGCTGATTTTTCGGTCTGTCCCCGGTATAGAAAAGGTGCGGGAAAAGCCCCGTTAGTTAGTTTGAGCTAACATTTTTAAAGGAGGAAGCAAAGCCATGAGCATAAGAATCGCTCTTGCCGGGAATCCCAACTGCGGCAAGACTACCATGTTTAACGACCTGACTGGCAGCAGCCAATACGTTGGCAACTGGCCCGGCGTTACCGTAGAAAAAAAGGAGGGCCGTTTAAAGGGCAAAAAAGACGTCGTCATTACGGATCTTCCCGGTATTTATTCCTTATCCCCCTACACGCTGGAGGAGGTGGTCAGCCGGAACTACCTGATGAACGAGCATCCTGACGCTATCATCAACCTGGTAGACGGCACCAACCTGGAGCGGAACCTTTACCTGACCACACAAATTTTGGAACTGGGAATCCCTGTAGTGCTGGCGCTGAATATGATCGACCTGGTCAAAAAAAACGGCGACCAAATCGATATTAAAAGGCTTGGCGAAACCCTGGGCTGCAAGGTTGTAGAAACCAGCGCCTTGAAGGGCACAGGCTCCAGGGAGGCGGCAGCCGAGGCTATTTCCCTGGCAAGCTCCCGAAAAGCCGCTGTTCCCCAGCACGAATTCAGCAAAACCGTGGAGGAGGCCCTGGCCGCTATCGGCGCCCATCTTGACGGCGTGATAGACGATTCCCACGCCCGCTGGTATGCTGTCAAGCTGTTCGAGCGGGATAAAAAGGTGCTGGAAGCCGTCAAGCTGCCCGAAGGCTCCAAGCAGTCCATCGAGGCCATTGTAGCCGCTGTGGAAAAGGAACTGGACGACGACAGCGAAAGCATCATTACCAACGAGCGGTATGAATACATAGCGAAGGTTATGAAAGCCTGTGTCCGCAAAAAGAAAAAGGCCCTGACCACCTCCGATAAAATCGACCGGATTGTCACCAACCGGTGGCTGGCCCTGCCGATCTTCGTGGCGGTCATGTTTGTGGTTTACTATGTCTCTGTCAGCAGTCTGGGCACCATCGTCACCGATTTTACCAATGATACCCTGTTCGCGGAATGGATCCAGCCGCCGGTAGGAGAATGGCTTTCCAGCATCGGCGCGGCGGACTGGCTCAACGGCCTGATTGTCGACGGTATTATCGGCGGCGTAGGAGCTGTACTCGGCTTTGTGCCCCAAATGTTTATTCTATTCTTCTTCCTCTCCATTTTGGAGGACTGCGGCTATATGGCCCGCGTCGCCTTCATTATGGACCGTATCTTCCGTAAATTCGGCCTTTCCGGCAAAAGCTTTATCCCAATGCTGATTTCCTCCGGCTGCGGTGTTCCCGGCGTAATGGCTACCAAAACCATCGAAAACGAAAATGACCGCCGCATGACTATTATGACTACTACCTTTATCCCTTGCAGCGCCAAGCTCCCCATCATCGCTTTGATGGTCGGCTCCTTAATGGGCGGTGAATTCTGGTGGATCTCCCCCCTGTTCTACTTCCTGGGCATTGCAGCGGTCATTATTTCCGGTATTATCCTGAAGAAAACTAAGATGTTCGCCGGAGACCCCGCTCCTTTTGTCATGGAACTGCCCCAGTATCATCTTCCGGCCCCCAAGGGCGTGCTGATCCATATGTGGGAGCGCTGCAAGGCGTTCATCATCAAGGCCGGTACCGTGATCTTTGTGGCCTGCGGCCTGATCTGGTTCCTTTCCAACTTCGGCTGGGCTGACGGCGGCGCCGTATTCGGCCTGCTGGATATGGAGGATCCCAACGTCAACCAGATGGATTATAGTATTCTCGCTTACATCGGCAATTTTATCGCTCCTATTTTCGCGCCTCTGGGCTTCGGCAACTGGCAGTCCACTGTGGCTTCCATTTCCGGCCTGGTCGCCAAGGAAAACGTAGTGGGTACCTTCGGTGTGCTGTTCGGCCTGGGTGACGCCGGCGAAGCGGATCCCGGCATGTGGACCGCAGTCGGCAATATGCTGCCCTTCGCCGGAGCCAGAGCAGCTTTTCTCGCCTTTAACCTGCTGTGCGCCCCTTGCTTTGCGGCCATCGGCGCTATCAAGCGTGAAATGGCCAGTGCGAAATGGACCGCGTTCGCCATTGGTTATCAATGTGTTCTGGCCTATTGCGTGGCGCTGATGATCAATCAGTTCGGCCTGCTGTTTACCGGAGCCGGCTTTACGGTTGGCACTGCCTTCGCATTTCTGGTTCTAATTGTGATGCTGTTCCTGCTGTTTCGTCCCAATCCCGATCGGAAAAACGCCTTGAAGGCCGCCCGTGCCGCCGCTTAAGAAATTCGTATGAGCTCTGTTATCCGTATCGATTAGTTAAATTCCAGAAGGGGAGGGCTTTTTATGGAATATATTGTTAACGGTCTGCTGATCCTGTTGTTAGGTACGCTGTATTTTTTCGCGATCCGGTATCTTTTCCGGAAAGGTACCTGCGCAGGCTGCAGCAGCTGCAAATCCCATAGGGAGGTCTCCTCCTGTTTTACCGTATCCGAAGGCTGCGGTGGCTGCTGCGCCCATTGTACTCATTGTACCCGCTGCGGCTCTTCTCCGCAGGACGGGCCGCCAATCGAAGAGCCCCACCGCAGTTAATCCTTCGTATTCCTTTGAGGAGGAGTCTATCATGCTTTCCGCGGCAAAAAAACGGTATCTGTTCGCAATTTATGAATTAGGGCAAACCGGAAAGCCGATCCGCTCTAAGGATATCGCTTCTTCCTTGAAGCTAAAGCCGCCCAGTGTTTCCAAAATGCTGAACGCTTTGTCGGAGGACGATTTGATCGAAAAGGAGTTTTACGGAACGGTCACGTTCACCCAATCCGGTGCAGCCATGGCAAATCAGCTTTATATGGATTATTTGACACTGTTTGCCTTTTTTCATCAAGCTCTGGAGATTCCGGAGTTTCACGCCCGAAAGGACGCTATTTTGTGCCTGTGCGATCTTTCCGAGCCCAGCCGGAAGAAAATTGCTTCCGTGATTCTAGATTCTCGGGGAGTTTCTTAAATTTGCTTACGACAAAATGTGTCTATTTTAGATGCATTCTCCTTCCAAATCTTATTCACAGGGAAAGCCGCCGGAATCAGTTATTCCGGCGGCTTTCTTTTTGTGCTCAGGCGACATGGCCTCCCGGTTTCGCCAGTGAAAGGTTTTGGCGCAGATATCGGGTGAAGCGGGGAATAAAGAGTACGCTTCCTGCAGCAAAAACTCAAGCAATACAGAAAATCTGACGCCGATAGGCCGCAGGACGAGCAGTAAAAATGAGAAAGGTCTCATTTTTTTGGAAAAGCCTGCCGTCAGCAAGTCCCCCGGGTCTGCTTATTCCTCCGGCTTTGACGGCGGGCCTGATTTTGGTTTAGCCATAAAACTGTACAAATTCTTTTCCCAGGAAATTTTTTGCTTCGGTATCTCCCAATCAGGCACTGTCAGCCACTGTGCCTCTGCTCTGGCAAGCTCTTCCCTTTGGTTCCCGCTATTTCTCATTCCGTTTTTTCAGTTCCCGATATTCCTGGAACCAGTAATCTGAGGTTTCTTCCGTCTCCCGAAGCTTTTCCCGCAACTTGATGTTCTCTTTCATTAAATAAACCATTAAATCCCGGTCTTTCATTTGTCTTGCGCTCCTTTTCATTCTTTTTGCAGGATAGGTTCCATAATAGCTTTGATCTGTGCCTCCGACCGCAGATACAGAACTTTTGTTCCTATATTTTATCCCAAATTTTAGGTTTTGGCAAGAAAAACCCCAAAAAATAATTTTTATAATCAATATTTATGTTTCCTTGTAATTCCTTCCCCAAACCTCTTATTCTCAAAAGCAAAACAAATGTACGATTTTTTTCATTTACCTCTTGCAATTTACCGAACATATATGCTATAATATTTCCAGAACAAACGATCCACAAATAAATGTTCTGCAAGGAGATAACGCTATGAACTATATATTGGGAGCTTTTTTACTAGGCACATCAGCTTATTGCTGGAAAAAATTTCACGGAAAGGATCAGGAAAGCCTTTGGATTCAAATTCTTTGCGCGCTGATGGGGATATTCTCTTTCCTTACCGCCGCTCCGGTTAACTTTTTTATGGGCGCCGTCATGATTGTACTAGCCTTGCTGGGTGCCGGGTGTTGTTATTTTCAATGTAGGCGAAGCGCTCAAAAGAGGAAAAAGCGCAGCCTTGCTTTTTCCCCTGCTAAAATAAAAAAAGCGGCAACTTATCCAAAGCATGAGGTCCGCTCATTGGGAAAAGCTGTTTAAAAACAGTTTAAATTTAAAAAAAGCCTTGATTTTTTTCTGACAATAGAGTATACTATTATAGCACCCAAAAATGGGGCTATAAATCGCGGAGTGGAGCAGTTCGGTAGCTCGTCGGGCTCATAACCCGAAGGTCGTTGGTTCAAATCCAGCCTCCGCAACCATGTTGCGGAGGATTCTATTGCAGGATCCTCCGTTTTTGTTTTCATATTCTTCCCATATCGCGGGGTGGAGCAGCTGGTAGCTCGTTGGGCTCATAACCCAAAGGCCGTAGGTTCAAATCCTACCCCCGCAACCACTCGGCCTGCATAGCTGCTTGCTTTGCGGGTTTCCTTATTTTATTTGTGTCCTACAATTCTCCGTAAATCTTCCTCCTTTCATAATTTATGCATTTTGCAAGCCGTGTTGGATGATAATTCATTCTGACACGGCTTGCTTTTTTATTCCCAGCCGTCATTTTCAAGAATTTGACCGCTATTCTGACCGCTATTGTCAAGATTCACTCATATTCTGTCTCCTCCTTACTATGCCGAATATTCCTTACCCGGCGCTGCGATTGAAGCGAGCCATAGCACTTTTCTTTGTGTCATCCAACGAATGGCCGTACATATTTTCCGTAGTCGTCTTTTGAGCATGTCCCAAAATTTCTGCCAAAGTAGGAATATCAAAAGCCAACTCAAAAGCCCGCGTGGCGAAAGTATGCCGGAGCGTGTGAAACTTTCTATAATCCACACCGGCTCTCTGGAGTACGTCACGATACAGCTTGTTATAGGCTCTGGGCTCGTAGGGATTTCCTTTCTGATTTACAAACACAAATCCGTCCGGCCGGTAAAAGCCCATCTTTTTCTGATAAGTCTCTATCCGATTAAAGCTTAATACCGCCTGATCGTTCGTATACACCACTCGTTTTCCGCTTTCCGTTTTGGGAGGACCAAGATATAGAGCAGTGGCCCCCTCCTCTTTACCTCCAACCATAAAGATTTTTTGATACTCACTTCTATTCTCCGCCCATTTTTTCGACAATCTCTCTAAGATACGCCGAATCTTAAAATATTCCTTTCCCGGGCCAAAATCAAGCCAGCTAAGACCGCACAGCTCCCCGATGCGTAAGCCTGTATACAGGTCAATCAGTACCATAAGCGCATTTTTGTCTTCATGGTACAAGGCAGCCTGTTCGATACAGGTTTGATGGGATTTGCTGTACACTTGAATTTGAGGTGGAGAGACTTTAGATGTTTTCAGGCCCTCTATGGGATTGCGATCCAGCCACTGAAGACGGTTTACAGCATGGGCCAAGGCTTCCGACATCATATTGCGCAGCGTCTTTGGCGCAAGGCCGCCCGGCTTCTTGTCCAGCCTTCCGGAAAGCTCCTTTTCACGGAAAAAATCAATAAAATCTTCCAGGCACAATTTTTTAAGAGGGATACTGCCAAGCTTAGAATGATAGATGTGCTTTTCAATATATGTCTCATAATTCGTATGCGTCGCCGGCCTCACAAGAATATATTTCTCATGCCAGAAATGCATATATGTGTAAAAAGGCATCATACTGCCGTCCACGTAAGAGCCGCGATAAATTTTGCCTAACGCGACATTGAGCTTCCCCTGACATTCTTCTTCCGTTTGGCCGTAACAGCTTTTGCGCTCTCCCTCAAAATAATACTGCCCTTCCCAGCGCCCGTCAGCGCGCAATCGGACGTGGCCGGTGCCGTTTCTGGATCTTTTGGTTTTGTTAGCTGAAGGGTTTGCTTTTGTTTTTATCGTTTTCATTTCTTCAACAAACCTTTCATTATCTTGTTTATTGAAGCAATGCGGAACATCTATTAAGCAGGTATTTAGTTTTCAAGGTGCCAATTTCCTATCTGCTTAATAGAATAACCCCAAATTTAAATTTGTCAAATTTCGTTTTGCTTCACTTTCGGTAAAAACAATGGGTATAATACCACTCCAAAAACAGCAGGCGCGGAACAAGAATCTTTGAAATTCCAGTCTTCATATACGGGAAGCCTAGCTGGCGTGCCAGTTTTCGGGTGGTTGACTCACAAAAATTAAAAAAGTCGATCAGATCCTCCAGCTGCATATTATAAGGCATTGAGTTTATTTTTTGAGCCATATCAGAGTCTGAACCAATAATTTCTCTGATTTCGTCTACCGTATGTTCCATTGATTATCAAACTCCTTTTTTCACTTTTGCACAAGCGGATTTTTTCGGACCCATCCGCAAGGGAATAATATCGCACCGGCTGACCCATGCTACTTTATGCAATGATTGCACAAAGTTAAACCGCATCGGTTATGCAAGGCCGATGCGGCCGCAAAAAAAAGCGGCGCCGTCAAGCACAATACGGCAAGTCTCATAATCCCGGATCATCGCAGCCGTTGTTGGGCAATCAACGGATTATCGCTTTTAAAGCGCCGCTCCCCGGATTGTTGCGCGATGCATTACCATAAACTTTTCAAGGTTCGGAATTTTATATAACGCCTGATATATAGACTATAGTGAGGTGATGGTGTTTGACAGCCTTCAATAATTATGAAGACTTTATTGCTGCCAGAGTACAGCAGCTCCGCTCACAGAAGAATATCTCGGCCCGGAAGATGAACTTATCGATAGGACAAAATGAAGGATATATCACGCAGATCGAAAATAAGCAAAATCTTCCTTCTATGGAAGGCTTTCTATATATTTGCAGATACTTGGAAATTACACCGGAAGAGTTCTTCGCCTCGGATAACCAAAATCCAGAGATGCTCCGTAAAATGGTTGAGGATATAAAAACCTTAACTCCGGGACAAATTGATTCTTTAAACAAAACCATCAGTGAATTTAAAATTGCTAATAGCTTAAAAAAGTAATCCGTTTATTTATAAAGAAGCCGTTTTCTCATCTTAAAGATGGGAAAACGGCTTCTTTCTTGTAAAATACAAAGGTCACGAGAGTCTCTTCTTATTAACAGAGTGTCTTGTTCTTATGCAAACAGTTGAATTTAGGGGGTTCTTTATAGGTCTCTCAAATCTTCATCCGTTTCCATAAAAGTATCCATATCCATAACGTAACTGCCTTTGCTTGTGCTCAACAAGATTTTGTCCTCCTGAACACGAAAATTGACAGCGTTTCTGAACGTACACTTTTTTATTGTGCTTAAATCCTTATAATTTACAACTTGTACAGTTATATTTCCATAAAGCCCCAAAAATTCCAGCAGCACATATTTCTTTTTAAGAGAGCAGTCAACTTTAAACAGAGCCAATTCAGGCACTAAGGGAGCAATAGCACTCCATTTGCTTTCTTTGGAACTGTATAACATTACTTTTCTTTCTGAAACTTCAGGAGGAATATGGCTGCAAACGTAGTACTGGATACCGTCGTCCCAAAACCAGCCTTCTAAGTACGCACGGCAATCCGCGCGGTCTAAAGGTTCACTTTTCAATAAACCGCTTTTATTAAATTCACACCATGCAAAATTCTCATAAATATCTCCTTCGTTTAAATAGGTAATGACCGCAACACCATGATCACGGCTATTATCGTAAAAAAACTTTGAAATACGAAACGGCAGGCCTTTTTCTCTCAATGGAATTTCATATGGAGAATCCACCCCAATGGTATCGACCTTTAGCCTGTTGTTTAACGACATTCCTTCTATCCGGATAGTTTTATTAACAAAAGAATAACGATATATATAATGGATACCATCAGATAATGGATAACAATCAGGCCATATAGTCTCATATTTTTTGGTTCTACTGATTAGCTCGAAATCCGGCAAATGATAAACAACGCCATATTCACTATCGCATTCGACCAGGATAATCTCATCAGACAGGAACTCTAAATAACCGAAAGAACGTTTTGCTCTTATGGAATTTATAACGCTGCCGCTAGCCACATCGTAAAGCGTCAATGTGGTTGAAGTGGATACGCATAAATAATTTTTTCGAATAGCCATACAGGAGTTTTTAGGCTTCAGTTTTCTTATTTTATCCAAGTTAAATCACCTCTCTAAATTGCTTACATAAATTTACCAGTTATAGGGATCATTGGCGTAATATGCTACTATAATTCTAGTTCTTAAATATGATAAGCTTTCTAATACATCGGCTCTTTTTTCTTGGAATGAAGTACTATAATTCCACCCACAAGTATTTCGCCAAAAAATATCATATACCATGTCTCGATAACTATTACCATGCATACGAGCATGAAATGTTCTTGGCAAGGATATTAAATTTACTGGATCATTAAGTTTGATATCAGCAACCTCCATTCTTAATCTGGCGTAATCGATTCTCCAATCATTTAGTGCCTTCGGAACTATATGATGCAAATCATTTGGATTCCTCGGTTTAGAAGGCTTTGCAATGGTAGCCTCTTGTTCTACAGCAATCTCTCCGCCAATGGCGACAGAATCAGCAATACTTTGAGAGTAACCTGAAGCAGGCGGATTATAAACAGGAACTTCAATAGTAGGAAATTCAACCACAGGAAAGGACGGCATTTCGACAGACGGCAAAGCAGTTGACGCGCCTGCGCCTATAACAGCGGGAATGGATGCAACGACCGCAACGAAAAGGAGAAATACGGCTATTTCTCCAACCAAATATCCTGTGGGATCAGCTAAATTGACCGGGTTATTAGAACAATATTGAAATAGGTTATTTTGTCCCACACTGCCTACATTTCCCACGAGGATATCAGAGTTTAAGAACCTTCTAGTAGTCGGATCGTAATAGCGGGACTGTAGATAATAGAAGCCGGTTTCGGTATCGTAGTAGTAGCCGCGGTAGCGGATAGGATTGATCTGGCCGATGGTGGAAGCTTCGGAACCGTCTACAGACAAGACTTTTCCCCACGGATCGTAAGTATAGGAAACTATCTTCTGTCCCGCCTGATTTAAAATGCCGATTACATCGCCCTGTACATTAAAGATATAGTAATACTTTGTCCCGTTATAGTCAAACCCATATTTATTTGCTTTTTCATCGTACAGGAAAACGATGGTATCATTTTCCTTGGTTTGGCCCAGCAGGGTACCGTTCATCACATGATACTTGGTTGTCGTCCCATTTACCGTTTTGCTGGTGCGAATTCCATCCGGATCGTAGGTATACGAAATAGAATCACCATTATGAGATATCGAAGACAATCTTCTCCCGTGCTGCCAGGTAAAGGTGAAACCATCGCGGTAGGCGAGGGGGTTGCCGATCTCATCGTAGGTGATGGCCTGGCTGTTAAAGCTGGTCAGCAGGTCTTTCCAGCCTGTATCCGTGTAGCCGTAGGTAGCCCGTTACCGTTCCGCTGGACTCCATGCTGGTCCGTTCAGAACTTGTATTCAAGGCCAAATTGATGCCTTGAATACAACCATATGAAAATTCAATTTGCCAGTAGTTGTTACATTTTTTATTGAACAGAGAGACTTCTTATCAACTGTAAGAGTGTCTTTTATTTGCTCACAGATAATAATTTTGGTACTCGCTAAAATAAATGGTTAAGAATTTTCGTTTTGTTTTATTACATATGTCTTTGAAGCTACTCGAAACATCAGTTTCCCACAGTGTTGACAAACTTGAGAGGAACCATCGACTATGAATTCAATATTACCACAACTTTCAGAACAAACTGCTAACGATATCTCTATCTCTTTAGGAAATACAATATCATTCTCGTTAATCTTAATGTATTGCTCTAATGGATATGAAGAAAAGTTCATAAATACCTCCTGTTTATGAAAAAGATCTTTGTAGTATTGATGGGTCACCAGTATAGAAAAGATATACAACTCCTATGACCACTGTCCCTACAACAACTACAGTGTTAATCACATTCGCATCAATTTCAGGAACAGAAAAACTAGGTGATGTATATGGAGTAATACTTTCTAATGGTTGTCCATTGCGATCCCAACGATTATTTGATGTTTCGTCATCCCAATGTCCATCTTGCGCTCCATCACCTCTGTCTACACCAGCACCATGAGATCTATTATCCCATGTGTATCTGCCACCATACTTACCATCCCAATATCCTTCCGGATTCCAAGATGGCTTTTTTCCACCTAAATTTTCGGGTAAAGGCGGCCATTTGCTTGGAGGTGTCCTTCCTGGTTTTCTATTGGAATAATATATATCTGGCTGGGCGCTGGAAGATGGAATTATAGCTAAAGTAACCACTAAGCATGCTATAAGAATTGCAGCGATTATGGAATGACCGCTCGGATCACTATTAATAATAGGATTATTATTGCAATATGAGAAAATATTAAAACCTATTAACCCTGTTGTTCCATTAATACGGTCATCCGCATTCAAGAATCTTCTTGTAATTGGATCATAATACCTTGACTGTAGATAATAGAACCCGGTTTCGGTATCATAATAGTAACCGCGGTAGCGGATAGGATTGATCTGGCCGATGGTGGAAGCTTCGGAGCCATCGACTGACAGCACCTTACCCCAAGGATCGTAAGTATAGGAAACTATCTTCTGTCCCGCCTGATTTAAAATGCCGATTACATCGCCCTGTACATTAAAGATATAGTAATACTTTGTCCCGTTATAGTCAAACCCATATCTGTTCGCCTTTTCATCGTACAGGAAAACGATAGTGTCGCTGCCCTTGGTTTGGCCCAGCAGGATGCCGTTCATGACATGATACTTGGTTGTCATCCCATTTACCGTTTTACTGGTACGGATTCCATCAGGGTCGTAAGTATAGCTGATACTGTCACTGCCATGAGAAACTGTGGCCAGCCGCCTGCTGTTCTGCCACGTAAAGGCGTAGCCGTCTCGATAGGTAAAGAAGATGTGCTAATTTTCACTATAAATTAGGAGATTTCTTTCTGATCTGAATTTTTCGCTCTACTTATGGAATAAGAGAAAAAATCGACCAAACGATTATAACAAAAACAATTAGCGGTACAGTAAAATAAAGCGGCCCTATAATATAACGAATAAATTTTCTCTGTCTTTTAAACCATAGTTTAAATTTTTTAGGAGTAATAAACTCCCACAAACAAAGAATCAATTCAATAATATCTTCCAAACAACTAAACCTCCTCTTAAAAAAGGCCCCAAAAACCATTCCACAGCTCTACAATTGCTTCTCCTGCGGTTTGTAAGGCTCCAGGTAACGAAGCTTTTACAGTAGGTATTGATCTAAACACCCCACGTCCCCACCTATTTAATCCAATTTTTGAAGTTATATCAATAACTTGCCATGGTTCGGGGAAATGAGAAAGTGGCTGGGCCGGCAGAGGCCCTATTCTGTTATTAGAAGTTGAAAATGTGGGAGGAAGATTAAATTTGTTATTAAAGAAATTCTTACCCAATTGAGGCAGAGTACCGGCAGCAAAAGAACCAACGCCGGTAACAATCGCATTCGCTGTTGTATCCATCAGATTGTCCCCCCGATGGATACTATGCGCAACAGAGGTGCCGCTGTTAATAATCACTTTTCCCCAGGTGACCTGAGGAGCTGGAATACCGGCAGTAAATAAGAGACCGGTTAATCCTCCATTCATTCCTTCAATTAGGACAGGTGTCCAGTCAATTTCACTTAGGCTTTTATTTCCAGCTGCCGCTTGATATACGCCTTCAAATAACGCGCTGGTTAACCCTCCGACCGCAATAGCGAACACAATAACCTGCCAGGCTCCTCCACCACAATCCACACGGATAATCGGGTTATTATCACAATAGGCAAATAGATTTTTGTTCCAGTTCGGCTGCTCCGGTGATAAAGTGATAGCAGCTTCAGAATCACAGCTTAAAAACCTTTTCATCGTCGGATCGTAATAGCGGGACTGTAGATAATAGAAGCCGGTTTCGGTATCATAATAGTAACCCCGGTACCTAATGGGGTTCAACTGGCCGATGGTGCCGGCCTGAGGGCCTCCGATGGACAATAGTCTGCCCCATGGATCATAGGTATAGGAAACTATCTTCTGTCCCGCTTGGTTTAAAATTCCGATTACATCGCCCTGTACATTAAAGATATAGTAATACTTTGTCCCGTTATAGTCAAACCCGTATTTGTTCGCTTTTTCATCGTACAGGAAGATGATCTTGTCGGAACCCCTGGTCTGCCCTAAGAGCGTCCCATTCATAATGTGGAACTTGGTTGTCGTCCCATTTACCGTTTTACTAGTACGGATTCCATCGGGGTCGTAGGTATACGAAATAGAATCACCATTATGAGATATCGAAGACAATCTTCTCCCATACTGCCAGGTGAAAGCAAAGCCGTCACGGTAGGCGAGGGGATTTCCGATCTCATCATAGGTGATGGCCTGGCCGTTAAAGCTGGTCAGCAGGTCTTTCCAGCCCGCGTCCGTGTAGCCGTAGGTATCCTGTACTTCCCCGTTCAGCTTCACAGAGGTCAGGTTCCCGCCCGCGTCGTAGGCGTATTCCGTCACATTCGCGCCGTTGGTCACCTTGATAAGCTGGTTCAGGCCGTCGTATTCGTAGCTTTCCACCACCGTACCGTTTTGGGAAACACTGACAATATTCCCAAACTGGTCGTAGGTATAGCTTAAGGTCTCCCCGCCGTTTTTGATTTCGGCCACCAGCGTTGTCTCGCCGCCGGCATTAGAGCCCTTTAGATAGGTGTATTGGGTGGTAAAGGGAGCCGTCAGCTTCAGGGTCTGGGAGGTCATTCGGGTCAGGTCATCCCAGTCATATGTAAGAATCTGGGAGCCGTTGAGCTTTATCCCTTCAATGATACTGGTATCACTGTACTGATATTCGTTTTTCAGGGTGACTCCAGCGATCTTTTCCAGTGTGGCGTCGATCCGGTTCTGATCGTCGTAGGAGATCCGGTATTCCCCGCCGTCGGAGGACGTAACCCCGGTGACCCGGTTGATCAGGTCATACTGGGTTTTAAAGGAAATGTTATTCAGCAAATCCTCCGTTTCCACCAGACTGCCCATGGCGTCGTATTTGTAGGAAACCGCCGGCGTGCCGTTAAAGGATTTCCCGACGAGCCTTTCTTTATTATCGTAGCTGTAGGTTACCGTATCGCCGTTTCCGTAGGTGGAGCCGGCAGGCAGTCCGGCCTGCAAATTAAAGGTATTAGTTGTGAGCGTGCGGCCGCCAACGGCTACGCTGGTGTTGTTTCCATAGCCGTCATATCCAAAGGTATAGCTGAAGCCGTTATGGGTAATGGTGGAAAGCCGGTAATCCTCATAGCCATAGCCCGCTGTGGAACCGCCGGAGGAAACCGAGGTCACCCGGTCCAGGCCGTCGTAGGCATAGGTGGTGGATTGGGCGCCGCTGCCGCTGCCTATGGTAACGCCGGTGTTCATGCGGTTCTTGGAATCATAGGTATAGCTGGTCTTTGTCCCCCGGGAATCCGTCACCGAACTGATATGCCGCCCGTCGGACGTATACGAAGCGCTGGAGCTTATGCTCAAGGTTTTTTCTAAAATCCATCGGTTAGAACTGTCGCTGCTATTCGTTGTCGACACGATATGGGCGGACTGATCATAAGAATTTGCAGCGATGGCCAGAAATTCGTTTGGAAACGCTTTACACACGATTTTATACGTGCCGTCTGATAGTTTGGTAAAGCTGAATTTCTGCCGGTCCACATTACTCTTTGGCAGCAGCCGTACAGTTTTTTCCGCATTGTTAACTAAAACATCGGTGACCTGCAGCGCCTTTCCATTAGCGTGCTTGGGAAGCAGATAGTACCATCCATCCTGCCCAGGCACACTCTCCAGCAGGAAAGTCTGATTTTTCCGTCCATTGTGGATTCCCTGAAGCAGAGGCGTATTATCAGCGGTAAGAGCCAGGTTGACATCAAAGTTCTTTCCGCTCATCCGATTTCGTATATGAAACGTCTCTCCGGCTTTCGGCGCCTCAGAGGTCATCACCCCTGGATCTTCAAAATACCAAAGCTGATCTTTTGCCGCAGTATTTTTAGTCTTTAGAACAACAGGAATAGAATTGCCCTGGCTTCCTCCCGTCGGCGCCAGCGCCATGTGGGGCGCGTGCTTGGGAACAATTCGGTATGCGTCTCCTCCGGCGTATTCCAGAATAAATCTTTGACCATCAGAATCATTGGGCGTATAAATTTGAATCGGCGTGCCGTCTGTAGTGCCCAGACGCTTTACATCTAAAACCCTTGTTTTACTGCCAAGCTTCGTATAAATCCGGTAGGTGCCCTCCTTGTCCTTCACCAGCTTCCAAATCTGATTGGCGCCGCCATTAAACGGATATTGCTGCACTACTGTGGAGTCAGCATCAATAGCGCCTTTAATCTCCATGTATTTCCCAGAGTGTCCATTGCGTAAGCGAACATCGTCACCGTTTATGATTCTGGCATGATGACTGTCTCGGTGCATATCAGAGGTTATAGGCAAGCCATGACTGTCATAACTAAAAATGTAATTGATCCCGTCGGAATTTCTTGCGTCGGTCAGGTTTTCTTTACTATCGTAATAATATCCGAAGTGGTTTCCGCTTACGTCCACCATCTGCTTCAGGTTGCTGTGGTCGTCGTAATTGAACTTGGAATCCTCAGCGGCGTCTGCGGAGGAGGTCACGTTGCCGTCGTCGTCATATACATAGCTCTGGCCGTTGTCCTTCACCAACTGAAGGTTATCAATATATACCGGGTTCAGCTGATCCTTATAGAACACATAGACGTGAATCGCGCTGTAGGTACGGGTGGTGGTGGGGTCTCCGTCGTCAGCCACGCCGATCCCGTTGGCGAACTGCCAGCCGGTTACGCTCTCGTTGAACGTCGCGTGAAACCATTTTGGCTCGGCTCCATCGAAGATAAACGCCGCGGCAATGCGGAATTCGCCCCCCGGCTTCGCTCCCGTAGTGCTGGCCCAGCCGCTGAGGGAATAGACGTCCCCCTCTTTTCCCTGCACATTGATGGCTTGGGAAAACTTTGGCCTGCCGGAGATCGTGGGGTTGATCAAAGCCGCCTGCGTATGGCTGGGAGGGGACCCTACTCCGCTGCCGGCCGGGGTTTCCGAGAACGACCAGTGATCCAGCTTGCCGTTAGTTGTACTCTGAAAGCCTGAATTCTTGATCAGATTCAGCTTATTGGCGACCTCGCCGGTTTCTAACTGTATGCTATCGATCCAAACCGTTCCAGTCGTATTAGCGATACCCGCGAAAACTTCTGCTTTGGTATTATTTTCCGCCACAGTAAACGTAAGCGTCAACCGAACCCATCCGTTGTCAAATTCCGAATCTGTCGTCCCCGTTAAGGATCGCTCCATATCTACTTTTATAGTTTCTCCGGAACTGTTTTTCTGAGCAACCCAAATGCCGGCACCCGTTTCCTCATCATGAGCAGCACCGACATCTTTCGACTTTAAATAGGCTGAAAGAGTATAGGTTCCTTTTGATAGCGTGAGTGTCTGATAGATCGCACTCACTCCGTTTGCGTCATTTCGAGTTACCTCATAACTGGTATTTCCTAGGTGTCCAGTATCTGTTTTCTTGGTAATTGTGTAGGCGGAACTACCATTATGGGCCGTTTTCCATGTAGAGTCCATATTATAATCGGCCAGCAGATTGAGCACAGGCTTCTGCATGGAGCTCGCCTTCATTAGCTTGTGGGGCTCTTTTTCATCGCCGGTATCATACTGGTATTTATTTGCGTTGCCATCCTGATCCTGAACCGCTACCGGATGCCCGAAATTGTCAAACTGATAAGTAATTACCTGATTGTCGCCCTCGGTGTCATAATTGCCGTCCATTCCATGGGTAGTAAAGGTGGTTTGGTTTACTTTGCTGAAATCCAGCTCCATGCTCTGCGATACCGCTCCATTGTATCTTTCCTGGATTTTATAAACCCGGAAGGTATTTCCTAAATAGTAATACCTCATTCCGTAGCCGGCAGGATCTGTAACGGAATTCAGCAGTTTGCCGAAATAGGTATAGACCGCCTTGCCTCCGTCGCTGTGAGTAATCGAGGTTAAGTTGCCGGCGGAATCATACTGGAAGCTGGTTACTCTCCCGGTAGATTCGTCCGTAATTTTGGTAAGCTTGGAATAATCGCTGGTATAGGTCATGATGATCCGGTTCCCGACAGCGTCGGTAATATATCCCAGAAAATTCCCATCGGAACGGGGGCCATACTGAAATTGGATCGTGTTTCCGTTGGTATCGATAATTCGCCTTAAATAGCTGTCCGTGCCAAAAACCAGCTTGGTCTTATCTTTTAGAGTGATCTGATGCTTCAGGTCATAAGTAGGATTGGGATAGGCGCTGTACTCCATTCCCATCCCGTCTTCATCCTTGATCTTGTTTCCGTCTTTGGTATCTTTATAGAAATAGTGCTTAGTTCCGTCCCCGTCGGTGTATACGTAAGGATACTGGGCCGGATCGACGCCGCTCCCGGACTTCACCGCTTCCAAGGTCTGCATTACGTTCAGCCGCCAGCCGTTTCCAAACCGGGAAGCTTCATTGGACGCACTGGAGTTATACACATGGCTGACGGTTACCGGCATCAGGTCGCTGACGGTGGAAGCGTCGTCGTGGAGAAACACCAGATTGCCGTTGAAATCATTAAGGTAACCATTGCCGGCGATTCCCACGGAATGGCTGTGATAGCTCCAATAATCCTCCAGGCCATTGGTATCCCGATACAAAAACACATACTGAGGATCGCTGTTTTCCACACCATTATCGCTGTCGTAAAATCTCGCCAGCCTGTCTCCGGAGGAGGGCAGATTGACGCCCCGCAGCAGGATACCATAATTTGGCGTTCCGTTGACCCATTCCTGGACCGCCCGGGTGATATCGATTTCTTTCCAGGTACCATCTGAAGAAGCCGCAGAGTCGTTATATATGAAATAGTCCAGCGCGGCGCTGTCATAGGAAGGAGTTTTCGGACTGCTGTCCGTATACAGCACCTTATTTTCCTTAATGTTTCCCACATTCCAGTCGCTGGTGATCCGGTAAGCGTTGATCTGGGTATCGCTGGAACAGGTGGAAAGGCCGCCGCGATAGCCGGCAACATTCATCGTGGCCTGCACGATCCTGGCGGACTTGGGAATGTTGGAGGGAACCGCAAAGTATACCGCGGCGCCCAGCTCGTTTCCGTTGTACTGCCGTCCCACCTTCAAATAGGCAATTTCCGCGCTGGATTCCAAAGAAGAGGCACCCACAGTCGCGCCTCTGGTTTTAAAGGAAACCGTGGTATCCTTCACATTGGCGTAGCTGGTGATTTTCTCGATATGGGGATCAATGGTTACCGGATAGGCCCGCGCGGGATCACTGAGCCATTCCTCACTGGGTGTCATGGTGTAAAGATATCCGTTGGCTGTTTCCGTCAAAGTGACCTCCACCTCGCTGGTGCGGGCTCCCGCGGCGTCATACATAAAGGGGGCGTTCATCAGGAAAGAGGGCTCCTCTTCCGTCCCGCTGGAAATCAGCACGGAACGATCCTCCTGGAGCTCAGCAGTCATACCGTTGGTGTCCAGTTCAAATCGGAAAGGCTCCAAGGCGGACTTTTCCTTGATGATGATATTCTCCTTCAGATAATTCCCCACCAGCCGGTATTCAAAGCTGATGTTGGGCTCGGTCTCATAAAGCGCCTTGGATTCCACCTTTTCCGCCTTTTGCATGGCTTCATTGGACTCTTCGATTTTTTGCTCCGCCGTGACAGCCCTGGTGAGAGGCCGGGCTGCCGTTTTTACGGCGCCCACGCGGTTAGTGATCTGGATATTTCCGCCCGGCGAAGCAGAAGCTGCCGGTTTCTGTGGCGGAGCAGCCAAAATTCCGCTGTCGGCCGCCGCTTCCACATGACCGTCTTCATTCGGCAAATAGGTCAGGCCGATAGAATTTTCGTCCTGAGAGACAATGATCGGCTGGCCGGCGGAAAGAATCTCCGGAAGGGAAACCTCAAACGGGTTGTCCGCATTGGTATAGTAAGCTTCGCCGTCAATCGCGGTTTTCTCCAGATCGTTGTTGATCTCAAGAAATTCTCCGGTTTCCTTATCTTCATAATGAACGGGGACCGGATATCCCGCCGCCAAATACCCGCCGTCCTTCAGGCGGAAATATTTGATGGACTCTTCCCTCAGAGAGGTATCCTCCCCTAAAATCTCATAGGTTTCTTTCTCCTCCGCGGGGGGCAGTTCATAGCCGTACTGAGAGGCCAAATCTGGTTCATTGATCGGGTTTTCATTGCCGTTGGTCACTAAAACTGACGCAACAAACTCCTCCAGAGATTCCGGGGTGGTTTCCTTCTCCGGCCCTGAAGCTTCGGCCTGGGAGCCGGAAGCCTCCTGGCTCGATGCTTCCGTATCGGAAGACGGCCCTGATTCCTGTTCCGATACCGTTTCTGAAGCTGTTTCCGAAGAGGCAGTCCCTTCTACGGAGGAGCTTTCCCTTGAGGAAGCGGTCCCCGGGATTTCAGAAGAAACGCCGGGCTCCTGGAAATCAGAAGCGGAACCTCCTTCCGCCTCTCCGGATGGAAGCTGGCTGGAAACAGTTTCTGACGCCGAGCTGTTCAGCTCGTCCGCCCAGGCGGTGATTGGAGATATTTGGAGAACCAACAAAAAAGACAGTAAAACCGCCGTGGCTTTGAATCCCGCGTTTTTCCTCATGACAAACCCTCCTCAATATTTTATACATAAATTAATATTTTTAATTATATTATATATTAATTTTATACAAAACTTATTTTATGTATATCATTATTTCTAAAATTTGTCAATTCAAAAAACGCCTATATTTTCTTTTCTTTTTTCGTCACTTTATTTTTATATTAGAAATATATTCAATCTTTAAAATTCTCGTAAGAAAAATCAAATAGGTACGAAACCACTTTCTTCCGTTGGGAAGAAGTGAAATCCTCCGGGAACCACACAAAATCTAAAAGCCTATCAAATTACCGTTGATAGCAACTGATTAGAAGTTCATACATTTCATCAATGGTCGCGACACGCGGATTATTCAGGTAATCTCCCAGTACCTGTCCGCAATCTGAGATCTCTCGGATATCCTCCATACTCACGCCCAGTTCCGAATAACCGATCCAAAGGCCAATACGTTGCAAAAATTTATCGATTTCTTCACAGCATTGTTTCGCCGCAGCTACGTTATCTAGCCCGCAGAGCTCCGAATTGAGGATTCTCCCTACCGTGGCAAATTTTTCGATTGCAGTTGGATAAGTATATCGGGTAAACGCCGGATAAAAAGCTGCAAGCGCTTGGCCATGGGTTACCTGTGGGCAATGGCCTCCCACCTGCATCCCGAGTCCATGGGGAAGCGTCACTCCGGCATTGGAATTCGTCAATCCTCCCAAGGTATCTGCCCAAGCCATCTGGGAACGCGCCTCCATGTTGCTGCCATCCTCGAGCACTTTGGGCAGATTTTCATTAATGATGCGAATCGCTTCCAATGCCATGACCTCTACCAGCGGATTGGTGTTCACGGAAAGATATGCTTCAAAGTTATGGCAGAATGCATCAAAGCCAGTCTGTGCCGTAACAGATTTCGGCATGGTAGCTGTTAGTTCCGGGTCTACGATCGCCACTCTGGGAAAGATATTTCTATGCCATATAGCAGATTTATCCTTGTCCGCTGTACGGGTAATCACGCTGCACTGTGTGACTTGCGATCCCGTTCCAGCGGTTGTTCCGATCGCGATAATCGGCAACGTCTTTTCTGTCGGTCCCTGCGTATGGCAGTTATAGTCCCAAGCCGTTCCTTCATGCGTCGCTTCTACCGCAATTGCCTTGGCCGTATCCATGGAGGAACCGCCTCCCAGTCCGATTACGACCTGAGCCCCATGATTCTTAGCCATTCGGGCACCTTCTGTCACGATATTCGTAGTCGGATTTGGTTTAACACCGCAAAAATGCACAGTAGAAATACCGGATTTCTGCAATAGTTGCATCACCTTTTCCGCGATCGCCGCCATAGGTTTGCTGTCGTCTGTCACAAGAAGCGCGGTTTCCCCATATCTTCTGACCACCTCACCGATCGCCGTCGCCTTTCCGCAACCAAAAATAATCTCAGTAGGCGCATAATATGTAAATTCCTTCATTTTTTATTTGTCTCCATCCTTTAAAATATCTATCACATCTGCACAGTGATAATGTTTCTGTCACCATAAAAAGTTAAAATACTCTTTCCGTCTAATTGTGGTGTAAAAAGACAGTCTCTACATGCATCGCCTGCTTTCTGAACCTTACGAGAAAGCAACTGTCACCTCATCTCCTTCATATTTCACACACTGTTTCCTGTCACCCAAACAAATGAGTAATTCTCTTCCTACAATTCCCTGTGGGTATATTTTGTGAGCCGCTCCGATCGTCAAACATCCAGCAAAATCTTCCCAGCGGAATTCAACAATCTGATAATCCCCGTTTTCATAGCCATATCCGTCTCCAGCATCTTCATAATACGCATAGGTTCCATCATAGCCGGGATATATCCGAATTTCCAACGGTTCTGCCGTCTGCTGTCCCGCATACATCAATTCCTTTTCCATAATCAGAATTGCTCCGGCCCGTACGAACAGCGGGATCCTGTCTAAAGCTGTCTCGACTAATACCGTACCGCCTCCGGAGTATTTTTCACCGGTGTAGAAATCATACCAATCTGTTCCCATAGGAAGATAGCATTCCCAGCCCTTACTTCTTTGCAGCTCGCGGCTTCCTTTTTCAAAATACATTGGTTCGGTCACTGGACATACCAAGAGACTCTCCCCAAACATATACTCCGTTTCTATATTTTTTGCATGACTATCCTCCGGAAAGTCAAACAACAAGCTGCGCATCATCGTATAATCCTGGCAATATACTTTCCCGGCCATTGAGTAAATATAGGGCATCAACCGGTACCTCAGCCGGATCGTCTGGGCAATGGCATCGTAAAAAGGCTCTCCCTCGTTTCCAAAATTCCAGATCTCCCGGGGCGTATCCGTTCCATGGGAGCGAAACACCGGCAGAAACGCAGCATACTCCAGCCAACGCACATACAGTTCCCGGTACCCCATATCTTGAACGCCATCTTCGTAATCCCCTTGCCAGTACCACCACATATCATGGCACTCGTGGGCGTTGGCACCACGTTTCCACCAATGTTCCCTGACAACAAAAAACGCTCCCGCATCCAGTGTCCAATACGGCATACCGCTCATGCACATATTCAAGCCTTCCCGTATCTGCTTTCTTAGCGTTTCCCAGGTCGCACTCGTATCTCCGGACCATAGAACCGCACCATATTTCTGTGAACCCGCATAACCGGACCGTGTCAAATTGAACACTCGTTTCTCTTCGCTTTCTCTCCGCTGATTCTCACAAATCCCCTGGGCGTGAGCCAGCGCATATAGATTAGCCCGTTCGGCTTTCAGGTATTTTTTGTGATCTTCCCCAACTAACAGATAACGCTCCCATGGTTCACGCAGATACTTTCCGTTCCAATCAGCTCCGGAAAACGGTTCCGTAGAATCGCACCACCAACCGTCTACACCTGCCGCATAAAATTCTTTTTTTAACTGCCCCCAATATGTCTCCCGAGCCTGTGGTGAAAACGCATTATAGGTAGAAAGATCGCACAGCAGTTCCCCTTTTTCTGAAAACTCCTGGTTATCAACCGTACCAATACTGGGATTCGGCCAGATGGAAACGACCACACTGGCATTCATCCTATGTATTTCATCTACAGCCATTCTGAAATCAGGATACCGCTTCTTGTCCAGAATTTTTTCTCCCCAAGCGCCATCCCGCCAGGTAAGCCAATCTTGAATGATGCCGTCCAGCGGAATTTTTCTCCTTCGGTATTCAGCCACGGTATCCATCAATTCCTGCTGCGTATGATACACTTCTCTAGACTGCAGATACCCGTATGCCCACTTTGGCAACAAGGCAGCTTTTCCTGTCAAGCTGCGAAACCCCGAAATAATTTCATCCAGGTTTGTTCCAGCGATGAAGTAATAATCTAAACGCTGAACCGCATCTAACAGAAGATAGCTTCCCCGCGGGTCATCATTCCATATCATTAGCGATCCGCAATCTACCAGAATACCATATCCTTGGTCGGATACAAAAAACGGCATCGGTATTCTCATGTTATGCTGGTACAGATACTGTGTGTTCCCACGGTAATTATAAATTCCCTCCTCTCCCTGGCCAAGGCCATGAATACATTCTTGTTCCTTCCAACAGAAGCGCAGTTTTCCCCGGTATCCGCTATGCTCTGAAACTGGGCACAGATTTTTCACAAAATTACGATCTCCGTCCACCGTGTGCACCAACTCGCTTTCTGTTTCTCCAGCCACAATTGCATAATCAGGGATCTGGATCTCCTGCAGTTCCTTGGGTCCCTCTTCCAGCAAATCTCTCCCTGTATGATCCCGCCAATGAAACGCGCCAGTTTCTTTGTTCACTGCGACGCACAGCCATCCATTGGAAATCTCCAATGCCTCCGCTCGATTTCTGGCCTGCAGATCAAACCGATAACCAGCCTGAATTCCCAAAGGGGACCCCTGCCTAACAACCTCTTCCTTGGTATAAATGCAGCGAACGATATTATTTTTTACTGACCAAAAGAGTAGCTGTCCCTCATCAAGTTCTACTCGGATTCCGCCATTTTCCTTCTGAAAGCCTTTCACTCGCATATTCTGTTCTCCTTTTTATTGGTGTTGTATCGCCGCCGTTCTCCATCCTGGTAAGAAACGCCGTTGATATCGCAGTTCAAAATCTCCGGATAGCGCTCTGTTATCCATACAAGCAACGTAGCCGTAGGCGTACAGAAGATCACTTTCATTTCCCTCCTCCGCCAATTCCAGGAAGAAATCGAACAAAGAAAAGTCGTATTTTCCTTTCCTGGGCTTCATCACGCTCCAGGTAAATTCCCCAACGCGAATCACACGTAAGTCAAGATCCCTCATTCTCTCCAGATCCTCTTTTTAAAATAAACAGAGGATATCGCAGAACCAAGCTCAGTTGGTTCTGCGATACCTTAAAATATCTTATCCGAGTCTCTTCTTATGGATGCACATTCCCGCGATGCAGAAGCCTGCTAACGTCAGGAGGATCATCCATACCACAATGAGACTGCTGTCACCAGTCTGGGCAATTCCATTGGAATTCTCTGAAGCTGTCTGATCCGGATTTCCGGGATCCGGCTGTTCCGGATTCTGGGAATCCTTCGGATCTTCAGGATCGACCGAACCCGTACCTGTGGCTGGAATCTTAACAGAATCCTTGGCATAGCCGCATACGGAGCACTCCTCATGCTTGCTTCCAGCCTCGGTCACGGTGGCCTCTCTGTCTATGATCCATTCAAAGCTGTGAGCCGACAGGCTTCCCGTGATGGCCTCTGTACACTCAGTACATTCCTTCCAGTGATTGTCCGCGTCCGCTTTCCAGTCAGAAGGCGTATGCTCTGTCTTCGGAAGGATTACGCTGTCGTGGTCCGTGATCGCCTTCTCGCCGGCCGCGTCCTCAAACCAGGTTCCGCAGGATTCACAGACATAATAGGCCTTGCTGCCCTCCTGCGTACAGGTAGCGGGCTTTTCGTCTACCTTCTTCAGCGGGTCGTCATGCACGTGGCCAGGCTCCGGGATCTCCACTGTCACCACGCAGGAGTCTGTCTTCTTGCCATCCTCTGTGGTAACGGTAATGGCAGCGGTTCCGCTGGCGACTGCCATCACTTTACCATTTTGGTCAACCGTCGCCACCTCCGGACGATCCGAGCTCCAGGTCACATTGGTATTTGTCGCGTTATCAGGCGTGACCGTCGCTGTCAAAGTCTCGCTCGCGCCGGCTTCTGTGAACAGGATCTCATCCTTGTTCAGCTCTACGCCCATTACTGGAATCTCCACCTGAGATACATCAGCGTCAGGCCAGCCATAAACCTTCCACTTGATGATCGCGCTGCCATCCTTAGAAGGCGTCATGGTCAAACGGATCCCTTTGGCTACGACCGGATTAAAGGTCACATTGCTGTAACCATCCATTACAACCTCATACCCGCTGTGATTTTCAATCGGCAGCCACGCTCCGCTTTCATCCAGGTACTCCAGTTCATAGCTTTTGGGGAAGAAGTTCTGATTACCGTCGATTCCGAAATATGCGTCGGATCCAATAATGATCCGCGGTTCTTCCCAGGTATAGGATACCCATGCCTGCTGGTTCTGAGAAGAATGTCCCCAGTTCTGCCATGCGCCTCCGCCCAGATTGCTGCTGGTTGTCGGCTCCGGGTTGGTGATCAGGCTGCTGACCGGAAGCCAGGTGCTGTTTCCATCGCCCATGATAGAATCCGCTTTGGTATCCGGGAGCTGTTCCAGCTGGATCTGTTCACCCGAAACGACCAGGACTTGAACCTCCACATCAAGGCCGCCCGCCGAACCTCCTACGGTAAATATCCCGTTCTTGTTATACAGCTCCGGCGCAATGTCCTCCCATTCTACATCAGTCATCTCATACACACCATCCGTGTAGAGCACACGAATTTGCTCCGGCAGAATCGGTGCGATACCGACCGTTGTCACTAGGGTGGTCTCCGGAACGGATACAGGCGTATGTTCTTTCTCCTCGACCAGTTCCGCCAGCTCTTTAGCGCTCAACGCTTTGCTTTTGATGACAAGATTATCCATCAGACCATTGTAGAAGCTTTCATTTTCTCCCTGATTGCGTCCGATCAGATAACGGCTGCTGTCGCCGACCTGATTGAGGATAACCCCGGTATCTTCCAGAGAAGCGCATGCTTTTCCATCCAGATATAGGGTGTAATCGTCCCCATTGGCCACCAGCGCCACATTTTTCCAGTAATCCGCCGCCAGAGAAAGCTCCGTAGCGGTTTCTTTTTCACCGATGCGCATAGCGAGCGTGTTTCCACTGGTAAAATACACCACGATCTCGTTGCCTAGATTCATCAGCGCCGCATTGTTGGCCTGGGTGTCTTTCAGGCAGACATCCATCATGATCGTTGCAGTCTCCAGACGGCTGAAGACATCGCTGTCAAACTCAATATATCCGCCCTTGATGTCTCCGGTAAATCTGGCGGCCTTGCCGTCCTTCCCCTCTTCCAGCTTCTGGAAGTTGGAAGCCAGCGCGGTATACCCCATGGTATCGCCTACACTCTTGATCACTGCATTGTTGTTGATATTCTCACCGTTTTCGTCTTTTCCGTCAAAGGTATCTAATTCAAAGGTATACCGGGCGATCTCATCCTTCATTGCTGGATCGTCCTTTACGGTAATCGTAACTGCTTTTTCCTTCGTCTCGCTGCCCACAGTTGCCTTTAGGGTCACATAATAGGCGCCGGCCCCGGTCACGTTCAGCTTTGCTACCGCCTTGTCCGCATCCTCGATAGTCGCGCCGCTTTCCTGTACGGTCCACTCATACTTGTCGGCGTCGATAATCTGGGCGCCGCCCACAACGGCCTTTCCGTAAAGCTTCACAGTATCGGATACAGCGCTCTCAGCCGGTTCTTCAATTTCTACGGTCAGCCCGCCCGCAACAGTGGTTTTGGTAACGGTAATCTCGCTGCCGTTTCCGGTTACGGGAACGACTACCTTTTCCGTCCCGCCTTCCGCAGCGGTGAAGGTCCCGGTGTAATCGCCAGCCTGGATCTGATAGCTGCCGGCCGCCAGACCGTATACCTCCAGCTCCAGATCATGCTTGTCGCCGGTGCCGTTGCTGTCCACGGTCAGAGTAAAGCCAGTGCCGTCCTTGTTTACAACCGCTTTGGTATACTGGTCGCGGTTCAGTTCAATGTAGATCTCCTCGTCGATGAGATGCAGTCTCTGCTGCACGCCATCCAGAGGCGTAACCTCATAGGCGCTGCCGTTATCGTTCACCTCGCAGCCGTAGCCGAACAAACCGAATATCGGGTCGGTCGCAACGTCTGCGGACAGGATGCGCAGCGCACCCCACAGTCCCAGTCCGGACTCGCCCGCTCTGTGGCGCCAGCCGTTGTACCGGATATCTCCCACGGCCGCGTAATCACCCATCTCTGACTGATAAGACCATGCGACCGTTCCGATCGTTTCCGGATCCGCGCAGATCTGTCCCGAATTGACACAGGTCAGGTTTCCGAGCTTGGAGGCATAGTTTACGCGCTCCGCCACACCCTTTTCTTCCTGGGTCATGCCGTTATCCTGCAAACGCAGCCAGTTGTCCATAGGCACCGCCGCAAGAGCCATACTATACTGGAAGTTCCACCAGTTCTCATTGCAAATAGTGACTGGATTGGCGTAATAGTACCACAGCGGCTGTACGCCGCGGCAGGCTCTAGTCTTATCATCCAGGGCTTTGATCCGCTCTTCCGGAGACATGTAGGGATCGCTTTCAAATCCGTACTCCTGTGCCAGCATAGCGGCTACAAATACGCCTTCCTCGGCCGTATTGTCATAGGCATACTCAGAGCCGTAAGGATACGGCCTGTTTTCAAAGGCCTCGTACTTGTTCTCTTCCATGATCCGGAGCATGTTCTGGGCCTCTTCATAATAGCCCTCCTGCTCCAGAGCCTCGATGATATCCGGAACGGAGCTCTCGCCCATGGTGCCGCAGTTGGCGCCGTAGCCCACGGAGCCGTTGTTCTGTGTGCAGAAAATATTGTACGCCCGCAGCAGATAGGTCTCCGCATCCTCGCGGTAATCCACCAGTTCAGGATAATTTTCCGCGATCTTATACATGGAGAAGTATGTGTTGTAAATATGGGGATAAGCGTAACCGCGTCCGTCCGGACTGGTATTAGGGGCTTCCATCAGAAAGTTGTGGACACGGTAATCTTTCTGATGCTCACGCATCAGCTCGTTCCAGATCGCTACATCCAGATAAGCATCCAGCGCCTCTACCTGGTCCTTATTCGGCGAAATCGCGTTCATTTCCGCCAGGAACTGGGCGTGGGTCGCTCCCCAGTCGTCGCCCCAGCCCCAGTAGTTCATCTGGAAATAGCCGTCGCCGTCCTCCCCGAAGGTTTCAATCCGGTTGCCCTTGATATTCAGCCAGTATTCGTCAAACACCTTATCTCCCACCTTGCCGGGCCGGTCAAGCTGGGTCTTCTCCACCATGAACTCCGCGTGATCGTTGAGCATGTTGTCCACGGTATCCATCATATAGAACTGGCTTACCGCCTGCTTGGTCCCGCCGGCCTGCTCGTAGTTCACGATCAGGTTGTGATGCCCGAATTCCGTGAACTTCAGCTCGTAAATATGATACTGTTCCCCGTCAACTGTTTTCGTCTCCAGATATTTCGCATATGTATTCTCGTCTGTCTTGGTATGCTCCATGACGGAATACACGTTGTCGCCCATATCTTCATAAACGCCTGACTCGTGAGGACATTGGATATCGATTCTGATCTTCTCTTGGGGCACCTTGGTATGCAGATAGATTTTTCCGGGCATATCTACCGAGTAGGCAAAGCCCGGCACCGCGACCATATCCACCAGGTCTTCCTCATAGAGGGTGCTTCTCATATCCTCTTCATCCATCACTGCAGTAAAGTTGAAAGCATAGGTTTTGCTCTCTCCCACCGGGATCGTTACAGAAGTGTTAGTATCCAGATAACCTCTATGGGTTTTCTTGATATTGTCGGAGTGGATATAATAGACGAACAGTCCGCCCACATAGGATTCTTCATTGGCGCGTTCCTGATCGGCCCAGTGATCCATATACTCCAGCTTTGCGTCAGTGGAGGCTTCCGGGGTGAACAGCAGATACCGTCCTTCACCGCTAGGCCGGGTAGCATAGAGATAGGAGCTGTCCATTCCGACAAAGGAGTGGTCCACGACCCGTCTCTGATAAATCTCCTCCGCCGTGCCGGACAAATTCTCATTAAACTGGATCGGGATTCCCCAGTCGCCGACTACAATATCCGTCTCGCCGGTATTTTCCACGGTAGCGGACCAGCGTAGCTGGTCGTCCACATACTGATAGGTCTCCACTACCTTAAACCCATTGATTGCTTTATTGCCAGTAGCATTCTCATAAGTAACCACAAGCTTATCGTCTTCAATTGAGAAACTTCTTCCGTCGCCGGAGACAGTGGTGAAGTATTCCTGATAAGTCTCTTCCCCTTCTTTCTTCACACTGAGGATCAGTTCGCCTACGCCATGGCCGATTCCAGCTTGATCGGTATCGATCACATAGTTTGTACGATATTCATCACCTACCAGATAGAGCGCCCGGATCTGACCGCGCGTTCCGATTTCAACCTCAAAGTACTGATTAGCCATATAATAGCCGCCGTCATTCAGTTCTTCGATCAGGATATCTCCCTCACCCAGTTCATAATAACGGGACTCTTCCGATTTATAAACCTTGATGTAAGCGATCTGCACGCCGGAATCCCAGTCCCCGCTGCACTCCACTCTGATTGACGGTTCCTCTTCTTTTACCTTTGCGGTGCCTTTCAGTACCGCAGTACCCATGTGATCTACACGGCCAGTCGCGACGGTTTTACCACTCACCTGCACTTTGGCGTCGTATCCGTTGTTGAACGGAGCCATAAATCCGACTTCCACGTCGTAATAGCCCGCCGGTACCTCAAAGTCATAGCGGATGATCCCTTTTCCATAGGGATCATATTTGTCTCCATAGCGCACCGAAACATCGTACTGGCCAACATTCGTCTGATTGCTCCAATCCGCGTAGCCCCGGTTAGTAATGTCTGAAGTATTGTTGGAGGTCTGGCAGTAGGTCTTACACTGGCCCTGGGGGCCATCGGGCTGTGGCTTATCATGCTCGCCGCCATCCAGGCTCTGCAGGCCCCAGCTGTAACCGGTCGTCGCGTCCTCGCCATACAGTTGGTCGGTCTTGCTGTTTAAAAGGCCCAGCTTCTCGCCCTCTGGAACTGTAGACGTGTCATAGTCTCCCGCGTCTACAAAGTACAGCAGGTCGTCCACATTCGCATCGTCCACAACCGTTTCGTCAAAAGCATAGGGCGCTTCGCCTTTGTACACTTTGATATAAGCGATTTGTATGCCGGAGGACCAATCCCCCATGCACTTCACTTCCATCGCGGTCTGCCCTTCGCGCACATTTGCGGTACCCTTCAACACGGCCGTGCTTCTGAAATTCACATGCCCGGTCGCGATGCTCTTTCCGTTCACCTCGATTTCCGCGTCGTATCCTGCTACGAACGGCGCCATAAATCCGACTTCCACGGCGTAATAGCCTGCCGGGACCTCAAAGTCATAGCGAATAATCCCTTTTCCATAGGGATCAAATTGGGTCCCATAGCGCAGGGAGACGACATCCGCAGTGATATCGCTCAGTCCATTTTCCCAATCCGCATAGCCTCGGTTAAGATCTACTCCGTTGTCGGAGTGCTGGCAGAGCGTATTGCACTGACCCTGGGGGCCAATACCTTGCAGGACATCATGTTTACCGCCGTCTAGGCTCTGCAAACCCCAGCTATAACCAGTTGTTGCGTCCTCGCCGTACAACTGGTCGGTCCTGCTGTTCAAAAGGCCCAGCTTCTCGCCCTCTGGAACCGTAGACGTATTATAGTCGCCCGCGTCTACAAAGTACAGCAGGTCGTTTACTTCTGCATTCTCTACAAGTTCATAGGAGTCAGCGGCTTTCGCAACGAAAGTAGACCACTCCATTGGCAACATTCCAGCCAACAGCGCAAAAGCCAGTACCAGTGACAGTACCTTTCGCAGTTTTATCGCTTTTTTCCGCATTTTCTCGTCTTCCTTTCTTGTTCCAACGTCATCCCCTATCAGTCTACGCTGATTCTAAACGCCACCGGGTCTTCACTCTTGAATCTGCATTTGATATGAAGCGCTTCCTCATCCCGGCTCCATTCCAGCGTTTCCCCTGTTTTCAGCAGTTCCACTTTTTTGATGATCCCATGGAAATTAGCCTGCTTGGAAGCATCCTTTTCTCCCAGAGAAACGATATCATATACCCCATTGTCACTGCATTTTAAAGCAATAGCGTATACGCAGCTGCCCGCCGTCGTGAAGCGGAAATCATTTGTGGTGAAGTTCTTCTTGATTCCATCAGAAAACTGTCCGTCCTCGACCTTTGTCGGTCCTTCTCCGTATTTTCTCCAGGCTTTCGTATCGTAGATAGCCTCGCCGTTATCTTTCAGCCATTCTCCGATATGAAGCAGGATTCTCCTGTCCTCTTCTGTAATGGTTCCATCGGCTTTGGGCCCGATATTCAGCAGCAGGCAACCGTTTTTACTGACGATATCCACCAGATCGCAGAGAATTTCCGGCGCGGGACGGAACTGATTATTTTCAGTATAGCACCAGGAATTCAACGCCACCGCAGTATCAGTCTGCCAAAAATAGTGTTTAATCTCTGCAAATTGTCCCCGTTCTACATCCGGCACGGCCGTACCGAATAAAAACGAATCATGTTTATAGTTGATGGCGACTCCTACGTCCCATTCCGCAGCCCGGTTATAGTAATAGGCCGCTACCTTTTTCAGCCATGGCTTGCAGGCGCTGTGCTGGATCCACCAATCAAACCACAGAATTTTCGGACAATACTTATCGATCAGTTCGCAGGTACGTACCAGCCAATCCTGCATAAACTCCTCCGACGGTTCCGGCTTGCAATAAATATCCTGTGGATCGCCTCCCGGCATTGCGGGCCAGTAAAAATCGCCCCGTTCCATAGGATCCTTGACATCGCTGTCAAACTCCTTCCCCTTTCCCATAAAAAACCAATGCTCAACCCGGTGACTGGATGCACCCAGTGCCATTCCTCGCTTCTGACAGCTTGCGCTGATCTCTCCCAGCACATCCCGCTTCGGTCCCATCTCATAGGCATTCCAGTGAGATATTTCACTTTGATACATCTGGAATCCATCATGAAATTCCGCAACCGGAACCACATACCTGGCTCCCGCTTTCTGGAACAGATCCGCCCATTGCTCCGGATCAAAGCGCTCTCCCCGAAACATGGGGATAAAATCCTTATACCCAAAATCCTTATGCGGCCCATAGGTCTTGATATGATGTTCGTATTCAGGAGAATCCTGAATATACATATTTCTTGGATACCATTCGTTTCCAAACGCAGGAACGCTGAAGATCCCCCAGTGGACAAAAATCCCGAATTTTGCGTTTCGGTACCATTCTGGAACCTGATAGGTAGACAATGACTCCCATGTGTCCCGATAAGGCCCCCGGGCAATCACCTCATCGATCGTTTTTAGATACGGTTGCAAATCGTACATAAAATTCCTCCCATAAAAATATAAGTTTATTTTCTCTATTGATTCTGACAGGATGAATGACCGTGACCGTCCGCTTAGCTTTCCCCAATCAGCTCCGCCTGTCTGTCCTCCTTTAATAAAAAGCGGAAACCGCTTATATCAGCGGACATCCGCGCCGTTTGGCTACCTTTTGCCACAAAGTTTTCAACAATTACGAATGGTAGTCTCTTTCACAACCTCTTTCTCCGCAGTAATGCAGCGAATAATTTCTTCTGTAACGGGGACCAGGCGGTAGCGTTTTCCGTCCGCCTGCGCCTCTAAATAAGAAGCCGTTACGACAGCTCTTTTCATTGCATCCTCCCTCTTCCTCATGAAAAAGCCTCTTATACGATCACACGGCCGCCATAGAACTCGCAAGCCCGTTACAGACCTGAACCGTTCCGCTGTGGCCTCTGTATTTATGCCAGCAGCAACGCTATGCTGCTGAATGTTTCCTTCGGACGCCATTGAAAAACGCCATCCGATATCTGATATTTGCTATGACACGCGTCATAAACGGACTGAACCTCTGTTCTTGTATTCTTCGGAAGCCGGAGGCTTACGCATTCCGGCAGCTCTCCGCCAAACATATGGATTACCAGCAGGCTTTCTCCCTGATTTCCAACCCGCAGCATCCCCTGCCAGCCCTCCGGCTCATTGTAGCTTAGGAGCTCCGGACCAAACCGGTAAGACCTGCCGGCCTTAATTACCGGAGCCGCCGCCTTGTAAAACGCGATTCCGTCTTCAATCGTTTTCCACTGCTCCGCTGTCAGCTCCGTCACATGGCCGGAGAGGCAGCATCTTCCCAGAAGCGTTGCCGACATGGAGTAGGCAATCCGCGTTAAGGAGTCCTTCTGCTGAATGACAGCCCAGATCTGGCTCTGCCGCGGCTGCATCACCCGGTGCAGATTCGCGGCTATAATCGGTATCGCCGTACATTCATGGGCGTCTGAAAAGGAGGACATGGCTGTTGCGGAAAGTATTTTGGGCTCCAGGCGGTGACCTCCGGAGGAACAATTTTCAATCACTAAACCGGGGATGCATCGCTGCATTTCCTGGAAAAATTCAAAGGATGCCTCCATATTCTGCCGCAAGCCCTCTCCTAAGCTCTCCGCTTTATCACAGCCGATCCCTACAGTATCGTTATAATCGATTTTCACATATCCGAAGCCGCAGCTTTTCAGAAACTCGATTACCCTTTCCCGCAGGTAATCCCTTACCCAGGGGTCCCGAAGATCCCAGAAGCGCCGGCCTGCGGTCGTAATTACCGCGCCGTTTCTTGTCAGCATGTGCTCTTCCTGACGGTAGGCCTCCGAGGCCTTGCCTGCGGTTTCCGGCTCAAACCAGATTCCTGGCGTCATCCCGGCCTCTTTGATCGCCGCCACCGTCTTTTCCAGTCCTTCCGGGAAAAGCTCTTTTGAAACCCGCCAGTCTCCCAGGGCGTTTTCCCAGGGGATCCCCTCCGGCTTATACCAGCCCGCGTCGATTACAAAATAGGAAATCCCCTTGTCTTGAATTGCGGAAAGAATATTTGCAATATTTTCATGGGAAGGACATCCCCATGTCGTACAATATTCATTGAATAGTATCGGAAGCTCCTGTTCGGAGGCGATATCCGGAACCCGCATGGCGGAAACCAGCCGGTCGGACGCTTCGTCTATCGTATCACATTTACAAACGGTCAGCGTCGCCGCCGGCGTCCGAAAGCTTTCATCCGGCCTCACCGTTTTGGCCCAATGTCCAAACTCGTAATCCGCAAGGCCTCCGCTGATGGCAGCGCCGTCATCCTTCCGGTACACCTCCATCTGCCAGGAAGCGTTATGCCCGAGCTGCGCGCCCCAAAAAAGGTGATTTTTCACGTCCTCCACCAGAAGCCATGGGAACCATTTGTTTACCGGCATAGACCCGACTTGGCCGAACCGTTCGCTGCGAACCCCGTGTCCGGCCCAGGAGGGCTCCAGGTTGAGACGCTCCAACCGCTCGGTCACGAGCCTTCCCTCCATGCTCCAGTCGCTTCTGAGCCGGTGTATTCTAAGCTGTCCCGGCGCGGCGCCTGCCGCCAGGGGAGTAATTCCGGATATAGAAAAGCTGCTTAGCATCTCCAGTGTTACCGCTTTTTTACCGGTATTAAAAAACTCCGTCCAGCTTTCCGCCGCTCCCGTGTGAGCCAAATATTTCAAGTAGTGGCAAAAGTGGCCGTGGGGGGATTGCAGCATCGTCTCTACGACGATATTTCCAGCCGCATCCGTCTCGCATTTCTGCTGGCAAAAGCGCATACCCCAGACGGTTCCGCCCGACCGCATGGTCTTTCCCCCAGAATAAGCTCCCGGCAGGTCGTCTCCTCTCATGTAGGCCTGAACCAAAGAGTCCGCCGCCTGTTTCTTATTCTCCCAGGGAACCGGCTCCATCCCTTCCGGAAGGAGCATCAGCGACATATGCCGCTCTGTCTCTTCCAGAAAATAAAGAGCCTGCATATCTCCCATTTTTACAGTTCTGTATAGACTTACACCCATTCCTTTTTCCTCTCTGTTGCCGGAAACATCAAAACAGTCCGTTCTCTATCCCACAATATCACACTCCGTCAAATGGCTGGCCGTTTATCCTTTAACCGCGCCGATCATTACGCCTTTTTCAAAATATTTCTGAATGAAGGGATAAATGCACAGCAAAGGCAATGTTGACACAATAATAGCGCCGAATTTAATCTGATCGGCATAAGTCTGTGCATAACTGCTCGCGCCGGAAACATTTGCGCCAATTCCCGCTCCATTTGCGAAAGCCTGATTCCTAAGCAAGATATTCCGCAGAGTAAGCTGTAACGGTTCCAATTTCTCGTCGTTGATATACATTAAACCAGAAAAATAGTCGTTCCAGTGCTGTACAAAATAGTATAAGAACAAAACGGAGATGACTGCCTTTGACAACGGCAGCACCACTTTGCAAAAATATGTGAAATGTGAACAGCCGTCCAGCTGCGACGCCTCATACAATTCCGGAGGAAGGTTATCCATGAAACTTCTGGCAATAATTAGGTTATACACGTTCACCGCCGTGGGGATCATCATGACCCAAACCGTATTCATTAAATGGAGCTTCTGCATCAGCAGATAGCTGGGGATGAGGCCGCCGGAAAAATACATGGTAAAGACAAAAATCGCCATCAGCGGCCGCCGGAAACGAAATTCCTTTCTGGACAGCGTATAGGCTAAGGGCATTGTCACGACAAGATTGATCAGCGTGCCGACTATCGAATAGAAAAGCGTGTTCCGGTAACCGATCCAGATCCTGCTGTCCGCCAGAATCTGCTGGTAACCATATATGCTGAAATCCTTGATCCAAAAAACAACTTCACCCTGGTTGACCATGGTAGAGCTGGAAAAGGATGCAATAACCACGAAATATAACGGATAAGCCACTATCAGAAAGGAAAAGATACAAATTATACCAAAAACCAGGTTAAAGGAAAAATCAGATAAATTTAATTTTTTTCTCATCGTACCTCACTCCTAATTACATCAAGCTGATATCCGCTTTCTTTTTTGCAATCATATTCACAACGATTAAACAAGTAAAATTGACCAAATTGTTGAACAGTCCAACTGCTGTGCTGAAACTAATCTGATTGGATTGTACGCCAATTTTGTACACATAGGTCTGAATGACCTCAGAAGCCCCCAGGTTAAGAGGGTTTTGCATCAAATAGGTTTTTTCAAAGCCTACCGAAAGGATCCCGCCCATGCTCAGGATCAGAATAATAATGATCGTTGGGACAATAGCCGGCAGTTCGACATGGCGTATCATCTGCCATCTGTTTGCGCCGTCTACCTTGGCGGCGTCATAGAGTTCGGTATTCACATTGGAAAGGGCGGCGATATAAATAATGCTGTTCCAGCCGCAGGATTGCCAGACGCCGGAAATCACATAAAGAGGAACAAAACACCCCGTATCGCCAAGGATATTCGTATCTGCCCCAATCAAATTTAGAGATCTGAGAAAATTGGTAACGACACCGTTAGGCGCGCACATGATGTTGAGCATCGCGACCATAACCACTGTAGAAATAAAGTAGGGAAGATATACCGTAGTCTGCAGAACCCGCCTAGGCGCCCCCTTTTTTAATTGGTTAATCGCCAAAGCCAGAATGATTGGCAGTGGAAAACCGACCACAATGGAAAAAAACGCAATCACAAACGTATTGCGCATCGTCGTAGCAAAAGCTGGACTGTTAAAATACATCATGAAATACTTTATTCCAGCCCAGTCGCCGCCTGTCAGCCCCTTGGTGAAATCATAATCCTTAAAAGCTAATTGGATGCCATACATTGGGGTATAACAAAAAACAATTACCCATATCAGCCCGAGCAGGGCCATCACCCAAAGCTGCCAGTCTCGGCGCAATTCCTTCTTCATTCTTTTTAAGCCTGTTCTTCTCACTATGCTACATCTCCTCGCTGCAAGCTGATCATTTTGCGGGAAAAGGCGCCGTAAATCAGTTCAATGGTTACGGCGCCTTTCCGATACAGATTAGTTTCCGGTTGCTTCAAGATAGGTATCAAAGGCAGCTTGCTTGATTTCCAGGGCTTGGTCCAATCCAGCGTTTTTCAGGCTATCCACATAAGCCTCCCACTCTGTAGCGATGTCGTTTGTCCCTGTAATCCAGTTCGCGACCTGTGGATCCCAGATGTTCCCCAAGTTCGTTTCGACCATTGCCAGAGTGTTCTGATCTTCCTGCGAATATTTCATCAGGTCGTTTTTAAAGAGGCTGTTCGTAGGAATCGATTCCTGATATGGCAGATAGGTTTCTTTTTCGCCTAAAGTCAGATCTGGAACCGGAGTTTTGACCTGGACATCGTTTCTAACCCACATACCGCCGTTGTTCACGAAAGTATTGGTCCACTGCCAGGAGCTGGGATCCATGGAAGAATCCTTGGGAGGCAAGACCTCGTAGGTGCCGTCGTCATTTTTCACAATGCAGTTGTCCACATCATTCATGCCACCATACATTACTTCTAAGCTCACGTCGTAGTCATAGAACTGGTTGATGAATCTCATGGCTGCTTCTTTGTTTTCGCAGCTTGCACTCATGCTGACAACGCCCTTGCCCCAGAAAGTATCCTCGCTCACATAATACAGCTGATCATCCGGCAGGCTATCGTCGGCTTTCAGCGGCGGCAGCACGACATACTGGTCCGCCAGTTCATTTCCGAAGCGGTCCGTCAAATTCCAACCAAAAGTGAAGCCCACCTTGGCCGTCGTGCCTTCGCCTCTTGCAAGAGCCTGGTATTGGGAGTAATCGTTGGTAAACGCAGCCTCATTGATCAGGCCCTGGTTCCACAGACCTTGCAGATAAATCAGCAGAGACTGGAATCTTTCATCCGTGTACCAGCATTTAACCTCTCCATCTTCCGCAAAGAAGCCCTGGATGTAACCGTTGGATAGCGGCATTCCGGTTCCGCCGAGCATATTCGCCGGGCCATACTGGTTGTTCGTATTGTCGTTCCAAATAAAGTCCATCGGGATCTCGTCGTTCGGATCTCCGTTCCCGTTCGGATCCTGTTCATTAAAAGCAATCAAAACCTGTTCTAGTTCATCCCAGGTTGTGGGGATTTCCAGCCCCAGATTATCCAGCCAGGTTTTGTTGATAAACATAGAGGCATAGTTCTTGCAGGCCTCGTAAGTACCGTCGATTCTGGGAAGGGTATAGGTCTTCCCTTCCATATCCTTGCAGGCGTATTCGATTTCCGGATAGGTTTCAAACATTTCTTTCACATTTGGGGCGTACTGGTCAATCAGAGGACCCATATCCTCAAACAAACCAGGATATTGAGTAAACTCCGCATCTCCAGCCGCTGAGAAAAGCACATCTGGAATATTGCCGCTTGAAAAAACCGCATTCTTTTTGTCGTTCCAATCGGAAGACTCCTGCTGCCACTCCACCTCGACGTTGGCAGCCTCTGCCACGTTTTTCAGCCACTGCATCTCATTGACATCCTTAGTGAGCGGCGACCACTTGACAATCATCGCGGTCAGCTTCGCCCTTTCGCCTCCGGCGGCGTCTTCGCTGGCTGTAGACTCCGTGCTGCTTCCGCTGGCCGCGGGCTCCGGGCTGTCGCTGCACCCAGCCAGCACGCTCGCCGACATCGCAAGAGCCAGAGCCAACGTCAGAATTCGTGTCATCGTTTTCTTCATACTCTTCGTCCCTTTCCTAGTTCTGATTTTTATACTTTAGCGGACAATAGATTCTAGGCTGTTATTGTGCTAAAAAAGGCATAATAACAGCCTTTTTCTGGTTTGTTTCGCAAAAAATCGCTCGTCCACTAATCTATAGGTTTATGAAAGCAGATTGTTCTGCGGCTTTCCAAATTCCAGACAGCCCGTTCAAGGCCGGCGGACCTGAAGCGCTTCGAAAGCCCGCCGAACCGGACAGCCGGACGAATCCCCAAATCAGGCGCGCAGGAGAGCGCCGCCCGGGGGAGAGCCTCCATGCGTTCGGAGCCCCTTCTGGTTCTCTCAGCGAACCAGAAGCTCCGTCAGCTTTTCCCGGGTAAGATTATGAAAATATTCCCCGACCGGCAGCGGCTCCAAAGCCTTCTCCACAGCAGTCTCTTCCAGAGGACAGCCCAGCAGGGCCTGTTCCACCTCGGCGCTGTCCCGGCTTCCAAAAAAATCGCCGTAAATTCTACAGCCGGCGATCCGCCCCTTGGTTACCCGGAGCTGAAGCTCCAGCTTCCCGCAGCCCTCTACACGGGCTTCCTTTTTCACGCCGTACTCCGGCGACTGGCCGTAGTTCCACTCCCAGGTATCGTAGCGGGATGCCTTGATTTCCTGAATCCGGTCCAAATCCTTTTGGGTAAACCGGTAGGGCGGCGGCGCCTTTCCGCCGAACATTTCGTCCGCCAGCAGGCCCCAAAAGTCCTCCAGGGCCGCCGCCTGGGGCAGATAATCCTTGATATTTGTCACCCGGCCCCGCACCGAGGCCACTCCCTTTTGCAGAAGCTTATCCGGCGGAACCCGCAGCGCCCTGGAAAGCACGGTTAGGTCCGAGTCAAACAGCAGAGTGCCGTGATGGAGAACCCTCCCCTTCCAAATCCGCTGCGAGCTGCCGGAGAATTTTTTCCCATCGATCAGCATATCGTTTCTGCCGCCGAGCTCTACAGGAACCCCCAGCCTTTTCAGGGCTGCCGCCACCGGCTGACAAAACAGGTGCAGATCCAGTTCCGCCGAGCTTCTGCCCTCAGCGATCAGGGTGAAATTCAGATTTCCCAAGTCATGGTAAACCGCCCCGCCTCCGGTAGTGCGCCGTACCACCCGGATGCCCCGGGCCCGGGTATAATCCCCATCCAGCTCTGTTTCCGTATTTTGGTTGCGCCCTACAATGATAGCGTTGTCGTTCTGCCACAAAAGGAACCAAGGCCCCTTTCGCGGCTCCTCTTCAAATAAATATTGCTCCATCGCCAGGTTGAACCTGGGGTCGGTGCTTGGGGAGATCCCATAAACCATAGCCATACTTCCCCTTTACTGCCGAGCGGCCGAATAACGCTTGCCGCCGGACCTTCTTTCCTGACGGAAAACGCAGTCCCGCGCCAGGCGGGAATTTTTCTTCCGCTTCCTTTTTCCCATCCTCGTTTTATTGCAGCGCCTTGATCACCTTACTGTCCAGCACATTCAGCACCTGCCGGGCGGTTTCCTCATCGGTGGCGAAATAGTCGAGAATCCCGCTGTTCAGAGCTCCAATGATAGAGAAGATCTTGCTGCTTCCAACCGCTACCGCCAGCACCTGGTTGGTGGACCGCAGATCCCTTTCCTCAATGCCGATGACTTTATCGTTGTAGTTGCACCGGATAAACTCACCGCGGATATTGATCCGGCGGGCGCACAGGTCGCTGACAGCCTTATCCGGATAACGGTTGATTTCCTCCAGCAGATTGGTGACCCGTCCCGGCTCGGCCTCATAGGACTCCGGGGGGCGGCCCACGCCGATGACGGCGAAGTCCAGGGTCCTCCACTTTTCCAGAACCGACTGCATGTAAAGGCTTCCCATATACCGTTTTTTATCCTCGATGGTATCCACAAAGCCAGGAGAATAAAGCACCACCGGCGTGCCCCGAAGCTTTTCGGAAAACTCCCTGACGCTTTCGATCAGCTGGAATTCCCGGGTCAGCAGGGGAGAGCCTCCCACCAAAGGCACCACAGTGATATTGCACAGCTCCGTATCCTCTGGGAAAGCCTGCATAAACTCATAGCAGGAGCCGCCCCATGAGGTGCCTACCGTGGTATGGCTTTTCATCATTCTGCTGGCAAACCTGGCCGCTTGCGAGGCCACGATCTTCAGCACCACATCCTCCTGGCGGATGCCGCAAGGGATCACCAGGCATTTTTTCAGGCCGAACCGCTTCTGAAATTGCCCCGCCAGTTCCTCGTTATTGACCTCCGGGTCCTTGATTTTGATTTGAACCACCCCGGTTTTTCTGGCCTCCGCCAGCAGCAGGGAAACCGCCGGCCGAGAGGTCCTCAGCTTTTTGGCGATGGTTTCCTGGGTCAAGCCCTCCTGATAATACATTTTAGCCGCCTGTACCATCTTTTGCAGATTTTGAATACCGTCTCCCCGATCCATGCTATCTCCTTCCGGCCGCGCCCCGCTCCCGCCGGCTTCCCAGCAAAGCAAGCCCGCCTTAATCAGTCGCTTCCAATAGAACAATATCGAGCGATATTGTTCTTTCTAGTTTTTTCTAACTTTTTATTTGCGCTGCCCTCAGTATAACAATTATTATTACAATTGTCAATAATTCAAAAAATTAAAAAATTCTTATCTTTATTTTAGGAAAAGGGCTTGAAACTTTCCTGATTCTGAGGTATAATCCACCTTGTGATACAAATGTAATTTCATTTGTTAAATCTATTCTGACACCCCCGTCATAAAAGGAGGCGGCGCCATGGAAGCCACAGAAAAGCCCATCGAAATCACAGTGGCGGCAAACGCGGGCGTAATGATCCGCGCGGGAAACACCGTCATTTTAGCGGATGTTTTGGAGGATGCCGGTCCGTATCCCTTCGACCGGCTGCCGGATTCTGTGCTGTCTCAAATGGCTGAAGGGGAGAATCCCTGGCGGAACGCCCAGTATCTGATCTTTACTCATGAGCATCCGGACCACTTCGCTCCGGATCTGGTCCGGCGGTACCTTTCCCGGAATACTGTCCGCCGCTTGGTGCTTCCCAACCGGCCGGACAAGGAAAACCAAGCCCTTCTGTCGGAGCTGCGTGAGAGCCGGGCCCCGGTTTGGGCGCTGCCGGATGAAATCGGAAAACGGCATACCTTTGTGCTGCAAAAGGACATTCTGCTTCACACCGCCTGCACCCCCCACACCGGCAGCATGTTCGAGAACGCCAGCTGTAATTTACTGCTCTTCTCGCTCCTGGGCCGGAATATTTTGCTGCTCAGCGACTGCGACGACCGGAATCCCCAGGTTTACCAATGGCTGAAAGAAATCCCCATTGACCTGGTGCTTCTGAACCCTTTCTTTTTCGCCTCCGCTTCAGGGCAGCAATGCCTGAAGCGGTTTATCCAGCCGAAAAAAGCGGTGATATACCACGTGCCGGCGGAATCCATCGATAAAATGAAGGTCCGCAGCGTGGCCCGCCAGGGGCTTGCCAGGTTCGGCGCGGATTACCCCGGCGCCGTGATGGCGGACCGGCCGTTTTTTCCGGTGGAACTGACTTAGGCCAGTCAGGCCGGTCACATTCCGCTTCCCGGGAAGCCCGGAACGGCAAAGCCCGCCTAAAAAGGAACCGGGACCGTACCGCGCCATGACCTTCCTATTTCCCGAAAAGAAAGCCCTATGTTAAACGCAGGACGCCCAAAATCGGCCTTTCTGCGCGCAATGCACTGCCGATAAAAAGCCAGGGCGTCATAGGATATTGTTTAATTGTTTAAAGGAGAGGATCGCATTGAAACCTGAATATTCCAAAGAGCTTCTAGCCGAAATGTGGAAAAAGCTGAACCTGGCCCGGGAGTTTGAAACCCGGGTCCAGTGGCTGTTTTCTATGGGCCTGGTTCACGGAACCACCCACCTGGGCATCGGAGAGGAGGCCACCGCCGTCGGCTCCATTTTAGCCCTGAAGCCCCAGGATTACGTGTTCGGCACCCACAGGGGCCACAGCCAGGCCATCGCCAAAGGCATCGACATCGACCACATGATGGCGGAGATCCTGGCAAAGGAGACCGGCGTCTGCAAGGGCAAGGGCGGCTCCATGCACATCGCCTCTCCGGATATCAACTATTTCGCCACCAGCGGTATTTTAGGCGCCAGCAGCGTCATCGCCAACGGCGCGGCCCTCACCATCAAAAAACGGAACGAGAGGGACCGCATCACCGCCGTATTTTACGGCGACGGCGCCTCCAACGAGGGCGCCTGCTTCGAGGCTCTGAACCTGGCGGCCCTATGGAAGCTTCCCATCTTATTTGTGTGCATCAACAACACCTACGGCATGTCCACTCCCATCGCCAAGGCTATGCACGACACCGATCTTTCCAAGCGGGCCTACCCCTTTGGCATCCCCTCGAAAACCGTAGACGGCAATCATGTGCTGGAGGTTTACGATGCGGTATCAGAGGCACGGGAATACGTGCTGGAAAACGGCCCCATGATGGTGGTAGAAAACACCTACCGCATTTCCGGCCACTCCAAGAGCGACGGCAACCTGTACCGTTCCAAGGAGGAAATCAACGCCTGGAAGGAAAAATGTCCCATCAAGGCGTTCCGGAGCTACCTGGCGGAGCGCCGGCTTTTCACCGAGGAGGAGCTGGACGCGGCGGTAAAGGAGGCCGCCGCCGTCATCGACCACGCGGTGGAATACGGCAAGGCCAGTAAAAATCCCAGCGTGGACGACGTGTTCGACGATGTATATGCCTGAGGAGGGGGACAGCCATGAAAGAGATTACTTACGCGCAAGCGATTAACGAGGCCATTTCTGAGGAAATGCGCCGGGATGAAAACGTATTTATGATGGGCGAGGATATCGGCCTTTACTGCGGCGCCTTCGGCGTTTCCAGGGGGATGATCCAGGAATTCGGCGGGGACCGGATCATGGATACCCCCATCGCGGAGCAGGCCTATGTAGGCGCCGGGGTGGGCGCCGCCATGTGCGGAATGCGCCCCATCGTGGAGCTGATGTTCTCCGACTTTATGTGCGTGTGCTTTGACGAGCTGGTCAACGAAGCCGCCAAGCTCCGCTTTATGTTCGGCGGCAAGGTTAAGGTGCCCATGGTCATGCGAACCGCCTCCGGCGCCGGCACCGGAGCGGCGGCCCAGCACTCTCAGAGCCTGGAGGCCTGTCTGGCTCATTTCCCCGGGCTGAAGGTGGTCATCCCCTCCACCCCCTACGACGCCAAGGGCCTTTTGAAAACCGCTATCCGGGATGACAACCCGGTGATGTTCCTGGAGCAGAAAACCCTCTACCGCACCAAGGGCATGGTTCCCGAGGAGGAGTATTCCATCCCGCTGGGCCAGGCGGACATTAAGCTTGCCGGCTCCGACTGCACCGTGGTCACCTACGGGCGCATGGTCAACACCTGTCTGACCGCTGCCCAGGAGCTGGAAAAGGATGGCGTGCGCCTGGAGGTCATCGACATCCGCTCCCTGGTTCCCCTGGATACGCAGACTATTTTAGAATCTGTAAAAAAGACCAAGCACGTGCTGATCGTCCATGAGGCGGTTCAATTCTGCGGCTTCGGCGCGGAGATCGCCGGGCAGATCGCGGACAGCGACGCCTTCTATTATTTAGACGCCCCCATTAAGCGGTTAGGCGCCAAGAGCACGCCTATCCCCTTCAATCCCATTTTGGAGGCGGAAACCTTCCCCACCGTTCCGAAAATCGTAGCCGCGGTAAAAAGCCTGCTGTAAGGAGGAAGCCAAATGACTGAGATTTTTATGCCCAAGGCGGGCATGGATATGAAAGAGGGCCGGCTGATCCGGTGGCTGAAGGAGGTCGGCGACCCGGTAGAAAAGGACGAGCCGGTCATGGAAATCGAAACGGATAAAATCACCATGGAGGCTGAGGCTCCCGGTTCCGGGATTCTGCTGGCGAAAACCGTGGAGGAGGATACCTGGGTGCCCGTGCTGTCGGTGATCGGCTACATCGGGGAGCCGGGAGAAAAGATTCCCGAGGCTCCGGCAGCCAGCCCCAAAGCACCGGAGCCCTCTCAGCAGGAGGAAGCGCCGCTGCCGTCAGTTCCCGGCGGCTCAGCGGAACCCGCCGCCCTGGCCCCGCCGGAGAAAAAGAGCCGGGAGGCTCAGACCGGGCCGTCCGCGGAAAGAGAGGCTGCCGCCGTCTCGGGAGGCCAGAAGCAGAACCCGTCCGCTCCGTCTGCGGACAGTCCTATTCCTGCCACGCCCTACGCGAAGAAAGCCGCCCGGGAAAGGGGACTGGATTTAAAGGACATTGTTCCCGGCAGAAGCGACGGCGTTATCCGCGCCGCCGACGTGCTGGCCACCCCCCTGGCCCGGCGGATCGCCCAGGATCAGGGCGTGGATCTGTCCGCCGTGGCCGGAACCGGCTGTCACGGCAAGGTCACTAAGGGCGATGTGCTGGCGGCCGCCCAGTCAAGCGGCGCCGGCTTTGCCGCTGTCCAGGCGGTCAAAGCAGATATCACCTGCCTTTTAGATCTGATCAGCCAGCTGAACGGCTCCCGGGAGAAGGCTCTCTCTCTGGATGCGTTTTTCCTAAAGGCCGCCGCTTTGGCGGTCCAGAAGCTGTCCCTCTCCTCCGCCGGCTTTAGCTTCGCTGTATTCGGCGGCGGGGAAAAGGAACAGCCTGTTGTCGCAGGCGCCGAATCGCTGTCCCTTTCCCGGATTTCTGCACAAATCGGGGAATTGACTGAAAAAGCGTTGTCACATACCCTTTCTTCTAAAGAAACCGTCCCGGCAGCCTTCGGCGTCTGCGATATGAGCTCATTCGGCGTTTACGCCTTTACCCCGGTGCTCCGTTCCGGAGAGGCCGGAATTTTCGGCCTGGCCGCCCCGGAGGACGCTTTGGTCCTGGAGGATGGCCAGGTAACGGTTCACAAAACCGCTGTGGTTTGCCTGCGGTACGACGCCCGGGTTCTTTCTGAGGCCCAGGCCGCCCAGCTTCTGAGCGCAATGAAATCCCTTTTGCAAACGCCGATGGAAATTTTACTGTAGCAAAGGCGCCGGCGGCGCTTTGCGAAAGGCCCCTCCCAAAACCGGCGCAAAGGAACGGCCGGCCTTCGGATTTCCGGGGCCGCTTGCCTGCGCGTCAAATCCACGCCAGTCCGGCGCCGCCTCAAGGCCGCGCCGCTGAACCCTTTGACGCGGTAATGCCGCCCGCGGCCGCCGGGAATCGGGAGCACAGCTCCTTGGACGGGCCTTAAAGCTTTGACAAGAGCGCCGCTATCCTGCTGAACGCAGCACTGATAGCCTAATACGACATTTGGGAGATAAGATTATGAGAAAGCAATACGACGTCGCGGTGATCGGCGGCGGTCCGGCGGGCTATGTGGCCGCGATCAAGGCCGCCCAGCTGGGAGGCAGAGCCGCCGTGTTTGAAAAAAGCGTGCTGGGGGGCACCTGCCTCAACCGGGGCTGCATTCCCACCAAATGCTACCTGAAAACCGCCGAGCTGATGGAGGAAATCGCCGGCTGCGCCCAGCGGGGCATTGTCCTGGACGCCCATCCGTCGGTGGATCTGCCGAAAGCGGTAGCCCATAAAAACAGCGTGGTGAAAAAGCTGACCGACGGCGTGGCGGGCCTGCTGCGCTCCCACAAAATCGACGTATACTACGGAGAAGCGGCTCTGGCCACCGAAAACACCCTGACCTGCGGAGGGGAAACCTACGGCTTTGACAGCGTGCTGCTCTGCGGCGGCTCCAAGCCCGGCGTGATTCCAATTCCCGGAGCCGAGAGCAAAAACGTGCTGGACAGCGACGCTCTTTTAGATCTGGAAGCTCTGCCACGGAGGCTGGCTATCATTGGCGGCGGCGTGATCGGCTGCGAAATGGCGGCGGCGTTTCACGGCTTCGGCAGCCAGGTCACCGTCATCGAGGCTATGGACCGGCTGGTCCCGCCGATGGATGAGGAAATTTCCGCCCAGCTGAAAAAATCTCTGGAAAAGAAGGGAATCCGGGTGCTGACCTCCCAAAAGGTGTCCGCCATTCAGGACCAGGGAACCGGAAGCACAGTCCTCTGCCAGGACGGCACACGGGTAGAAGCGGATAAAATCCTGATCTGCGTCGGCAGAGCCGCCGATTTAGACTGTCTGGGCGCTCTGAAGGACCGGATCCGGCTGGAACGGGGAAAGGTCTCTGTGGACGAACAGATGCGGACCAGCATTCCCAACATCTACGCGCCAGGCGACATCAACGGAAAACACATGCTGGCCCATGCCGCCTTCAAAATGGGAGAGGCTGCGGCCTGCGCCGCCATGGGGCGGCCGGAGGCCTGTGACCTCCGGTACGTTCCCTCCTGTATCTATACAAGCCCGGAGGCCGCCGGGGTGGGCCTTTCCGAAAAAGCCGCCAGGGAACAGTACGGAAGGGAAGGCATTTTAGTCGGCAGATACTTTTTCCAATCCAACGGCCGGGCCCTGGCAAGCGGCAGGGGCGAGGGCTTTGTCAAGGTCGTGGTGGAAAAGCGGTATCAGGAATTGCTGGGAGTGCATATTTTGGGCGGCGACGCCGCGGAAATGATCGCCGAGGCGGCGGCCCTGCTCCACGCTGAGGTTCCGGCTGACGAAATCGCCGATATGATCCACGCCCATCCCACCTATTCAGAGGCCTTTATGGAGGCCTGCGCCGCCGCGCTGGGCCGATGCATCCATCTGCCGGCGGGGCAGCCATAATTTTTCTGCGGTTTCTCCCGGCCGCTTGCTTCGTCCAGGCCCCCGGGGAGCGCGGCGTGTTTCCCGTCTCTCGGGAACGCCCCTCTCCGCACAGAGAGCTTTTCAGGCCTGTGAAAACGGCATGTCTTCTGTTTTTTCACGCCGTTTCTTTGGAGAAACCCCACCGCAATCCGCATTACGCGCCTTGCCGTAAAAAGCGCCGCCGAAGGCCTGACCCTGCCCGCTGGCGGAGCCCCCGGCACAGTGCGGCTTCTATCAACAAAACCGTTGACATCCTGATTTGCCTCATAGAAAGGGCCGCCGGAGAAATTCTCCGGCGGCCCTTTCACCACAAGCTCAGCTATAAAACACCAATGCCGCGGATAGGAAATCCTATCCGCGGCGATCTATGATAAAGCGTAGGCGCGCGCACCCCCCGCTTCTCTATACTATGACGGATTTTCAAAGGAGGTACTAAAAAATCGGGTCAAACGCCGTAAATAGTCTGAAGCGCCACACAGAAAAGAGGCATCGTCAGGATCGAAAGCAGCGTCGAGATCGCCACTGTTTTCGCCGCCAGAGTAGTGTCATGGCGGAAACGGGCGGCGAAAATCGCCGTCAGCCCCGCGCTGGGAGCGCAGAACTGAATGATAGAGGACGTCATAGGAATATAATCCGGTTGAAACAGAAGCAAAATCCCCATGACCGCCGCCGGGATCAGCAGCAGCCGGATCACAGTTACCCAATAAAGAGTCTTTTCCTTGAAGATATCCAGCAGCTTGGTTTTGGAGATAAACACGCCGATGCAGATCATTGCCAGAGGCGTGTTCATATCCGCCAAAAAGCCCACCACCGATTGGAACGGATCCGGCAGCTCCAGGGAAAACAGCAGCAGAGGCAGGCCGATATAGACCCCGACGGCTCCTGGGTTCAGCGCCACCTTCCGAATCGAGATCCGTTCGCCCTCCTTGCCCATCACCACAAAGCCCACCGTCCACATCGCCACCGTTACGATCGTATTGATGATAGCGGCGTACACCATCCCCCGGTCGCCCAGAACCTCCTGAACCATGGGAAAGCCCATAAACCCGCAGTTGGAAAACATCGCGCCGAATTTCAGCACCTGCCTGCGGCCGTCAGGCTCCTTATTAAAGCAAAATTTTACGATGACCACCGCGGCTAAAACATACACCAAGCCGGCGATCACCGTAAACCATAAATTCCAGGTGGGAATCTGTGATTTATCTACCTGAAACGCGTCGATGATAACACAAGGCACCACCACGTTGAGCAGAAGAAAGTTCATTTGATCCGTTCCGGTCTCTGTGATAATCTTTTTTCTGCCCAGCACAAACCCTACGCTCATTAGGAGAAATAAAATCAGAACCTTCATGGCTACTGACAAAAAGTTCCCTATCATTTTGTTCTATCCCCATTGCTGCTTAATCTATCGCCGGAGCTTTCTAAAAATTCGCTGTTTCCCGAGCTTCGCCGCTCAATCCTCTGAAGAGTCTCCGCCGCTTTCCTCATCCGCCGCATCCTCTGCTCCGCTTTCTTCTTCCTCCAAGGCCCGCTGCTCCGCGTCCCTTCTTTTTTGGCGGAAGAAAACCAGTCCGGTGACAATCAGCGCCGCCGCCATAACGCCGCGGAAAATCCACGCGTAAACGCCGCCGAACAGGTCAAGCTGGGGCAGCAGGGCATCCGCCAGCCACCAAGCGCCCATAAACAAGAAAATCCCGCCTGCGAATACAAAAACCTGGTTTTCCTTTCTCAGCTTCCAAATCAGCAGCAAGCCGATCAGGAACCACATCCCCGCATAAACATATTCCATCATTTTTCTGTCTTTCCGTCCTTTTTCTCTTCGTCGTTTTCTTTGGAAAGCTCCTTTTCCCCGGCAGCCTGCTCCGTCTCCCTTTTTTCCTCCCGCCTCTGCCGCCAGTAATAGACGTAAATCTTATAGAACAGATATCCGGCAAAGAGAATGATCCCAACATGATGGACCCAAATCATAAAGTCCGCGTAAGGCCAGATGGCGGTGATCAGGGTATTGAACAGAGTCCAGGCGCCCTCAAAAAGAAAATAAAAGGAAACCGCCTGGTAAAAAGGGAATTTTCTAAGCGGCGGCGTAAATAAAATAGTCGCCACCGCAAAGCACACCAGACTGGTAATAATGGGAATCCACATCGTCAGATTCCTCCAATCGCTGTTAATTTTATGGTACGGTTTTTTGATTCAGCCAGAAAAGCCTCCAGCCGCCTAAATTAAGTATAATTCACCTGGAAATTGAAGTCAAGGCAGGGGAGCCAAGAAGGACTGTCTTTCCCGGCTCCCCTGCTTCATTTTGATTTCCCGCTTTTCCGCGCTATGCTCCAGCGCCGCTCATAAAGCCCGGTTCCACCAACCATAGGGTAAGCCCCGGCGGACGGTTACAGGAGCAGCGGCGGCTAATCTAAAAAGCCCTTAAAAATTTAATCACAGCAGATTGTCTACCGCTCCGCGCTGGGCCGCCAGGCCCTTTTGATACCGGTCCATAAATCCGGCAAAGCCTTCCACATCCCTGGCATCGGGAGCCATACGCTCGCCGGAGTTGCCCGCGAACACCTTATTGTTCAGGTAATCCTCCAGAGACTCGCCCTTCTGCTCTACCAGATAAGCCGCCAGCAGGGCAACGCCCCAGGCGCCGCCTTCTCCGGCGGTTTCCATGACCGCCACCGGGATGTTCATAGCGCCCGCCATTAAGCGCTGGCCAACGCCCTTGGTTTTAAACAAGCCGCCGTGGCCCATCAGCACATCCAGGCGGACCTTCTCCTGCTCGGTGAGAATGTTCATGCCGATCCGCAGAGAAGCCATGGTGGAGAACAGCTGCGCCCTGAAGAAATTGGCCAGAGTCATACGGCTGTCCGGCGTGCGCACAAACATGGGACAGCCCTTATCAAAGCCGGTAATCGGCTCGCCGGAAACGTAGTTGTAGGAAATCAGGCCGCCGCAGTCCGGATCCCCCTCCAGTGCTTTGTAATACAGAGCGTCGTATACCTTAGGCTTCTTGGTGTCTCCGCCCAGCAGCTCGGAAACCTCGCGGAACAGGGATACCCAGGCATCCAGGTCGGAGGTGCAGTTGTTGCAGTGAACCATGGCCGCCGGCTTGCCGGCAGGGGTCGTAACCATATCGATCTCCGGATACACCTTGGAGAGCTCCTTATCCAGCACGATCATAGCGAACACAGAGGTGCCGGCGGAAACATTGCCGGTATGCGCCGCCACGCTGTTGGTGGCCACCATGCCGGTGCCCGCGTCGCCTTCCGGCGGACACATGATAACGCCGGCTTCAAGCTTTCCGGTAGGATCCAGAAGCCTCGCGCCTTCCTCCGTCAAGGCGCCGGCCTGCTGTCCGGCCACCAAAACCTCAGGCAGAATCTCTCCCAGTCTCCAGCTGTAACCGTCTCCGGCCACCAAAGCGTCAAATTTTTCCATCATGCCCGCGTGATAGGTCTTAGTCTCGCTGTCAATGGGGAACATTCCGGAGGCGTCGCCCACGCTGATGACCTTTTTGCCGGTCAGCTTCCAGTGCACATAACCGGACAGGGTCGTAATGAAATCCACATCCTTCACGTGGGCCTCCTTATTGAGCATCGCCTGATAAAGATGCGCGACGCTCCAGCGCAGAGGCAGATTAAAGTTGAATTTCTCAGACAGCAGCCTGGCCGCTTCCTCGGTAGTGGTATTTCTCCAGGTGCGGAACGGGCAGAGCTGATTGCCCTCCTTGTCAAACGCCAGATAACCGTGCATCATAGCGGAAACGCCCATGGACGCCACCTTGGTCAGCGCCGCACCGTACCTTTCGCTGACATCCTTCGCCAGCTCCCGGAAGCTGGTCTGCACACCGGTCCAAACGTCGTCCAAGTGATAAGTCCAATAGCCGTCCTCCAGGCGGTTTTCCCAGTTATAGCCGCCGGAGGCGATGGGGGCGTAGGTGTTGTCGATGAGAACAGCCTTGATCCGGGTGGAGCCCAGCTCGATGCCCAGGAACACCTCTCCATTTTCGATTTTTTGTTTCATGGCTTCATTCATGATGATCCTTCCCTTCTATAAATCAGTGAGGCCTAACGCCGGTTTTTCCAGCATCCGCCAAGGATTCGCGGCGGGCTTTTTTAAGCTCTGGCGCGGATAGATTGTGCCCTCCCGCTCCCTGACGCGCGGCCTTTCCGGGCAGGCCGGCGAGCCTTGTTCCCAAAGGCTCCGCCCGCACAGGAATTTGCCTTTATTATAGCATGTTTGACTTTAAAAAGCACTATAGATTTCTTGCGATTCTGTAAATTCTAAGCCGATTCCCTTGCCTTTCTGCAATGGAACCCGCACCTCCTTTTCCAGCTTTCTCCAGGCGGGCGGTATCCGCAACGAGATTCCGCCAGCGATTCCGGGCGGCTGCCCCGCCGTTTTTTTAGAACATTTAGTAAAACCGCTTTACTTTTTTCCAGGTTTTACGCTGCCTTCTCTATATGAAGAAGGAAAAAAGCCGAACAGCGGCAGTCTTTTTGCAATTTATTTGTTTCTTTTTTTAAAATGTGCTATGATAGGGACAGCTTTCAGAAAGAAGGTGCCGGCCATGAGAATGAGCTCCAGCATAAAAAAAATAAACCACAGTAAAATCTACCACATGATTTACAGAGAATCGAAAGGCGTCAGCAAGCAGGAAATTATGCGCCGGCTGGGGCTGTCCCTGCCAACGGTGACCCAAAAGCTGGAGGAGCTGCAGGCCGAGGGCCTCGTGCAGGATGCCGGCGCCGCCGACAGCACCGGAGGGCGCCGGGCCCGGGCCTTTTCCATAGTAAAGGACGCCCGCCTCGCGGTGGGCCTGGACATCAACCAGGACTATTATACCGCCGTTCTGGTAGATCTTTTGGGCAGCGTGATCTGCAGCAAAAGGCAGCGCTTCCCGTTCTCTCAATCCGACGATTATTACCGTCAGATCGGCCTTGCCGTATTGGAGCTGATCGACTCTGTAAACGCGGATCATCAAAGGGTCCTCGGCGTAGGCATGGGGGTGCCGGGACTGATCACAAAGGACCGTGAGCGGGTATTTTACGGAAAAATCCTAGGCTTTGAGGGAGCCACCTGCCGGGAGTTCTCCAAATACATTCCTTTTCCCTGCGTGTTCTTCAACGACGCCAAGGCCGCGGGCTTCGCGGAGCTGTGGAACCGTTCGGACCTGACCGACGCCTTTTACATTCTGCTGAGCCAGCATGTAGGCGGGGCCATGATCCGGAACCATCAGGTGGAGCTGGGCGAGAACACCCGGGCCGGCGAGATCGGCCATATGACGATGATCCCCTTTGGCAAAGCCTGCTACTGCGGCAGGTCGGGCTGTTTAGAGCCTTACTGCTCTTCCGCTGTGCTCTCGGAGCTTGCCGAAGGGGATCTGGATTTATTCTTCCGCTCCCTGCGGGGCGGGGATCCTGTGAAAAAGAGCGCTTGGGATGAATATTTGAATATCCTTTCCATGGCGGTGAACAACATCAATATGCTGCTGGACTGCCCTGTGATTCTGGGCGGCAGCGTAGGCGTTTATCTGGAGGAATTCATGGGCCAGCTGCGCAGCCTTGCCAGGGATCGGAACTCCTTTTCCGACAGCGCCGATTACCTCGCCTGCTGTCAATACAAAGTGGAGCCCATCGCGGCGGGAGCGGCCCTGCCCTTTATCGACGAATTTATCCGCACCATTTGACCGGCGGGGATCAGCCCTGGGGATGGCGGTCCCGGTATTCCTGAAGGCGGTCCCACAGGGGGTCCAGCGCCTGGATCGCCTGCAGGTAAAGCTCATATTTTTCGTCATACAGCCTGCTTCGGATCTGGTCCGGCATAATAGGCTGGGAGATCCGGCACATATGGGCGGCGGCATCCGCCAGAGAAGCGTATTCCCCGGAGGCCGCAGCGCCGATGACAGCGCATCCCAGCGCCCCGGTTTCGTTCACCTGAACCACCTCTACCGGAAGCTTCATTACGTCGGCGAACATTTGGGTCCACACCTGGGATCGGGCTACGCCGCCCGCCAGACGAATCCCACGGGGCGCCTGGTCACGGGTGGCCAGAAGCTTTTCCAGGTGGTACCGATGGGAAAAAGCGATGCCCTCATATACGCTCCGGGCCAGGTGGGCCCGGGTATGGAAGTTGCTCATACCCACAAAGGAGCCCATCGCGTTGGGATGTACGTTGCTGGCCATCAGGAAGGGAAAGAAAATCGGGCACTGCTCCTGTACCGGAATGGAATCCGTCCACCGGTCCATCTGCTGATAGATATTCCCTCCTGTTTTCTTCAGCTCCGCCTTCAACTCCGGCAGAAGATTCTGGACAAACCACTCGTTATTGCCGGCGCTGGTGGGACTGCATTCTTCAATCAGATAGTATCCGGGCAGGCAGAAAAAGGAATTCATCATTACCTTGCCGTCCACCACCGGCCTGGGACGGATATACTCGTTGATGCTCCAGGTGCCCGCGATCATGCAGATATTTTCCTCGTCCACCACGTCTACCGCCAGGGCGCAGGCATCGATATCAAACGCGCCGCCCGCCACCTTGGTTCCGGCCAGCAGGCCGGTTTTTTCCGCGGCCTCCGGGGTGATCTCGCCGCAGATCTCCGCCGCGCCGCACAGGGGCGGCAGCTTTTCCATGCAGTCGGAAAGGCCGAACAGCGCTAAAAGCGCTGGGTCATACTGGGCCGTGTGCAGGTTCACCAGATTCGCCCCGGAGTAATCCGTCAGCTCCGCCCTCGGCTCGCCGGTCAAGCGGAACCGGACGTAATCCTTACATTCAAAAATCCACTGGGTATTTTCCAAAACCTCAGGACTGTGATCCCGCATCCAGGCGAGCAGCGCCACCGGCTGGCTGGCCAGCACGTGCTGGCAGGAAAGCTGAAATGCCTTTTCCTCCGTACCGTCCTTCCGCCAGGCCTCCATATACCTCCAAGCCCGGTTGTCAGTGGATATAATGCCGTGATAGGCGGGCCTGCCGTCCTTTCCCCAAAGGTACAGCCCCTTGCCATGGCCGCACACCGCCACACACCGGATATCCGCCGGCGCCGCGCCGGATTTCTTCAGGGCCTCCCTGATCACCAGGCAGTTTGCCTCCCACATTTCCTCCATATCCCGCTCCGTAAAGCCAGGCTGGGGCACCAGCATCTTCGTGGCGGTGCTGGCGGTGGCGATCTCCTTTCCCTTCGCGTCGAAAATGGCGGCCTTCGTTGTGGTGCCGCCGTTGTCAAGGCCTACATAATAATTCATATCCATTCTCCTTTCCCGCAGATCCGCGGCTTCCTTGCAGGAAGCCTGCTTTGATAGAGCCCAACCAGTTCCCGAAAGCTTACCGCAAGCCACGGCGCTCAAAAATAAATTTCCGCCGCGTTTACGCAAAGCATGAAAATCAGGATCAATGATAAAGCAAACGATTGTTACAGCGCCCGGCAGCGCCGGGGCGTCTTTTTAAAAACGGCCCAAGAACCAGGTTCCTTGGGCCGTTTCCATTTCCGCTATGTTCTTTTAAAACTGGAAGGCCACTTTAAAATCGCCGTGCTTTCCGGCGGCGTACTCAAACGCCTCCTGCCAATCCTCCAGAGAGAACAGACGGCTGACAACCCCTTCGGTTTTCAGGTTGCCGTTGGCGATGTTCTCGATAACAAAGGGGAAGCAGTAAGGGCTTAAATGGGCGCCGAGCACATCCAGCTCCTTGCGGTCGCCGATGATGGACCAATCCAGCGTGGTGGCCTGGGCGAACACCGAAAACTCCACAAAGCGGCCCAGCTTCCGGATCATCTGCATCCCCTGGGTGACAGAGGACGGATGGCCCGTGGCCTCAATATAAATATCGCAGCCGTAGCCGCCGGTGAGCTCCATGATCTTTTCCACCACGTTTTCCCTGCCTGGGTTCCACACCAGATCCGCCCCGAAATCCTTGGCCTTCTGCAGGCGCTCATCCATCATATCCAAAACGACCAGGGTCTTCGGATTTCGCATTCTCGCATAGGTAATCATTCCCAGGCCCAGGGTGCCCGCGCCCGAAATCACCACCACGTCCTCGCTGCCGATTTGAGCCCGGTCCACGCAGTGCTTGGAGCAGCCGTAGGGCTCAATGAGCAGCGCGTCGGTGAGCGCCATGGCATCCGGAACCCGGTGGATTTTGGCGTGCTTGGTCTGGATCCTTACATATTCCGCCATGCCGCCGCAGAAATCCTTGAAAAAGCCGTACATTTTATGGGGCTGGCACATCCAGTACCGTCCGTCGCTGCAGAATCTGCACTCGCCGCAGGGAGCGATCTGGTCCACAGTGATCCGTTCGCCCAGCTCATAGCCCTTCACGTTGTCGCCCAGGCCGGCGATTCTGCCTAAAAACTCATGGCCGGGAACAAAAGGCGGCTCTACCCAGCTGGGCTGGCTCTCGTCTCCCCAGAACATGGCGGCGCCGTGCTGGCATTTTAGGTCGCCGGCGCAGATGCCGCAGCCCTCGGTTTTGATAATGATGTCGTCCGGTCCGCACTCCGGCACCGGGAAGGCTTGCTCAAAGCGGTAATCGGCGGCGCTGTAGGCTACCAGCGCCTTCATGGTGGCAGGAACATTTCCTCTCATAGTAAAGCACTCCTTTTGGCACAATGATTTTTACTTTTTTAAACTTATTTTTAATAAGTATTTGCTTACATAATAGCATTTTTGACTTAAAAGTCAATATATAAGAAAAAATATTTTTAATTTTATTTTCTTTTTTCACTAAAATTAAAACCACATTTTAAAAATATATTTTAATAACCTCTGTTTAATGCCCGCTTCCGGCTATGGGCGCCGGTTTTATATTCTCTTCCCCCGGCCCTGTGCTCTTTTTCTATCCGCGGCCGGGCCGGCGCACCGCTTCCTCTATTCCAGCCGCGCGCCCGGCGCGCCGCCTCTTTTCTCCGGCCTGGGGCGTCCCTTCTCCCTGCTTTCTCTGTTCCCGTCTAACATGCAGTGGAAGAACGCCTAGCCGCTTCCCTGAAATTTTTCTTATTTTCCGTGAGGTTTTTCCGAAAAATATGATTTATTTCTTTACAAATATATGCTATAATAGTAAAGCTTATATGCATTGCGGCTGTTTTTGATCATTCATCCCGGCCCTTGCCGCATGAAGGCGCCGGATTTTTAAAAATTCAACTTTATCCATGCGGAGAATGGCGGTTTTTTCATGAACGTATTAGCCTCCCTGTTTGGGAATTACAGCAAACGGGAATTAAAGCGGATCCAGCCGATCTGCGACCGGGTGCTGATGAAGGAAGACACCTATAAGGATATGACCGACGAAGAGCTTACCGCTCAGACCGGCGTGCTGAAGGACCGGCTGGCGGACGGCGAGACCCTGGATGATATCCTGCCCGACGCGTTCGCCGTATGCCGCGAGGCCTCGGCCCGTGTGCTGGGGATGCGTCACTTCCCGGTGCAGATCATCGGCGGCATCGTGCTCCACCAGGGCCGGATCGCCGAAATGAAAACCGGTGAAGGCAAAACCCTGGTGGCCACCCTGCCGGCGTACCTCCACGGCCTGACCGGGGAGGGCGTTCACATCGTCACGGTGAACGATTATCTGGCCCGGCGCGACTCGGAGTGGATGGGCAAGCTGTACCGTTTTCTGGGGCTGTCCGTAGGCCTGATCGTCCACGATCTGGACAATAAGGAACGGAAAAAAGCCTATGACGCCGACATCACCTACGGCACCAACAACGAGCTGGGCTTCGACTACCTGCGGGACAATATGGTCACCTATAAGGAAAACAAGGTTCAGCGGGAGCACGTGTTCGCCATCGTGGACGAGGTGGACTCCATTCTCATCGACGAGGCTAGGACGCCTTTGATCATTTCCGGCCAGGGGGACAAATCCACCGAGCTTTACACCCTCGCCGACCGGTTCGCCCGCACCCTAAAGGAAACCCGGGTGGCGGAGCTGAACGAAAAAGAGGACAACGACGAGCTTTACAAGGACGCGGACTATATCGTGGACGAAAAGGCGAAAACCGCCACCCTGACTCCCTCGGGCGTCAAGAAGGCGGAGGCCTACTTTAATATCGACAACCTGACCGACGCGGACAACATCACCATCCAGCACCACATCAACCAGGCCATCAAGGCCCACGGCGTGATGAAGCGGGATATCGAGTACGTGGTGAAGGACGGCGAGGTCATCATCGTGGACGAGTTCACCGGCCGCCTGATGTACGGCCGCCGGTACAACGAGGGCCTGCACCAGGCAATCGAGGCCAAGGAGGGCGTCACCGTAGCCCGGGAGTCCAAAACCCTGGCCACCATCACCTTCCAGAATTACTTCCGCCTCTACAAGAGGCTTTCCGGCATGACCGGTACCGCCATGACCGAGGAGGAGGAGTTCCGGGAGATCTACAAGCTGGACGTGGTGGAGATTCCCACCAACCGGCCCATGATCCGCAAGGACCTGCCGGACAGCATTTTCCGCACGGAAAAGGGAAAGTTCGAGGCGGTGATCGAGGATATTATCCAGTGCCACGAAAAGGGCCAGCCCGTGCTGGTGGGCACCATTTCCATTGAAAAATCTGAGCTGCTGAGCAAAATGCTGAAGCGCCGGGGCATCAAGCACGAGGTGCTGAACGCCAAATACCACGACAAGGAAGCGGAAATCGTAGCCCAGGCCGGTAAAAAAGGCGCGGTCACCATCGCCACCAACATGGCGGGCCGCGGTACGGATATTATGCTGGGCGGCAACGCCGAATACATGGCCAAGGCGGAAATGCGGCGGATGCAGGTTCCCGAGGAGCTGATTGTGGAAGCCACCGGCTTCGCCGAGACGGACAACGAGGATATTTTAAACGCCAGACGGACCTTCCAGGAGCTGAACAAGAAATATAAGGACGCTATCAAGTCCGAGGCGGAGGAGGTCCGGGAGGCGGGCGGCCTGTTCATCATGGGCACCGAGCGCCACGAGTCCCGCCGGATCGACAACCAGCTGAGAGGCCGTTCCGGCCGTCAGGGAGACCCGGGCACCTCCCGGTTCTACCTGTCCGTGGAGGACGACCTGATGCGCCTGTTCGGCGGCGACCGGATGAAGGCCATTATGGACCGGCTCAATGTGGAGGAAAACGTCCCCATCGAAAATAAGGTGCTTTCCAACTCCATCGAAAGCGCCCAGCGCAAGGTGGAAAGCCGAAACTTCGGCATCCGGAAAAACGTGCTCCAGTACGACGACGTGATGAACCGCCAGCGCGAGATCATTTACGCCCAGCGCAATGAGGTGCTGGACGGCAAGGATCTGAAGGAGCAGATTCTCAAAATGCTGCGCCAGGCGGTGGAGAGCCGGGTGAAAACCTATCTGCCCGCGGAAACGCCCAAGGAGGATTGGAATCTGGAGGGCCTGAGGGACTACTACCGCGGATGGCTGCTGGGGCCGGATGAGCTCCAGTTTACTCCCTCCGAGGTGGAAAATCTGGAAGCCGATTACGTTATCGACGAGATTTATAAGAAAGCGGAAGCTATTTATGAGAACCGGGAGAAGGTTTTCGGCTCTCCCCTGATGAGAGAGCTGGAGCGGGTGGTTCTGCTGAAAAACGTGGATACCAAGTGGATGGACCACATCGACGCCATGGAGGAGCTGAAGCGGGGCATCCGGCTGAGAGCCTACGCCCAGCATGACCCGGTAGTGGAATACCGCCTGGAGGGCTTCGATATGTTCGACGAGATGATCGCCGCCATCCGTGAGGATACCGCCAGAATGATGCTGACCCTCCGGCTGCAGGTTCAGAGAGCTCCCGCCAGGGAGCCTGCCGCCGCTGCCAATTCCGGCGCGCCCGGTGCCGGCGCGGCCGCCGCGCAGCCTCAGGACGCGGCCGGGACCGGCGGTCAGGACAGTCAGCCTCAGACGCCTGTGCCTCCTCCGGCGCCGGCCCGGTATATCGCCCCCAAGCGGGAGCAGGTAGCCAAGCCCACCTCCACCAGCGGCGGCTCCGACGGCTCTGATTCTGCCGGCAAAACCGTACGCAAGGGCAAAAAGGTAGGGCGGAACGATCCTTGTCCCTGCGGCAGCGGTAAAAAATACAAAAAATGCTGCGGCAGAGACGAATGATACCGCAGCTCCTTTCAGGAGGCGCCGCAACGGCGCCTCCCTTTTCAAGCGGCAAAGCCGGTTCGGCTGCGCCGCTTTTCCTATTCCTTTCCGTTTCGCCGGCAAACCTTCCGGGCCTGGCGCATCCCGCCGAGGCTTCCCGAATACAGACTTTGTATACCGCCGGCTCCCGGCCCGCCTTTCCCGGCGGCGCAGGGCCGTTATTCCGCCTGCGGCGGCTTCTTCTCCGCCGGGTTATGACTAAGGCTCAGGCCAAATCGGCTCGCCTGCATTGGACAAAAGTTGTTTTTAATTCTTTAAAAGAAATTACAAAAAGATAAATGCGCATACAATAGGAGCGGTTGGTTCTTTATGGGAAAAGGGTATTGGCCGCAGCTCAAAAAACGTTTTTACCTTATATCCCAGGTTGTCCAAAAAGAGAAGTTTTCAGAAGGCCGCGCGGCCTTTCGCACGGGCAGGTCCCGGCGCCGGTCCGAAGCAGGCGGCGCCCAAATCAAGAAGTTATTTATCAAGCTAGGAGGTTTCTGATCTATGTTAGAAGCACTAAAACAACAGGTATGGGAAGCCAATTTACTTTTGCCGAAGCATAATCTAGTGGTGTTTACCTGGGGCAACGTCTCAGGGATTGACCGGGAAAAGGGATTATTTGTCATTAAGCCCTCCGGCGTGGATTACGATAAGCTGAAGCCGGAGCACATGGTAGTTGTGAACCTGAAGGGAGAAAAGGTCGAGGGTGATCTGAACCCGTCGTCCGACACCGCCACTCATGTGGAGCTTTACAACGCGTTTCCTAATATCGGCGGCGTAGTGCATACCCATTCCCGCTGGGCGACCATTTGGGCCCAGGGCGGCCGGGCGATTCCCGCCTACGGCACCACTCACGGCGATTATTTTTACGGCTCCATCCCCTGTACCCGGGCTATGACTCCGGAGGAGATCGGCGGCGAATATGAAAAGGAAACCGGAAGGGTCATTGTGGAAACCTTCCAGGGCAAGGATCCCGACCACATCCCCGCTGTGCTGGTAAAATCCCACGGCCCCTTCACCTGGGGCAAGGACTGCATGGAAGCGGTTCACAACAGCGTGGTGCTGGAGGAGCTCGCCATGATGGCCTGGCACACGGAGAACCTGGCAAAGGAGCAGGCTCCCTCTATGCAGCAGGAGCTGCTTGATAAGCACTTTCTCCGCAAGCATGGCGCCAACGCTTATTACGGCCAAAAATAAACGCGGCAGCGGCCAGGCTTTTCCAAATGGGACTTCGATACGGATGGAAAAGCCCGAAAATGTAACAACCAGAGAGCGGTTGACACGAAAGGTAGGAATGATTTCCTGCCTTTCTCTATAAGAATCTAAATTTGAGCCAAACACTATCGCAAAGGAGACTGAGATCGCAAATGGCAATTGAGCGGGTACGGGAATATTTTAAGCAGTGGGGCCTGGAAAACCGGATCATGGAATTTGACGTTTCCAGCGCCACCGTGGAGCTGGCGGCCCAGGCCTTAAGCTGCCGGCCTGAGCGGATCGCCAAAACCCTTTCTTTTCGGTTAGGGGAGCAGTGTATTTTGATTGTCGCCGCCGGTGACGCAAAAATCGATAACGCCAAATATAAGGCGGCCTTTGGCGCGAAAGCGAAAATGCTTTCCGCCGATGAGGCGGAGGCTTGTATCGGCCACGCGGTAGGAGGCGTCTGTCCCTTTGCCGTAAACGGCGGGGTCAAGGTTTATCTAGATCAGTCCCTAAAGCGGTTCGGCACGGTATTCCCGGCCTGCGGCAGCTCCAACAGCGCAATCGAGCTGACGCCTCAGGAGCTGGAGCAATACGCTTCCAGCTTTTCCGGATGGGTGGATGTGTGCAAAAACTGGCGGGAAAACGGTTAGCCTCTCCCTTTCCGGCTGATCCGCCAGGGTTTGCTTTTTCGTTCCGCGGCCTTTTCGCCAAAACGCCGGCATTTTCATCGGCCGGCGGCGCGCCGAACGGTCGGACTTTGGCTTGCAGCTGCCGGCGGCGCCGGGAATTTTCGTTTCCTCCTCTGCTGTTCCGCTAAGCGACCGGCAAAACATGGGTCTTTCTTTGAATTATTTTTTTATTTGTCATTTCGACATTTTTCCTCTTTTTTCTCTTAGCCTTTCTTTTGTTAGGAGGTTTTTACTATGGTAAAACGACTTGTGTGCACGGTTCTGGCCGTTCTGCTGCTGATCGGGGCGGCCTCCTGTTCCCAGACGGAGTCCCCGGCGGAATCCGCCGCCTCGTCTAAATCCCTGAAGGAGTCGCTCCTCCCCGCCGCGCCTTCGGCGGTATCGTCACCGGAATCCAATATTTCTCAGAAGCTCCCGCCCTCCAGCCAGGAGGAATCCTCAGATTCCGCAGAGTCCGGCGGTTCTTCTGAGTCCTCCGGCCAGGCGGAGCAAGGCCAGGTGGTGACCATCACCTTTCCGGAGGGGGAATCCCTGACGGAGATTTTTGCCGCGCTGGAGGAAAACGGCGTCAGCACCTTTGACGAGCTGATGTCTATGGCTGAGAATTACGATTACAGCTATTATCCCCTGGTCGCGGCCGCCCCATCCAGCGGACGCTGCTTCCGTCTTGAGGGATATCTGTTCCCAGACACCTATGACTTTTATGTCGGGGAAAAGCCTCAGGACGCTATCGGCCGTTTTCTCCGGAATTCTGAGGCCAGGATCACCGACAGCTACCGGCAGCGCGCGGCGGAAATGGGCTATTCCATGGATCAGATTCTCACCATCGCTTCCCTGATCCAGCGGGAGGGCTCTAATCCTGACGAGGTAGCTAAATCGCCGCGGTGATCTACAACCGGCTGAACGCCGGCATGCAGCTGGAGATGGACGCCACCATCACCTACATTGAATCCGATGTAATCCCCTACTTTTCCGGCGACATTGACCCCTTCCGGGCCTTATATAACACCTATAAGTGTCCGGCCTTGCCCGCCGGCCCTATCTGCAATCCGGGGCTTTCCACCATTGAGGCCGCCTTATATCCGTCGGATGTGCCTTATCTTTACTTCTGCCACGACGCCAGCGGTAACTATTATTACGCCTCTACCTACGAGGAGCACCAGCAAAACCTGCAAAAGGCCGGGATCGGCTGAGAGGGATCCGGAAAGCGTCCGCGGTCCGTCCCATTCTGCGGCTTTTCCCGCCGGACGCACACTGGTCAGCCCCTCCCATGCCCCCAAAAAGGGGGATGGCGTTATCGATGGCCATACGCAAACGGCGCCCGCCCTATCATCCGCCCCACGGCGTTTCCCTGCTTAACAGAAAAGGCGCCCGGAACAAATTGTTCCGGGCGCCTTTTTTATGAGAATCCAAAGCGGATCTATGTTGATTTTCTCCTATTCCGACTGGATGCTGTTCAGCAGGCCGCCTTTTTCTATGATGTTCTGGATAAAGGGCGGGAACGGCTGGGCCTGATAGGTTTTTCCGGTGGTCACATTGGTGATGACGCCGGTATCAAAATCCACATTTACCTCGTCGCCGGCCTTGATATCCCTGGCGGCTTCTCCACATTCCATAATCGGAAGGCCGATATTGATAGCGTTTCGGTAAAAAATCCGGGCAAAAGTGGAGGCGATGACCACGGAGATTCCCGCCGCCTTGATGGCGATAGGGGCGTGCTCCCGGGATGAGCCGCAGCCGAAGTTTTTATCCGCCACCATAATATCGCCGGGCTTTACCTTATGGATGAACTCCCTGTCTATATCCTCCATGCAGTGCGCCGCCAGCTCCGACGGCACCGACGTGGTCAGGTACCGGGCGGGAATGATGACATCCGTATCCACATTGTCGCCGTATTTATGTACAAAGCCATGTGCGTTCATTGGTGCTCTCTCCTTCCTATGCCTGAAACCTCAGCCGGGTCTGTGATGTAGCCGGTCACCGCGCTGGCCGCGGCTACCGCCGGGCTGGCCAGGTATACCTCGCTGTCCACGTGTCCCATGCGGCCGACAAAGTTCCGGTTGGTCGTGGAAACCGCCCGCTCCCCGGCGGCCAGGATTCCCATGTGCCCGCCCAGGCACGGACCGCAGGTAGGTGTGGACACCACGGCGCCCGCCTGGATAAAGGCCTCAACCAGGCCCTCCCTCATAGCGTCCAGATAAATCGTCTGGGTGCCGGGGAACACGATGCAGCGCACATTTTTCGCTACCTTTTTTCCCTTCAGCAGATTCGCGGCGATCCGCAGGTCGCTGAGACGGCCGTTGGTGCAGGAGCCGATGACCACCTGGTCGATCTTCACCTGCCCCACGTTGTCGATGGTACGGGTGTTCTCCGGCAGATGGGGAAATGCCACGGTGGGACGCAGAGCGGACAGGTCGATCACATATTCCTTTTCATATACCGCATCCTCGTCGGCGGCGTATTCCACCGGCGTACCCTGGAACCGGCCGTTACAGTAGGCCCGGGTCACGTCGTCCACTGGGAAAATGCCGTTTTTCGCTCCGGCCTCAATGGCCATGTTGGCGATGCAGAGCCGGTCGTCGATGGAAAGATACTGCAACCCGTCGCCGGCGAACTCCATGGACTGATACAGGGCGCCATCCACGCCGATCATCCCGATGATATGCAGGATCACGTCCTTGCCGCTGACCCACTGGGCGGGCTTGCCGGTAAGAGTGAATTTCAGGGCGCCGGGCACCTTAAACCAGGCCTTGCCGGTCATCATGCCCGCGCACATGTCGGTAGACCCTACGCCGGTAGAGAAGGCCCCCAGCGCGCCGTAGGTGCAGGTATGGGAATCCGCGCCGATCACCAGGCTGCCGGGGCCCACCAGGCCCTGCTCCGGCAGAAGGGCATGCTCGATGCCCATGCGCCCCACATCGAAATAGTTTAAAATATCGTACTGATTGGCGAACCTGCGGACCTTCAAGGTCTGCTCCGCCGCCTTGATGTCCTTATTGGGGGTAAAATGGTCCATCACCAGGGCGATTTTATCTTGGCTGAACACTCCCTTGGCGCCGCATTTTTCAAATTCATTGATGGCTACCGGAGCGGTCACGTCGTTGCCCAGCACCAGATCCAGGCTGGCCTCGATTAGCTGGCCGGCTTCCACATGATCTAAGCCCGCGTGGGCCGCCAAGATTTTTTGGGACATTGTCATACCCATGGCGGAATCTCTCCTTCATCTTCAAAATTCTTTTTCTGCCCTTATTATGCCACAGGTCTTGCGGCAAAAATGTATTATATGATACAATTAAAACAAATTGTTCCCAAAGCTTCGGGATACCGTCCGCAAGCGGGCATATTTATCAGTCTTTTTCAAGCTGTCCGCAGAAGCCTCAGGCCGCGTCCGGCGGGCATAGGATATTCCCGCTGAAATGGGACAAAATCAAAACGATTCGATCAAGGAGGCGGCGCAGATGTACGGAGACGCTTATCCCCTCGGGCCGGAAACGGATCTTTGGCGGCTGTTTGCCAAAAATCTTCCCACCCGGACCTATGAAAAGGATCAGATGATTTACTGGCAGGAAGAACAGGCAGACTGCTTTTACTGCATCAAAAAAGGGCGGGTAAAGGTCTTTTTAAGCTCGGAAAACGGTATGGAAAAAACCATCACCATTGTAGAGCAGGGCATTTTGGGGGAAGCCGCCTTTTTCGACCACATGCCCAGGGTATCCTCGGCCAAAGCCCTGGTAAAAACCGAGCTGATCGCCATCAACCGGAACGGCCTGATCAAAAGCTTCAGCCAGGACCCGGATCTGGCAGTTCATCTGCTGGAGCTGATGGCCCACCGGGTGCGGCTGCTTTCCGAGCAGGTGGACAACATGACCTTCCTGCAGGCGGACCAGCGGGTAGCCCAGGCCCTGCTGCGCCACGCCGTCCCCGGGGAAGACGGGATTCTCCAGGTGAACCTGACCCACGAAGAAATCGCCAATTTAGCCGGCACCACCCGGGTGACGGTGAGCAAGCTGCTGACACGGTTCGCGAAGAATGGCTGGATCGGCACTCGGTACCGGGCAGTCGCCCTCAAAAATCCAGCCGCTTTAAGAAGCTTTTCCAAAGAGTGACGCCTGCGGGTCCGGATGGATTCGAGAAGAAAAGCCCCGGTTTCACCGGGGCTTTTCCAAGCAATGAAGCCCAGACGGGAAAAGACGGCGTCCGGGTCAAGCGGGCCCCCTCGGATAAAGTACAGGCTGGTAAGAACAGCTGTTTTTACCGTTCAGACAAGGGGGTGTATTCCCGCACCTCTTGAATACATTTATAAGCGGGACGGATGATCTTTCCGGCATTGGCCAGCTCCTCGATCCGGTGGGCGCTCCAGCCGGAAATCCTGGCGATGGCGAAAATGGGGGTAAACAGCTCGGTGGGAAGATCCAGCATACTGTAAACAAAGCCGGAGTAGAAGTCTACATTGGCGGAAACGCCCTTGTAGATTTTTCTTTCCTCGGCGATTACCTGGGGCGCCAGGCGCTCCACCATCGAGTAAAGCCGGAATTCATCCTCCCGGCCCTTTTCCTTGGAGAGGCTTTCCACGAAGGCCTTGAAGATATTGGCTCTCGGGTCGCTCAAGGAGTACACCGCGTGGCCCATGCCGTAGATCAGGCCGGCGTTGTCAAAGGCCTCCTTATGCAGCAGCCTTTTCAGGTAATCCTTCACCGCGTCCTCGTCGCCGTAATCGGAGATATGTTCCTTCATATCGTCGAACATTTTGACGACCTTAATGTTGGCGCCGCCGTGCTTGGGTCCCTTCAGAGATCCCAGGGCCGCCGCGATGGCGGAATAAGTATCGGTGCCGGAGGAGGTGACCACGTGGGTGGTAAAGGTAGAGTTGTTTCCGCCGCCGTGCTCCGCGTGGAGCACCAGGGCAAGGTCTAAGATCTTAGCCTCCAGCTCGGTATATTTGCTGTCCGCCCGCAGGCAGTACAGGATATTTTCCGCGGTGGAAAGGTCAGGCTGGGGCATATGGATAAACAGGCTCTGTCCGTCGTGGTAATGGCGGTAGGCCTGGTAGCCGTAGACCGAGATCAGCGGGAACAGGGCGATCAGCTGCAAACACTGGCGCAGTACATTGGGAATACTGATATCATTGGCGTTTTCATCGTAGGAATACAGGGTCAGCACACTGCGGGCCAGGGTATTCATCATGTCCGGGCTCGGCGCCTTCATAATGATATCCCTGACAAACGCGGTGGGCAAGGTGCGGTAATTGGCCAGCAGCGCCTGAAAATCCTTCAGCTCCCGCTCGTCGGGCAGCTCGCCGAACAGCAATAAATACGTGGCTTCCTCAAAGCCGAACCGCTTATCCTTCAAAAAGCCCTTGACCAGGTCCGCGATATTAAAGCCCCGGTAGAACAGCTTTCCCTCACAAGGCACAGATTCTCCGTCTACCATGTCGTAGGCCTGCACATTGGCGATTTCCGTCAGGCCGGCTAAAACTCCCTTTCCGTTTAAATCCCGAAGCCCTCTTTTCACATCGTATTTGGCGTAAAGGCCCGGGTCGATCTTTCCGTTTTTCAGGCAGCGCTCCGACAGCTGCAAAATCTCTGGGGTAATCTCTGAAAATCTTTGAAACGGCATTTACATTCTCCTTTCGGCGGGTGGTTCCCGCGTACGCTTCCGGCCAAGCGCCGGAATAGTCCTCTTGCGTTCACTTTATTTCTTTTATAAAATAAATCCTGTAAAAGAAGGCTATGGAAAATCCCGGGCCGGCAAGCACAGTCCAAGCCGCGAAAAAGCCTTCGGCCGGCCCCCGTTCTCCGCGGAAAAGCGCAAAGCCCGGTCTCTCCATTCTTCATTTTCCCATTCAGCCGCCGTTTGCCGTTTCCCTTCCTGAGCTCTGGCTCAGTTCCCCAGAAGAATATCCTCCGCGTCCTTGATCAGCTTATATTCGATGGAATCGACCAAGGCGATCCAGCTGGCCTCCACCACGTCGCTTGAGGCCCCCACAGTAGTCCACACCCGCCTGCCGTCGGTGGATGAGATGAGAACCCGCACCTTGGCGCCGGTGGCGTTTTTGCCATCCATCACACGAACCTTATAGTCGATCAGCCGCACCTTTGACAAGGCGGGATAAAACACCTCCAGGGCGGCCCGCAGGGCCTGATCCAAAGCGTTGACCGGGCCGTTGCCCTCCGCCGCCATCAGCTGGAGCTTTTCCCCCACCCGAACCTTTACCACCGCGCTGGCGCTGGCGGAGGGGTCTGTGGGCCGGCTGGATATAATCTGATAATGAATTAATTCGAAAAAGGGGCGGTAAGCGCCCGTATTTTTCCGGATCAGCAGCTCAAAGCTGGAATCGGCGCCGTCAAACTGGTAGCCTTCATTTTCCAAATCCTTCAGCTTTTTCACAATTCTGCCGGTTTCCGGGGAATCCTTAGTAAGCCTGGGACAGACCTTCTGGATTTTACTGAAAACCGCGGCCTTGCCGGAAATTTCCGACATTAGGAACCTGCGCTCGTTTCCCACGGTCTCCGGCGGAATATGCTCGAAGGACCGGGGCAGCTTCATCACGCCGTCAGCGTGCATTCCCGCCTTGTGAGCAAAGGCGCTGCTGCCGACGTAGGGTTCCGTTTTGTTCAGCATCAAATTGGAGATCTCCGCGATAGCCCGGGCCGTCGCGGTCAGCAGCTTCAGGTTTTCCTCCGGGATACACCGGATGCCTCTTTTCAGCTGCAAATTGGCCACGACCGTAGACAAATTGGCGTTGCCGCACCGTTCCCCAAAGCCTAAAAAGGTGCCCTGCACCTGGGAAGCGCCCGCCTCCACAGCCATGATGGAGTTGGCCACCGCCATGCCGCCGTCATTGTGGGTATGGATACTCACCGTCAGCTCCGGAAACGCCTCTGCCACAGCCTTGGTAATCCGCGCGATTTCATCGGGGAAGCATCCGCCGTTGGTGTCGCACAAAGCCAGGCACGCGGCGCCGCCCTTTTGGGCCGCCCTCAGGGCTTCCATGGCAAATTCCGGATTTTCCTTGTAGCCGTCGAAGAAATGCTCGGCGTCAAAAAACACCCGCTTGCCCCTGCCGGCCAGATAGCTGCAGGTATCCTCGATCATGCTCAGGTTTTCCGCCAGGGTCGTGCCCAGGATTTGAGTCACATGAAGGTCCCAGCATTTGCCGAACACCGCCACGACCGGGGTGTCGGCGGCAAGCAGCGCCCTGATGTTGCCGTCATCCTCCGCCTTGATCCCCTTGCGGCGGGTGGAGCCAAAGGCCACAAGCTGGGCGTGCTTCCGCTGGGTTTCGTTGACCCGCCGGAAAAACTCCAGGTCCTTGGGGTTCGAGCCCGGGTTTCCCGCCTCGATAAACGTAACCCCCAGCTCATCCAGCTTTTGTACGATAGCCAGCTTATCCTCCACGGAAAAGGAAATTCCCTCTCCCTGGGCTCCGTCTCTCAGGGTAGAATCGAAAATTTCAACAGATCGTTCCATGATGCTTTTCCTTTCTATTATATTACAGATCGTATTTTCGGTCAAGATTTCAAATTTCGCCCCAGCCGCCTGAGGCCGTTTTTCCTCAGGCTTCCCCGGCCTTCAGGTCCGAAGCTACGACCTCCTGGACCTTATTGACCTGGCGGATGATTTGCTTGGCGGTGGCGTCGTCGCCGTAGGTGGTGATGGTCATGGTGGTAAACTCTTTCTTTTCATCAGGAAAGGCCGTCAGGCTGTCGATATTGAACCCCCGGCGGGTAAACAGCCCGGTGATCCGCAAAAGGACGCCGGGGTGATTTTTCACAACCAGGGTAATGGTCTGCTTTTGTTCCATCAAAAACGCTCCTTGCATGTCAAATTTTACAGGCCGAAGTTCCACGGAACCCGCCGCCCGGACAGCCGTTTTTATCCTGCCGCGCGGCGCTCGGCGCAGGGACTCTCCTGCAGATCAATCCATTTGAGTGATCATCTGATCCACCGTGCCTCCCGGCGGGATCATCGGCAGTACGTTGTCATCGGGAGAAATGCGGCAGTCAACCACCACCGGCTTTTTGAGATCAAAGGCCTCCTTCAGCGCTTTTTCCACCTGGCCGTCCTCCACAATGGTCCTCCCCTCGATACCGAAGGCCTTCGCAAGGGCGGCGAAATCGGTCTTTCGGCGGGGGTCGGTTTGGGAGAACCGCCGGCCGTAAAACAGCTTCTGCCACTGGCGTACCATACCCAGCACCTGATTGTTCATGACCACCACCATGACCGGAAGCTCATAGGAAGCCAAGGTCACCAGCTCGTTTAAATTCATATGAAAGCTGCCGTCTCCGGTGATCAGAACCACCCGGCGGTCCGGGCGGGCGCTTTGTGCGCCTACGCTGGCTCCCAGTCCGTAGCCCATGGTTCCCAGCCCGCCGGAGGTGAGAAAGGTCCGGGGCCTTAAAAACCGGTAATCCTGAGCCGCCCACATCTGATGCTGGCCCACGTCGGTGACCAGGATATCCTCCGGCCCCATCAGAGAATTTAAACAGCGGATAATGTGGGTGTGGTCCGGAGCCTCGCCGGGATCCGCCGTTCTCCGGGGCGCTTCCGTTTTCCAGGCTTCCATCCGGGCAAGCCATTCCCGATGGTCCTGGGGCTCCAAAAGGCCGTTGAGGGCTGTTAAGGTTTCCTTCAGATCCCCGATCAGGTACCGGTCCACCAGTACGTTTTTATCCACCTCGGCCAAATCCACGTCCAGCTGGAGGATTTTGGCCTGCTTTCCGAATTTTTCCCGATCCCCGGCCACCCGGTCGGAGAACCTGGCGCCCAGCACCACGATCAGGTCGCTGTGGTCCAGGGCCATGCCGGCGGCGTAGGAGCCGTGCATTCCGATCATGCCCAGAGAGAGGGGATGGTCCTCGGGAAAGCCGCCCAGCCCCATCAGGGAGGTGCACACCGGCGCCTGGAGGGTCTCCGCGAAGCGGAGAAGCTCCGGGGCGGCGCCGGAGGCGATCACCCCGCCGCCGGCATATAGAAAGGGGCGCTTGGACTGCCGGAGCATTTCCGCAGCCTTGGCAAGCCGGCTTTCCTCCGGCCGGGGCGAGGGGGACAGGGGCAGGGGGGATTGCCTCTCGTATTGGCACCGGCTGGCGGTGATGTCCTTGGGCACGTCGATGAGCACCGGGCCCGGCCTGCCGGATTGGGCGATCTGGAACGCCCTGCGGATGATGTCCGCTAGATCCTCCACCCGTTTGACCGCGAAATTATGCTTGGTCACCGGCATGGTAATCCCGGTGATATCCACCTCCTGGAAGCTGTCCCGCCCCAGCAGCTCCACCGCAACGTTGCCGGTAATGGCCACCATGGGGATGCTGTCCATCTAGGCGGTGGCGATTCCGGTGACCAGATTAGTTGCGCCGGGGCCGGAGGTGGCGATCACCACCCCCGCCTTTCCGGTGGAACGGGCGTAGCCGTCGGCGGCGTGGGCGGCTCCTTGCTCGTGAGCCGTAAGCACGTGGCGGATCCTGTCACGGTATTCATACAAGGCGTCGTAAATATTCAGCACGGCGCCGCCGGGATACCCGAACACCGTATCCACCCTTTGTTCCAGCAAGCATTCCGCTATGATCTGCGCTCCTGTCAATTCCATCGTCTTCACTGCCTCTCTAAAATATCTCCATGGTTTTCCCGCAATCATCCCCTTATCCCCGCTCTCTGAAAAACAGAGCCCCCGCAGCCTTTCTCGGCTATAGAAAAAAGAAAGCTGTTTTCTCCCGGGTGAAAAACCGGCTGGGATTCGCGGGGAAGCAGAGGGTGCGGGAACAAGGAAGGCCCAAAGGTTTTCCGCCTGCTTTTCGGGCGAGCCGCTTCGCAAGCCTTTCCGAGCCTTTATTTTTGGATAAAAAAATAGACCGTCCGCCTCTTTCGTTTAAGAGACGAAGGTCTTGCTCCCCCGCGGTACCACTCTTATTGCCCTGCTGTCCAGGGCCTCTCTGTTCACATCGGGCCGAATGCCGAATGCTGCCCCGGTAACGGAGGGAACCGGCACCGCTTACTACCCTTTCGAGGTTCAGCGTGCTGCTCAAGGGCGATTTTCATTTTTCTCCCCTGCCGCCTCGCACCACCCGGCGGCTCTCTGAAAGCGGGAACCAAATTACTCTTCCCTATCAACGCATTTGTCAGGATGATTGAAATTACTAGTATCATATACCCGAAAGCGGATTTTTGTCAACCCAAATTTTTATTTTTAGCAAAGCAGTCCGGATTTGCCCGCATAATTCCCCTGGATTTTTGGCAATCTATAACTAACTTTCGTCCAGGAGGCGTGATTTATGAATCCAAATTTGACCAAGCGGGGATTCATCCGGATTCTCAGCTATTTTACCGCCCTGTGCGTTTTTCTCGGCGTGGGGGCGCTGATCAATTATCAGGCCGCCCAGCGGTACCGTCAAAACAGCGAATACGGCTACCAGCGGGCTTTAAGCGATTTATCCGACAGCGTGTCCAATCTGGAGGTGGCGCTGGAAAAGGGAGTTTACGCCAACACGGCGCCCCAGCAGCAAGGCATCGCCGCCAAGCTGCTGAAGGAAAGCAGCGACGCGAAAATTTACCTGGCGGAGCTGCCTCTGTCTTATGAGGAGCTGTCCAACGTCAACAAGTTCATTTCCCAGGTGGGAGATTTTTCCCTATACCTTTCCGGAAAGATCAGCAAAGGGCAGGAGATTACCGACCAGGAGATGGACAGCTTTATTACCCTGGGAGAATATGCCAAGGAGCTGAACGGCAGCCTGAAAGATTTGGAAACAACCCTGATGGAGGGTGACATTCCCATCGGGGAAGCCCAGCAGGCCTATCAGAATCTGTCCAGGGAGACCCAGGACCAGGCGGTGCCCGCCATCAACAGCGGCTTCCGGGAGATGAACGAGGGGTTTACTGATTATCCGACCCTGATCTACGACGGGCCGTTTTCCGATCACATTACCCAGCAGAAGCCGGTATTTCTAGAGGAGGCTCAAGCCGTTTCCGAGGAAACCGCTTTGACCACAGCGGCCTTGTTCTTAAACGAGAAGCCCCAAAGCCTGGCCAGAGGCAGCGGCACCGAGGGAAATCTGCCCTGCTACCGGTTTACGGCGGGGGATAAATCCATCACTATTTCCAAGCAGGGCGGCTATGTGAACGCCATGCTGAATTCCCGGATGATCGGCAGCGCCAAGCTGGATTTTGAGGGGGCCGCCGAAAAAGCCCGCGGCTTTTTAGAGCAGGCCGGCTATCCGTCCATGAAGGAAAGCTATTACGTCATCAATAACAATATCTGCACCATCAACTACGCCTATGTGCAGGACGGCGCCGTCTGCTACAGCGACCTGGTAAAGGTAGGCGTGGCGCTGGATTCCGGGGAAATCGTGTCCTTCAGCGCTACCGGGTATTTGATGAATCACCATACCCGTTCCGTAGATTACAGCCCGATTTCCTCAGAGGAGGCCCGGGCCTCCGTCAGCCCCCGCCTGACCGTCGAGGCAGAAAGCCTGTGCTATGTGCCTTCCAGCGGCCTAACCGAAACGCTGTGCTATGAGTTTACCTGCTCGGCGGAAAACGGAGACCGGGTGCTGGTGTATATTAACGCCCAGACCGCTCTGGAGGAGCAGATTTTGATTTTGCTCCAATCGGACAACGGTACTCTGGTGATGTAGCGTTTTCAAGAACGCTCATGCCAGGCTCCCCTCCCGTAAAATCTGACAAAGCGTATTCCAAGGGAAGCCCCGCGGCGCCGGTGACTGCTTTCCGCAAAACCAGATGAAACAGCGCGCCCTCCGCGATATCGCGGAGGGCGCTTTCTAAAATAACATGCCTTAAAATCAAGCCTGACGATTACAGCAAATTTAACAATAGCCGCAGCGACCGCTGTTAAGCGGGAGCTTCCCTTCCGCGCTCTTCTGTTAAACGATCCCTGAGCCGCGGAAGCCGGAACTATCCAATATACACAGCAGAGCCGCGCTTTACGGGGAAGATTTCCTGTTCAGGGCTGATACCAAGCCGGCCCTCCGGCCTTTGACGGGCTCCTAGCTTGTAAAGCCCTACGCGCCTTGCTTTTCCTCGTGGTATTCCTCCTCGGTGTTGATCTCCCACACCGGAGACTTATCCCTGACATTGCCGGAAAGGATCGCCTCCGCGGCGGCCATGGCCGTCAGCATGGAGTGATCCATGTTGTTATAGCGGTGCTGGCCGTTCCGGCCCAGCAAAAACAGGTTCTCAAGGGAATCGGTAAATTTCCGGATTTCACCGAACTGCCCGTAGGTTCCGAAATAGGCGGGATACGCCTTGGGCACCCGGATCAGCACCGCATCCTTGACATGGCTGCGCTCCACAATTCCCAGTTTTTCCAGCTCTCCTACGGCGAAATCAATAAATTCCTGGTCGGGCGTATTCCACATTTCGTCTCCCTCGTCGCAGAAATACTCCAGTCCCATGAATACCGTGTCCGGGTCCTTCACCATATAGGGGCTCCAATTGTTGAACAGCTGGAGCCGTCCGATTTTCACATCCCGCTCCTGAACGTAAATCCAGTCATCCATGACCCTGCCGTTTTCCGCCTTGGGATCCTTCAGCTTCAGGCTGTCCAGCAGCAGGCCCACGGTCATGAAATCCCGGTAGACCAGCCCTTCCGCAACCTCCTTCACCTTTTCCGGAGCCGCCGGGCCCATGGCGCCGATCAAGTCCCTCACCGGCATGGTGGATAGGAAATAATCCCCCTCCACAGCGCTTCGGACGCCGTTTTCATCCACAGCGGCCACCGAAACGATCCGGCCGTTTTCTACGCTGACCTGGTCTACCCTTTGGCCGAACCGGATTTCTCCGCCCATAGCCACTACCCGGCGGGCGACCTCCTCCCAAAGCTGCCCCGGGCCGTATTTCGGGTACATAAAGCTTTCAATCAGGCTGGTTTCCACTTTTTTGCCGTTAACCGTGCTCTTCTTCAGGAAGGGCTTTTTCAGGCTGTGGAGCAGCGCCTTGGAAACCGACAGCCCCTTCACCCGCTGGGCGCCCCAGTCAGGGCTGATTTGAGAGCATGGCACGCCCCAGACCTTTTCCGTGTAATCCTTGAAGAAGGTTTCATACAGCTCCACGCCGAACCTGCTGATAAAAAACTTTTCCAGGGAGTCGATGTCCTTTACCGGCCTGAAGCAGATTTTCAGATAACTGACGCCGATTTTCATCAGCCGGGAAAAGCCAAGCCCCCTGATGGTAGATCCGTTCAGGGTCACAGGATAATCAAAAAATTTCCTGAGAAATAAAATCCGGGAAAGCCGATGGCGGATTAAAAACAGCAGATCGGCCTGATCTGGGCTGATTCCCCTTTCCCTGTCCTCCAAGGGCATAATCTCCTTCCAGAAATCCATAGCCTTGTCGGATTTGGAAAAAAAGCGGTGGCCGCCGATATCCATACGGTTCCCCTTGTAGTTTTTTGTTCTGGAGATCCCGCCGATTTCTCCGGTCGCCTCCAGAATGGTGACGGATACCTGTCCTTTTTTCAACAGCTCATAGGCGGCGGTAAGCCCCGCCGGCCCGGCGCCGATAATCACGATAGACTGTGACATGATGGTTCCCTTCCTTCTCCTCAATTTTAGAAAGCGTTATCAAAACGCGGGTAAGACAGATCAAAAATAAAGGGCTTTTATTGTCCCTTAGCCGCACATGGAATTTATACAGAACCCATCCCCATACGGACAAGCGCCAGGCGGCAAAGGCCTTCGGCTACACAGGCGGGCAGTCCCCCCGAAGGCAGATCTCTGCCCCCCTGGCCGCCGGTCACGCAAAACGGAACAACCGATCAAGGGACATTGGCAGGCCGCCGTTTTTCACGAAACCCACGCGGCCTGTGCTTCCTGGTTTTTACGGTGTGCCGGCGCTTTCAGCACTGCGGCCGCGGGACAAAGCGTGAACCGTTCCTCGTCCGTTTAAGAAAGCGTAAGGTATAAAAAGACGCCGCTGACACAAAACAGAAATACGACGCAGGAGAGCACCACCGCCAGATATTGAGGGACCTCTCTTTTGGAACGCCAAAGCCGCTGGCCCGCGGCGCCCAGAAATACGGCCCCAGGCAGCACCGCGGGCGCGAGATACCGGAAATCCATGGTGCAGCCGTAAGGATATTTGACATTGGAATACAGGAACAGTCCAACCTGCGTCGCCATGACCGCCGCCATGACCCAGAAAAACAGGGTGGTTCTTTCACTTCTGCCCCGCGCCAGCACATAAACCATGGCGGTCAGGGCTCCTGTTATCAGGATAAAAGCGCAAACCAGCAAAGCAGCAGCCGCCACCCCGCTGCCGGACAGAGCGGTCTCGCCGAACACGGAGCATTTGGTTGCATACGCAAAAATATTATAATCCTCAAAGGGGTCACAGTAAAGGCTTTTCGTCCAATCCGGGGAAAGCAGAGGCACAAACCGGTCCGCCAGGGCTTCGTTGCCGCAGTATATAGCCGCATCCTCCCCGATGGGAGCCACATAGCCCAGGGGCTGTCCGAACAGGATCAGGTTCCGCACAGGGTACCAGAGCCCCAAAGGGATGCAGACCGCTCCAAAGGCCGCCAGCTTGGCCAGGATTCCCCGCAGCAGCCTCCATTTCCGCTCCCTTCCCAGAACGGCCAGCTTCCACATAAACACCATTGCCGTCACCGGAGCGATCATCGCGCCGCTGACCTTTGCCATCATGCAGCAGCCAATGGCCACAGCCAGCGTCAGGCTGTTTTTCAGGCTGGGATCGCGGTACCACCGCAAGGTGTATAAGACCGCCGTGAAAAACAGCAGGACCATCAGGCAGTCGTTATTCAGGGAACCCGCCAGCAGATAAAAGGTGGGATGGAGGCAGACCAGGGCGTAAGCCAGCGGGACCGCCCGGCGGCCGAAGGGGTTTTCGTCAAAAATCCGGTAAACCACCGCCAGCATGGCGCAGGAATAAAAGCAGGTCAAAAACTGGAGCGTCTCTGCGAGCTGCGCCTGATCCGTTACGCCAAACCATTGGAATACCTTGACCCAAACCGCCGCCAAAAGGTGGTGCAGAGGCGGATGGTTATACTGCCAGTTATTAGAATCCGGCAGCCGCCAGGTGTCAGCCAGCCTTAGGATGTACTGCAAATGGCCGTCGGCGTCGAACACGTCATGCTGACGATCCTCAGCCGGATAAGCCGCCGCATAGGAAAGCCTCATCAGAACCCCCAGCAGAAACAGCAAAAACATCAGGGTCTTGGGGTCAAGCCTTTTCAGCCGCCACAGGACGCACAGCACGGCGATGTCTCCTCCGGCTAAAAAAGCCGATATTACCTGGATTTCTTTTCCCTGAAGCTGTCCGTTGGCCGGAAAGGCCAATATCACGGCGGCAAAGCACAGAAAAAAGAGAATCAGATATACAGCGATATTTTCCAGTTTTCCCAGCAGTCCCCGCCGGGAAGCCCTCTTTGTCGAATCCAGCAGAAATCTGGGCAAAGCAGTACACTCCTGTCAAAAACTACATATTGTAGTCGTCTTTTATGAAAATACAATAAAAAGTATTCCTTAAATTTAAAATTATTTTTTGTCTAATTATCCCATTTTGGTCAAATAGCCTTGAAATATTCAACAAATAGTATTATCATTGCTCTTGTGACACAATTTCACGGAAAAAAACAAAATAACGGAGGGGTATTATGAGACATTTCTTTGGGTCCGTTTTCGTGCAGGAGGACGACCACATTGAATTGGAGTATTACATTCAAGAAAACGGCGGTTCCTATGGTATCGAGATCAAGTCCAGCAAACCAACCCACAGCGGCTTCGCGTCCTACAGCAACATCACAACCAACTACGACGAAATCGTCAATTTTACCCAATGTCTCATGGAAAACAGCGCGTACCCGGAAAATCTGCCGGAATACGTAGAGGATTATCTCTACGAAAAAAGAACCAACGAACTGATGGGTGACGCTGTCATCAACGCCTGATATCCCTCAGTGAAAAATAGCAGCTAAAACGCAGCAACTCCCTGGCCGCACCGCAGCGGCCCAGGGAGTTTTTGTTTTTATCACACGCCGCGGCTGAGAAACGCCTCCACTTCCTCCTTGGAAGGGATGCTGGGGATGCCGCCGTGCTTGGTGGTAGACAGGGATGCCGCGGCATTGGCAAACCGGACGATCTCCGCAAGCCTTTCCGTGGAAAGCTGCTCCGGCGCTATGCCGGAGGCGAACACCTGATACACTGCCGAGCCCCCGAAAATATCTCCCGCGCCGGTGGTGTCGATGGTTTTAACCTCCTGAAAGGTGGGAACCTGCCCGCTGCCCTGACGGTTAATAAAATAACAGCCCTCCTTGCCCATGGTGGCGAACACCAGCTTTACCCCGAAGTCCTCCACCAGCTTTTTCGCGCTGTCCTTGAAATCCTGGCCCTCAAAGATAAACTCCAGCTCGTCCTGGCCGATTTTTACCACATCCGCGTGGCGCAGGCCCCACAGCATCTGTTCCCGGGCCAGCTCCATCGAGCTCCACAGCGGACGGCGCAGATTGGGATCAAAGGTAATCATGGCGCCGGCCTCCTTCGCCATGCGGACCGCCTCCTTGGTGGTGCTTCTGGCAGGCTCGCCGGTCATGGACAGGGTTCCGAAATGGAAAACCTTCGTTTCCGTAACGAGATCCTTCGGCAGCTCATCGATGGTGAGCATCGTATCCGCACCGGGCTTTCTGGCAAATGAAAATTCCCGGTCGCCGCTGTCGTCCAAAGTGACAAAGGCCAGCGTGGTGAAGTATCTGTCATCCACCAAAATTCCCTTGGTTTCCACTCCCGCATCCCGGAAGGTTTTGACCAGCATCCTTCCGAACCGGTCGCTGCCTACCTTTCCCAGAAAACCAGTTTTCGCGCCGAACTTGGAAAGGGTGCTTAAAAAATTCCCCGGAGCGCCGCCAGGGTTCCCCTGCATCAGCGGGTACCCTACGTCGTTATTTCCCTGGTGGACAAAATCGATCAGAAGCTCTCCTAAGGCAACTACGTCGTACATTCTCATATTTTACCCCTTTTTTCTTAAAATAGTTACTATTAGCATTGCATAAAACCGCGGGAAACGCAAGCCCTTTCCCGTAATTTTAAGATTTTTTTAGGAACAAAATAAGCGCGGGGGTTTCGATTGAATCCGCGGGAAAACTATGGTAAAATAAGAGCAAGCTTCACAGGAAAGGATGAATAAAATGGCAAGCAACGCAAAGTATGCCCTTTGGCTCCAAAAAGCTGTGGAAGACAGCGACCTGATCGAGGAATTAAAAAGGATTTCCGGCGATGAAAAGGAAATCTACGACCGTTTTTACAAAGAACTTGAATTCGGTACCGCGGGCTTGAGAGGGGTAATCGGCGCGGGCACCAATCGTATGAATATTTATACCGTCCGCCGCACTACCCAAGGCCTGGCTAACTACCTTAACTCCAAAAAGGAGGGGGCCTCCGTGGCCATCGCCTACGACAGCCGGATCAAATCGGAGCTGTTCGCCAGAGAGTGCGCCCGGGTGCTGGCCGCCAACGGCATAACCGCCAGAATCGTGAAGGAGCTTCAGCCGGTGCCGGTTCTGTCCTTCGCCGTGCGGGAGCTCCGCTGCGACGCCGGTATTATGATTACCGCCAGCCATAACCCGGCCAAATATAACGGCTATAAGTGTTACGGACCCGACGGCTGCCAGATGACCGACACGGATGCGGACAATGTTTACGCGGAAATTCTAAAGGTAGACCTGTTCGACGGCGTGGAGGAAATTTCTTTTGACCAGGGCTTGGAAACCGGAAAAATCGTTTATATTGAGGACAGCTTTTACGATAAATATCTGGACTGTCTGGAGGCGCAGAGCGTTAATCCCGGCGTTTGCGCCGGCAGCGGCCTGAAAATCGTCTATACGCCCTTAAACGGCGCCGGCAACAAGCTGGTGCGGAAGATTCTGGCCCGGATCGGCGTTAAGGAAATCCAGGTGGTGCCGGAGCAGGAGCTGCCTGACGGCAGCTTTCCCACCTGCCCCTATCCGAACCCGGAATTCCGTGAGGCGCTGACCCTGGCCCTGAAGCTTGCCCAGGAAAGCAAGCCGGATCTGGTGCTTGCCACAGACCCGGACAGCGACCGGGTAGGCATCGCCGTAAAGGATGGGGACGACTACCGGCTGATGACCGGAAACGAAACCGGTATTATGCTGATGAACTACATTCTTTCCTGCCGGAAGCGCAACGGAACCCTGCCGGAGCGTCCGGTCGCGGTAAAAACCATCGTTACCAGTGAAATGATTCCGAGAATCTGCGCGGATTACGGCTGCGAGCTGCGGAACGTGCTCACCGGCTTCAAGTATATCGGAGAACAGATTCTGGGGCTGGAAAGGGCCGGAGAGGCCGACCGGTTCGTATTCGGTTTTGAGGAAAGCTACGGCTATCTGGCCGGCACCTATGTCCGGGATAAGGACGCCGTGGTAACCTCCATGCTGATCTGCGAGATGGCCGCCTATTACCGCAGGCAGGGCAAGTCTCTGGTGCAGGTAATCAATGAGCTGTACGACCGCTACGGCTATTATCAGAACACCACCCTCAGCTACAGCTTTGAAGGCGCCGAGGGCATGGAGATCATGGCCGGAAAGATGTCCTTTATGCGGGAGCATCCCTTCCGGGAGATCGCCGGCATGAAAGTGGTCAAAACCGCCGACTATCAGCTGTCTGAGGCGGTAGATCTGGCTACCGGCCAAAAAACCGAGATCAAACTGCCCAAATCCAATGTGCTTTCCTATTCCTTGGAGGGCGGCGCCGCTGTGATTGTGCGTCCCTCCGGCACGGAGCCCAAAATTAAGGTGTACGTGACCTCCGTGGGCAAGGACCTGGCCCACGCTTCCCAGATCACCAAGCGGCTGGGCGACTTTATGAGCGGCGTGATTAATCAGTGACCGCACCGGCGGCCGCCGTCTTCTTCACGGCTTTCAGCCCGGCCCGGCGGTGATTTCCTGGACTGTCCGGACCCGCCCTCGTTTTCTGGAAGCCGCGCCGCGCTATAGAAAAATGGCTGCGCGCTTTCGGCCGGCCCGATGGATATTTATTTTTGCGCGCCAAGAGGACGTTTTTGCTTTCTAACGCCGCAGAACGCTACGGAAATATGGGAACCGCTCATTGGGCTTTTGCTTTTTGCGGCGATTTCCGCCAGAAATTTTTTAGATGCCGCGTCAGCTTCCTTCGGCAGCCCCAGGGCGCGGCAGGGACTTGGCAAAGATAAAACCACTCTAGCAAGTTGTCACCGGAACCGCTGTAAAACAGCCCGCGGGAAATGACTCCGCGGGCTGTTTGCTTCCTATTTACAATTTAATCTCTGCCGAAAAACGCCTTTGAAAAAGTTTAATCCCTGGTTCCCGCAGAACTCTCCCAGCAAAAAAGGCAAAAACGTAAGATTTATTAAGATTTCTTCATATAATTTTAACAAATTAGCGACAGGTTCATGGTGGTTTTTTCCATGCGGGTATGTTATAATAGCCATACTGACGGGTCCGTTCCTTGATTTTACGAATCGCTGGAGCCTTGCGGAATTAGGGTCCTAAAACCAGGTTTCCTAGAGCTTGAGGTGATGCCTATGAATAAAAAGCGGTTGATTCTCCTTATTCTGGCGGCGGTTTTAGCGGTTTTCACTATGGGCTGCCAATTTCAAGAAGAGGCTCCCAGCCTGGAGGTAGACGACGTGGCTATTTATTTTGGAGTCAGCAGCTATGCCATGTTCGGCGCGGATGAGGAGACTCTCCGTTATTTGGCCGATACCTACCGGAATTTAGAGGTAGAGCCGGTTTCCGGAGAAATGGACCTGACTTCTATGCTCACCGTTAATTTATTCCACCAAAGCCAGCAGGTCGGTTCCTTCAGCGTAGACCAGAACGGGAATATTTGGAAGGATGGCGGCACTCAGTGCTATCGTGCCCCCAATGGCTGCGATTATGGAAAAATAAAGCAGATCTATCTGAACAGCCAGCCGTCCTGACTGCAAAATGGTGATTCACCTTGCGATTAATAGATCAGCAAAAAAGCCTGGATCAAAAGATCCAGGCTTTTTTATTGTTAGGCTCCCGGCAGATCCGGGGGAGGAGCGCCGTAAAAAGCTTTAGCCGCTGTCGGGCGAAGCGCGCTGCTAATATCAGCCTTACGGTGATAATAAGCTGCCGCCAGAACGGTGATCGCCCATTTACAGGCCGTGGGGCCTGAACGCAATATAAATAAAATTCAGTTCGCCTTGAGACGCTTAACCCGTAACAGGCCCTTATCGTGCCGGCCAAGCCGCCGGCAGAGCCGGTGAGATAGGCCGCGGCGGCGGGTTCCGCCCTAAGCCGGCCTCAGAAGGCTACTGCTGCTGAGATTCGTCGATCTGGGCCAGGTATTCCGGCAGGGGAAGCTCAAACCAGAAGGTGCTCCCCTCTCCAACGGCGCTTTCCACGCCGTATTTGGCGCTGTGCATCTCCAGCACCGATTTCACAATGGAAAGCCCCAGGCCGGTTCCCACTACCGCCCGGCGGTGGGTTTTATCCACCTTATAGTAACGGTCCCAAATCAGCTCCAGCTTTTCCGGCTCGATGCCCTCGCCGTGGTCGATGACCTCCACCCGGACAAAGCCGGGCTTCAGCCGCTGGCGCACCAGGATCTCCTTATCCTGACCCGCGTAGTTTACCGCGTTGTTCACCAGGTTGTAAATCACCTGGGACATCCGCACCTGATCCGCCTCTACCGTAACGTCCTCCTTATAATCGAAGACAATATGGTATCCGTCCCGCTTGGTCAGAGAATTGTACCGGGCTAAAATCTCCCGGATTTCCTGGGTCAGGCTGAATTCGGTCAGAGTCAGGGTCTGGGTGCCGGACTGAAGCCTGCTCAGATTCAGCATGTCGTTCACCAGGTTGGTTAGGCGGGTGGTTTCATCGAGAATGATCTGGGCGTTTTCCGGCGTGTTTTCCCCCGGGATATCCCGCATCATTTCGCTGTACCCGCCGATCATGGTCAAGGGCGTCCGCAGGTCGTGAGAAATATTGGCGATCAGCTCCTTCCGCAGGGCCTCCACCTTGGAAAGCTCTGAGGCGGCGTAGCTCAGGGTGGAATTCAGTTCCCGGATTTCCCGGTAATCCCCGCCCTCAAAGGACACCTCATAGTTGCCCTGAGCCAGCTCCTTCGCGGCGTTATTGGTTTTAATGATAGGCTTGGAAATTTTCTGAGAGAGGACTACCGCCAGCACCAGGGACAGCAGCAGCGCCACGATGGTAATAAGCGCCAATTGAACCTGTATGGTCTGAACCGTAGGGTTGATGGGGGTAATGGTGGAATTGAGAAGCACCAGCACCTCCTGTCCCGCTTCTGTCTTGACGATCCGTGAATAGATCAGGGATTCCATGGCGGACTCGCCGGTGGTCAGCTGTCCCATCTGGAGATCGCCGCCTGAAAAGGGATACAGCCCGATCTCTTGGCCGCCGCCGAAATCTGAGGAGTAAAAGGACTGATATTGGGTTTGAGGCACTGTCTCGAACCGCATCCCCCCATTTTCCTTGGTATAGTTATAAATCAAAAACAGCTGGAAGGTTCCGTAATGGTGGATCAAGCAGTCAGGGCTGATGTCCGCGGAATAAAGGTCCCGCATTTCGCCGTTGACCACCCGCACGCACACGTCGTTCTGCCGGGCCAGCTCATTGATATAATCGCCTAGGTTCGGCGAATTGATCTTGCTGACAATGCTGTCCCCGCAGGCCTGGGCGTTCCGGGTTTTGATGGCCTTATAAAAGCTGTCTAAAAACACCGTCTGGAACAGCCACAGCAAAACCAGGATCACCGCCACAAACAAGGCAAAATAGGTGATCAGCTTCCACCGGATTCCCAGCTTTGCCGCTTTTTTAACACCCTTCAAACCGGTAGCCCACCCCTCTCAGCGTGGTAATGGTGCCGCTGTATTCCCCCAGGCTTTTCCGCAGCAGCTTAATATGGGTGTCCAGCGTTCGGTCATCGCCGTAAAAGTCATAGCCCCACACCTCGTTGATCAGCTTTTCCCGGGTCAGGGCGATGCCCTTATTCTTCACCAAATAGAAAAACAAGTCGTATTCCTTGGGGGTCATGTCCACCCGCTTGCCGTCGATATATACCAGCCTGCCGGTAAAATCCACGGTCAGGCCGCCGTAGGTCACCACATCCCGCTGGGCCTCTCCGCCGCCGCTACGCTTTAAAATGGCGCTTACCCGCATCATCAGCTCCTTCGGAGAAAAGGGCTTCACCACATAGTCGTCAATCCCCAGCTCAAAGCCGTGGATTTTATCGTACTCCTCGCCCCGGGCCGAAAGCATCAGCACCGGAGTCGAGCTGGTCTTCCGGATTTCCCGCACCGCGGAAAAGCCGTCCAGCTCCGGCATCATCACATCCATGATGATCAGGTCGAAGCTTTCCTTCCGGCAGATCTCCACCGCCTGGAGGCCGTCTACCGCCTCTACGGTCTCAAAGCCCTCGAATTGGGCGTATTTTTTGATAATGTCCCGGATTCTTTCCTCGTCGTCAACGATCAGCAGTCTGCTCATGGGTCTCCTCCTTCTCTGGCCTTCTGTTTCTCCTGCTTTTAGGTTACTCCCGCAATGTGACGGCTGTATGAAGGTAGCCTCTTAGCCTTCCGGCGGGGTCTGCCCCGGCTGACCGCCCCGGACCCGGGCCAGGCCCGCTGCCCGCCGGGTCCCTCTGCCTCATTTCAGCCCGATCAGCCGGGCAAACGCTTCCTCAAACGCCTGATCCTGCTTGGGGGCGCGCTTCGGGCTTCCCTTCAGCCGCCCGCCGGCGTTTCGTATTTTTTTCGCCGTATGCCTTGCCAGCAGCAGGGCGCTAATATTTTCATCGCCGTACTCCAGCCCGTCCTGGCTGATCGCTCTGGCTCCCCGGGCCAGGCACATGGCCGCCAGGCCGTAATCCTGGGTGACGGCTACATCTCCCGGCTCCAGCAGGTTCACCAAGGCGAAATCCACGCTGTCCGCCCCTTTTGAGACGGTTATGGTCCTGGCCCCCTCCCGCTGAAACACATGGGAGGTATCGCACAGCAGGATCACCTCCAGCCCCGCCCGGTTTCCCAGCCGGATAGCCTGGTTCACCACCGGGCAGCCGTCAGCGTCGATCAAGATCCGCATAAAATCCTCCTCCCGCCGTGGTTCCTTGGTTTTTCTTTCTCTTTTATGATAGCATAAAAGCCCGGAGGTATCTATTGTAATTCAAAACTTTTTATTTTATAATGATAGAATTGAAGAAAGGAAGATTTGCCATGGAAATTCGGAGAATTGAGGCAAAAGCCGTAACAGATACGGTAAAGGAGCTTTTTTTGCGGTGCAACTATGAAATCGGCCAGGATATTTTAGACGCCCTGGCCCAAGCCCGGGAACGGGAGCCCTCTGCCTTGGGGCGGGAGGTTTTGGGCCAGCTTCTGGAAAACGACCGGATCGCCGCCCAGGAGCAGCTCCCGATCTGTCAGGATACGGGCATGGCGTTTTTATTTGTGGAATACGGCGACAAGGTAGTTATTGAAAACGGCAGCTTTGAGGAGGCCGTTCAAGAGGGAGTGCGCCAGGCTTACCGGGACGGCTATCTCCGGAAATCCGTGGTCAGCGACCCGGTGATCGACCGGGTTAACACCGGCGACAACACACCCGCCATAATTTATACCGACATCGTGCCGGGCAGCCAGATTAAATTCCTGGTTTCCGGCAAGGGCTTCGGCAGCGAGAATATGTCGGCCATTAAAATGCTGACCCCATCCGCGGGGCTGGAGGGGGTCAAGCGGTTTATTCTGGATACGGTAGACCGCGCCGGGCCGAACCCTTGTCCCCCCATCGTGGTGGGAATCGGCATCGGCGGCAGCTTTGAAAAGGCGGCCCAGCTGGCGAAAAAGGCGGCTATGCTGCCGATCACTGAAAAAAATCCTGACCCCAGGTACGCCGCTCTCGAGGATGAGCTTTTGGAAAAAATTAACGCTCTTGGCTACGGCCCGGCGGGTTTGGGAGGCGCTTCCACCGCTTTAGGGGTAAACATTCTCACATTTCCCACCCACATCGCCGGCATGCCGGTGGCGGTAAACATCTGCTGCCACGCGGCCCGGCATAAATCCGCAGTTCTATAAGGAGGGAAAGCAGATGAGTCAAAGCAGCGCGCCTAAAAAAATCATATTCCCTCTGGATGACGAAGCCATCCGCGGCCTGCGGGCAGGAGATCCTGTGCTGATTACCGGCACTATGCTCACCGCCAGGGACGCCGCCCATAAGAGGCTGTACGCCTTGCTTGAGCAGGGCAGGGAGCTGCCTGTGGATTTAAAGGGCCAGGTAATCTATTACGTGGGTCCGGCGCCGGCGAAGCCCGGCTATGCCGTAGGCCCGGCAGGCCCCACCTCCAGCTACCGGATGGACGCTTACACTCCGGCCCTTTTAGACCTCGGCCTGAAGGGCATGATCGGCAAGGGCGCCAGAAGCGCCCCGGTGGTAGAAGCTATTGTGCGGAACCGCGGGGTTTATTTCGCCGCCATTGGCGGCGCGGCGGCCCTGATCGCCAGAAGCATCGTCAAGGAGGAGCTGCTCTGCTACGAAGACCTGGGCACCGAGGCTATCCGCCGGTACACGGTAAAGGACTTTCCCGCCATTGTGGCCATCGATTCCCTGGGAAATAACGTTTATGAGACAGAAATGAAAAAGTACCGAAAATGATTTTCTTCGATATGGTCTTTTTCGCGGGAACTGTGGAAAACTAAATTCCAGAACCGCCCTTTCCGGCCGGGGCAGAGACGCGCGAAGGAAAGCGGGCGGCGGCTTTCCCGGGTGCTGCGGCAGCGGCAGGCGGCAGATACTTTCACGTTTCGCCCGAAGAAATGGCCGACCGGCTGCGGTTTTCCCGCTTCCTGAGAAGGTGTTCCGAAAAGCGGGCGCCGGAACCGCAAAAGCGTATCGCAGGACTTGCGCCTGGGATACGCCCAAAGGGGAACCGATGCGGCGGCGGTGAAAAGCCCTTCCGCTATGGACACGGCGGGCGCTCCGGTGAAAGCGTCTCCTCATACTGCGGAAATGGGTCTGTCAAAAGTTCATTGTCTCCGTTTCAGAGGAAACCACACTGGGAGCATCTTCCGCTGACATAAAATAAACCGTCTCAGCTTTCGTCCCGCCAAGTGAAAAATAGGAATACCGGAAATGATTCTACGCCAAAGCAAAGGGCGCCTGTGTGCAGCAGGCGCCCTTTTTGGGGTATTATGAGGAAGGGGAAGCCCTCTCTCATGATTACAATTATACTCGATATAATGAGTATAATCAAGAGATCTCGTGTGATACTCTTACTATCGAGGTGATAATTGTGATTACTTATGCGCCATTTTACCGTACACTCCTGCGTAAAAACATCACGGAATATCATCTGATTTTTAAAGAGGGCTTTTCCGCCAGCACTTTACACAGGATGAAACACGGTAAACCAATTACAACGAAAACCCTGGATTCCCTTTGCGACATTCTGGACTGCGAGATCTCTGATGTGATCGAGTGGACTGTCGAATAGGAATAAAAAAAAAGGAGAACCGTGAAATAATTCCACAATTCTCCTTCTAGGGCAAGGGCCGCGCAAATTTTCCGCGCGGCCCGCGTTGTTTGGTTTCCATCAGAGCCCCAGCAGCGCCCGAAGCTCCTCTGTTGTGGAAGCAAACAGGGTGACGCCTGCCTGCTCCATTTCCTTTTTCAGCCCATAGCCGTAGGTCACGCCGATAAAGGGCATCCGGTTCTGAAACGCCCCTTCTGCGTCAAAGCAGGTATCTCCAACCATCACGGCTTCCTCCGGCTTCGCGCCGGTGTCCTCTAAAATCTGGCGGATCAGCACCTTTTTATCTCCGGTAGGCTGTTCATCCGCCTTGGTTTCCATACACGCTAAATAGGGGGTCAGCCCAAAATGAGCCACCACCCGGTCAGCCATCGGTTTGGATTTCGCCGTGGCGATGCACACCCGCGCTCCCTGATCGAAAAGGCCGGTGACCAGCTCCATGATTCCGGGATAGAGCTCCGACTCAAATACGCCGATAGGCAGGTAATACTCGTTGAATAGATCGATAGCCCTAGCGGTGTCCGCCTCGTTCATCCCCATCAGGTCGTGGAAATTGTAATGCAGCGGCGGACCGATAAATTTTTGCCGGATTTCTGCCGAAGGATAGGGCACTCCCATTTTCTCCGTAGTATACTTCAGGGCGTTCATCACGCCCCGGTCGGATTTTAACAAGGTTCCGTCAATATCAAAGATCACAGTCTGATAAGCCGGCTTCATCAAAACCGCCTCCTGTTTTTTAGTTTAGACGCCCGCGGCGGCCTTTTTTATCCTACACGAACCAAGCCCCTTTGTCAATCGCGGGCCAGGGCCGCAGCCCGGCTGGCAAAGGAACGGCACCGCCGCCGGCTTTGCTTTACTGATCCCGGGGCAGCGGGATAATAACCCCCATAGGGGATACTTTCTTGATAATCATGCGGTCCTTTTCGCAGACGATTTCAATTTCGCTGTCCTTTTCGATCCCCAGCCGCGTGCGAAATTCTGCCGGCAGGATGATCCTTCCCAATGGATCTACTTTTCTTCTCATTATTTTTTCCATTTGGAGTACCTCATTATTATTATTTGCCGCGGCGATGACCGGCCGCGGTTCGGCTCCTATTTACTCAATTTTAAAACCCTTTTGTAAACCCCTTATGAACATCACACGAACATGGTCGAAAACAGTAGTATAATAATACCCATAGACCTTGTTATTATAATTGCGAAAAAGAATTATTCTTTCCTTCCTCCTGAGATTCTTCTCTTTACACAAAAAGGCCGGCTCGGGGAGCGGGTTTTTTGATCCCGCCCCCGGCCAGTACAGAATATCTGCCGCTAACATTTCCGCCGGTAGAAAAGAGCGCCTGCGGCGTGGGCCTCAGGCGTCCTTTTTAAGAAATGCGTTTTGTCCTTTGCGGGCAAAGCCGCCTTCTTCATGCTTTCCCCGGGCCCCAAAACTGAAGGCTGGCTTCCTCCTGATCCTTAGGGCATACCACATAGCTTACTGTCAGCCGCCTGTCTGCGGCCTGGTACATTTCCCGGGCCAGATTTTCTCCAAAAGCGCCGCAGACCTCCAGCGCGCCAAAGCCCTCATCCGCCAGCTCTCTGGCTTTTTTCACCGCCTCCTCAGGGGAACGCACCGTGATGATATAGCTGTCCACACCGCCGGCGGAAAAGCAGGCATGGTCTCTCTGAGGGTTAAAGTCCTTTCCCATCAATAAAAACGCGTATTTCTTACTCATAGCAGCCTCCCGTATCGTATTTCCATCATTGCCTCTTTTCCTCAAGGCAAAGCCTTTTCCACTCTAATGCAAGCCCTTTGCCGCCATTTTTAACCGGATGCCTCTTTTTTTGCTTCTCAAGGAATGGGGCCGGCCCGGCTTTCCATTTAGGCCCAGCTCCTCCCTCTTCCTGCCGGAACCCTCCCCTTTAGTCTCTAATCAAAAAAGGCGGCAAGGAGAAAAGTCAAAACGGCCGGGCAGCCCGGGAGCTTAAGCCGGCACTAAAAGGAATTGACCGGCAGGCGGCCTGGCGGCGCCGTTATTTTTCATCGAAATAAAAAAAGAGACGCCCCGCAGAAAGGGCATCTCTTTTTGTAACACAAGCCTGTTATCTCTTGGAGAACTGAGGAGCGCGGCGGGCGGCCTTCAGGCCGTACTTCTTACGTTCCTTCATTCTCGGATCACGAGTCAGGAATCCGGCCTTCTTCAGAATCGGGCGGAGATTCTCAGAATCGTACTGGAGCAAGGCTCTGGCGATGCCATGGCGGATCGCGCCGGCCTGGCCGGTAACACCGCCGCCAGCAACCCGGCAGACAATGTCAAATTTTTGATCGGTCTCGGTGGCCACCAAAGGCTGGCGAACGATCAGCTTCAGGGTCTCCAGGCCAAAGTAATCGTCGATATCACGGTCGTTGATTGTAACCTTACCGGTGCCCTGGTATACTCTCACGCGGGCAACGGAGCTTTTTCTTCTACCTGTGCCGTAGAAATAAGGTGCCTTATCGTACATCTTGCGTTCCTCCTATCCTTATAGTTCCCAGGCTTCGGGCTTCTGTGCGGCGTGGTTGTGCTCGGCGCCAGCATAGATGCGCAGTCTGGTCAGGGCGGCGCGGCCGATGGTGGTATCGGGAACCATTCTCTTTACGGCGAGCTCCATTGCCTTTTCCGGCTTCTCCGCCATCAGGGTGTCATAGCGGACAGCCCGGAGGTGGCCGATATAGCCGGTGTGGCGGTAATAATACTTCTGGGTCAGCTTATTGCCGGTTAACACGGCTTTTTCTGCGTTGATGATGATTACATGGTCGCCGCAGTCGACATGAGGCGCAAAGGTAACCTTATGCTTGCCGCGGAGAAGATTGGCGGCCTGAACGGCTACGCGGCCCAGCGGTTTGCCGGCGGCGTCAAGTACATACCACTTGCGGTCGACTTGACCGGCTTTGGGCATATAAGTGGACATAGCGTTTCCTCCTAATAATTCGAAGTTTCACGTATTTTTCAATCGTGCACGGTTGTTATCATAACACAGGGCCCCGGCCTTGTCAACACTTTTTCCTATTTTTTTAATTTGTACACTTACAATCTTCAATATGCTCTGTTTTTCTCATGATATCTCCTGTTTTCTCACGCGCCATTTTCACTTGTGTTTTTCGCAATTTTGTGCCACAATAAGGAAAACCCAGCTTATAGAAAGGAATCGCCGGCCGCCCAGGCCGGACGGGAGGATGCGCGGATGCAAAAGATACTAGGCCCGATGCGGGCGGCCGTGGAAAAATATCATATGATCGGGGAGGGGGACCGGATTGCCGTAGGCGTTTCCGGCGGCAAGGACAGCCTGGTGCTTCTCTGCGCCCTGGCGGCCCTGCGGGAATTTTATCCCAGCCGGTTCGAGGTGGCCGCCCTGACGGCGGATCCCCAGTTTCACGGCGAACCCGCCGACTACTCCCAGATTGAGGAGCTCTGCCGGCGGCTGGGCGTGCCGTACCATATCCGGCGCACCCAGCTGGGCCGGATCATTTTCGAGGATCGGAAAGAAGCTAATCCCTGCAGCCTGTGCGCCAGAATGCGCCGGGGGATCCTGCACAATATGGCAAAGGAGGCCGGCTGCAATAAGCTGGCCCTGGGCCATCATTACGACGACGCGGTGGAGACCTTCTTCATGAACCTGTTCAACAGCGGCTCTCTGGACTGCTTTTCCCCAAAATCCTATCTTTCCCGAAAGGAGCTTTGGCTGATCCGTCCCCTGGTGTTCTGCGGGGAGCGCCAGGTCGCGGCGGCGGCGAACCGCTGCCATTTGCCGGTAGTAAAAAGTGAATGTCCCGCCGACGGCAGTACTTCCCGGCAAAAAACCAAGGAGCTGATCGCCCGGCTGGAAAAGGACTATCCGGATTTAAAATCCAAAGTCATGGGCGCCGTGGAGCGCGCCGGCATCGCCCACTGGAACGCCGATTGACTCTTTTAAGAGGATTCGTTCGCAAGGCCGCTTGCTGTTCTCCAATCTTCGAATGCTAAAGCGGCACCGACGCTCAAAAAATCAGCTGTCAAGCGTAATCAGCAGGCTTGTGATAACCCCCAGAAAATGTCAAAAACCACCGGGCTGTTTTGACAGCGCCCGGTGGTTTTTGACATTTCTAATTTTTCTTCTTAATTCTGTTTTCCGCTTAATTGTTTTCGGCGGCGGGTATAACGTGCCGATTATTCCGTGTATGATATATCGCTAATTGCTATACGTTGTCCAGATTAAACTCATTTTTCTGGCGGATTTCATCCAGTACCCAACAGCCGTTTTCTTTGATCAGCTTCCAATATTCCACAAAGCTGGCACTGTTTTTAGACCCGGAAATCACCTCCATTGTTCGGTCGTCTATGGTGTAATCAATCATTTTGGCTTTGATGTACACCCACATGTAATCCCGGTCTTCCCCTTGAAAATCATTGACAGCCACTGGGAGTGCCGCCAAAAGCTTTTGGTTTTGCAAAATATTCTGTTCATGGCGCATGATCATCCACTGGGATTTGATCTGATATTTTTCAAAAAGTTCCCTGCTCAAATAACGCCGGGCGATTTCCTGATCCCGCTGGGCCCAGGCCTCCTGAACGGTGTAAAACATATTTTGAATATGGCGGTCAAAGTCAGCAAGGCTCCAGGTGGGATCGAAACGGGAAAGATTTTCCATGATCTTTTCCGCTTTCCTGTTTTTAGCCCTCACCTTTATATATAAGGTCACAGCCCCGCCGGACGCCGCTAGCCCCATAACGACATACCCGATGATAGACGAGATCGGATTAGAGCGGGTGTAACCGCTGGTATGGCCGCCGGTGGTATAACCGCCGGTACCTCCTCCGCCTCCGGTACCTCCCCCGCCTCCGGTACCGCCTCCGCCGCCCGCGCGGGCAAACACGGTGGGAAATGACATGAAAACCACAAGGATGACCGCTAAAGCGGTCATCACGGCCTTCTTTCCGCCTTTCATAATAATCCCCTCTTATGATCAATCAAAATTGGTCCTTGCCGTATTTAATGAAGCTGCAATTTTGATCGGAGTACAGACCAGCCTGTTTTTTATTATTATAGTACATTATAACATGGAGAAAAGAAAAAGTCGACGGAAACGATCTGTTCGCCCCTGTTTTCCGGCGGTCAGAAAACCGCTTTTATATGAGCTCTGATCAATTTGCTTTCGGGGCCTCCAGATATTTTTGCTTTTTTCCTTTGCTGTCCGCAGACGGAATCAGGACGGCTCTGGCAATAACAGAAAAGCCGCTGTTTTTTGCTGTTTTTATTTACAACTTGGAAATTTGAAAAGGGGTTTCTCCGGAACTCTTTCCCGCCGGGCGTCATCGCCCTTTTGGGGAAGTCCCGAATCCTCCCGAGGCCCTGCCGGGGAAGTTATTACATAAAAAGTGTTTTTCCTTGACAGGCTCCGTGTGGAAACGAGCTTCTTTCGCCCAAAGGTTTTTCTCTTGGGAAGCTGCTTATCCTTCCCTGGGCATAATCGTCACCGGCTCCACTGTCAGCTCCCTGCCGTTGTAATCCACCACCAGGTGGGTGCGGGGCCGGAGGTCTCTGGAAATGATAGCCTTGGCGATGGCGGTTTCCACCTTGCTCTGGAGGAATCTCCTCAGCGGGCGGGCGCCGTAAACCGGGTCGTAGCCGCTGTCCACCACGTAATCCTTGGCGGCCTGGGTCAGCTCCACCGTGAGCTGCTTTTCCTCCAGGCGCTTTTGCAGGTCAGCGATCATCAGATCCACGATCCTGGTGATCTCATCCTTGGTCAGGGGCTTGTAGAATACGATGTCGTCCAGCCGGTTCAGAAACTCAGGGCGGAACTGCTGCTTCAGCAGGCCATCCACCATGGTTCTGGCCTCCCCGCTGATCTCTCCCTTTTCGTTGATGCCCTCCAAAATGTAATTGGAGCCTAAGTTTGAGGTCAGGATAATGATGGTGTTTTTAAAGTCCACCGTCCGCCCCTGGGAGTCGGTGATCCGCCCGTCGTCCAGCACCTGAAGCAGAATGTTGAACACATCCGGGTGGGCCTTCTCCACCTCGTCGAACAGCACCACGGAATAAGGATGCCGGCGCACCGCCTCGGTCAGCTGGCCGCCTTCCTCGTAGCCCACGTATCCGGGAGGGGCTCCCACCAGCCTGGATACGGAATATTTCTCCATATACTCGGTCATATCGATCCGGACCATATTCCGCTCGTCGTCAAACAGGGTTTGAGCCAGCGCCTTGGCAAGCTCGGTTTTGCCCACGCCGGTGGGGCCTAAAAACAGGAAGGAACCGATAGGGCGGTCCGGGTCCTGGATGCCCGCCCGGGAACGGAGGATGGCTTCGGTGACTTTTTCTACCGCCTCATCCTGGCCGATGACCCGCTGGTGGAGGATATCCTCCAGCCGCAGCAGCTTATCCCGCTCGCCCTCCATCAGCTTGGAAACGGGAATCCCGGTCCACCGGCCCACGATCTTGGCGATCTCCTCCTCGGTGACCTTGTCGTGGAGCAGGCTGGCATTGCTCTGGCCCTCCTCGGCGATCCGCTCCTCCTCCTGAAGCTCCTTTTGCAGGGCTGGCAGGCGGCCGTATTTCAGCTCCGCCAGCTTGTTCAGGTCGTAGCTGCGTTCCGCCTTTTCAATCTCGCCGTTGACCTGGTCGATCTCCTCCCGCAGCTTCTGCACCTTGCCGATGGCCTCTTTTTCGTTTTCCCATTTCGCTTTCATCTCTTTAAACTGGGAACGGAGCTCCGCCAGCTCTTTTTGCAGCTCCTGCAGATGCTCCTGGGAAAGGGCGTCCGTTTCCTTTTTCAGGGCGGCCTCCTCGATTTCCAGCTGCATGATCTTCCGGGAAATCTCGTCCAGCTCCGTAGGCATGGAATCGATCTCGGTGCGGACCATGGCGCAGGCCTCGTCTACCAGGTCGATGGCCTTATCCGGCAGAAAGCGGTCGGAAATATACCGGTTGGAAAGGGTCGCGGCGGCGATCAGGGCCTGATCCTGGATCTTTACCCCGTGGAACACCTCGTAGCGCTCCTTCAGCCCTCTCAAAATGGAAATGGTATCCGCCACAGAGGGCTCATCCACCAGCACGGGCTGGAAGCGGCGTTCCAGAGCCGGATCCTTTTCAATATACTGCCGGTATTCGTCCAGGGTGGTGGCGCCGATGCAGTGGAGCTCCCCTCTGGCCAGCAGCGGCTTCAGCAGGTTGCCGGCGTCCATGGAGCCCTCGGTCTTGCCCGCTCCCACGATGGTGTGAAGCTCGTCGATGAACAAAATGATTTTGCCCTCGCTCTTTTTTACCTCGCCCAGCACGGCTTTCAGCCGCTCCTCAAACTCGCCCCGGAACTTGGCGCCGGCGATCAGGGAGCCCATATCCAGGGAAAACAGCTTCCGGTCCTTCAGGTTGTTGGGCACGTCCCCCCGGACGATCCGCAGGGCCAGGCCCTCGGCGATGGCGGTTTTGCCCACGCCGGGTTCACCGATGAGCACCGGATTGTTTTTGGTTTTCCTCGAAAGGATCCGGATCACGTTCCGGATCTCCGAGTCGCGGCCGATTACCGGGTCCAGCTTGTGGTTTTTCGCCAGCTCCACCAGATCCTGGCCGTATTTGGACAGGGAATCATAGGTTTCCTCCGGGGTGTCGCTGGTGACCCGGGTATTGCCCCGGACCGTAGCCAGCACGGACAGGAACTGGTCCTTTGTCACGCCGAACTGCTGGAAAATACGGCTCATGCCTGTGTTCGGCTTTTCCAGAACCGCCATCATAATGTGCTCCACGGAAACATATTCGTCCTTCATCCGGCCGGCTTCCCGCTCAGCGGCGGCCAGATTTTGATCCACGTCGCCGGACACATAGATCTTCCCGCTTTCCCGGCCGGGACCGGTAACCCCGGGCAGGCCCTCTATCCGCTGCTCCACGGCGTGAAGCAAGGCGTCCGGGTCGGTTCCCATCTTTTTCATCAGCTGGGGAATCAGGCCGTCCTTCTGCTCCAGCAGGGCGCAAACCAGGTGCTCCTGCTCGATCTGCATGCTGTTGTGCTCCAGCGCTATATTTTGGGCCTCCTGGATGGCCTCAAGAGATTTTTGAGTAAATTTTTGTGCGTTCATAGTGGTAAGCCTCCTCTATGCTTATGTTGATTCTATTCTATCATGTTATTGTGAATATTTCATTAATATATGGCGTAAATTGCTGTTTTTAAACAGAAAAATTTACCGCTTTCTCTTCCCCAAAATTTGTAGAAAACCACCAGCCTTTTTGCTTTCACAGTCCTCCCGAACCGTTCAGGCCCGTTTCGGGAGTCCCCCGCTTTTAAACGCTTATCTTTAGGGATTGGCATTGATTCACCGTAAAAAATGTGATAAAATTAAAAATAGTTTTTCAATCCCGCTTCGGGTCTTCGGGTACATCCGGCAGACCTTCTGGGCGCTGGTAAACCACCGTCTGAAACAGCGGACGCCCGCCGCAGGCCGCCGGAAAAGCGGCGGGAGCTCTGTTTTGCAGGCGTTGAGCTTTTGCTTTCACTTATTTTCTATATTATATCATGATAGGTTGGTGCTGAAAATGGAATATAAATTTTCAAATCGGGTACAGTCTTTGAAGCCCTCCGCGATCCGGGAAATTTTCAAGTACGCGGCGGACCCGGAGGTGATTTCCCTGTCCGCGGGAAATCCGTCTCCCGAGGCGTTTCCCACCAAGGCCATTGAGGAGATTACCGCGTCCATTCTGGAGAAAAACCCCATCGCGGCCTTGCAGTACAGTATTACCGAGGGCTACGCCCCTTTGCGGGAAACCCTGAAGGACTACATGAAAAAGACTCATAACGTGGGCCGGGAGTTCGACGAGCTGGTGGTTACCTCCGGCGCCCAGCAGGTGATGGATTTAACCACCAAAGCCCTGTGCAACGCGGGGGATGTGGTCATCTGCGAGGCGCCCAGCTTTATCGGCTCCCTGAACTCCTTCCGCTCCTACGGCGTGCGCCTGCGGGGCGTTCCCATGGATGACGACGGCATGAACCTGGAGGCCCTGGAAACCGCTCTGCGGGAAGAGCCTAACGCCAAGTTTATTTATACCATTCCCAACTTTCAAAATCCCTCCGGTATCACCATGAGCCTGGAAAAACGGAAAAAGGTGTATGAGCTGGCCAAGCGCTACGGCGTTCTGATCCTGGAGGACAACCCTTACGGCGACCTGCGGATCGAGGGCGAGGACCTGCCCTGCATCAAAAGCTTCGACGAGGACGGTCTGGTGATGTACGCGGGCACCTTCTCCAAGGTTTTGGCGCCCGGCATCCGGGTAGGCTACTGCATCGGGCCCTCAGCCGTATGCCAGAAGATGATCGTCTGCAAGCAGGGCGAGGACGTTCATACCAACATCCTGGCCCAGATGATCGCCAACGAGTTTATGACCAAATACGATTATCCGGCCCATATCCAGTTCCTGCGGGACCTGTACCGGAAAAAAGCAAAATTCGCCATGGATCTGATGGACCAGTATCTGCTTCCTAAGATCACCTATAAGCCTATCCAGGGCGGCCTGTTCATCTGGTGCACTCTGCCCGAAGGGGTGGATATGCCTGATTTCTGCAAGCAGGCGGTGCTGCGGAAGGTCTGCGTGGTGCCCGGGAACGCGTTCCGGACCGATGAAAGCGAGCCCGGCCAGTGCTTCCGCACCAACTTCTCCACGCCCACCGACCAGCAGCTGGAAAAAGGGATTAAGATTCTTGGACAGCTTGTAAACGAATTAATATAAGGAGGCCCTTCCCATGGAAACAGCGAACACTCCTGAGCGTAAAAAAGTAATTTTCAGCGCGATCCAGCCCAGCGGCACCATCACCCTGGGCAACTATGTAGGCGCCTTGCGGAACTGGGTAGGCCTTCAGGATGACTATGACTGTATTTTCGCCCTGGCGGATCTGCACACCATCACGGTGCGGCAGGACCCGGCCAAATTCCGTAAAAACGCCCTGGAAGCTTACGCCTTGCTGCTGGCCTGCGGCATCGACCTGGACAAAAGCCTGTTCTTTATCCAGAGCCACGTTCATACTCACGCGGAGCTGGCCTGGCTGCTGAACTGCTACACCCAATTCGGGGAGCTTTCCCGAATGACCCAGTTTAAGGATAAATCCCAGAAGCACGCCGATAACGTTAACGTTGGCCTGTTCGCCTATCCCAGCCTGATGGCGGCGGATATCCTGGCCTACCAGGCGGACATGGTGCCGGTAGGCCTGGACCAGAAGCAGCATCTGGAGCTGACCCGGAATATCGCCGAGCGGTTCAACGGCATTTACGGCCAGACCTTCAAGGTGCCGGATCCCTATATCCCCAAGGTAGGGGCAAAGATCATGTCCTTGCAGGATCCCACCAGGAAAATGTCCAAGTCAGATGAGAACGTCAACAGCTACGTGGCCTTGCTGGATAAGCCGGACGACATTATGCGGAAGTTCAAGCGGGCCATCACCGACAGCGACGCTCAGGTGCGTTACGGCGAGGGCAAGGATGGCATTAACAATCTAATGGGGATCTACTCCGTGATGACTGGAAAAACCAATGAGGAGATCGAGCGGGAGTTCGACGGCAAGGGCTACGGTGATTTCAAGCTGGCGGTTGGCGAAGCAGTAGTGGATCATCTCCGTCCCATCCAGGAGGAATTCACCCGGCTCATCGGCGACAAGGCCTATTTGGAGCAGTGCTATACCAAGAGCGCCGAGATCGCCCTGCGGATTTCCCAGCGCACCCTGGACAAAGCCATGAAAAAGGTGGGCTTTGTAAAACGCGCCTTTTAAAGCGGTTTCGCTTTGCGGCAGAACCGGAGGCTTTGCCGCTGAACCATACAACTAGCAGACAAGCCGGAGAGCGGTATGCTCTCCGGCTTGTCCTTTTTCTCTGGTTGCCATATCAAAAGGAAGAAGCGCCGGACGCTATATGGCGTCCAGCGCTTCTTTAATTCGTTTCGCGGGAACCCTTTCCCGAATGACGGGCCGGTGGTTAAGCCCTTAAGCTCTTTTATTCGCTGGCCTTGCCCCGCTTGCCCTTGACAAGCACCAGAACCAGTGCCGCGCTGATCAAAAGAACGGCGCTGACAACGGCGGCTGGGAAGCCGTCTCCGGTGGGCACGTATTTATCGTTGCTGGAGCCGCCGGAAGAACCAGAAGCGCTGGAGGAACCGGCCTCACCAGAGGAGACTCCGGCCTGTCCGTCGCTGTAGGCGAGAGCGAAAACAGAAAATTGGTCGCTTTCAATGGTGACGGTAGCCGGGTCGTTGTCCAAATCCTTCAGCAATTCCACGACGCCGTTGTGCTCACGGTAAATGACAAAGGTGCGGCCGTCCTTCCGCAGCTCCTCGGGGATACTGATGGTCAAACGGATGGGCTTTTTCGTTTCCGTGATCGCGGCGCTCTGGTCGTTTAATACCTTGAACAGGGAAATGTCCAGGTAAACGCCCTCCTGATAGCCGGACATGGCGTTCTGGAACAGCTCTTTCTGCTGCTCGCTAAGCTCCGCCTTTTCCACAGAGATCACGATTTGAGCGCCGTCGTTGATTTCCTCTTCCGTCAGCAGGCTCTCCGCCAGCTCCGCCTGATCCATGCCAAGGGATACCTGGGGAACGTCCTTATCCTGGTCAATGACGACATCCGGGGTCTCCGGCTCCTCCGGCTCAGAGGCGACTACCTGTACGGTATACTCTTTCTCGAATACGGTGGTGTAGCCGGTGTTTTCCGTCAGGGTCAGGGCAATCTGATAGGTGCCTTCTTTCAGCTCACCGCTGAAGAAATAGGTAGGAACCAGGGTGTCTGCAGTCTCCCAATCGGTTACGTCCTCGATCAGAGACAAAGTGCTTTCCGGCTGGCGGAAAGAGTGTTGATATCCAAGAATGTCAAGCGCCGGAGACGGCTGAAAAGCGATCGTGGCGGCGGTTCCCTCAGTCAGGGTGATTACGTCTCCTGAAATATCCGCCTTGCCGGAGACAACGGCCGGGGCCACAGTAACCGGCACGGGAGCGGCCTGCACCTTAACCGTGTATTCCTTCTGGAATACGGTGGTGTAGCCGGTGTTTTCCGTCAGGGTCAGGGTGATCTGATAAGTGCCTTCCTTGAGCTGGCCGCTGAAGGAATAGGCGGGAACCAGGCTGTCCGCTGTCTCCCAGTCGGTTACGTCCACAATAGTCTCCTTGGTATCAGACGGCTGAGCCAGGGAATACTGGTATTCAATAATATCAAGCTCCTGAGACGGCTGGAAGGCCACCGTGGCGGCCTTGCCCTCAGTCAGAGTGATAACGTCTCCCTCCACAGCGGCTTCGCCTGAGGCGACGGTGGGGGTTACGCTGAGCTCCTGAGGAGCAGCGGCCGCACTAATGCTTGCGCCGGCCAGCAGTACGCCCGTCAAAACAACGGCCACAGCTTTCTTAAAAAACTGCCTCATAATTTTAACTCCTTCTTTCTTTTATTTTGACATAATGAGAAACCGCTCTGTTCCGTATCCGCAAGTCCATAGCACGGCTATAAAGCTTTTTGCCGCGCGGCCGCTTTTCATGGCCGCGCAGCCGTTCCAGCAGGCTAAACTTTTGCGGATGCCAAAAAAAGGCAATAAAAAAAGCAATATTTCGCCTGAATTGGCGAAATATTGCTTAAAGCCTCGTAAAACCAACACGTCTACAAAAGTTTACATTTTGAAATCTCAAGCTGGTATTTTGCCAAGGTCTTTATCAGCCTTTGACCGCCGCAGTCCCGCGGCCTTATCATGAGCTTCTCATATTGGTCACACCTATTATAGTAAATAACGAACATTTTGTCTAGAGGCTTTTTCGATTACATAAATTTTCTAAACCCCGTTTCACAAAAGGGCATCGCCGTGTCCTTCAGCGCGCCGGCCTCCCTGCTTTTTCAAGTCCGCCAAGCTTCCCGCCCCGGTAGATTCTGGGAACCCTCTTAGTGATTTGGCAAACCGTTTCATAATTGATGGTTTGATCCAGAGAGGAAACCTCCTCCACCGGAAGAAAGGCACCGCCGTCCCGGCCGAACACCGTCACCACGTCCCCCTCCTCCACGTCAGGAATATGAGTGACATCCAGCATCAGCTGATCCATACACACCCGCCCGATGATCCTGGCCCTTTGGCCGCGCACCAGCATTTCTCCCAGGTTGGAAAGGGCCCTTGGGTAGCCGTCGGCGTAACCGATGGGTACGGTGGCGATCTTGGTTTCTCCACGGGTGGTATAGGTTCTTCCATAGCTGACATCCACGCCCGAGCCTACGGTCTTTACCATCGACACTACGGATTTCAGCTCCATCAAAGGTCTCAGGTCCAGGGGCCGGCGCACCTTAGAGGAGGGTTGCAGGCCGTACAAAATGATTCCGGCCCGTACCAGGTTAAAGTTCATCTCAGGATAATCCAGGATTCCCGCGCTGTTGCTGCAATGGCAAAACGGGATGGAAATCCCCCAGCCCTTCAGGGTGTCCGCCACCAGCCGGAAGCTTTGATACTGCCTTTTGGTATAGTCCGCCCCGGCCTCCGCCTCGTCCGCCACAGCGAAATGGGTAAACAGGCCCTCCAGCAAAAGCCCAGGCAGCTCCGCGATCCTCCGGGCCGCAGCCGCGGCCTCCAGCGCCTGGGTCTGGTTCTGCGCGCTTAATCCAATCCGGGTCATTCCCGTATCGACAGCGATATGAACCCTTACCCGTGTTCCGGCCTCCTGGGCGTAAGACGACAGCTGCCGCGCGTGGCTCTCGGAAAGCACCGCCTGGGAAATCTCCATCTGGGCCAGAAGCCGGGCGTCGCTGTCCGGGGTAAAGCCCAGAATCAAAATGGGCTTTTGAATCCCGGCTTCCCGCAGCTCCTGGGCCTCCTCCAGGTTGGATACCGCGAACCAGTCCGCCCCCGCCGCCTCGCTTTCTTTCGCCAGAGGGACCGCCCCGTGACCGTAGCCGTCGGCCTTAATCACGCACATCAGCTTTGCGCTGGGGGCAATGGCGCTTCGGATTTCTCTGATATTGTGGTCCAGGGCGTCCAAATCCACCTGGGCCCAGGTTCTCTTTAAAAACGGCTCCATAGTATCTCCTCTGTTCTGTTTCAAACGTGCTCTTTCATTATAGTCCCCCCACGCCGGCCTAGTCAACCAAAGCAACAAAATTTTAACCGTTGTCAAAAAACAGGAAAAATCCGGCCTTTCCCCGCATATGCTGATAGAAAACCCAACCGGGGGAAAACAAAGCCGCGAAAGGGAAGCTTGTATTGTAAGGCTTACAGCGAACCTCCGGCACAGGGAAACAGCCCAGCCCGACCGGAAGCCGGAGCGCTCAGCCCCGCCGTCCGGCAGCTATTGTCCCTCCGGCTCTGGTATATCCGATAAGCCTGAATGTATTATGAAAAACACTTTATGCAGGGAGGCATTGCAATGACATTCCAGCCAGTCTGGTCCGGCGGCAGCGGGGATTTAGACGATCTGATCTTTGAGGGTGAGGAGCCCAGGGAAAGCGAACGCTGACAGCCTTCTTCCAAATCGCTCTGGCAGGGCGCTCCGCCGGCCCCGCGCTCCCGCCGATTGACATCTTTCCGCGCAGGCTCTCCGGCAATTTCCCTGTCAGCGGCTCCCGCCATAGAAACGGCAGGAGCCGCAAGGCTAAGGTCCGGCTCTGGCTTTCTTTTTTATCCATGCCCGACAGCGGACCCCCGCCGCAGAGACAGTGTCACTCCGCCTGATTACGCAAAAAAGCACCGTCTGGAAAAGCGTCTTTCCCGGACGGTGCTTTTTATGATCCGTTTTTGGTGCTTCTAGGTGCTTCTAATAAACTATTCCAGGATATTTCCGAAAGCGCAAAAGGGAAGCGCATACGGCTTGGCATTTCCAGGCAAAAGGCACTATTCTTCCCCGGCGTCCGCTCTGTCCAGCCTCAATGGCCGGATAGGCTTGGCCCCGCAGGCTCCAGCTCCCGTCAGCGGTCAGCTGTCGAACCGGCCGGGCTGATAGCTGCTTACCGCCGCGTCGTTCATGGTGCAGCTGTATTCGGAGGTTTCCTTTTCCATTCTCTCCTGGAACTCATCCTGCTTCATGGCGGCTAAAACGCTCATTCTGCCGCTCTCCGTGGACAACTCATCCAGATGATCCCCGATTTTTCCTTTATACAGGAAATAGTAGGAGGTACCGGACTTGATAGCCCTGGCCTCGCCCTCCTTCATCTCGTCAAATGCGGTTTGCAGGTCGGAGGAAAGGACGATATTTTCCGTCAGGGTTACGCTGCCGTTTAACGGGCTGCTTTCCAGGCCCTCCGCTGTCTGATAATCGGAAGCTACCTCATCCGGGGTCTTGTCCCCATCGCTGACCTGCTGGGCGTACTCCTTAAACTGTTCCTCGATCTCCGCGATCTCGTCGTCGCTCAGGTTTGCGGTGGTGCCATCCTCGCCGGTGGTAGTCAGGCTTTTAGAGAAATACCGGTATTCCGAATAGCTGTCTTTAAAAAAGTTCTCCAGCTCCTGGTCGCTCACAGCCTCGGTGCCGTTTTCCCCATAAATAGATTCAAATATTTTCAGATATTTCGCGTTGTACAAGCTATAAGCCTTTAGAAAGCTGTCCTTGGAGATGCCGAAGCCCTCCAAAACGCTCTTTTGCTGCGCCCAGGCCGCGGTTCCCGTTTCCTCTGCTTCCTTCTGATCCTCGTCGGTCCACTCAATCCCATCAGCCTTTATTTTGGCGTCCAGGTATAAGGTCTCCTTTGTTTTCAGCACCGCCTTATCCTGCATCCACTGGGTAACATTCTTGCCGTCGATCTGCTGGGAATAAAAGTCGGTGGAGCCGGAGCTGGTTCCGGAGCTGAGAGACTCCATCATCACCCGGGACTGGGCCTCCTGGTAAGCGCTGTAAAGGTTATAAATATAAACCCCCGCCGCCAGAGTCTGGGTATCGTCCTTAGCGCTCCAGCTGTCATCGGCGCAGCCCGCCAGGCTGACCGCCATGGCGCCCGCCATAAAAACCGCGGCGGCCTTTTTGAAAAATCCGGTTTTCATAAATCTGAATCCTCCTATATCGCAATTGCTTAGCATACTGGCATATAAGTTAAATTATACACGTATTTTCCTGGTTTGTCCAGAATTTTATCTTTCAGTTTGGCGGCCCCGCTATTCCAATAAAGGCCCGGAGAATGGCTTTCCTGATTTTATGCCGCCGGTCAGCCCTCACGGCGTCTCAGGCCTGGAACACCTGCCGCAGCGTCTCCAGGGGGGAATCCCCGGCCTGAAGCTTTACGGAAATATAAGGCTTTGCCCCGGCGTTGACCAGCACCCGCTTTTTGAACACGCCGATCAGCCTGCTGACAAACTCCATATCCAGCTTTCTCTGGTACAGCAGCAGGGCCCCGGCGTTCTGCTTAATCTCGTAAATGCCCAGGGAGGCCGCCGTATTCCGGATCAGGGCCACGTCGATCAGGCCCTTGACTGAGGCGGGAGGCTCCCCAAACCGGTCGATCAGCTCATCCAGCACGTCCATAGCGTCGTCCTGGCTGCGGATGTCGGAGATCCTGCGGTAAATTTCCAGCCGCTGGCTCAGGCTTTCGATATAGCCCTCCGGAATGTGCGCCTGAACCTGGACGTCCACCAGACATTCCAGCTCGTAGGAGGAGGCTTCCTCGCCCTTTTCCTCGCTGACCGCCTCGCCCAGCAGGCGGAGATACATATCGTAGCCCACGGTTTCCATATGTCCGTGCTGTTCGCCGCCCAGGATATTGCCGGCGCCCCGCAGCTCCAGGTCCCGCATGGCGATTTTAAACCCGGAGCCAAATTCGGTAAACTCCCGGATAGCGGCAAGCCGCTTTTGGCTGATCTCGGAAAGAACCTTATTCCGGGTAAAGGTCAGATAAGCGTAGGCCCGCCGGCTGCTGCGGCCCACCCGGCCCCGGATCTGGTGAAGCTGGGAAAGGCCCATGTGATCCGCGTCCTCGATGATGATGGTGTTCACGTTGGGAACATCCACTCCGGTTTCGATGATGGTGGTGCACACCAGCACGTTGATCTCCTGCTCCATGACCCTGCGCCAAACCTCGGAAAGCTCTCCCTCCGGCATTTTGCCGTGGCCGAAGCCTACCTTGGCCTCGGGAATCTGGGCCTGGAGCCGGGCGGCCACCCGCTCGATGGATTCCACCTTATTATGCAGATAGTACACCTGGCCGCCCCGGCGCAGCTCCCGGCGGACAGCGTCGTTAATGACGGCCTGGTCGTATTCCAGAACATAGGTCTGTACCGGATGCCTGTCCTGGGGCGCCTCCTCCAGAGAGGACATATCACGGATGCCGGACAGGGCCATATTCAGGGTGCGGGGAATCGGGGTGGCGGAAAGAGTGAGCACATCCACGTTTTTGGTGACGGATTTAAACCGCTCCTTCTGGGCCACGCCGAACCGCTGCTCCTCGTCGATGATCACCAGCCCCAGATCCCGGAACTGGACGTCCTTCTGAACCAGCCGGTGGGTGCCGATGATCATGTCAATTTCTCCCCGCTTCAGCTGTTTGAGAATCTCCGCCTGCTGCTTGGGCGTGCGGAACCGGGAAAGGATCTCCACCTTGATGGGGAAGCCCTCGAACCGCTGGGTAACGGTCTGGTAATGCTGCCAGGCCAGTATCGTGGTGGGCACCAGCAAGGCGCACTGCTTGGAATCCGTGACGCATTTGAAGGCCGCCCGCAGAGCCACCTCGGTTTTGCCGAAGCCCACGTCGCCGCACAGCAGCCGGTCCATAGGCTGCTCCTTCTCCATATCCTCCTTGATCTCCTGGATGCACCGGAGCTGGTCCTCCGTTTCCTCGTACTCGAACCGGGACTCAAAATCCCGCTGCCAGCCGGTATCCGGCGGAAACGCGTGGCCCTTCAGCTTCATCCGCTCGGCGTAAAGCTTGATCAGCTCCTTGGCGATGTCCTTCACCGCGCTGCGAACCCGGGCCTTGGCCTTTTGCCAGTCCTGGCCCCCCAGGCGGTTCAGGCGCACCTTGACCTCCTCCTTGGGGCCGATATATTTGGAAACCATGTCAAGCTGGGTGACGGGCACATATAAAATGTCCCCCTTGGCATAGCGTACCTTTAAATAGTCCTTGGTGACCCCTTGCATTTCCAGCTTGTGAATCCCCTCGAACACGCCGACGCCATGGGCCGAATGGACGATATAGTCCCCGGGGGCCAGCTCGGAAAGGCTGTAAATCTCCTTGGCGTTTTTCTGCCGTTTTCTGGTCCTTTTGGGCGCCGCCGCGAAGTGGCCGTGGGTGATCAGCGCAAAATTGGCCGTTGGGTACTCGAACCCGGCGGAAAGGCTGCCGGGCAGCACCGTCACCCGGCCCAGGGAAAGGGTTTTGGCGTCATCCCGGTACTCACAGGGGACGCCTGAATTTTGCAGGTCCTCGGCGGCCGCCCGGGCGGAGCGCTCGGTGCCGCCCAGCACCACAATCCGCATTTTCGGGGAAAGAATAGCGTTTAAGTCCTCCTGCAAAAGCTGCATCCCGCCGCCCCATACGGAAAGCTGGCGGGCATTCAGGCTGATCAGGGAGGAAAGAGGCGTATCGTAGCTGCCCCGGACAAAGGTGTCCAGGTACACGCAATCCCGGTGCTCCAGCTGCTTTTGGACATAGATATAGTCTCCGGAAAAGGCGTCCAGGCCCTTGCACAGGATTCCCTCCTCCAGATAGTCCTTCAGATCCTCGCCCCACTGCCAGGCCGTTGACCGGAGCCGCTCCTTGATTTTAATCGGCTCCGATTGGAACACCAGGGCCTCCGGCTCCAAATAATCCAGCAGGGTGGCCGGCGAGGGGTACAGCAGCGGCAGAAATTTGTCCGCGCTTCCCGGGCGTTTTCCCGCCAGAAGCTGATCCGCTTCCTGGGCCAGCCTCTCTTTGGCCCTGACCGCCGTTTTCCCCCGCAGCCCCGCGGAAAGCCTCTCTATTTTTTTCGCCAGGCTCCCCGGGCTGGAAACCAGCACCTCCGTGGACGGGGCCAGAGTGATTTCCTCCAAGGGGTCGTCGGTCCTCCGCTGGGTTTCCGGATCGAAATAGCACAGGGTATCGATCTCGTCCCCCCAGAACTCCACCCGGACAGGCGCGGAGGCGTCGGGAGTAAAAAAGTCCAGGATGCCGCCCCGTACCGCGAACTGGCCCGGGCCCTCCACCTGCTGGTACCGCTCATATCCGGAGGCGCTGAGCAAAGCCTCAATTTTTTCCAGGGGCGCCTCTTGTCCCGCCCGCAGGGTAAGCCTTTTGCTCCTCAGCTCGTCCGGCGGGATGGTATATTGCAGGGCGGCGTCAATACAGGAGATCACCACCTGGTAATCCCCATCCAGCATTCCGGCCATTACCTGAAGCCGCTGATGCTCATATTCCCTGGACTGGCCCTCGGCGGCCCGGAAATTGAAATCCCGGGCGGGATACACCAGGGCCGCAGTGCCCATGGACGACAAATCGTTGCAGAGCCGCTGGCCCTCGCCCTCGTCGGAGGCGAGCACCAGGGCTTTCCTCCCAGTTCTGGCGCAGAGGGAGTGGATCAAATGGGCCTTATGGATCCCGGAAACGCCGGTCACCGCCGCGGGAGTATTGTGGCGCTCCACCGCCGACACAAGGGTTTCATATTCAGTTACCCCATCTAAAAGGGTGCTTAAAAATTTCATAGGTTATTTTCTCCTGTCTGCCGCCTGTAATCTCAGCTGCGAAAGCGGGGGCTCTAGCGCGCTGCCGCCGCTGGGGTGCCTTTCCGCCTGCTGTTGCGGCTGTAACGCGGGGCGTTATGACGTTCCGCCGCAGGCAGAGCTTTCTCTGCCGTTATCCCTGTCTATGGGTCCGCTAAAAAATTCGCGGGCGGCTTATCCGCCTGTGCCCGGCGGATAAGAGTCAATGGGGAAAAGCGGGAATTGCTTAGCGCCGGGCCGCCCAAGGCGGAGTGGCGGATCCCGGCGGCCTGCCAGGCCCGGCGTTAAGAGTTAAACTGGTTCATGGCCTGGTCAATTTTCCCCTGGACCATCAGCTCCGCGGCCTGGGCGGCCCGCTTTGCCGCTTCTTCCATGGCCTGCTGTTCCTGCTGGGTGAACCGTGACAGCACCCAGTCCGCCAGATTATAGTCGGGCCGGGGCTTTTTGCCCACTCCCATTTTAATCCGGGGAAAGGTGTCCTTTCCCGACAGATATATGATGTTTTTGATCCCGTTATGCCCGCCGTCGCTGCCCTTGCGGCGGATCCGCAGCTTGCCCGGCTCCAGGGAAATGTCGTCGAAAATCACGATGACCTTCTCTGCCGGCAGCTTGTAAAACCGCATGGCCTCCGTCACCGCCTGGCCGCTCAGGTTCATAAAGGTCTGGGGCTTCATCAGCAGCACCCGCCTGCCTCCCAGCACGGCGTCGGCGCACAGGGATTTATATTTCAGCCGGTCGAGCCTCACGCCGCAGCTTCCGGCGATTTGGTCCAGCACCAGAAAACCGGCGTTGTGCCGGGTATTTTCATATTCTCTGCCCGGATTGCCTAAGCCCGCCACGATGGCCTCCACCGGCCCTGTGGGAGCGGCGGGCCGCAGGCCCTCTAATTTTTTAAAGATATCAAACATTTTGCGTATCCTCCTGGTTTTTTCCGTTGTGCTGAAGCGAAAAAAATGATATCATAAAAGCAAGAAAAAGGAAAGGGGTTTTACACTGTGGCTTGTGAACGTCAATTGGATTTTTACCTTCCCGTACCGGTAATGGATGTTTTTAATTATGTGGCGTCTCAAAAGGAAATTTATAAAATGAAGCTGGCGGCGGTAGACCGCGCTAACTTTAAAGTCTTCTTCAAGCACCGGGCCAACATGCTGACCTGGGGCGAGCATATTACAATTTCCTTTTACGATCCGCAGGACGGTGGATGCCGGATTATCGTGGAATCCAAGCCGGCTATGGCGACCACACTGATCGATTACGGCAAAAACGCCGAAAACTGCAACAGCGTCCGCCAGTTTATTTTGTCCTCCTTCCACCAGCCCTTAAACGGACAGGTCCGGTAAAGCAGGACGCCGCCTTGGCTTTGAGAGGCGTTGGCGGCGGGGCTTGCGGAAGAGGCCCACGGCGTCACAGAGAAGCTTTGGGGCCAAAAAAGAAAACGGAAAAGCAGCACATTATGGCGGGATGGAGCTTCCATCCCGCCTGTTTTTACCGCTTGAAAATTCTGAAAGCACCGGCCCCGGCTTGTCCCAGCCCGCCGCATAAATAATAGGAGCGTGAGGTCTGCCGGCTGCCGCGGCACACCAAAACCAAAGCCCGGCATATCCAAAGCCGAAAAAGAAAAATCGCCCGCCAGGCCGCGCCCTTCCTCCGGGCCCCGCTCCCTCCTTAGCGGCCTGCTTTTCAGGCACGGAAACGGCTTCCACGGCCATGGAAAGCGTCCCTGGCGCGGGTATCCTCTGCCCGGCGGAACCGGCCGCGGGAGCATATATTTAGAGGAACATGGGGGAAACCGGCTTGTCCTCATAAATGCGCTCGATGGCCTCGGCAAACAGAGGCGCTACGGAGAGGATGGTCATCTTGTCCAGCTTCCGTTCTCCGGTCACCGGCACCGTATCCAGCAGAATCAGCTCCTTGATGGGGCTGTCCGCGATCCGCTCAATGGCGGGGCCGGAAAGAACCCCGTGGGTCGCCGCGGCGGTGACCTCCAGGGCGCCGCCCTTTTCGATGATGGCGGCCGCGCCGTTGCACAGGGTGCCGGCGGTATCGATCATGTCGTCTACCAAAATGACCTTTTTCCCCTTCACGTCACCGATAATGTTCATGACCTCGCACACATTGGCCCTTTGCCGCCGCTTATCGATGATTGCCAGAGGACAGCCAAGCCGGGAAGCGAAATTCCTGGCACGGGTCACCGAGCCTAAATCGGGAGAGACCACCACATATTCCTCGTTATCCCTGCCGATACGGCCTCTCAGAAAGGACGCCAGGGTAGGCGCGCCCACCAGATGGTCTACCGGGATATTGAAGAACCCCTGGATCTGAGGCGCGTGGAGATCCATAGTCAGCACCCGGTCCGCGCCGGCGGTGGTAATCAGATCCGCCACCAGCTTGGCGGAGATCGGGTCTCTGGCCTTTGCCTTCCGGTCCTGCCTGGCATAGCCGAAATAAGGGATCACCGCCGTGATCCTGGCGGCGGAAGCCCGCTTCATGGCGTCGATCATGATCAGAAGCTCCATGATATTGTTGTTCACCGGCGAGCAGGTGGACTGGACGATAAAGCAGTCCGAGCCCCGGACCGACTCGAACAGGGAAACCGCGATTTCCCCGTCGCTGAAGGTGCCCACCTCTGATTTCCCCAAGGGAAGGCCCAGGCACTCGGCGATCCGCTTGGCTACCATTGGGTTGGAATTGGCAGTGAAGATTTTGATGTCTTTCCCATGAAAATTCATGATAAATTCCCCCTCGTTTTCCACGTTCGTATCCATACCCGTCTGTGACGGTATCAGCCTTATTGATACCCCTTTTGCCTGGCGATTTGGTTCAGGGCCTCCAGCTGGGCGGCGTCGTTGGCCCCCAGCACCGCGTCGGCGCTTTCCGCAGGGCAGGCGTCCGCCGCTTCCCCTCTTTCCAGCAGCAGCTTCACCGCGTCCGGCAGATAATATTCCCCCTGGGCGTTGTGGTTCCCGATGGAGGAAAGCACCCCCAGAAGCTTTTCCACTTGGAACCAGTAAGCGCCGGAGCTGACCTCCCTGATTCTCTTCTGGGCCGCGTCCGCGTCCTTTTCCTCCACCACGGCGGCCATTCGGCCCGTGCCTTCATCCCGCAGCACCCGTCCGTAGCCGAAGGGGTCGTCCAGATACGCGGAGATCAGCGTCACCGCGTGATTGCCCTCCCGATGGCGCCGGTACGCTTTCCGGATCGTCTCCTCATCCAAAAACGGGGCGTCCCCGTTTAAAATCAGCACATCCCCATCCCGATGGCGCTCCAGAAAGCCCCGGGCCTGCATCACCGCGTGGGCGGTGCCCTTCCGCTCCGCCTGAAAAGCGGTTTCATAGGCTTCCGGAAGGGTGGCGAGATAGCGCTCCACTTCCTCCCGCTTAAAGCCGTCCACCACGCAGAGCGCCTCGATTCCCGCTCCCCTGGCGGCGTCAATAACCCATTTCAGCATGGGCTTATCCAGCACCCGGCTCAGCACCTTAGGCAGATTGGATTTCATTCTCTTGCCCTCGCCCGCGGCCAGGATAATTCCACAAACCTCCGACATATAAGCCTCCTCTGTCAGGCGCGGCTGCGGCCCAACAAAATCTTAATCAAAAGCTAATCCTATTATCTCATAACCTTCGGATTTTTCAAGCTTTTTCCGTCGTGATTTGACGAAATTTCCCAGCCGCCATTTCTCTTTTCGGAAATTTGAAAAAAATCCCTATTTGTTGGCAAAAAGATGTGGAAAATCCGCGGACGTTTTGTTATAATGGCTTTGAGAGCTTTGAAGAAGTTAGGATCTCTGAGAAAAGCTCAATCTGCTCAAGCGCCCTGCGCTTAATATTATAGGAGGTAGATACCAATGAGCCACAAGTATGTATACCTTTTCTCTGAGGGCAACGGTTCCATGAGAGAACTGCTCGGAGGCAAAGGTGCCAACCTGGCCGAGATGACCGTTTTGGGTATGCCTGTACCCCAGGGCTTCACTGTTTCCACGGAGGCCTGCACCCGTTACTATGAGGACGGAAAGAAAATCGCTCCCGAGATCGAGGAGGAAATCTATGCGAACCTTGCCAAGATGGAAGAGATCAACGGCAAGAAGTTCGGCGATAAGGAAAACCCGCTGCTGGTTTCCGTGCGTTCCGGCGCGAGAGCTTCCATGCCCGGCATGATGGACACCATCTTGAACCTGGGCTTGAACGACGACGTTGTCGCCGGCATGATCGCCAAGAATTCCGACATCAAGTTCGTCCGCTTCGTGTACGACTCCTACCGCCGCTTTATCCAGATGTTCTCTGATGTTGTAATGGGCTTAGCCAAGTCCACCTTCGAGGTCATCATCGACGAGGTCAAGGAGAAGAAGGGCGTTAAGAACGACATTGATCTGGACGCCGACGACATGAAAGAGCTGGTCAAGCTCTTCAAGGCCCACTATAAGAAGGAAATGGGCGAGGATTTCCCGTCCGATCCTAAGACTCAGCTGATGGAATCCGTCAAGGCTGTATTCCGTTCCTGGGACAACCCCCGCGCCAACGTATACCGCCGCATGAACGAAATCCCCTACAGCTGGGGCACCGCTGTTAACGTACAGCCCATGGTGTTCGGCAACCTGAACGAGAACTCCGGTACCGGCGTTGCCTTTACCCGCGACCCCGCCACCGGTGAAAAGGCTCTGTTCGGCGAGTACCTGATCAACGCCCAGGGCGAGGACGTGGTTGCCGGTATCCGTACTCCCAGCCACATCTCCAAGCTGGCCGAGGATATGCCCGAGGTGTACAAGCAGTTTGCCGACATCGCGAACCGCTTGGAAGAGCACTATGCCGACATGCAGGATATGGAATTCACCATTGAGAACGGCAAGCTGTATATGCTCCAGACCAGAAACGGCAAGAGAACCGCTGCCGCCGCTCTGAAGATCGCCGTAGACCTGGTGGACGAGGGCAAGATCTCTGAGGACACCGCTGTTCTCCGCGTGGAGCCCAAGCAGCTGGACGCTCTGCTCCATCCCCAGTTTGACGCCAAGGCTCTGAAGGCCGCCAAGGCCATCGGCAAGGGCCTGGCCGCTTCTCCCGGCGCCGCCTGCGGCAAGGTGGTATTCACCGCCGAGGATGCCAAGGCCTGGCATGAGAACGGCGAAAAGGTCGTTCTGGTCCGTCTGGAGACCTCTCCTGAGGACATCGAGGGCATGGCTGCCGCCGAGGGTATTCTGACCGTTCGCGGCGGTATGACCTCTCACGCCGCCGTTGTTGCCCGTGGTATGGGCACCTGCTGCGTATCCGGCTGCGGCGACATCAAGATGAACGAGGAAGCCAAGGAATTTGAGCTGGCCGGCCACGTTATTAAGGAAGGCGACTACATTTCCATCGACGGCTCTACCGGCAACATTTATGGCGAGGCCATTCCCACCGTTGCCGCTTCTATTTCCGGCGACTTCGACCGCTTCATGAAGTGGGCCGACGCCAGAAGAACCCTGAAGGTCCGCACCAACGCTGATACTCCCCGTGACGCCGCCCAGGCTGTGGCCTTTGGCGCCGAGGGCATCGGTCTGTGCCGCACCGAGCACATGTTCTTCGAGGGCGACCGCATTAAGGCCATCCGCGAGATGATCGTAGCCAAGACTCCCGAGGCCAGAAAGGCTGCTCTGGACAAGATCCTGCCTTATCAGCAGGGCGACTTCGAGGCTATGTACCGCGTGCTGGAAGGCCGTCCCATGACCGTTCGTTTCCTGGATCCGCCTCTGCATGAGTTCGTTCCCCAGAAGGAAGAGGACATCGTAGAGCTGGCCGGCGAACTGAAGATCTCCGTAGACGAGCTGAAGGCTGTAATCGCCGGTCTCCACGAGTTCAACCCGATGATGGGCCACCGCGGCTGCCGTCTGGCCGTAACCTATCCGGAGATCGCCGAAATGCAGACCACCGCTGTGATCAACGCGGCCCTGGCTGTGAACAAGGAGCATCCGGAATACAATATCGTTCCTGAGATCATGATCCCGCTGGTCGGCGAGGTTAAGGCATTGAAGTTCGTGAAGGACATCGTGACCTCACCCGCCGC